>Ga0265327_10003415_pt1 | contig 15215 bp, 14 predicted proteins | sample 41621metaG_FD_202089 | JGI IMG/M metagenome (GOLD analysis project Ga0265327, IMG submission 202089) | Rhizosphere microbial communities from Carex aquatilis grown in University of Washington, Seatle, WA, United States - 4-16-21 metaG | ecosystem: Host-associated > Plants > Roots > Rhizosphere... | reverse complement strand
CGCGCTGCCGGTGCTGGTGTCGGGCGCCACCGGCCCCGAGGCGCTGCAGCGGCTTCGCCAGGGCGGCGTGATGCTGCTCACCAAACCGGTGGCGCCGGCCAAGCTGCGGGCCCTGTTGTCGACCCGCCGCACCGCCATGGCCTGAAGGCCGCCGCCGGTGTGAAATCCAAGGGCCGTGACAAAGCACCGAATCGGCGCAGGATCAGGCGCGATGAACGGTCGTAGTCGCCCCGTGCATTGATACCATTTGTATCTTTACCCCCAACCCGCCCGGTGCGGAAGGATGAGTGGGACACATGGAACCGATGCATTGGCAGTACATGGGCGCTCTGGGCGGTGTGATCGGCATCGGCTGGTTGGTCGTGGTGCCGATGTACCGCGGCTGGACCCATCTCAACGACAAGATGACGGCCCGCGTGGATCGCAGCATCCGCTTGCTGGCCGAGGCGGAAGACCGCATCCCCCACTCGCCCGCTGCCGGCGCACCGACGCAGGTGCCCGTGGGCACGCCGCTGCCGCCTGCGCGGGGCCAGCGGTCCTGAGACCGCCCATCGCTCAAGCCGCCTCGATCGCCAGCCCGAGTTCGAGCCGCACGGCCTCGGCTTCGACCGCCACCGAACAACCCAGCCCATCGGCCAGCGCCTGCAGCGCGACAGCATCGATCGCGAGTGCGCGCGGCGCGCGGTGGGCGCCAACCATCGGCTCCACCGGCTCCGTGACGCCGCGGCGAGCGACGAAGCGCAGCGCGTCGTTGCCTTCGGCCTCGATCCGGATCTCGACCAGGTCGGGCACGCAGTCGTGCAGGTGGCCGAGGGCACCGAGCACCATGTAGCGCAACGCCCCACCGCTCGCAAAGCAGGCCTCGCCGTCGACGGGCGCAAGACCATCGCCGAGCGTCAACCCGATGCCGTTGAGCTCGAAGGCCACGCGCATCAGCGTCGCGCACTGGGCCACGAGCGCGCTGCGCGTGATGCCGTCGTCGCGGGTGGCGAGCTCCCAATCGCGCAGCGCGCGCACGCCGCCGGCCAGCGCCGTGGCCTGTTCCTCGATCAGCGCGACGCGCTCGCCCAGGGCGGCGGCATCGAGCTTGCCTTCGGCGCTGGCCGAGAGCTGGCGCCGGAGCAGCAGGACGCTCATGCGGATGACGGACACCGGAGACGCCATCTCGTGGCGCAGCGCCGGCAGCGCGCGGCTCAGCAGCTCATGGCGCACGCCGGCCGCCATCCAGCTGCGCGCCGCGGGCGAAGCCTTCATCTCGCGGACGACCGCGCCACCAGGGAGCCGCACGCCTTGTGGGCCTGCGGCTCGGCCGCAGCCCGGTTGTCGTCGACGATCAGGACGTTCACCTGCAAACCTCCGTCGGGCAAAGCAGCAGAGTATCGAGGCCGCGGCGGGGCCTGGCGTGTAGGACACCGCCTTGGCCGCGGCGCCCCTGCGACCCCGCGGCACACTCGGAGGCATCGAACCACCGCTGCCACGCCATGAACATCTTCGACGAGCCCAAGATCGATTGCCACAATCACATCTTCGATCCCCTGCGCTTCCCCTATGCGAGCGACACGCACTACCGCCCGAGCGGCCAGGAGACGGGCTCGGCCGATCTCTTCCTCGCCGTCATGGCCGCCCACGGCGTGCAACGGGCCCTGGTCGTCGGACCCAATTCCGGCTACGGCACCGACAACAACGCCTGCCTGCTCGACGCCATCGCACGCAGCCAGGGCCGCATGAAGGGCATTGCCGTGGTCGACAACGGCATCTCTCTCGACGCGCTGGCCGCACTGCAGGCGCGGGGCATCGTGGGCGTGGCCTTCAACCCGTCCTTTCTCGGCGTCGCGCACTACCTCGGCGCCGACGCGTTGATCGGCAAGCTGCGCGAACTCGGCCTGCTGCTGCAGGTGCAGGTCGAACGGGACCAGCTGCCCGCCCTGCTGCCGCTGCTCACGAACGCCCGCGTGCCGATCCTGATCGACCATTGCGGCAAGCCCGACGCCGCGGCGGGGCTGCAGCAGCCTGCGTTCCAGGCGCTGCTGGCGCTGGGGAGATCGGGCCATGCCGTCGTCAAGCTCTCGGGCTTCGCCAAGTTCTCGGGCCGGCCGCACCCGCACGAGGATGCGTGGCCCTACGTGAATGCCCTGGCGCAGGCATTCACGCTCGATCGCTGTGTGTGGGGCTCCGACTGGCCGTACCTGCGGGCGACCGAACGCATCGACTATGGCCTGCAGCTGAAACTGATGGAACAGCTCTTCCCCGACGCGGCGGACCGGCGCAAGCTGTTCTGGGAATCGCCCAGGCGGCTTCTGCGATGGACCGACTGAAATGAACCCACCCCCGTTGCTTGCTCACTTCGTGTAGCCGCCTCCCCCCTCAAGGGGGCGATACCAGCGGCCCGGCAAAGCCGGTTCCGCGGTATCCCTGGCTCTTGGCTGCGCCGGTTTCATGCGCCGCGGGTGTGTCGCTCAAGCCGGCACCGCGTCGAGGTGGGCCCGGTCCCAGTGCCGGTGCTTCGCGATCGCCGCGACGAAATCCTGCACGACCTGCTGCGCGGCGCTGAGGTCGCCCAACGGGTTGGCGGGGGTCGCCGCGACCACCACGCCGGCGGGCGCCGCCCCCGTGTCGGGGCCGATGCCCAGCGTGGCCAGCAGCGCCACGCCCTCCCCCACGGTGCAGATCGCCTTGCAATGCTTGAAGGCCTCGAGCACGAAGTGCACCGCATCGCCGTTGGCGGCCAGGCTCTTTGCGCACTCGGCGCCCGCGGGTACCAGTACCGCATCGAACATCACCGACGGCATCGCGGCGAAGGTTGCATCGACATCGACCTGGCGTTTGGACGCACTGGCGACCGTGCCGAGCCGCGAACCGATCACCTTGCACTGTGCGCCGGCCTGCTCGATGCCCTCGCGGATGGCCTTCAGCGAGGCCGAGTCGACACCGTCGGCGACTAGGATGGCCACCTTGCGGGTCTTGATCGAACCGCCGCCGGTGTCGACCATGCGCAGCGCCGGCGACTCGTCGATCGGCATCGTGAAGCGGTGCGCGCGAAAGCCCGCGCGTCCGGCCGCGGCCTTGGCGTCGGGCGGGTTGATGCCCAGCGCCTCGGCCACGCGCCGCGCCAGCTTCTCGTCCACGTGCGCCAGGTTGTCGACCATGCGCTGGCGGACCGCGGGCACCGCGACCTTGGACAACTCGAAGCGGAAGGCCGCGATGATGTGCTCCTTCTCGGGCGCGCTCTGGCTGTTGAAGAACAGGCGCGCCTGCGTGAAGTGATCGTCGAACGAAGGGCTGCGCTGCCGCACCTTCGGCGGCTCCAGCGCTTCGGGAAACGACTGGAAGCCGGCGCTTGCGCCATCCACGCGGAACTCCTTGCCGTCCCCCAGCGAGTTCGGCTCGTACGCCACCTGCCCGCGCGCGATGGTCTGCCGGTGCATGCCGTCGCGCTGGAAGTTGTGGAAGGGGCACACGCCCTTGTTGATCGGCAGCTCATGGAAGTTCGCGCCGCCGAGCCGCGAGATCTGCGTGTCGGTGTACGAGAACAGGCGCCCCTGCAGCAGCGGGTCGTTCGTGAAATCGATGCCCGGCACCACGTGGCCCGGATGGAACGCGACCTGTTCGGTCTCGGCGAAGAAGTTGTCCGGATTGCGGTTGAGCACCATGCGCCCGATGCGCTGCACCGGCACCATTTCCTCCGGGATCAGCTTGGTCGGGTCGAGCAGGTCGAAGCCGAACGCGTGCTCCTTGTCTTGCGGAATCATCTGCACGCCGAGTTCCCATTCGGGGAAATCGCCTTGCTCGATGGCTTCCCACAGGTCGCGGCGATGGAAGTCGGCGTCCTTGCCGGCAATCTTCTGTGCCTCGTCCCAGGCCAAGCCGTGGATGCCGAGCTTGGGCTTCCAGTGGAACTTGACGAAGTGGCTTTCGCCGTGCGCGTTGACGAAGCGGAAGGTGTGGACCCCGAAGCCCTCCATCATGCGCAGGCTGCGCGGAATGGCGCGGTCGGACATCGCCCACATCAACATGTGCGTGGTCTCGGGCATCAGCGACGCGAAATCCCAGAAGGTGTCGTGGGCGCTCGCGGCCTGCGGCATCTCGTTGTGCGGCTCGGGCTTCACGGCATGGATCAGGTCGGGAAACTTCATCGCATCCTGGATGAAGAACACCGGGATGTTGTTGCCCACGAGGTCGTAGTTGCCCTGCGGCGTGTAGAACTTGACCGCGAAACCGCGCACATCACGCACCGTATCGGCTGACCCGCGCGAACCCGCGACGGTCGAAAAGCGCACGAACACGGGCGTCTTCACCGCCGGGTCGTGCAGGAACTCGGCCGCGGTGAATTGCGACATCGACTTGTAGACCTCGAAATAGCCGTGAGCGGCCGACCCACGGGCATGCACCACGCGCTCGGGAATGCGCTCGTGGTCGAAGTGCGTGATCTTCTCGCGCAGGATGAAGTCTTCGAGCAGCGTCGGACCGCGCACGCCCGCTTTCAGCGAGTTGTGGTTGTCCGGAATCTGCAGGCCCTGGTTGGTGGTCAGCCGGGCGGCGTTGTCGCTGGTGTAGGCGGCCAGCTGCTCCTGCTTGGCCTGGCTGCCATCGCCCGGCTTCGGGCGACGGCCGGCGGCGGCCTTGTTCTGTTGCGTCATCGGGGTGTCCTCGGGTTGGCGGAAAACGACGCCGGCGACAGAGGGGCAGTCCATACTGCAGGCGTTGGCCCAGCTTAGGGTTGGGCCGACACGCGGTCCGTAGTGGGCACGCGCTCCCGCTTGTCGGCCTGGCGACGCCGCAGCGGTAGGACCGCGCCGACGGTCCCGCGCGATGGCCTACGCGGCTTCGAGCGGGCTCGCCCACGCGGCGCCGGAGCGCACGTCCTTACGATCCACTTCACGGTCGGCATCAAACCTGCTTGACCCGCCTCTCCCCACACAAAGGTCCGCGCACCATGCTCATCCACATCGGTTTCGACATCGAACTCGGGGTCACGGCGCCGACCGCACTCATCTACATGCTGCAGCTGCATCCCTCGCGCGCCGCCGACCTGCAAGGCGGCGAACAGCTCACGATCAGCCCGCCGCTGCACACGGACCACTACACCGACAGCTTCAACAACCACTGCGCGCGCGTGGCCGTGCCTGCCGGCGTGAGCCGCGTGCGCCTTCGCAACGACGCGGTGGTGTTCGACTCCGGCTGGCCCGACCCGGTCTCCCCGGGCGCGATCGAACACGCACCCGCCGACCTGCCGCTGGAGACGCTGCAGTTCCTGCTGCCGAGCCGCTATTGCGAGGTCGACAGCGAACTGCTGCAGTTTGCGTGGGCCCAGTTCGGCGGCGTGCCGCAGGGCTGGCCGCGGGTGCAGGCGATCTGCGATTTCGTTCACCGGCACCTGCGCTTCGACTACCAGGCCGCGCGCGCCACGCGCACGGCGCTGGAAGGCTATCGGGAGCGTGTCGGCGTCTGCCGCGACTTCACGCACCTGGCGATCACGCTGTGCCGCTGCATGAACATCCCGGCGCGCTACGTCACGGGCTACCTCGGCGACATCGGCATCCCGCCGGTGCCCTATCCGATGGACTTCAGCGCCTGGTTCGAGGTCTACCTGGGCGACCGCTGGCACACCTTTGACGCCCGGCACAACACGCCGCGCATCGGCCGGGTGGTGATCGCGCGCGGGCGCGACGCGGCGGACGTGCCGATCACGATGGTGTTCGGCGCCAACACGCTGCAGCGCTTCGAGGTCACGACCGACGAGGTGCCGGGTTAGGGCCTGTTCACAGGCTGCCCAGGGAGAGCGTCAACGGGTTCCACTAAGATCCGGCCAACCCACTGAAGAGGAGAGGTGCCGGATGTTGCGAACAGTCCTGGCTTCGAGCCGCTACATCATGATCGTTCCGGTCATCGGCACCTTCCTGGGGTCGATGGCGCTGATCCTGTACGAGGCCATGGCGCTGTGCGCGAGCTTCGTCGACACGGTTCGCGGCGGGACCGTGTCGGCCAAGGCGGTCAAGATCTTCGCGGTGGGCATCGTCGAGGCGGTCGACGTCTTTTTGATCGCCATCGCGGTCTACATCATCAGCATCGGCCTCTATTCGCTGTTCATCGACGACAAGCTGCCGATGCCCAAGTGGCTCGAGGTGCACAACCTCGAGGACCTCAAGGGCAACCTGGTCAGCGTGGTGATCGCGGTGCTCGCCGTGCTGTTCCTGCGCGAGGTCGTGGCCTGGGACGGCACCAGCGCCATCGCCGCCTTCGGCGCCGGCATGGCCCTGGTGATCGCCGCCCTGACCTTCTTCCTCCTCAAGAACAACGACCGCCGATGACGCACGCGCCGCCCCGGGCGCGCTGCCCGCAGGCGCCGATCGCCAAGGCCGCCGCGCCAGGCACCGCCTGATCGATCTCGCTCGCCGCCATTTCGATCGTCACCTCGAACGGGCCGGGCGCAGCGAAGGCGTCGACCCCGGCGTCGATCCGGCCGAGGACGTGGAAGCCCCCGCTGATCGGCTGGCCGTCCTGGCGATAGAAGATCGCCAGGTCGGGGCCAGGCGCCCAGCAGACCATGTCGCCGACCTCGTAGGCCTGGGTCCGGGTGCCGGTCCCCGAGATGGGCGCCGGCAGGGGGCCGAGCTTTTCCCGCCTGAACAGGTCGTGCATCGTGAGCGTCAGCGGCAGCATCGCGACGAACTCCTGCGCCGTGCGGTTGTCCGCCAGGGTGGCCGGGATCACCTGGCCGTTCAACTTGAGATGGATCTTCATGCCTGGCCTCCCCGGCCCAATTGGAGCTCGCGCAGGCGCTTCACATCGCGTGCGGGGGGCGAGCCGAAGAAGCGGCTGTATTCGCGGTTGAACTGCGACTGGCTCTCATAGCCGACACGGTGCCCCGCCGTGGCGGCATCGACGTCTTCGCTGATCATGATCCGCCGCGACTCCTGCAGCCGCAGCTGCTTCTGGAACTGCAGCGGGCTCATCGCGGTGACCGCCTTGAAATGCTGGTGCAGCGACGACACGCTCATGTGGACTTCGTCCGCGAGGTCCTCGACCCGAAGCGTGTGCTGGAACCGCTGCGAGAGCACGCTGATGGCCTGGGCGATGCGCTGGCTGTGGCTGTCGACCAGGGCCATCTGGGCGAGCCGCCAGCCATCGGGCGCCTTCAGTAGGCGGTACAGGATCTCGCGCGTGATCAGCGGGGCCAGCGCGGGCACGTCCTCGGGCGTGTCCAGCAGCCGGGTCAGCCGCAGCAGCGGGTCGAGCAGCGTGGTCGACAGGTCGCCGGTGAAGATGCCGCGCGGCGAGCGCCGGTTCGGGGGCGCTGCATCGAGTTGCAGGTCCAGGCCGAGCGCCGCGATGTCCTTGACGTCGAAGCTCAGCCGAAGGCCCAGGTACGGCGCCTCGGGCGAGGCGTCGACCACCTGGCCCGACACCGGCAGGTTCTGCGACACGACCAGGTACTGGCTGCTGTCGTAGATGTAGACGTCTTCGCCGAGCAGCACCCGCTTGCTGCCCTGCGCCAGCACGCAGAAGGCCGGCTCGTGCATCGCATGCACCGGATGCTGCGCGTGCGAAGCCCGGGCCAGGACGAGGCGCGGTATCGCGGTCTGGTGGGCGCCGTCGGTGACGGTCAACCGGTCGATCAGCGCGGCGAGTTCGGCCCGCATCACGGTGGTCTGCATCTGCTCGACGGGGCGGTCGCGACGAAGCGCAGGGGGGATGGAAGTGAACATGGGCCGAAGCTTAGGCATGTCGGGCGCGCCTGTCTCGGCCCGGATGCATGCGCCGGACGATCGTGCAAACATCCTCCAGAATCCTGCAAGGCGGGCGGGAGGGACAATCGGGCCCTCGTTCGAAACCAACGCAAGAAGATGCCGCTCCCCCAGTTCCTGCTCCTTTGCCTTGCGGACCCTCCATCGCCGGGCGGCCCTGCGCGCATGCTCAATGCCGCGGGCCGGTGGGCCGTGCAGGGCAGCGCGCGGTCGCCGCTTCTCGTGTGGCCCGCGACGCAGGCGCCTGGCGCGCACGCCGCCGCCGAGCGTGCGTCCGCGGCGCGCAGCCACCCGGTCGCCGTGGTGGCGCGAACGCAGGCCGACGGGTTGGATGAGCGGGAGATCCAGCTGTTCGACGAGGCCTTCGAACCCGCGCTCCACGGGCATGCCGCCCACAGCGAGGCCAGGGCCCGTCGCCTGCGCACGGAGGCCGAGAAGCTCGATGCGTTCTGCATGATCGTCCGTGCGGCCTCGGCCGCGCCGGATCAACAGGCCTTTGCCGAGGTCGGCCGGGCGGCGTCGAAAGCGCTGCGCGCCAAATTCGGCGGCGGGTCGATCACGTCCGCGTTCGCGTGGCTGGCCGGACCGGCGGGCAAGGAGGCGCTCGAGAGCGTCGTCACCGGCGAGATCGAACCCGCCGGGACGCTGTCAATCGGGCAGGTCATCGAGGCAGTGCGGCTCGCCCGCGAGGCCGAGCACCTGCGCGAAAGCCGCTGAAGGGCTTCAGCCCAGCGGATCGAAGCCGGGGGCCTGGCTCATCTCGGAAGGCTTGTAGATCTTGTGCTGCGCCGCCGCACCGAGCGCATCCGTGACCACCAGCAGCCGCCAGAGGGGCTCGCGCACCGAACAGGCGCGCTCCTCGCTCGTGAGTTTGAAGCCGGGCATGCCCGAGGCGGTGCCCTTCACCGTGACCTTCAGCAGCGTGACGCCCTTGGCGTTCGACACTTCGAGGTCATAGCCGAGCTTCTGGCCGGTCACATCCTCGGCCTTGTAGCCGTAGCCGCCGAAGTGGCGCGTCACGTAGCCCAGCGCGGCGGCGTGGAGCTCCTCCGGCGAAGTGACTTCGGCCACAGCCGGGTCGGGCTCGGCCGGGGCCGGGACACCGCCGCGCGCCTTGGCGGCCTGCACTTCCGCCTCGGTCGGCTTCCAGCCACGCGGGCCGCGCACCAGCACCGCCAGCAGCTGGTCGGGCTCCCAGGATGCGACGTGCCATTCGTCGTCGTCGCGCACGCGGGTCGACACCTTGGCGCTCTTGTTGGTCTCCAGTTCGGCAATCGAAACGCGGTTGGTCTGCAGGACCGCGCGAAAGCCCTGGCCGGCGTCCAGCGTCCGCTTGAGCAATGCCAGCCGGTCCTTGGCGCGCTGGACCTGGTTGGCCGTGCGCGGGCCGCCGCTCGCACGGTGCTGGGTGTCCAGCGACTCGAGGTAGAACCAGCGCCCACCGGCGCCGACGCTCACGTATTCGGCCCAGATGGTGGCGATGACGTTGTCGCCGGTCGCCATCCAGGCGTATTCGTAGGGTTTGTCGCGGGCATCGAACACGCCCATCTTGGCGACGATCTCGACCGGGGTGAGCCGTGGTCCTGACAGTCGCTTCTCGTCGATGACTGCGAGTACCTGGGGGTCGACTTCCTTGTCCATTCAGTAGGCTTGTGGCGAGTTGGGGGCTCGGCAGTATGCCGCATCCCGATGGTTTGCCATTCACCCTTCGGCAGGCTCTTGGCTGAGACAATGGACGTCTCCTGAACGGCTGGGGTCCTGGATGAAAAAGACGCTGATCGCTGCTTGGTTGCTTGCCGGCACGGCCGCTGCGGCCCCACAGGGTGCGGACAAGCCCGCGCCCGCCGATTCGATCTGGTTCAACGGCGACATCGTGACCATCGCCGACGCCAACCCCAGCGCGCAGGCCGTCGCCGTGAAGAACGGCAGGATCCTGCTGGCCGGTTCGCTGGACGACGTGATGCGCCGCAAGGGCCCGAAGACGCGGATGATGGACCTGCACGGCGCCACGCTGCTTCCCGGCTTCGTCGACCCGCACGGGCACGTCACCATGGTGGGGTTCCAGGCGCTCAGCGCCAATCTGCTGCCTCCGCCCGATGGCACCTCCGACTCGATCGGCTCGCTCCAGAAGATCCTTTCCACGTTCCGGGAGCAATCCGCGGTCGCGCGCAAGTTCGGCGTGCTCTTCGGGTTCGGCTATGACGATTCGCAGCTCAAGGAGCAGCGCCATCCCACCCGCGACGATCTCGACCGGGTATCGACCGAGGTGCCGGTGGTGATCGTCCACCAGTCCGGCCACCTCGGATCGCTCAACAGCAAGGCGCTGCAAATGGCCGGGCTGGACGCCGGGTCGAAAGACCCCGAAGGCGGCAGCATCCGTCGCCGCGACGGCAGCCAGGAGCCCGATGGCGTGCTGGAAGAAAACGCCTTCTTCGCCGCCCTCATGAAGATCATGCCGAAGCTGTCGGAGGCCGAGGCGATCACGATGCTGACCGAAGGCCAGCGGCTCTACACGCGCTTCGGCTACACGACGATCCAGGACGGCCGCTCGTCACCGGGGCAGGTCAAGGTCGCGCAGGCGGCGGCCCGGCAGGGCAAGCTGGTTGCCGACATCGTCTCCTACCCGGACATCCTCACGCCCGGCACCGAAGCCCTGCTGCAGGCGCCGTGGTACCGGCCGACGACGCAGCCGCCGGTGTACCAGGGGCACTTCCGGATCGGCGGCGTGAAGCTCACCCTCGATGGCTCACCCCAGGGCAAGACGGCGTGGCTGTCGCAGCCGTACTTCAAGCCACCGCCCGGCAAGGACGCCAGCTATGCGGGCTACGGCGTCGTCCCCGACGCGCAAGTCGCGGACGTCTTCAGGAAGGCGCTCGCGCATCGCTGGCAGGTGCTGACGCACGCCAACGGCGACCGCGCGATCGACCAGCTCATTGCCGCCGTGCGCACCGCCGAAGAGGCGGCGCCGGGCATCGACGTGCGTCCGGTGCTGATCCATGGCCAGACCCTGCGCCGGGACCAGATCCCCGAGCTGAAGGCCCTCGGCATCCTCCCGTCGCTGTTCCCGATGCACACCTACTACTGGGGCGACTGGCACCGCGATTCGGTGCTGGGTCCGGAGCGCGCGCAGAACATCTCGCCAACGATGTGGGTGCGCGATGCCGGCATGATCTTCACCACCCACCACGATGCGCCCGTGGCCAATCCGGATTCCATCCGCGTGCTGGCCTCGACGGTGAACCGCACGACCCGCAGCGGCGCGGTGCTCGGCCCCGACCAGCGCGTCGATCCGCTCACGGCCTTGAAGGCCATGACAATCTGGGCCGCATACCAGCACTTCGAGGAGGCGTCGAAGGGCAGCATCGAAGCAGGCAAGCTCGCGGATTTCGTGGTGCTGTCCGGCAACCCTTTGACCGTTCCGCGCGAATCGCTGGGCGACCTGAAGGTGCTGCGCACCGTCAAGGAAGGACGGGTCATCTATGTGCGGCCCGACAAGACGGCCCTGGTGCCGCCCGATTTCGGCATGCACGGCGATCCATCCCTTCCGAGCGCGGTGCATGGCTCCGCGCAAGGCGACGGGGACCTGGGCCCCGCCCTCGAGACGATCTACGACAGGCTGCAGCCGCGCTGATGCGCAGGCCCACTGGAGATTGAAACAATGACCATCGAATTGAGCAAGGAAGCCCGCAAGGAGGCCATCGCGTCCATCGAGCGCTACTTCCAGGAGAACATGGAAGAGCGCATCGGCAACATCGCGGCCGGCGCGCTGCTCGGGTTCTTTCTCGAGGAGATCGGGCCGGTGATCTACAACCGCGGCGTGGCGGATGCGCAGGAGCGCATCCAGGCCCGGGTGATGGACCTCGACATCGAGGTGCACGAGGACGAGTTCCAGTACTGGCGCAAGTCCAAGTCCCCCCGGCCCACGAAGTCCTGAACCCTCAACGCACCGTCGACATCACGGTCGCGCGGCAGCGGGGCTGCTCGGCCGGCGGCAGCAGGAAGCAGTTGTCGAGGGCGCGTTGCTGCATGTCGCTCAGCCGGGGCTGGTTGCGCCGCGGCGGAGGCGGCTGGTGCCAGTGATTCGGCGGGGGCTGGTGCCAGTTCTGCTGGTGCGGCGGCCGGTGCCAGTTCTGGTTGTGGTTCCAGCGTTGGCCGGGGCCGCGCTGCCAGCCTCGCTCCCACATGCAGCGGTCGAAGTTCACGCCCCGCCGGTCGCAGGCCCGGAGGTCGCGGTCGAACTGGGCACTGTTGTGCCACTGGGCCGCGGCAGGACCGGCGGTCAGGAACCCGGCAAGCGCCAGGAGGATTGTCGGGATCGCCTTGTTCATGGCATGGAATATTGCATCCCCATGCCCGTTAGGCAAGCCGGACGAAGTGCTTTCATCATGCCGGCACATAGCCCAGCTTCTTCATCGCCGGCCCGAGCGCCCTGCGGCTCTTGTCCATGCCGCCCCAGGGGCTGTTGCCGACCGACAGGCGCTCGGCGATGTTGCGCACGGTCCATTGCGATGCGCTGCGCAGATCGGGCAGTTCGTCCCAGGCGAGCGGCACCGACACGCCCAACCCCGGGCGCGAGCGCGCCGACCAGGCACTGGCGGTGGTCGCGCCGAAGCCGTTGCGCAGGTAGTCGACGAAGATCTTGCCGACGCGATTGCGCGGCCCGCTCTTGGCGACGAAGCGCTCGGGAAGGGTGGCCGCCAGATGCTGGACGGCCGCTTGCGAGAAGCCCTTCACCGCATCCCAGCCGTGCTGGCGCTTGATCGGCACCAGCACGTGCAGCCCCTTGCCGCCGCTGGTCTTCAGGAACGCCGGCAGGCCGAGTTCGGCGAGCAGCGTCTGCACCAGCAGCGCCGCCTCCTGCATGCGCGCCCACGGCACGCCGTCGCCCGGGTCGAGGTCGAAGGTCATGCGGTCGGGCGTGTCGATCGCCTTCGAACTCGCGTTCCAGGTGTGGAACTCGATCACGTTCATCTGCGCCGCCGAGAGCAGTCCGCGCGCCGTGTCGATCTGCAGCAGCGGGTCGTGGCCGCGATCGAGCGACGGGTCGAGCCGCTTCACGCCCGGCATCTCGTCGTGCTGCGCGTGCTTCTGGAAGAACAGTTCGCCACCGACACCCTCGGGCGCACGAACCAGCGACACCGGCCGCCCCTTCAGGTGCGGCAGCATCAGCGCGGCCACCTGTTCGTAGTAGGCCACCAGCTCGCCCTTGGTGATACCGCTCTTCGTGTCGATCACGCGCTCGGCGTGGGTGATGCGCATCGCCATGGTCTTCTTCGCTCCTCGTGCCGGGCCTTCGGCGGACGCGGCTTCGGGCGGCTCGGCGCTCTCGCGCCGGATCTGCGCCGCCGGCTTGTCACGGCGCAGCCCCCGAAACACCGCATGGCGGATGCGGCCCTCGCGCGTCCACTCGCCGAATGACACCTCGCACACCAGCACCGGCTTCACCCACTGCGCCTGGACGCCGACCGGCTTCTCGCCGAAGGGGCAGCGACGGCTGGCCTGTGTGTCGAGCCGGGCCTTGATGTCGGCCAGCCGGCTCTCGTCGAAGCCGGTGCCGACGTTGCCGCAATACACCAGGCCCTCGTCGTCGTGCACGCCGAGCAGCAGCGAGCCGAAGCCCGAGCGCGAGCCCTTGGGCGCGGTGTAGCCGCCGATCACGAACTCCTGCCGCTGCTGGTGCTTGAGCTTGATCCAGTCGGATGAGCGGCGAGAGACATAGGCCGAGCCCTTGCGCTTGCCGACGATGCCTTCGAAGCCGAGCTTGGCCGACGAGGCGAGCAGGTCCCGCGGCGAGGCGTCGAAGGCCTCGCTGAGCCGCAGCAGCGGCGGCGGCCGGCTGCCGAGCAGGCGCGCCAGGCGCGCGCGCCGCTGTTCGACCGGCAGCGCTCGCAGGTCCTGCCCATCGAGGAAGGGCGCATCGAACAGCCAGTAGACGATCTGCGCCGTGGCGCCGCTGTCGAAGGCGTTCTGCAGGGCCTGGAAATCGGGCGCGCCGTTCTCGCCGGCGACCACGATCTCGCCATCGAGCCAGGCCGACTTCGTCTTCAGCCGGGCCAGCGACTTCGCGAGCGCCGGCAGCTTCGCGGTCCAGTCGTGGCCATTGCGGGTGATGCACTGCACCTTGTCGCCATCGATGCGCGTGAGCAGGCGATAGCCGTCGAACTTGAGTTCGTAGAGCCAGTCGCCTGGCACGGCGGGCGGCGCCGAAGCCTGCATCGCGAGTTGCGGGGCCAGCGCGGCCGGCAAGGCGGACTTGCGGCCGCTCAGCACGCTGTCGGGCTCGGCCTCGACCACGTCGTAGTCGGCGAGCGCGCGCGCCTCGGCATCCCGCTCCTTGATCAGCAGCCAGGGCACCTGCTTCTCGCCCTGCCCGCGCATGCGCACGAGGGTCCAGCGGCCGCGCAGCTTGTCGCCGCGCAACTCGAACTTGAGCTCGCCGTCGGCCAGCGCCGCGCGCGCATCGCCTTCGGCCGACCATTCGCCGCGGTCCCAGACGATCACGGTGCCGGCGCCGTACTGCTTCGGCGGGATCGTGCCTTCAAAGCTCGCATAGGCGATCGGATGGTCTTCCACCTGCACCGCCAGGCGCTTGACCGTCGGGTCCAGGCACGGCCCCTTGGGCACGGCCCAGCTCTTGAGCGTGCCGTCGAGTTCGAGCCGGAAATCGTAGTGCAGGTGGCTCGCGTGGTGCTTCTGCACGACGAAGGACAGCGCGCCCCGGCCCGACCCGCCGCCGGCGCGGGGTTCGGGCGTCTTCTTGAAATCGCGCTTGCCGTGGTAGGGCGCCAGGGCTTCGCGCGCGCGGGGAGTGGCAGGCATCGGGATCCTCCAGGCGGCACCTTAGTGTGCGCCAGAGCATCCCGCTGTAGGCGTACGCCCCGAGCCGGGGCGGCCCGTCTCAGTTCTTCTTGGCGACCAGCGTCAGGATGTCGTAGCTCGCAACGAGGTCGTCGACCTGGTTCGTCACCTCGACGTCCCAGGCCACCACGCCCTGGCCGACGCCGTTGGCATCCTTCTTGTTGCGGTCGATCTTGCGCTTGCAGGTGAGGCGCGCGCGGATGGTGTCGCCGATGCCCACCGGCTTGACGAAGCGCAGGGTGTCGAGGCCGTAGTTCGCGAGCACCGGCCCCGGGGCCGGCGACACGAACAGCCCGGCCGCGGCCGACAGCACGAAGTAGCCGTGCGCGATGCGCTTGCCGAACGGGCTTTCCTTGGCCGCGATCTCGTCGAAGTGCATGTAGAAGTAGTCGCCCGAGATGCCGCCGAAGGCCACGATGTCGGCCTCGCCGACGGTGCGGCGGTGCGTCAGCAGCGAGTCGCCGATGGCCAGGTCCTCGAAGTGCTTGCGGAACGGGTGCAGCTCGGATTCGTTGAGCTTGGCGCCGCGCATGTATTCGCCGGTCACGGCCGCGATCATGCTCGGCGAGCCCTGCAGCGCGGCGCGCTGCAGGTAGTGCTTGACGGCGCGCA
>Ga0265327_10003414_pt1 | contig 15217 bp, 13 predicted proteins | sample 41621metaG_FD_202089 | JGI IMG/M metagenome (GOLD analysis project Ga0265327, IMG submission 202089) | Rhizosphere microbial communities from Carex aquatilis grown in University of Washington, Seatle, WA, United States - 4-16-21 metaG | ecosystem: Host-associated > Plants > Roots > Rhizosphere... | reverse complement strand
AACGCGCCATGTCGGCGATGACCAGAATCAGTCCCTTAGGGTCTTTCTCGGCGGTTTCGACCATCTGGTTCGCCCAGGACTCGGCCAGGTCGCGGTCGATCCGGCTGGCGGCGATCCGCGCCGAGACGCGCCTGAGGTTCTCGATTAGCGCCAGGCGCAACATGATCGGAATGGCCCACAGCTCGCCCAGCTTCAACGGCGTGACCGTCTGGTAAGCCGCCACGAAGCGGCTGAAGCTTTCCAGATCCACCCGCCCGTCGCCATGCGCGATGGCCTCCAGCGCGATGTCATAGACACGCGGCAGCCCGGCGGAAGGGCCGGTCGCCAACAGCGGCAAGCCCTGGCTGTAACCTTTCGGCAAATGCCGCTTGGCCGTGCGGATCTGCTCGTCGATCAAATAAAAATTGTCGAGCAGCCACTCCCCGGCTGGCGTCAGGCGGCCATTCGCGCCGACCGTCGCCGCCAACACGCGGGAGCACTCCAGCAGCACGGCCTGATTGTCCGACAGCCGCCCCAGCAATTGATCCGCAGTGGGTTTTGCGGCGAGCCGGTGGGAAAGCGCAAGCGTCCTGCCGTGCCGCTCCATCTGGTCGGCGCTGAACAGTTCAGCCCTCAACGGCGGCTCCTCGCTGGCCCGGCCGCGCAAAGTGCCCGCCCGCTGGCGTTCCGAGCGCCATTGCAGCAGATGGTTGAAAAGGGTTTTGATGTTCGTGTTCAAAGTTTTGCCTCTTGACTTAGGGATAACGACGGCCTGCCACAACCGAACTATCCCGTTTGGCGAATACCCGTTCAACCCGAGTTTATCGAGTTTTATCGCCGGGCTATTGGGGTCGCCGAAAACCTAAAGCCAATCTAGCGGCAACAGTTTTCCACGTCGGTACGGTAGCGTACAGACAGAGATCGCAGATCCTATATGCTGTATTCGCAACCTTAGATTTTCTGGCGAATAAAAAAACCTTAGCGACAGGCGTTTCACCAGGAAACCTAAGGCCCCGCGCCGGGGTTTGGCCGAGTTAAAATCCCAAGGCATAAACCACGCGACTATTCCCAACCTTGACCGGAGATGAAACCATGAGCACCGTAGACGCAGAAACCATCGAAACCAATGTCTTGATGCCGATTCTAAGCCGGCTGCTGCGGATGGCAGACAGCTATCGCGGTAGCGGATTGTCGAAACAAGCCAGCGAGATGTATTTTGAACTGGCCGAGCGCAATGCGGAGTCGGTCGAGGGATGGCAGGCCCGTGACCGCCTCGTGGAAATCGCCGAAACCTACGAACGGCAAGGACTGCCGCACCAGGCCCGCAGTATCTACGAGCGCCTGCTGGAGCAGCCGACCGTCTAGCGGCCCGAGGCGCGGCGACGCGGATTTGACAGCGTGCTGAGGCTGGGGACGGTTGGCGCGCGGTGACAGAGGTGTGCGTATTGCTTTCGATTTATCCCGACTAGGACGAGCATGGAACCCGGCGCATCCGTGGACGAAAAACCCGACGAATTGGCGTCTTTCGCCGCCAGCGGCCGGCAGCTTTGGACGATGTCCAAAGCCTTTTTCGCATCGACGCGCCGCCGGCAAGCGCTGAGGCTGGCGGGCGTCTTGCTCGTCTTGGTGTTGTCCGTCGCCGGCGTGCAGGTGCTGATGAGCTATGTGGCGCGCGATTTCATGACCGCCATCTCGAAGAAAGACGCCACGGCGTATTGGCGCTTGCTGTGGTGGTATCTCGGCACCTTCGCCGTCGCCGTGCCGCTGGGGGCTTATTACCGCTGGACGGAAGAGCGGCTGGGCCTGCTGTGGCGGGAGTGGATGGCGCAGCACCTGATTAAGCGCTATTTCAACAACCGCGCTTACTACCGGCTGCGCGGCTCGGCCAGCATCGACAACCCGGACCAGCGCATCAGCGAGGATGTGCGCAACTTCACCACGGTGTCGCTGGCCTTCCTGCTCATCTCGCTGAATGCCATGGTGACGGTGGCGGCATTCGTCGGCGTGCTGTGGGCCGTCTCCGCCAAGCTGGTCGGCATGCTGCTGGTCTACGCCTTGGCCGGCACCGGCTTGAGCATCCTGATCGGCCGCCGCCTGATCGGCCTGAATTACCGGCAATACCAGAAAGAGGCGGATTTCCGCTACGGCCTGGTGCGGGTGCGCGACAACGCCGAATCCATTGCCTTCTATCGCGGGGAAAAGCGCGAGCGGCAAGACCTGGTGGCCCGCCTGGGCACGGCGGTCGCCAATATGCTGGACATCATCGGCTGGAATCGCAATCTGACGTTTTTCATCAACGGCTATTTTTACGCCGCCGTGCTGCTGCCGGTCGTCGTCGTCGCGCCCATGTTCATGCGCGGCGAGGTGGAGTTCGGCGTCGTCACCCAGTCCGCCGCCGCGTTCACCCAAGTCCTCGCCGCCGTCTCGCTGATCGTCACCCAGTTTGAGCGCTTGAGCGCCTACCTGGCCGGCGTGCAGCGCCTCGGCATGTTGTGGGGCGAGTTAGACGAGTTCGACGCGGAGGAGCTGCGCGTGGCGGAAGAGGGCGGCCAGGCGGTGGACGAGGCCAGCGGCCGGGTGAACCTGGTCAAGCTGACCGTGCGCACGCCGGACGGAACGAAAACGCTGGTCAGCGAGCTGTCTTTTGAGCTGCGCCGCAACCAGAGCCTGCTCATCATGGGGGCCAGCGGCACCGGCAAAAGCTCCGTGCTGCGCACCATCGCCGGCCTGTGGCCGATTGCCGCCGGCGCACTGGAACGGCCGCCGCTGCGCGATATCATGTTCCTGCCGCAGCGCCCCTATATGATCGACGGCAGTCTGCGCGACCAACTGCTCTATCCGTATCCGGACGAGGGCTTTAGCGACGGGCAAATTCTCGCCGTGGCCCGCCAGGTCAACCTGGCCGACGTGCTGGACCGCGTGGACCAGGATCTCGACCGCATGATCGATTGGATCAATGTGTTATCGATAGGCGAGCAGCAGCGCGTCGCCTTCGCCCGGCTGGTTTTGCGCAACCCCAAGTTTGCTTTTCTCGACGAGGCCACCAGCGCGCTGGACGAGGACAACCAGGCGCGCCTCTATGAATTGCTCAAGACATCCCGCATTGGTTTCATCAGCGTCGGCCATCGCAGCACCTTGATCGACTATCACGACCGCGTGTTGCAGCTCGACCGCTCGGGGTGTTGGGAAATCAACGACCAGACAGGGCCGGGGCAATCCAGGCCGGTGTCCGGGGACGCGGGCAAAGGCGTCCTGTTCAACAAATTGTTTGGCCGAGACCGGCCCCGCGCCAGGCTATGAGGCAAGCGACGCGGCGCGGGCGGGCGTTTTAAGCGCTTGCAAGACTTCGGCGTGGCTTATTTCGTCGGCCCAGATGTCAAACTTCTCCAGCTTGTGTCGGCCGAACGTCGTCGTCAAGGCCGCGTCGGCGGCGTCCCGCCCCCGCGCCATCAGGATGCGTCCGACGCGCGGCTGGTTGTTGCGCGCGTCGAACGTGTGCCACTCCCCGCCCAGAAACACCTCGAACCAGGCGCTGAAATCCATCGGCGGCACCAGCGGCACCTGGATATCGCCGAGATACCCGGTGGCATAGCGGGCGGGAATGCCCATGCAGCGGCAGAAGGTGATGGCCAGGTGGGTGTAGTCCCGGCACACGCCGCGCTGGTCGAGAAACGTGTCGTAGGCGGTGCGGTCGCAACGTGCGGACGCATGTGCGAAGGTGACATGCTGGTGTACCCAGTCGCAGATGGCCTGCACCCGCCCCCAGCCCGTCGGCCCGTTGCCGAACAGATCCCAGGCCGCGCCGGACAGCTTTTCGATTTCGCAATAGCGGCTGCCTAGCAAATACAGCAAGGCGTCCGTGGGCAGCTCCTGGATCTTGTGCTGCCTGGCGCCCGGCGTCAGCCGGTCCGGCAAGCCGCCATCGACCATGATGGCGTCGTTGCGCAGATGCAAGCGGCCGGCCGGACAAAAGGCGCGGGCGCAGCGGTTGCCATAGACGTCGATGAAATCCTCGATGGCCAAGGCCGGCTCGCCGGTCAGCCGCTCGGGTTTGACCACAAAAGACGACCGGCTCGGATGCGTGTACAGCATCATAATTATTTCAGTGGGTTGCGGAAAAGAATAGGCGATATCAAAGCCAATGCGGATGAACATGGCGCTCCTGGCGACTTAAGGAAGAAAGGAAGAGAGGTCGGCGCCGCGTTAAAATGGGCCGGGCCGGGCAAGACAGCGAGCAGCCGCTGTGCGGGCGACTTCGATTGGGAAAACTGGCGGCTCCCAGAATAGACGAATAATCGCCCCAGTCCATCACTATTTTATTTGTGTCCCAGCGCCGGGAAAAATGATAGGCTCGCCGGCGTCGGCTTTGGAAAAGCGCCGACAGGCGGGCGCAATGCCGCGCAGCGCATGGGCTAGCCCCCTCCTCCGCCCTCCACCCATAGACCGTGGCGGCATCCCGGTCAGCCAAGCTTCTAAGGGGAAAAATATGACGTATTGTGTCGGCATCCTGCTCGACCAGGGGATGGTCTTCGCCTCCGACTCGCGGACGAACGCCGGTGTGGACAACATCGCGAAGTTTTGCAAAATGACCGTGTTCGAGCGGCCGGGCGAGCGGGTGCTCATGCTGTTAAGCTCGGGCAACCTCGCCGGCACACAGGCCGTCATCAGCGTGCTCAAACAGCGCGGCAAGGTCGAGGGCGAATCCGCCAATATCTGGAACGCCAAGACGATGTTCGATGTCGCCAGCGTGGTGGCGGACGCCATGCGCGACATTGACCGCCGCGACGGCTCGTATTTGATCGAAAGTGGCGGCTTCAATGCTTCCTTCATCCTCGGCGGGCAACTCAAGGGCGAGCCGATGCGGCTGTTCAGGATTTACTCCGAGGGCAATTTCATCGAAGCGGATCTGGGCACGACGCCGTATTTCCAGACCGGCGAGGCGAAATACGGCAAGCCGATTATCGACCGCGTCATTAGGCCCGGCACAAGCCTGTCGGACGCGGCCAAATGCGTGCTGGTTTCCTTCGATTCGACCATGCGCAGCAATTTGTCCGTCGGCATGCCGATTGACTTGGTTTGCTACCAGCGGGACAGCCTTAAAATCCAGATGCGCCGGCGCTTCGACGAGGGCGACGCGTATTTCACCGAACTGAGCACCCAATGGAGCGCGGGCGTGCGCGACGTGTTCAGCCGGCTGCCCGAGCCGACGCTGGGCATTTAGCGGGCCACGCCCGCGCCGGCCGCCGCCTTGCCCTTAGCTGTTTTGGACAGCGTCGGGCGACGCGACCTCGTCCGTCCATACCTTGAAGCTTGCCAGCGTATTCGGCCCGAAGGTGCTGCTGATGGCGACATCGGCGGCGTCGCGGCCGCGCGCGATCAGCACGCGGCCAATGCGCGGCACGTTGTTGCGGGCGTCGAAGGTGTACCAGCGCCCGCCCAGGTAAACCTCGAACCAGCCGGCGAAATCCATCGGGCCATAGGGCGGCGGGATGCCGATGTCGCCCAGGTAGCCCGTGCAGTAGCGCGCCGGGATATTCATGCAGCGGCAGAACGCAATCGCCAAATGCGCATAATCGCGGCAGACGCCCAGCCTTTCCTGGTAGGCTTCCCAAGCCGTGCGCGTGGAGCGGGCATGTTGATAGCCAAAAGCGATATGGCGATGGACATAGTCGCAGATGGCCTGCACGCGCCGCCAGCCGGGCGGCGATTCGCCGAACAGATCCCAGGCCGTCTGCGACAGCTTGTCGGTTTCGCAATAGCGGCTGCCGAGCAGGAACACCAGCGTCTCCTCGGGCAGGTCTTGCACCGGGTGCTGCTGCGCCGAGGGGGCGACGATGTCCGCCTCGCCGCTGTCGCGGACGACGCCGTCGGCGGCGATGCGGATCGAGCCCTTGGGCGCGACGATGCGGCTGCACCAGTTGCCAAAGCCGTCGCGATAGGCGGTGATGGGAACGGATGGCGTGGTGGTCAGGTGGTCGGGGACGACGATGTCGGAGACGCGGGTAAAATGGATGTGCAGCGTCAATATCATCGGCGTCGGCTGGGGGCAGTCGTAAATCAATTCGTAGCCGACCCGGATTTTCATGATGAGCCTTGATGAGTGAACGGCAGTGGAGTGCGCCGGGCGTTCCCGGCACGCTGTCTTAAGGATAGCTGTCTTAAGGATAATGGATGGGCATGGTAAGCTTGCCTGCCGCCCGGCGTCTGTACGCCATCATACATAACGTTAAATAAGCAACCCAGGCGGTTTTCGGTTTCGCCCAATCCCATTGACCGCCGCCGCGCCTGCCGGGCGCTTCCACAACGGGCGTCCGTTGACGCTCATGCGAATTGCCCGCGCAAAGTCCTATCCGGTGAGCGGGCCGCGCCGGCGCGATTATAAAGATGCGGACAAGGCCGAAAGCTTGCTATGCTTTGCCGTCAACATATCCAACCAAAACGGGAGTCATCATGAGCGAGAGAATTATTCTGCGGACGGGCGAAGCCTTAGTGGCCGGCGGGCCGCCGGGGACGGCGGCGGAACCTGAGGTCGTCATCGGCGAACTCGATGGCCCGGTCGGCGTCGCGCTGGCGACGCTGACCGGCGACCAAGTCCAAGGCCACACGCGCGTGTTCGCCATTTTAAACACCGGCATCCAAGTCCGCCCGGTCACGCTGATGGTCAGCAAAGTCACGGTGAAGAATAGCCGTTACACGAACATCCTGATGGGCACCGTGCAGGCCGCGATTGCCAACGGCGTGCTCGACGCGGTCCGCGCCGGCGACATTCCCAAAGAAAAAGCCAACGAGCTGGGCATCATCGTGTCGGTGTGGCTGGCCCCCACCGTCATCAAAGACGACAAGCTGGATCATAAAATCCTGTTCGACATCCATCGCAAAGCCACGGCGCAAGCCATTCACAAAGCCATGAACCACCAGCCCAGCATCGACTGGCTACTGGAGCACCAGGACGAAATCATCCACAAGTATTATCAACTGGGCCTGGACGGAAAAATCTGAGGCCGCCCTCAGACGGCCGGGATTCAAATTGGCGGAATGCCGCTTGTTGAATGCACTGAAAACCACGCGGCGCCGGCTGACCCCAGGCAACACCGGCAAGGCACTCGCCGTCACGGCCATCGGCGCTGGCCTGCTCGCCGCCTGCTGGGGCGCGTGGCAAGTTTACCCGCGCCTTGCGGAGACGCCGCCCGCGCCGCCGGCGGCGGCACGGGTAAACGCCGGCGCGGCGGCGGCCAAGCAGGCAGCGGATGCCGGCCCCGAGCCGGCGTCTGCGCCGGTCACGCTTGAGATTGACCTTAGCCTCGCGCAATATGAAGCCGGTTTAAAGCGCGAGGAGCAACAAGCCCTTGCCGAACTGACGCAAGCGGGCGCGGCGGACAAAGACAAAACCGCCCCGCTCGAACAAAAGCTTGCCGAAGTCCGGGCAAAGCTCAAAAATCCCGGCCATGCTTTAGAAACCTACAAAACCACCTTGGCCCAGGCTTACCGGGCGCTGGACGAATTCAAGCAAGCCCTGCCGGCCGGTTCCCTGGAACAGGCGCGACACCGCTTGGCGCAGGGCGAACCCGGCGAGGCCGAGGCGCTGTTCCAAAAAGCCTACGCGCAGGGCAAGGCAAGCGCCGCCGCCGCGGCTTATCAGCTCGGCCAATTGGCCGATGCCCGCCTCGACGAGGCCGCCCGTTACGCGCATTTTAAAGAAGCGGCGGATTTGCAGCCGGATAATCCACTCTATCTCGACCAGGCGGGGCTGGCCGCCTACGCCCTGGGCCGTCACCGCGAGGCCGAGCCGCTCTACCAGCGCGCGCTCGCGCTGCGGGAGCAAACCTTAGGCGCGCAGCATCCCGACGTGGCGGCCAGCCTCAACCAGCTCGCCGAACTCGACCGGGCGCAAGGCGCGTATGCCCAGGCCCTGCCGCTGCAACAGCGGGCGCTGGCGATACGGGAGCAGGCTTTAGGCGCCGAGCATCCCGACGTGGCGCAGAGCCTCAACAACCTGGCCGCGCTGTATGCGGCGCAAGGCGCGTATGCCCAGGCCGAACCGCTCTACCAGCGCGCGCTGGCTATTTTGGAACAAGCCTTAGGCCCGGAACATCCCGAGGTGGCGACCAGCCTCAACAACCTGGCGACGCTGTACCGGGCGCAAGGCGCCTACGCCCAGGCCGAGCCGCTTTACCAGCGCGCCCTCGCCTTGCGCAAGAAAACCTTAGGCACCGACCATCCCGATATGGCGCAGAGTCTCAACAATCTTGCCGCGCTGTATCGGGCGCAAGGCGCTTATGCCAAAGCCAAGCCGCTCTACCAGCGCTCGCTGGCTATTTTGGAACAAGCCTTAGGCCCGGAACATCCCGATGTGGCGACCAGCCTCAACAATCTCGCCGCGCTGTATGAGGCGCAAGCCGCCTATGCCCAGGCCGAACCGCTCTACCAGCGCGCAATCGCCATCTGGGAAAAGACCCTAGGCGCCGAGCATCCCCTGCTGGCGCAGGGATTCAACAACCTCGCCGCGCTGTATGAGGCGCAAGGCGCCTATGCCCAAGCCGAGCCGCTTTACCAGCGCTCGCTGGCGCTGCGGGAAAAGACCCTAGGCCCCGGCCATCCCGGCGTGGCGATTAGCCTCAACAATCTCGCCGGGCTGTACCGGACGCAAGGCGCTTATGCCAAAGCCGAACCGCTCTACCAAAGGTCGCTGGCTATTTTGGAAAAGACCTTAGGCCCGGACCATCCCCATGTGGCGACCTGCCTGTGGAATTACGCCGATTTGCTGAAGCGGCTTAATCGCACCGCTAAAGCAGACGCCATGGAAGCCCGGGCCAAGGCGATTCAGGCCAGGCATTAGCCTGATCGCGACAAGCCCGCCCTTCGACAAAGCCCGCTGCGAACAGCGATTTTAAAATCAATCTGTTCCGTTCATACTGAGTCTGTCGAAGCATGAGCGGACGAAATTTTGCGAGATGCCCATAAACGGAACAGCTTGGCGCGTCCCAGCGCCGCTTGCATCCCGTGGCTATTCCATGGCCCGCATGGCTTCCCGCTCATCCCGCCGCAGGCAAGCGTCAACGGCGGCGCGGCGCTGCCCTTCAGCAGCAATGCGTACAGCCGTCGACAATACGATAAACTATGGTTTTTCAGCTATTTGAACCCGAGTGGATTTCCGCATGAGAAAGCTTGTGATACCCCACGCCCTAGGCTTCGTGCTGGTGGCGTTTTTTTCCGGCCAGGCGCCTGCCGCCGAAGGCACCGCCCCAGACCGCAGCGTGCTGCCGATCCCGGAGCCTAACTATCCCCACAGCCAAGTGCTGGACGCCCGCGACGCCACGCCGCCGCCGCGCTTCCAGGTCAAAGCCCCCGAGGGCGCGCCGAATGTGCTGATCGTGCTGCTGGACGATATGGGCTTTGGCATGTCCAGCGCGTTCGGCGGGCCGATCCAGATGCCAACGGTGGAGCAGTTGGCCAACCAAGGCTTGCGCTACAACCAATTCCACACCACCGCGCTGTGCTCGCCGACTCGCACCGCGCTGCTTAGTGGCCGCAACCACCATATGAACAATATGGGTTCGGTCACCGAAACTGCCACCAGCTTTCCCGGCAACACCGGCCAGCGCCCGAACAATGTCGCGCCGCTGGCGGAAATGCTGCGCTTGAACGGCTATAGCACCGGTTTCTTCGGCAAGAATCATGAAACCGCTGCTTGGGAAGCCAGCCCGTCCGGGCCGACCGACCGTTGGCCGACGCGCTCCGGATTCGACAAGTTTTATGGTTTCATCGGCGGCGAGACTAACCAATGGGCACCAATGCTGTATGACGGCTTGACCCAAATCGAAGCCCCGAAAGACCCGAACTACCATTTCATGACCGATATGACCAACCAAGCGATTGCTTGGATGCGTTTTGAAAAGGCGCTGACGCCCAACAAGCCGTTCTTCCTGTATTTCGCTCCCGGCGCGACCCACGCGCCGCATCATGTGCCGAAAGACTGGATCGCCAAATACAAGGGCAAATTCGACCAGGGCTGGGACAAGTTGCGCGAAGAAACCTTGGCCCGCCAGATTAAACTGGGCGTCGTGCCTGCGGATACTAAACTGGCGCCGAAACCTGAGGCGATCAAGGATTGGGACAAGCTGTCGGCAGACGAAAAGAAGCTGTTCGCCCGCCAAATGGAGATTTACGCCGCGTTTGGCGAATACGCCGACACCGAGATTGGCCGCTTAGTCCAGGCCATAGCGGAAACCGGGCAATTGGACAACACGCTGGTGTTTTACATCGTCGGCGACAACGGGACGAGTGCCGAGGGCGGTATGAACGGCATGTTCAATGAATCAACTTACTTTAATGGCGTCCACGAAACCGTCCAAGACATCCTTAAGCATTACGACGAACTAGGCGGGCCGAAAACCTATGCCCATATGGCGGCCGGCTGGGCGGTGGCGGGCGACACGCCGTTCATGTGGACGAAGCAGGTGGCCTCCAACTTCGGCGGCACCCGCAATGGCATGGTCGTGCATTGGCCGAAGGGCATCCAGGCCAAAGGCGAGGTGCGTTCGCAGTTCCACCATGTCATCGACATCGCCCCGACGGTGTTGGAAGCGGCCAAATTGCCGGAACCGAAATCGGTCAACGGCACGGCGCAAGAACCTATCGAAGGCGTCAGCATGGCTTACAGCTTCGCGGACACGAAAGCGGAAAGCCGCCACAAGACCCAGTATTTCGAAATCTTCGGCAACCGGGGCATTTATGCCGACGGCTGGTTCGCAGGCACGGTCCACAGAGCGCCTTGGGAGCCTAAACCTCGCGGAAAGTTGACGGAAGACCGCTGGGAACTGTATGACATCCGCAAGGATTTCAGCCTGGCCCAGGATCTCTCGGCGCAAAACCCGCAGAAACTGAAAGAGATGCAAGACCTGTTCATCAAAGAAGCGGTCAAGAACCAAGTGCTGCCCATCGACGACCGTGTCCTGGAGCGCGTCAACGGCAAACTGGTCGGCAGACCCGACCTGATGGCCGGACGCACCTCGCTGAGCCTGTATTCGGGCATGAAGGGCATGTCGGAAAACGTTTTCATCAATATCAAGAATACCTCGCACAGCATTAGCGCTGAACTGGAAATGCCGAAGAGCGGCGGCAAGGGCGTCATTCTCGCCCAGGGTGGTCGTTTCGGCGGCTGGAGCCTTTATATCGACAAGGCCGGCAAGCCGACCTATACCTATAACTTCCTCGGGCTGCAACGCTTTACGGTTGCCAGCCCCAAAGCGCTGCCGCCGGGCAAGGCGAATCTGCGCTTTGAATTCGCCTATGACGGCGGCGGCTTGGGCAAAGGCGGCGTCGGCAAGCTGTTCGTGAACGACAAGCCCGTGGCGCAGGGCCGCATCGAACACACGCAGGCGATGATCTTCTCCGCCGACGAGACGGCCGATGTCGGCGAAGACGACGCCACGCCGGTGAGCGAGGACTACAAAGAACGCGACAACCGCTTCACCGGCGCGATCCAAAAGGTGACGGTGGAATTGCAACCGGCCCAGGCGCAAAGCGCCGATGAGGAAGCCAAGAAAAATGCCGCGTTCAAGAAGGCGATGGCTGATTGATGCCTTAAGGAGGGGGCCCCAAATGCTGTCAAATCCGGCCACAGATCGTAGGCCAGGTACACCGCGCTGCGGCGGGCCTGGCGCAAGAAGCCGCCGGACTTCCCGTCCACACCCTCGCGTTTACCGCTGGCCGTGAGGGAGGGCAGGAACACGAACAGCACCGGATGCGGCTGGGCGAGGACGCCAGCCGCATCCACCGGAACCCCGGCGCTTCGTCCAGCGGCGCCTCTTCAGTCTGAACCTCTTGCGCCATAACGGCCAAGCCAACATCCGCGCCACCCGATCCGACTTGCCGCCGAAATCATTAGCCACGGCACATGCCCAGGCGATAAGGCTTGAATTAACTTTATATTTCAATAATAATTGAAATATGGAAAATAAATCTGTCGTCACCGCACTCGCCGCGCTTGCCCAAGACTCCCGCCTTGCCATCTTTAGATTGTTGGTGCAAACCGGCCCCGAAGGTCTTTCCGCCGGAAAAATCGGCGAGGCGCTAGGCATCGCGCCCTCTTCGCTGTCCTTCCACTTGAAGGAACTGACTTACGCCAATCTCGTTTCGTCCAGGCAGGAAAGCCGTTTTGTCATCTACGCGGCGAATTTCCAGGCGATGAACGAGTTGCTCGCTTTTCTGACCGAAAACTGTTGCGGCGGCAGCCCTTGTTTTCCCGCCCCCCTTCCCCGATGCGCTCCCACCGAGGAGACTTCGAGATGAGAGCGGCAATTGCTACCGGATCTGTGCGACCCGGCTTTCACGAAGGTGCTTATCACCACGCCGACCGAGGCCACGCCCGTCCATGAGGCCGAACGCCTGCAACAGGATCTGGCCCGCGCGGGCATCATGCCTTACGCCTGGGCCATCAATCAAAGCCTGTTGGCCAGCGGCACCCACGATCCGCGGGTGGCCGAACCACCCATCGGCAGCAAAGGGCTGGCTGGACTCATACCAGCCCCTTAAACCCCCGACCCTCCAACATCATCCAGCATCGGAAACCATCCATGAGCCAAAAACCCTTGAATATCCTCGTCCTCTGCACCGGCAACTCCTGCCGTAGCGTGTTGGGCGAAGCCCTGTTCAATCATTTAAGCCAGGGCCGCTACAAAGCCTTCAGCGCCGGTAGCCATCCAATTGGCCGAATCAACGCCGGCGCCTTGGCGACCTTGGCCCGGCATGGGCTGCCGACGGAGGGCTATCGCAGCCAGTCGTGGGACGAGTTTGAGGACGCCAACATCGACATCCTGATTTCGGTTTGCGACTCGGCGGCGGGCGAGGCTTGCCCGGTTTATTTGGGCAAGGCCACACGCGGCCATTGGGGCCTGTCCGACCCCGGCCATGTCCAAGGCAGCCCGGAAGAAATCGAAGCCGCCTTTGAAGCCACTTATGCGACCCTCGAAAAGCGCATCCAGCAACTGTTGGCCCTGCCGGTGGAGACGATGGATAAGGCTGAATTAGCGGCAGCCTTGAATAAGATCGGCGCGGAAACCCATTAAAGGTGAACGCCATGCACACATCCCAATACCCCATCGCTCCCAAACGCCTGGGTTTCGTGGAGCGGTTTCTAACCGTGTGGATATTCTTGAGCATGGGCGGCGGGGTGGCTTTGGGCTATGGGGTTCCTCAGTTCACCCAATGGCTGAACCATTTCCAGGTCGGCACCACCTCCGTCCCCATCGCCGCTGGCCTGATTTTGATGATGTACCCGCCGCTGGCGAAAGTGCGTTACGAAGAACTGCCTTTAGTTTTCAAAAACGTCAAAGTGCTTTTGTTGTCCCTAGTGCAAAACTGGCTGATCGGCCCCTTGTTGATGTTCGCCCTGGCAGTGTTGTTTCTGCGCGATTACCCGCAGTACATGGTCGGCCTGATTGTCATCGGCCTCGCCCGCTGTATTGCGATGGTGCTGGTGTGGAATGAATTGGCGGACGGCGACACGGAATATTGCGCCGGGCTGGTGGCGTTCAACTCCATCTTCCAGATGCTGTTTTTTTCCGTCTACGCCTATGTGTTTGTCACCGTGCTACCAGAATGGCTGGGTATTGCCGAGGGCTTGAAGGTAGACATCACCATTTTGCAAGTGACCGAAAGCGTCTTGGTTTATCTGGGGATTCCCTTCTTCGGCGGTATGTTGACCCGCTTTATCCTGATACGGCAAAAAGGTCGGTCATGGTATGAGGAAAAATTCATACCGGCTATAAGCCCCATCACGCTGATCGCTTTGTTATTCACGATCTTGGTGATGTTTTCGCTGAAGGGGGAATATATCGTCCAACTGCCTTTGGACGTATTGCGCATCGCCGTACCCTTAGTGGTTTATTTCCTCGTGATGTTTTTAATCACCTTCTGGATGTCGGCCAAGGCCGGGGCCGGGTATCGCATCAGCGCGACATTATCCTTCACCGCCGCCAGCAATAACTTTGAACTCGCCATCGCCGTCGCCGTGGCGGTGTTCGGCCTGCAATCCGGCGAAGCCTTCGCTGCCGTTATCGGGCCATTGGTGGAAGTCCCTGTGTTGCTTGGATTAGTGCATGTGGCGCTGTACTTTCGACGGCGATTTTTCACACCTTTACCGAGTGTAGAGCTCAAGTTTTAATGGACTCGGAATACCTCAGGTGACGTCGCTTTCCGTCTCGGCGGGGCGGCGTAATTGCGCCGCCAGACGCGCGCCTGCCTCAGCTTGAGAGAAACGGTCTTGTCCCGGCCAATCGTTGATCCGTTGCTGTGATGCCAAAGACGATGCGATGCTCGCGGAGGCGGCACGGCGCTTGCTTTGCGCTAAAGCGCCGCCCTGTCTTCGCGCAAACGAAGATAAACCGCACTTTCAAGGTGCGCGTTGGCGGGTATCTACGGTGCGCGGCGCGGTGATTCGGCCAGGGTATATGAAAATAAGATTATATTATTTAACGGAATAGCATGGATCGTAATACAGTTCACCCCATGCCCTGGCCGACAGGACGGCTTTTTGCCTTGCCGGGGCGTCTAAAAAAATCCTAATCCAATGTTTGCCAGGAACCTAAACCATGTCCACGATTGAAGATATTCGCCGCCTCGCCGACGAGGCCAGAACCCGCATCCAAGAAGTCTCGTCTGCCGATGCTTTAGCCCGCGTGGCGGCCGGGGCGGTGTTGATTGATGTCCGCGAAGAGAAGGAATTCAACGCAGGCAATCTGCCGGGCTCCATTCTCATCAGCCGGGGCGTGCTGGAAAGCCGCATCGGCGCCGCCGTGCCGGATAAGTCCACGCCCATCGTTTGCTACTGCGCCGTCGGCCACCGCTCGGCCATCGCCGCCGACACGCTGCAAAAGCTGGGCTATGCGCAGGTGGTCTCCTTGGCCGGCGGGCTCAAGGCGCATCTGTCCCAGGCCAGCGAGCGTCTGAGCGCCTGAGCCTGCGGGCCTGGCTGTTGTTCCCTTGGCTTAAATGGCCTGGCGGCTGCGCCCTGGGTTCGACACAGCAAGGGCGCGGGGGCGAATTGATCCGCCTCCGCGCAAACCGCGACAAATCTTAGCGTCCGCAAAACCACTCGTCCAAAAACGCGCCCGCTTCTTCTAAAGAGCCGAGTATCCGCAAGGCTTGGTCGGCGATGGCCGCGCTTGGCGACTTCAAGTCGGGCACCAGCACGACGCCCATGCCGGCGGCCAAAGCACCTTGTGCGCCGTAGCTGGAA
>Ga0265327_10003413_pt1 | contig 15217 bp, 13 predicted proteins | sample 41621metaG_FD_202089 | JGI IMG/M metagenome (GOLD analysis project Ga0265327, IMG submission 202089) | Rhizosphere microbial communities from Carex aquatilis grown in University of Washington, Seatle, WA, United States - 4-16-21 metaG | ecosystem: Host-associated > Plants > Roots > Rhizosphere... | reverse complement strand
TAGGTGGACCCATCAAAATGCAGCGCGTTGTTGCCGCCAACCCCGGGAACTGAACCGGTGGTAAAATTACCCGTGCCATACAGCGTCCCCCCCTGCCCGTTGCCTGAGGCCTCCGAAGCCACGGTGCCGCTGGAGTCACCCATCGTCCATTCACCCAATAACGGACTCGCATCGCTCGTGACCAACACCTTCGCCGCCGTCAAACTTTCTAAACCGCTGGGTTCGCCAACATAGTAGTGAAACAAGTCATAACCTACAAAGCCTGCCGCCGGCGTATATTGCAGCACACCGTTGCCGAGATTGGTCACCACACCGCCATTGGCGGTGTTTGTCTCAAAGGAAACAATTGAGAGCGCATTGCTGTTGCCAATGTAATCGTTTAACAACACGTTCAGGCTTACCGCCTGGTTGGTCTTGGTAGTGGCCAAATCCGGCGTGGCATGCGGGGGAACCAAGTAATTATATTTCACCCATTCGATGCCGCCTTTGGCCGTGGTCCGCCGCGTAAGCTGCGCCAGGTTGGCATCCACCGTCGAATAACCGAAGCCCGATCCGTCCATTGCCACGTGCCAAAAGTTGGTTCCCGTGTAGTCGTGCGTGGAGGTATAATGACTTTGGTCCCAGTTATGCCCCATTTCATGGCCCGACGCAAAACCGCTCCAGCTCGGGTCCATCACGCTAAAATCCCCAGGCGCATCTGCCAGGCCGGCATCACCGTTATAGAGCTGCACCGATCCATGCACCATGTCGAACCAGCCATTGGTGGATACGCCATGGCTGTATCCGGGATCGGGACTCCAAAAATCTTTCAGTTCCGACAGGTTGCCATCGGTGGTCGTGTAGGGCAGCTGGGTGTTGGTCCGCACACAAACACATTCCAGTTGATAGCACACGCCCAAGTCCCGGGCTTGTTCGAAATCCACATCATTGATACGCGCTTCCTGGATCAATATCGCCTGGGAAATATTGCCGCCCGCCAAATTGCAAAAAACGTTCACATAGTCTGAATCCAGCACCAACCGCGCGCGCTGCACCGGCACCTGCTTCAAGACATTCAAGTACGGCGAACCACCGTAGCTGGTGGCCGGGGCCGCCGGATAATTATTCGTGGACCACGTGATAGGCTGAGGCAGGTTGGTCGGCACGGACGAATAATTCGTCACATATCCCAGGCTCGGCAAATTGGCGGTGTTTACGTAAGCGCCATTTCCACCCCATGACAACCGGTTGGTCGTGTCGTAGGGATCATATTCACTGGTGTTGCCCTGCCAGCGGCAGCCGTAAGTCACGTTGTAATAGAACTTGCCGTCCATCCCAAATGTGCCAAGCATCACCGCCCCCACGTCCGTCAAACTGCGCCCGCGATAGGTCGTCACTTCGGGAATCATGTTCGTTGGCAGGATGGTGTAATTGCTTTGATCCGAAAACACCCGCACCTGATAATTGGTCGTCCGCAAATTATACCGCTGCAAGTTAAAGGCCACCGGCTGCTGGTTCCACGGATTGGTGAAGGTCAAGGTAAGCGCGTCTGGCAAGGCCCAGGCGCGAACTCCGATCAGCAGCAAGACAAACATGGCCAGTACTCGTGGGCGCACCAAAAGGTATGACTTTAGAGGTAACATATAGTGGGTTTTGGGATTTTTGTGGGTGGTGGGTTCGGGACAGTTTGGAGTTATGGGAATGACGTTGGAAAGTATAAAATTAAAACATGCTGTGCGTTTAATATTTTACGCGCCAGCCGCCTATGATGCCTGCCCATTCCCCGCAAATACCATACCGGGTGTAAGACAGGCAAGCTGAAATTCTTAATCCCGCCTCAAAAAAGAGGCAAGCCCGGCACATGCCCTGTAAGATCCCAATTACAGCCATAACAACCGGTCGTTTAATTGCAGTGAAACGGTACGGCGTTACAAATTCTGACGTGGGTGTGTTCAATTTTGGGTTGGTCTTAGTACTGTAACCAAAAACCAAAAGTATGCATGTGGCCAAAATTGGCCTCATTAGCTCGATGCCGTCTTAGATAAAATGGCGTACCCATATTTGTTCCAACCACCAGCAGTTAGACTGGCAATGCAGATAGTTTACCCGTGATTCGCGTGATAACCCGCTCTGCTACCGTGTAAGCCGGATGGCATCTCCCAAGTCGCCAGCCGGTTGATGCAAAGGCGTAAAATGCTTTGCTTTCAATGTGAGTTAGTATTGTTGGTTGGCTGTGCCGGACATATCCCTTGGGCAATGGCATTTAGTAGTTGTTCAACGGTGTAAGGCTTTTCCAAAAAGGCAAGGTGCACCGTGTCAATGTCCCCGAGCTGGCTTTCGCCGTGACGATTGCCGCTGGTGATAATAATGGGAATTTCCGGCTTCAACTTTTGAATGGCCCGGATGGCAGCGATGCCGCTCAGCAAGGGCATGTCCATGTCGGACACCAACAGCTTAATCTCCTGCTTGTACTCACCAAATGTGGTTATTCCATCCAGACCACTCATGGCAGTTACCACGCGGTATCCGTAATTCTGCAAGGTGGTCTTGGCCAACTGACGTACAGTGGCTTCATCATCCATTATTAAAATCAATTCCCCGTGGCCAACCGGCAGTATCTTTTCCAGTTCTTTTGATTGGTCCACCTCAAGGGACTGCGCGGCTGGCAGATAAATCTTAAATTCCGTACCTTTGCCAACCTCGCTGTAAAGTTGGATGAAGCCGTTGTGACTTTTGACTATGCCGGCCACCGTGGACAATCCCAAGCCAGTACCTTTATCCGGCGGCTTGGTGCTAAACAGTGGTTCAAAAATACGGGGCAACACTTCGGGCGGGATGCCGGTGCCGGTATCGGCAACTGATAGAACTACATAGCAACCGGGAGGAATCTCAGCGGAAACGGATTCCATGCTCTTGCGTAAGGACAGATTTGCCACGGCGAGCGTCAATTCGCCGCCCTGCGGCATGGCATCCCGCGCGTTGACACAGAGGTTTAAAAGTACTTGATACAGTTCGGTCGTATCGCCAGAAACATTCCAAAGGTCTTTTTTGATTTTGGTCGCGACTAAAATTGATTTAGGAAATGTGTCCTGGATAATTTTGACCATTTCTTTGACGATGTGAGAGATGGGAACCTGCTGACCGCCACTCTTGGCGCCCCGGGCAAAGGTCAGGATATGCTTAACCATGGCGGCACCGCGATTGGCACTGGCAGCCATCATATCGAGTAATGCATCCCGGTCCGCGACGTCCATGGTACGCTTCAGAAGCTGCGTACCCATGATTATCGGGGTGAGTGCATTGTTCAAGTCGTGCGCCACGCCAGCGGCTAACTGCCCAATTGCCTCCATTTTTTGTGACCGGCGTAACTGGTCCTCAAGGCCTTTGCGTTCGCCAAGTTCCTGGGATTCGCGCAGTGCCCGTCGAACCGCAGAAACCAACCGCTCTCTCCGGTCCTTAAGCACGTAGTCCGTCGCTCCGTTTTTCAGGCTTTCAACCGCCCGTTCTTCCCCAATGGTTCCGGACACAAAAATGAAAGGTGTCTGTTGCTGCACTTTTCGAGCAGCAGCCAGCGCACTCATACCATCGTAAGCAGGGAGTGAGAAATCGGAAATGATGAGGTCAAAGGTGTGCTGCGTCAGCGCCGCTTCAAATTCTTGCCGGTTGGTGGCATGGTCAAAATTACACAGCAACCCATTGGCGGCGAGAACTGATTCCAGTAGTTCGCGGTCTTGCTCATTGTCCTCCAGATAGAGAACCCTAATCGGCTTTTTGAGCGAAAATTCCGTCATGGCAACCCTTTACCCTTTATATCCAAGCTTTAATCCTGCCAACATATCGGACGAATGGGAAATTGCTTAAGTGAAAATTAATGCAGAACGTAATCTGGGGCAAATAGATAGAAATCAAAAAATCGTTGCCACAGGGAACATTCCAAAGAATAGGTATCAAAAGACACAAATTGCCAACAAACAGGACACTGCTTTAATATTTTTGGACAGTGCCTTTCGCCATGAATACAGGCAAAACAATTTGTTCATACCCAAGATGACTGCAACCTTCACTTGATTGAGGCTGCAGCTTGTTGTTGCCTTTTCATGCGATGCGGCTCAATTTTTGGCCGCAGTATTCCACGCTATGAAAACATATATACCGTCAAAACTCCTCACCGGAGAGGTTGCCGTTTTACGTGAACATCTGCTCACACGATGGATGTCCTACGACCTCACCCAAGCCGCCGTTGATTTCTGCCGGAATCTTGGCTTTATTCCAGCCTACAGCGAGTGCTCATCCGAAAATTCGGTCCGTTACTTTTTTTGGAAGCCGCCGCAAGGCGCATTGTTTGAGGTGCGTTCAGGTCGCACAAAAGACAAGTTTGAGGAGATTGATAACACAAACATGAAACGTGACAAACCATGGTGGTTGTTGTCATTGCATATCAGCGAGGCTGGTTTGTATTCGGCCGTTTGGATTACCGCGGACCATTTTGAGACCGCCAAGGCATTTCTGGCGGCACATGGTATCACAACAGCAGAGAGCCTGGATGTTTAGTTTCATATTTGCAGTGCGATAAAAAATTGCTCGTTGGAGGTCTTGAAACCGGGGCACTCACAGGGCCAGTATGATAACAAAGGCATCAATCAACGGCCTAAAGCTTAGCTGCCCTGCCCGCTTGTTTCGGCAGCGTAAAATAGAACGTGGCACCTTGATTAACTGCGGCTTCGACCCAAATACGACCACCGTGTCGGCCAACAATACGCCGTACATTGGCCAGCCCTATGCCTGTGCCGTCAAATTCTTCCTTGCGGTGCAACCGCTGAAACACTCCAAACAACCGTCCAGCAAACTTCATATCAAAACCCGCCCCATTATCTTTGACATAATATTCCGTCTCCGAATCACGCAATGTGGCGCCGACTTGAATCTCCGCCTGGTTGCGCTGGCCGGTGTATTTAACGGCATTGGAAAGCAGGTTCGCCCAGACTTGTTTTAACATGGCGCGGTCACCTTCCGCATCCGGCAACGGATTCATGGTCCAGGCAAAGTTGCGTCCCTTGCGTTCCGGCTCCAGTTCGTTCCAAACTTCCGTCACCAACTGGTGCATGTTGACCCGGCCTTGCTGCAATTCAGCGCGGCCCATGCGGGAAAATTCGAGCAGATTTTCAATCAAACTTTCCATGTCGTTTGCGGCCTTGGAAATGACCTGCATGTACCGTGAACCAGTGGCGCTTAGTTTGTCGCGTTCCAACTCAGCGAGCATGCCGATAAATCCGTTGATATGCCGGAGCGGCGCGCGCAAATCATGCGACACGGAATGCGAAAACGAATCCAGTTCCTCGTTGAGCAGTTGCAACCGCGCGGTGCGTTCGGCCACCTTCTGTTCCAGCCCGGCATAGAGTTGTACATTTTCCATGGCCACCGAGGTGCTGTTGGCCAGCGCCTGCAAAATTCTAATTTCTTCGGGCCGCGGCTTGCGGCGCGTGGCCCAGTATGTGCCGATGGCTCCCACGGGTTCCAATGAACGAATCGGCACCATCGCCAAGCTTTTCACAAACGTAGGACGATAGGCTTCGATGGGTATGCGCGCATCGTCATAGATGTCTTCGATGATCGCCGGCTTGCGGTTCAACATGGCCCAGCCGCTGATGCATATTTCCATCGGGAAACGTTTACCTTTCCATAACGGCGCAATGGCCTCCTCATCCGCGTAATAACAAAAACCGTTATCGCGCAAAACAAAGGTGGCACCATCGGCCCCGGTCAAGTCCCGCGCGGCATGGCGAACAATGGCCATAATGCCTTCCAAGCTGCGCGTAAGGGATAACTCCTGAACTACATTGACCAAGCGTTCCATGGCGCGGACATACCAGTCCGACGCCATTCCCGTATCAACCAAAGGAGATTGAAGTTCCATTTTCATACCTAATTCCATTTAAATCACCTCTCCGCCCCAGATAGTTCCACCACTGCAGTCCCTTTTCAAGCGTCATTTCTGACTTCAGGCTGCCAGTGGCGGCTCATCGTCATCGTCCTTGTGCTCGTTTAAAGCACGCCTAAATTCCCAAAGCCCCATCGCAAAACCGGCGCGAACATCCGCCCTAAAACCCATTGCACCAATAACGCAGCCAAGCCCCAGGACGAATACCGCCGGTCGTGATTGCAGGCAATGCTCAACGGGCAGCCACCAGCCGAATCCGCAAACGAGCGCCACCAACCCGACGACTAATAGAATGTAACTCATCCACCGTTGGCTTCGCGGCCTGGCTGGTTTGGCTATTTGCATGGCTGTCGGTAAACCGGCAATCTTCAAAAGCTGTACTTACAAAGCCATGCTGGCTGTCGAATGTCAATCCGAAGTCGCCTGATAGAAACTTGTTTGAAGAAAGACCGCTACCATCTCCCACACCAATACCGTTCCAGTTTTTCTTAAAATGCGCTAAATGTTAAAACACATTGCCCGGCAGAAATCTTAATTCCTGCCGGGCAACGCCAGGGAACCGGACTTGTTTTACTCGGGCGATTGGGCTTGAGGGGGGGTAGTGTCCGGTGCTTCAGCGGCGGCACTAATTAATTCTTCGAACACTTTCTTGAAATCTTCGATACCGGCGGCGGGAATGATAATGGAGTTGTTGCGGCCACCGGATTCCTCGGAGATACGGATGAACCGGCCGCGCACATTTTCCTTCAGCATCAGGAGATAGTGCTTGCGCTCAATTTGAAGCTCGCGCGTGGCCAGCGTGTCTTCACGCACAACCGGGCGCATGGGCTGTCCATCAGGCCGTGGATAGCCCGGCTGTTGATAACCGGATTGCTGGTAGCCTGGGCGTTGATAATACGGCTGACGTGGGTTTTGCCGTTGATGCGGCCAGGAGCGTTCGTTCGATATCATAGTGGTGATGTTATGTTAAATTTACCGCAACAAGGTTGTCCCAAGCCAGTTCCGCACTGGTAGCGATGAGTTAAAATCCATTACATGTGTTTCCTACGGGCTGCAATCCAGACCGCAGCCAGGGCAAAAATCAGCAGCACCCAATGGTTGGATGTCCCGGCCCACAGGTTGGGAATCAACCGGATCAATCCGATAACCGCCAATGCAATCGCCGTCAGCACCACCAACCCACCCCCCAAGGCCACTATGGCAACCGCAACCACATCGAACTTGTGCAACACCGGTTCCAAGGTAGCCTGACGTGAAAGTGACGCCTTTTTTTCAGTCTGCAGGTTTGAGGAGTTTGCGGTCGAGGTCATTTGGCGGTCATCCCAAAATTAGAATTTCTCCCAGCAGTTCATCGTGGCCAAAGGCATTGCGCCATTTGCCATGTTCATCACAATAGGCCATGCACCGGAAACCGGTGCCTTGAATCATGAAAAACTCGTGAATGAACGGCGAAGCTTCCTCGCCTTTTTGGGCCGTGGCAGGCGTCTCATATTGCAACATCCTGATTTTCATGGCGGAACTTCTATTATTGGCTTATTTCTAATGTCTTATACTGCACTGGAGCCCCCTCAACAACTGCCCCTTGGGGTAGGAAAAATGTCACCGGGACAAGACAAGGCGGAAAAAACCATTCCGACGATGCGTTTTTTTGCCTGTATTTAACTGCCGCTAAGTAGGTTACAGCCGTTGACGCCAGCGCAGGAGACGCAAGGCGTTGCCGATCACAATTAAGTCAGAAAATCCCATGGCCGCCGCACAAAAGATGGGACTGATGAAACCCAAGGCCGCCAACGGCACCCCTAACGCATTATAAAAAAACGCCCAAAACAAGTTTTGTTTGATGGTGCGTAACGTGGCCCGCGCCAACCCCAGCGCCTCAGGCACGGCTTCAATTTCTGATTTTAATAAAATGATGTCCGCCGCTTCGCGGGCCACATCACTGGCGCGGCCCACCGCAATGCCGAGATCAGCTTGCGTCAGCGCTGGGGCATCATTAATGCCATCGCCCACAAACGCCACGCGTTCCCCCCGATCCTGCAACGTTTTTACAAACTCGGCTTTACGTTCCGGACGCACTTCAGCAAAAACGTTTTCGGCAGCAATGCCAGCCTGTCTGGCGATGGCGTCAGCCGTTTGCCGGTTGTCTCCGGTTAGCAAATACGTTTTATATTTTTGCTGTTGGAGCCGGGCTACTACTTGTGCGGAATGAGATTTGAGCGCATCGCGCACGGCAAACAGGGCCAGCAATTTGCCATCCGCAGCCAAGCCCACCAGCGTGGCGGCTTGCCCCGACTTTTCATCAATGAAATTTTTGGCCACAGACAAGTCCACGTTCGATTCGCGCAACCAACGCAACGAACCAAGCCGGGCCAACATTTCCGGTTGACCAGCCAGCGACAACTTTGCCTCCACACCACTGCCTTGAATTTCCTGCCAGGCCGTCACCGCCACGCTTGGCGTTTGTCTTGTACCCGCCTTGTCTTCGCAGTATTTCAGCACCGCACGGCTGATGGGATGTTTGGAATTCTGTGTGAGGGCAGCAGACCAAAACCAAGTAGTCGGCATTTCCGGGCCATTTTGCCAGGTCTCCGTCACGTCGGGCTTGCCTTCGGTGAGCGTGCCTGTCTTGTCAAAAATCACTGCGGTAATTTTGCCCGCTTTCTCCAAAGCCACGCCATCGCGGATCAAAATTCCACGCCGGGCGGCGGCATTGGCAGCCGCCATAATAGCTGCGGGCGTGGCCAGCCCCATCGCACACGGACACGCCACAATTAAAACGGCGGCGGCAATCATAAATGCCGTGGCAAACGCTTGCGTCGGCAGATGCGCATGCCAAAAGAATTGCGCCAAATAGTCATGCACGCGGTTCGCCGATTCCGGCGACAGTCCCCACCAAAGTGCAGCTCCCAAGGCAATGACCACAATGACCGGCACAAAAACATTGCTCACGCGGTCGCCCAACCGCTGGATATCGGCGCGGCTGGTTTGTGCGCGTTGCACGGCCGCCACAATATGCGCCAGCGCCGTTGCTTCACCGGTGGCCGTGACGCGCATAACCAGCCGGCTGTTTGCGTTTACCGTGCCGGCATATAACTCACTGCCGGACTTTTTATCCACGGGTAACGATTCACCGGTAAGCATGGCCTCGTCCACGGAAGATTCACCTTCCAGCACCACGCCATCCACTGGCACACGGTCGCCGGGACGCAACACCACGCGGTCGCCTGCTTGCAATTCTGAAACTGGCACCTCCACTTCACTTGTTGCCACCGGCAACGCAGCCGCCGGCGGGCTTTGAAATTTGAGGCTTCTCAGGTTAAATGGCTGGGCTTGGACTTCTGATTGGCGGCTTGCATTGGAAACAAGTTTGCGGGCAGTTTCCGGCGCCAGATTTAACAACGTCTTTAATGCGCTGCTGGCTTTGTCGCTCACGCGCGCCTCCAGCCAGTGGCCGAAAGTGATGAGCGAAATGATGGCGGCAGCTTCCATGAAATAAACATGCCCCCCTGCCCCGCTCAATAACGCCCACGTGCTATAACCAAAGGCCGTGCTGGAACCCAGCGCCACCAGCATATCCATATTGGACTGGCCAACTTTTAACTGCCGCCATGCGCCGGTATAAAATTGTGCGCCACAAAAAATTTGCACTACCCCGGCCAGCGCAAAGGCCAGCCATTGAAACCATGGCCTCAACCCCAGGCCAAAAACCCAATCGCCAAGCATCAGCACGCCGGTAACACCCAGGCCCACCATCAAGTTCCACTCCCAGTGGCTTTGGCGGGATTCGCCGGCGGCTGCGGAACATTCTTCAGCTTCAAATCCGGCCTGGGAAATGGCGGCCACCAGCGCGGAAACGTCCCGGTCTGCGCCGGTATTCCAGCGCACGCTGGCATGGGACGACGCCACATTCACGGAAGCACTGCTGACACCGGGAACCTTCTGGACCGCCTCGGTTACTTTGCGGGCGCAATTATTGCAAGTCATCCCCGTGACTTGCAGTTCAGTTGTGGCGGTTGCAGACATCAATTCAAACGACAGCATGCCATTACGGACGGCATTCGTCGAATTTCAATTCCGCTCAATCATCCAGGCGAACAGCCTCGCTCCCGTAAAACGCAATCACTTGCGCACCGTTTTCATTCGCTGATTCCAATCCCGGACATGTGGCAATGATTTGGGAATCGAATAATGGCCGGAGTACAGAAAATTGCCCAGCATGCCGTATAGGTCGAAGTCCACAAATAACGGCCGGTCGCCGAGCAAATATTTTGAATGCGCCAGCATCTGCTCGTACGGTGCCAAGGCGTACTCCAGCTTTTTCAGCCAGTCATTTTTCTGCGTGTGCCACTGGTCAATGCAGCCCCGGCCAAACTTGCGTTCCTTGAACCGCAGATATTGCAACTGCTCCCTGGCCGGTAGATTTTCGCGGTAATAAATATCATTGAGCCGGAAAGTGGCACCTTCGATTTCATTCTCAATATGACGCCAGAGGATGGACTGCACACCTTCATGCTCCGCCGGGAAGAGGCCAAGTTTCAGTTTTTGGTCCAGATACTTGGCAACAATTTGCTGGTCATCGGTGTCGTCGAAAATCACCTTCGAACCATCCCGGATGACCGGCACGCCATAATACTGTTCCTTGGTCAATTTCCAGACCAACCCGCGTTCCTGCGCGGGCACGTTGATAGTCTTAAATTTGGCCCCGGAAAATTCGAGGATTCCCCGCGTGGGCAGGCAGAACGGGCTGAAGGGAAATTGGATTAATTCAAGCATGTTCCATATCTCCTTTATCAATGACTAATTGGCAAGCGCAAATCCCACTCTCATCCGCCTTAAACCCGCTTTACAGTTTGGCGTACTGGGTCTAAAGTCGCTTCATGGCTGGCCCACATGACTCATCTGAATTTGTAGATACGGATTTTACGGCGCATAAATCGCCGTTTGCCGCACCGTCGCGCGATGATACCGACCGGCGGGTTGTCGAGGCCCAGCAAAAATTGGTAGAGCTAAAGCGCGCGCAGGAAGAGCTGGAACGTGAGCGGGCCGGCTTGGAAGAATTACGCCGCCGCCAGAACGAATTTCACACCGGCCGCAATGAAATCATCCAAAATCTCACCCGTGGCTTGGGTTTGCTGGAAGAAGCCGAGTTCACCGCCCGGCGCGATGCCGAGCAGATGGTCAAAACCATCGAAGATTTTCGCGCGGCGCTGGCCAAAGTGCAGGCAATTAACGATGAAGCCTGGACCAAGGAGAATTTCCAAGTGGAACTGACCCGCGCCCTGACCGCCATTGAAAATGCGCGCATGGAATGGAATTCCGCCCGGCTGAAAATCTCCGCCCTGGCCGGCGAAACCAAAACTGCCGCTGCGCCGCTGGAACGGGGCCTGCCCGCGGGCTCAGCCACGAGCCTGGCGGATTTGAGCTTCGTTCAACTCTGCAAAATCGGTCTGGCCATGACGTGGCCGCTGCTCCTCGCGGTGCTCGGCGCCTTGGGAATTTTTGCCGCCATCCTGCTCCGAAAGTAAAATTGCATGGGTTTGATGAATAAAAAGCCCGACCCGATTTCGGACAAGGCCCGCGCGCTCAATGAAGAGATCGCCGCGCTGGAAGCAGAGATTAAAAAGCTCGACTCCCAGATATCGCGCACGGCTGCGCCCAAATTTCGGTCGACCGCCAACCCCCATGACGCCAGCCTCACGCGGGCACCAGAAAAGCCAGCCCCACCGCCCCCGCCCAAAGCGGAACCGGTTTTCGAGGAGATTAAGCGGAATCCGCTCGCGACTGGCACCGAAAGCGAGACCCCGGGAATTTATAACGACCTCGGCGTGCGCAAATACGACCTGCCGGCATTATGGAGCCGCATCCGCAATCATTTCCGTGGTCCAACCACCAGCAATCCGCGCCTGGTCAATTACCTTGCCGCCGGCGGCGTGCAGGGATTGCGGCCGTTGCGCTATGAAAAACGGGTGGCGCGCAACCGGTTCATTTTCTTAACGTGCATCCTGGTTGCCGTCATGCTGGGTATTTTACTGCTAATCTCAAAACACCATTAATGAACGCAGAATTTGTTGAATTACCGGTGACCACCAGCGACGGGGTATTTCTCGCCCATTATTCAGAGCTTGGACTGGCCAGGCTGAATTTCCCGAACGCAGACGGCTTGCTGTCGCCAGAACAGAAAACCAGAGGACGCGCTGTCAGTGCGAAGCAAATTCCATTGCAAATCCTCCGCTGGCATCGCGATGCCACTGAAGCCTTAAAAAGTGTCCTCGCCGGGCGCGCCACCAAGAAATTGCCGCCGCTGGATTGGACCGGCACAACAAAATTTCAACAAGCAGTCTGGCGGGCCATGCTCAAGCTCGGCCCGGGCAAAACGAAAAGCTACGGCGAAATTGCTGAAGCCATCGGCAAGCCCAAGGCCGTCCGCGCCGTGGGCGGGGCCTGCGGGGCCAATCCCATTCCCGTGCTGGTGCCCTGTCATCGCGTGCTGGCTGCCAACAAAAAAATCGGCGGCTTCTCCAGCGGGCTGGACTGGAAACGCCGCCTGCTGGCCAAGGAAGGCATCAACTTTGATCCGCCGTCAGCCGGATAATTTCACGCAACGGCGTTTGCGGCTTGAAGTTCACGAAACGCTGCAATTTTTCCACGCACGGCTTGCGCCGGCGCATGTCATCGAAACCGGGCGCATAAGCTTTATCGTAGGGAATCCGCTCAATTTTGGATTTTGAACCCAGCGTAGCCACCACCTTCCTGGCCAGTTCGAGAATGGAAACTTCCTCGGTGCTGCCAATGTTGAAAATCTCACCGCGCGCTTTCTTGTTATTCTTCAAGCGCACCAGCGATTCCACCACATCATGCACAAGACAGAAGCAACGCGACTGCGAGCCATCGCCAAAAACCCGGATCGGTTCGTTCTGTCTGGCTGCGGCAATAAATCGCGGCAGCACCATGCCGTAACGCCCCGTCTGCCGCGGACCAACCGTGTTAAACAACCGGGCGATTACCACCGGCAGATTTTGTTCACGCGCATAGGCCAGCGCGAGAAATTCATCCGTCAGCTTGGAGCAGGCGTAGCTCCAGCGTGATTGTCCGGGCGGCCCGATGAGTAAATCATCGTCCTCGCAGAATTCAGGCTTGGCACTTTTGCCATAAACTTCAGATGTGGAAGTCAGCAAAAGCGGCGTGCCATGTTTGGCTGCCACGCGCAAAAGAATATGGGTCTCATTGAAACTGGCCTCCAATACCCGCAAGGCCGATTTCACCACCAGTTCCACCCCCACCGTGGCCGCCAGATGAAAAATGAACTCGGCCCGCGCCGCCAGCTTCGGCAGTTCTTTACAACGCGAAATTTTCGAGCGAATGACCTTGAGCCGGGGATGATTGCGAAACGAGCGCAGATTTTCCCGGCTGCCGGTCGAGAAATCATCAATCACCACCACGCGCTTGCCATCATTCAATAATCGTTCCACCAGGTGCGAGCCAATAAAACCGGCACCGCCGGTCACGATGATATATGAAGATGAAGACTGGCGGTTGGAGAATGGCATTTGATTTGTTTAGTTCCTGAAATGTCGCGGGAAATGGCCCGCACGCGCAATCATTTAATTCCGGCTCCAAGCCGTCGTCACTTGAGTGCGGTGGCGACTGCTTCCGCCAGTTTTTGCCGGAAAGCCGGGTCTTCAATACGTTTGGCCTCGCGTGGATTCGACAAAAAGCCTGCTTCAATCAAGACCGATGGACGGTGTTGGCCGCGTAATATGCCCATGAACCGCGCCCGGTTCACCCCGCGATCTTCCATGCCCGTAACGCGTAGCAACGAACGCTGCAACTGTTCCGCCAGTTGCACGTTTTGGGTGTCGTAGCCGTTGTTGGGGAAATTTTGGAACAGGATGTCCGGGTAGCCTCGTGTGACGTTGGAAGGCATGCCCGTGGGCGTCAGGCAGAACGTGGCCAGACCAACCGGCTTGGTATCCGGTGCCAGCGAATTGAAATGCAGGCTGATAAATAAATCCGCCCGGCGGCTCTCGGCTATGGCCACACGATTCGATAAAGGAATGTCTGTATCATTCGTACGGGTCAGAAAAACCCGCCAGCCCTCCTGCTCCAGCAACGGCTGAAGCCGGCGGGCCCAGTCCAGCGTTAAATCCTTTTCCAAACGATGATCCAGCACGCTGATGGTGCCCGCATTGATGCCGCCATGTCCCGGGTCAATCACGATGACGCGATTGGTACCATACGACTCCCGGGGTGCGAACAAAAACGGTTCCAGGCTCTTTTGCAAATCAAGCCCGTGAAGATAAATTTCGCCGTCAATGATTTCAGGCGCATAGCCCAGGTGAAGTTCAACGCCGTTCCAAGTCGCCTCGCGACTGCCAATGGCCAGCACCATCACGCCTTTATCCGAATTCACCGAGTAAGTAACCAAGGGCGACTTCGTAAGCAAGCGCGGCGGATTAAGCTTCCGCTCGGCAGCCCAACGCCGCAGGGATGTCCAGGTATATATGGGCGGTTCAATACGCGGCTTGACGGTGTTCGTCGCTAAAGTAATTGCCAGCGCATTGGTTGCCATCACCGGCGGACGATTGGTATTCACCACCGCCACGACGTTGGTATTCACCACCGCTGGAACCGGCTTCATCGATTTTGGAACCGCCGCTTCAACCACCTGATTGGTGGCCGACCAGTCGGGTGGCGGCTCATTGGACGAAGTGGTACAGCCCGCCAGCAACGCCAGCAGGCCGCAAAAAAACATTACCGCAAGTTTGGGCACCCCCCAATTGTGCGAAACGAAAACGCAGACTCAAGCAATTACCATTAGCCAGCGTCATTTAGTGAGAAAAACCTCAATTCAACGCCTTTTCCGCCGCTTTGTTGGCTTGCTGCCGGGTCACGGCACCGCCATTATTTTCGCGAGTTGAAAATTCTAGTCGCCATCACCGGGGCCACCGGCGCCATTTACGCGCAGCGGTTGCTCGATAATTTGAACCCGCGCGAACATGAAATCCATGTCGTGCTGAGCAATTATGCCCAGCAGGTCATCGCCATGGAATTGCCAAACGGCCTGCGCCTGCCCGAGGGCGTGCAAACCCACAGCCTCAAGAGCATGAACGCACCGTTTGCCAGCGGGTCGAACCCGCCCGATGCCATGGTGGTCATCCCCTGCACCATGGGCACCATGGGCCGCATCGCCCATGGTTACAGCGAAGATGTACTGCTCCGGGCCGCCGACGTGGCTCTCAAAGAAAAACGGAAACTCATCTTGGTACCACGCGAAACCCCCTTGAGCCTGATCCATGTCAA
>Ga0265327_10003412_pt1 | contig 15217 bp, 13 predicted proteins | sample 41621metaG_FD_202089 | JGI IMG/M metagenome (GOLD analysis project Ga0265327, IMG submission 202089) | Rhizosphere microbial communities from Carex aquatilis grown in University of Washington, Seatle, WA, United States - 4-16-21 metaG | ecosystem: Host-associated > Plants > Roots > Rhizosphere... | reverse complement strand
CGCTGACCTCGGCGCTGTAGAGCAGCTCGCTCGGGCCGATGCGCGCGATCCAGGCTTCGAGCGCGTCGGAGGGGCATTCGGCCAGCCGCAGCTCGGCGCCGGTGACGCTGAGCCACGCCAGCCCGCAGAAGTTGCGCGCGCCGGCATGCACCGCCAGCAGCAGCGATTCGCTCTTGTCGGCCAGGAGCTCCGCATCGGTCAGCGTGCCCGGCGTGACCACCCGCACCACCTTTCGCTCGACCGGCCCCTTGGCCGCGCCGACCTCGCCGACCTGCTCGCAGATCGCGACCGACTCGCCCAGCTTGATCAGCCGCGCCAGGTAGGTGTCGACCGAGTGGAAGGGGACGCCGCACATCACGACCGGCTGGCCGGCCGACTGCCCGCGCTGGGTGAGCGTGATGTCGAGCAGCCGCGCGGCTTTCTCGGCATCGCCGTAGAACATCTCGTAGAAGTCGCCCATCCGGTAGAACAGCAGCGTGTCGGGATGGTCGGCCTTGAGGCCCAAATATTGGGCCATCATCGGCGTGTGCGCGGAAAGCGGCGCCTTGGCAGCGCGCGGATCCTGCCCGGACTTGTCCGCTATCTCATTGATTCCAATGGAAATTCCGGAATCTGCCGCCTGGATGTTCAATTCGTCGTCGCCTTAAGAAGCCCGACCCGCGCTGACCGCAGATCCGCTGAAAAATCACGATGGCCGCCCGCGCCGTGGCAGCGTCCGGCCGTCCACCGATCGATCCACAAGGGAAGCCGATGGGCCGGGAGCGATTCTATTTCGGGCGTCAAGGATGGCGCCGCATTGGCAGGGCGCGGCCGCAGCGGCTTCAAAGTGAAATGCATCCGCAGAGGCAGAATTCCGCATGCAGATCGAAACCGACGACCTCACCCGCCCTGAAGTGCACGCCCTGCTGCGCGAGCATCTGCAGAACATGCACGAGCTGAGCCCGCCGGACAGCGTTCACGCGCTGGACCTGGACAAGCTGCGACAGCCCGGCATCACCTTCTGGACCGCCTGGGACGATGGGAGCTTGCTGGCATGCGGCGCGCTCAAGGAACTGAGTCCGACGCACGGTGAGATCAAGTCGATGCGCAGCCCGGCCGCGCTGCGGCGTCGCGGAGCAGGGCGGCGGATTCTTCGGCACATCCTGGCGGCCGCGAAGGAGCGGGGCTACGAACGGTTGAGCCTGGAGACCGGCGCTGCGGCAGCCTTCTTCCCGGCCCATAGCCTGTACCAGAGCGAGGGCTTCGTCGCCTGCGGACCGTTCGGCGACTACGAGGAAGACCCCAACAGCGTCTTCATGACGCTGCGGCTCGCCGAGTGATCGCGATTCGAATCACGCTTCACATGTAGAGACACCGTTCCGAAAGGCACAGCCACCATGCAGCCGCAAACAAGGTCGCGCCGAACACTCCTGTCTGGCAGCCTGGCGGCGGTGGTCGGGTCGCTGGCGCCGCTGCGCCCGGCGGCGGCGGCCGGCGGCGCCGACGATTGGGGCGAGCCCGTCGACAGCGCCGGTATCGATCGGGCGGCTCTCCGGAAGGTGTTGCAGGATGCCGCTTCGGTGCCGGCGCTCCGCAGCATCCTGGTCGTCAAGAATGGCGCTCTTGCGGGCGAGCAATACTTCGGCGGCATGACGGCGGCAGACCTGCAGGCAGTCAATTCGGTCACCAAGAGCGTCGCCTCGATGCTCGTCGGGATGGCGCTCGAGCAGGGCAGGATCAAGAGCCTGTCGGAGACAGTAGCAACGCTGCTGCCATCGGCCGCCCAAGTGGCTCCAGGCGCTGCCTCCTTGTCGATCACGCTCGAGCAGATCCTCACCGACACCTCCGGGCTGGTCTACGACGATCGAACCGGCATGTCGGCATTGGAAGCGGCGCAAGACCCGCTCGCGTTCGTGCTGGGACTGCCGGTCGATCCGCAGAAAGTGGGCAAGTGGGTCTACAACGACGCTGCAATCTCCTTGCTGTCGCCGATCCTCGCGCGGGCCCATGGCATGCCTGTCGATCAGATCGCACAGCGCGACCTGTTTCGTCCCTTGGGGATCGAGAAGGTTGCCGGGGCCCGGGACAAGGCCGGCAATTTCATGAGCTACAGGGGCCTTCGCCTTCGTGCGAGAGACCTGGCGAAGATCGCCTGGACGATGGCCGATGACGGTCGCTGGGGCAACAGGCAGCTCGTGCCATCGCAGTGGGTAAAGGACAGCACGATCACCCGGGTGCCGACCCGCTGGAGCGCGGCGCCGATGCTGAAGACCGGATACGGCTTGCTGTGGTTCACCGGCACTCTGGCGGATCACCCGGTGTTCTGGGCCTGGGGCTACGGCGCGCAGTTCGCGCTCGTGGTTCCGGCGCGCCGGCTCGTCGTGACGACCACGGCGGCCAATCCATCGCCTCGGGACCTGGACGCGCAGAACAACGCGGTGATGACCGTGGTGTCGCAGATCGTCGCGCTTGCGGGATGATGCGACGCGCGGCCGCGTTGCAGTACGGCGTGTTCGCGGATGCGCTGAAGGCTACTTCTCTTCCCGCCTGACAGCGGCGCGTGCGACCGGGGCGGCGGCGAGCCCGGGTTGATCCAGATCAAGGTGGCTTTGCCCGAAGCCAAACAAGATCGTCGCCGCGCATTCGGCTGGCAGCTTGCAGCTGCGACGCTTCCGCAACAGAATGCGCTCGGTGAAGGCCGGGCGCGCAACGAAGTTCGTGACGATCATCTGAGGAGAAATCCCATGAGCAATCCATCCAGTCCGAAGGACGAGGGCTCGGCAGACCGGAGAATCCGCACCCATCTTCCGATGCGCAACACATCGAGACCCGGGCTCGTCACCTACGACGCCAGGGATCCCGACACGAAATTTCCGCTGATCGATCAACTGCGACCGCCCAAGGGGGCGCCCAATGTCCTGATCATTCTTATCGACGATGCCGGCTTCGGCTCCGCCAGTGCGTTCGGCGGCCCATGCCAGACGCCGAATGCGGAAAAGCTCGCGGCCCGCGGCCTGAAGTTCAACCGCTTTCACACCACCGCACTCTGCTCTCCGACGCGCCAGGCATTGTTGACCGGGCGCAACCATCACTCCTGCGGCATGGGCGGCATCACCGAGATCGCCACGGGTGCTCCCGGCTACAGCTCGGTGCTGCCCAACTCCATGTCGCCGCTGGCGCGAACCCTCAAACTCAACGGCTACTCCACTGCGCAATTCGGCAAGTGCCACGAGGTGCCGGTATGGGAGACGAGTTCCGTCGGACCGTTCGATGCCTGGCCCACGGGCGGTGGCGGCTTCGAGTATTTCTACGGCTTCATCGGCGGCGAGGCCAACCAGTGGTATCCGAGCCTCTACGAAGGCACCAATCCGGTCGAACCGAAGAAGACCCCCGAGCAGGGCTATCACCTGATGGAGGACATGACCGACAAGGCCATGACCTGGGTCTCGCAGCAGAAGGCCCTCGCTCCGGACAAGCCATTCTTTGCCTACTTCGCGCCCGGCGCGACCCACGCCCCCCATCACGTGCCCAAGGAATGGGCCGACAAATACAAGGGCAAGTTCGACCAGGGCTGGGACAAGCTGCGCGAGGAGACCATTGCCCGGCAGAAGGCCCTGGGGGTGATCCCGCCTGATTGCGAGCTGACCAAGCGGCACGAGGAAATTCCGGCGTGGGACGAAATGCCCGAGGCGCTCAAGCCCATCCTGCGCCGGCAGATGGAGGTCTACGCAGGCTTCATGGAGTTCACGGACCATCACGTCGGGCGCCTGATCGACGGTCTGGAGAAGCTCGGCATCCTTGACGACACGCTGGTCTACTACATCGTCGGCGACAACGGCGCCTCCGCCGAGGGCACCCTGAATGGTGCGTACAACGAGATGGCCAACTTCAATGGCCTGGCCGCGCTCGAAACGCCCGAGTTCCTCATGGAGCGCTACGACAAGCTCGGCGGCCCGGAGTCGTACAACCACTATGCCGTGGGTTGGGCGCACGCGATGAACACCCCTTACCAATGGACCAAGCAGGTCGCTTCGCATTGGGGCGGCACGCGCAATGGCACGATCGTGCATTGGCCCAAGGGGATCGACGCCAAGGGCGAGATGCGCACGCAGTTCCATCACGTGATCGACATCGCGCCGACCATTCTCGAAGCGGCAGGGGTGCCGGAGCCGGTCGAGGTCAACGGCGTTGCGCAGGACCCGCTGGAAGGCGTCAGCATGCTCTACACATTCAACGACGCGAAGGCCGCAGAACGGCACGAGACGCAGTACTTCGAGATGTTCGGCAACCGCGGCATCTATCACAAGGGCTGGACCGCAGTCACCAAGCACGGGACACCGTGGGTTCTCGTAGGCCGCAAGACCGTTCCGCTCGACGACGATGTGTGGGAGCTCTACGACACGACCAAGGACTGGAGCCAGGCCAAGGACCTGTCAAAGGAGTTGCCCGAAAAGCTCCACGAACTGCAGCGTCTGTGGCTCATCGAGGCCACTCGCTACAAGGTTCTGCCACTGGACGACCGTGTCGTCGAGAAGATGAACCCCGACACCGCGGGCCGTCCCGTGCTGATCCGGGGCAAGACCCAACTCCTGTTCGGTGGCATGGGCCGCCTGTCGGAGAACTGCGTCCTGAATATCAAGAACAAGTCGCACTCGGTCACCGCCGAGATCGTCGTGCCGGATTCCGGCGCGCAAGGCGTGATCGTCGCGCAGGGCGCGAACATCGGCGGCTGGAGCCTCTACACGCACAAGGGAAAGCTCAAGTACTGCTACAACGTCGCGGGCGTGAAGCACTTCTTCGTCGAGTCCACGGATGCGATTCCGGCCGGCGAGCACCAGGTGCGCATGGAGTTCGCCTATGCGGGCGGCGGCCTCGGAAAGGGCGGCGAGGTGACGCTCTTCATCGATGGCAAGAAGGTCGGCGCAGGGTCGGTGCCGCTGACTCAGGCCATGATTTTCTCGGCGGATGATGGCTGCGATGTCGGCGAGGACAGCGGCGCCCCCGTGTCGCCGGACTATGGCCCCCAAGACAACGCCTTCAGCGGAAGAGTCAAGGGCGTGCAGCTCGCCATTGCCGACGCCGCAGAAAGCGTGGATCACCTGGTCGCACCGGAAGAGGCCATGCGCATTGCGATGGCGCGGCAGTAGCGCGTCAAGATGGCAGGCGGAGCGTCGTCGAGGATGCTGCGGCTGGATTGAACTTCATCGACGCCCGCCACCAACGACGCCTACGCGTTGCCGGCCAGGAAAACGAGAGGCGAAGCGATCAAGATGATGGATCGACGCAAGCTGATCGGCGCCGTGGCCGCGTTCACCGCGACGCATGCCGTCCGGGCGCAGGTGCCAGGCCGCATCTATCGGATCGGCTACCTCGGCGCCACCAGCCCCCAATACGACACGCCGGCCGAATCGGCCATCTGGAACGGATTCGTGTCGCGGCTGCGCGAGCTCGGCTTTTCGGAGGGCGGCAACACGGTCATCGAACGCCGCTTCGCCGATGGCAGCAACGAGCGCTATATCGATTTCGCCGCCGAGATGGTGAAGCTCAACATCGATGTCGTCGTCGCCAACAACGTGGCAGGCGTGCGGGCGGCCATGTCGGCGAGTCGCACCATGCCCATCGTCACGACGACCGGCGATCCGGTCCAGGCGGGTTTTGCCGCGAGTCTTGCGCATCCCGGCGGCCAGGTGACCGGACTCTCCAACCTGGGCACCGATCTCATCCCGAAACAGATCGAACTTCTCAAGGTGGCATTGCCCGCGGCGAGTCGAATCGCCATCGCCCGCTGCCCGGGTTGTCTTCTGAAAGCGGGCGTGAGCGCGGCCGAGGTCAATGCCCTGACCGTCGGGCTTGAAGAGGCCGCGCGAACACTGGGAGTGAAATTGCAGTCGCTCAGCGTCAATGCCAAGGATGACTTCGATGCGGCCGCGGCTGAACTGCGGCGAGCACCGCCCGACGCCTTGCTGATCGGGCCGACTCAGATCAACATCGCCTTGCGCGATGAGTGGCTTGCCCTGGCCGGTGAATTGCGGCTGCCGATGCTGTCGTTCTATTCCGGCTTCGGGGCGATGCTGTCCTACGGTGCCGACGTCGTCGCCATCTTTCGCGGGGCGGCCGAATATGTCGCAAGGATCCTCAAGGGTGCGAAGCCGGGAGACCTGCCCATCGAACAACCGACCAAGCTGGAGCTTGTCGTCAATCTCAGGATCGCGAAGGCCATGGGCATCACGCTTCCGAGCGCGCTGCTGTTGCGGGCCGACCAAGTGATTGAATGAGCACACCCCTCTGAGGCTCTCGACTTGGAGGGCGCACCTGCCTCGAGGCCCCAACGGCGCCGCCACGGCGCTCCGGACGGGCTCTTGCGTCGAGACAATTGATGAGATTGACAGCGTTCAGATCACGGGAGAATTGCCAATCGCCGTGATGAAGATGATGGCCCGGGACTCGACTGCCGTGCATCCGATTCACGTTCATCTCCACTCCATTGGGCAAAGATGAATCGCGGCTTTCCAGCTGGCAACTCTTCGTGGTGGTGGCAATGGCTTCTTCGAAATCACTGGCGCTCTTCAAGCTCGGCGCCTTGGCGCTCATCGTGATGCTGGCTGGATGCTCGGCCGAGCAAAAGGCCCAGATGGTGGCTCAGAGCAGGGCGGAAGTCGCGGCAGCCGTGGACCGCTACGACAATCAACTCGTCCAGCCCGGCGATCCGCATGCCGTGCTTTCGGCGCAGCCCCGCCCCATTGATGACGTGGCGAGATACAGCCCGTATCGGCTCTCTGAGATCGATGGCAAGCAACTGGAAGCGGCGACTTATTCGTTCACTCAGGCGATGCCGCTCGCTCGGGATCTGGCCTTTTCCGAGCTGAAGGTTCCGGCAGGTGTTCACGACTTGTCGATACGCGGAGGCGCTGTCCGCAACTACGTCACCAAGTTTTCCAAGGTCGAGTTCGAGGCCGGGAAGCGCTACGCCATCGTCGAGGAATTGGCTCCGGACGAGACTGTCACGGTTCATATCTCCGAATACCGGATAGACAAGCGATTCGCACCGATCGACAAGGAGTACTACGTCGTCGGAAAGCGCATCAGCGACGCGGTCGAGAGGGGCGGTGACACGGTGATCGACATCCAGGGAACCAGGCCATGAAGATGGGCATCGCGTTCGCTTCACTGGCTTTTGTCGCCGGGTGTTCCATTCTTGGCTATCGCGATGCGAGTGAGCTCAAGTCCGAAGCCAAATATCGACTGTCCAGACAGATCGATCGCGACCCGGTCCTGGTCTACCGGGACGTGAGTCGCGCGTTGGCCGCGTGTACCCGGGACCCTGTGGCAGGCCCGGCACGCGCGGTCACTTCCAAGCTGAATCGCGAGACTGATCAAGGCGAAGTCTCGCTCACGCATCAAGGCCGCTATATCGCCCGCTATGAGATTTCAAGGACCGGCGACGGCAAAGCCCAAGTGGATGGGTGGTGGCTGCCGGGCGCCTTGGCTTGTCAACCCATGCTCTGAGAACGGCCACGACCACGAGGAGCACATGATGCATCGCGCCAGAGGTGCATATACATCGGCTTCCCGAAGAGCACTTGCAGCATGGTCGGCAATGTCGCTTACGCATTGGGCACGGACATCATGAGCTGGATGCTCAAGCCTGTGGACGGCGCGCGTCCGGGGGATGGCTGAGGCTGACCGCGGCGGCGGACATGGTTCAGAGTGCGAGCATCGCCTGGGCTGACGATGCGCGTCGACAACAGTCCATCCCCCGCGAGTTTGCCGATGGCGTCGGCTTGAACGGTGTCGCTTCCGGTCGAGGTCGCGCCGCTTAGAATTCGCCCCATGCCCCGCTGCGCCCCATCGCTTCATGCGCGTTCGAAGAAATTCGTGCGCGCATGCTGCCATCCCTGGGCGCGACCATGAGCGCCATCGCGGCGCGCCGGCGTGACACCGGGTCATGGCCCTTCGCTGGCAGGCGGCTGGTTGCCGGGGTGCGCTGGGTGCTCGCCTTCTTCGTGCTGTCGCTGGGCATCGCTGCCCTGGCACCTTGCGTGCAGCCGGTGCTGGTGCAGTTCGTCTGTTCCAGCGCCGGTCCGGTCAAGCTGCTGGTCAAGGTGGATGGCAATGTGCACGAGATGGGCGACGGCCATCTGGACTGCGCGCTTTGCCTGCCCGGCGGTGCGCCTCCCGCGACATCGATCGCGACCTTCGTCGCGCCGAGCCTGCAGCCGATCGGCCGCATCCTGCAGTCCATACCGGCGGCCCGCCTGGCCGGCATGGTGGCGGCGCCGCTGCCGCCGCGCGGTCCTCCTGAAGTCATCTGATCCTGGCCGTGCTGCAGCCGGGCACCCCGCCTGAGGGGTGTCGCCCGGCGGCGGCGATTCAGTCCATCGCGGTCCCGCTGCCGGGCGCCGCAACAGCCTGCTCAGATGAAAAAGCCTCTCTTGTCGCTGGCCCTGTCCGCGGCCTTTCCTTGGCTGGCCGCGCCAGCCTTGGCCCAGCAGTCGGCCGGCGAGAAGCCGCCGCCCGCAAGCAGCCCCGCGCCGGCGAGCCCGGGCGCCCCGAACGAGGAGCCGTCCGAGCGAACCAGGTCGCTCGGCGTGGTCACGGTCACCGGCGGGCGGCCGACCTCGCTGCCGACCCAGATCCCGACCACGATCGAAGGCATCACGGCCGAGGAGATCCGCGATCGAGTCAACGCCACCGACAGCGAGGACGCGCTGAAGTATTTCCCCAGCCTCCTGGTGCGCAAGCGCTACATCGGCGACTACAACCACGCGATCCTCTCGACGCGCGCCTCGGGCACCGGCAACAGCGCGCGCTCGGCGGTCTATGCCGACGACATCCTGCTGTCCAACTACCTCGGCAACGGCATCGCCAACGGCACCAATTTCGCGCCGCGCTGGGACATGGTCACGCCGGAGGAGATCGAGCGGGTGGACGTGATGTACGGCCCCTTCTCGGCCGCCTATCCCGGCAACTCGGCCGGCGCGGTGGTCGACTACGTGACGCGCATGCCGACGCAGTTCGAGGCCCATGTCAGCGCCGGCTACCAGTCGCAGCCCAACAGCCTCTACAACACCAGCCAGACCTTCAACGGCTGGCAGACCAGCGCCTCGCTGGGCAACCGCAGCGGCGACTGGTCGTGGTGGATCGATGTCGGCCGTGACAGCAGCCAGAGCCAGCCGCTGACCTTCACCACCGCCACCATCGCGTCGGGCACGCCGGGCAAGGCCGGCACGCCGGTGACCGGCTTCGTGCCGGGGCTCAACACCACCAACACGCCCTGGTACATCCTCGGCACCGGCACGCAATACCAGACCGAGCAGAACCACGCGAAGATCAAGCTGGCCTACGACATCACGCCGACGGTCACGGCCAGCTACATCTTCGGCTACTGGGACAACAACGCCGAGGGCCGGCCCGCCACCTACCTGCACGATGCCAACGGGCAGCCGGTCTACAGCGGCGTGGTGAACATCCTCGGGCGCAGCTACACGCTTGCGCCGACCGCCTTCCCGCTCACCAACGACGTGCAGACGCACTACATGAACGGCCTGTCGATCAAGAGCCACACGCAGGGCGAGTGGGACTGGGAGATCGCCGCCAGCCTCTACGACTACGCCAAGGACCAGCAGCGCGCACCGACGGCCGCGCCGCCGCTGGCCTTCTACGGCGGCCCGGGCACCCTGCAGGACCAGGGCGGCGGCAGCACCGGCTGGAACACGCTCGCGGCCAAGGGCACCTGGCGGCCGCAGGGCACGGGCGGCGCGCACATCGTCGACTTCGGCATCGAGCGCGATGCCTACAAGCTAGGCATCCTGAAGAACAACGTGCTCGGCAGCTGGCTCACCGGGCCGGCCTGGTCGCTGGTGAGCGACGTCGGCGGCGACACGCAGACGCTGGCCGGGTGGGTGCAGGACAGCTGGAAATTCGCGCCGCGCTGGAAGACCGTGCTCGGCCTGCGCATCGAGGACTGGCAGGCCAGCAACGGCTTCAGCGCCAACGCGGCGAACAGCCTGGCCTATCCCTCGCGCAGCGAGACGGATGCTTCGCCCAAGGCGGCACTGGCGTACCAGTGGACCGACGACACGGTGCTGAAGGCCTCGGTCGGCCGCGCGGTGCGCTACCCGACCGTCGGCGAGCTCTACGGCGCGACCTCGGGCGGCGCGCTGTCCTTCATCAACGATCCGCTGCTGAAGCCCGAGAAGTCGTGGACCGAGGAACTCACCGCCGAGAAGGACCTGGGCAACGCGCTGGCACGCGCGACCCTGTTCCACGAGGTCACCGACGACGCGCTCTTCACCCAGGTGATCCCCGGCAGCAACCCGGCGGTGTCGCGGGTGCAGAACATCAAGCAGATGCGCACCACCGGCGTCGAGCTGGCCTATTCGGGCGAGGACATCTGGGTGCGCGGCCTGGAGCTGGGCGCCAGCGTCACCTATGCCAACTCCAGGACCGCCGAGAACCCGGGCAACCCGGCCAGCATCGGCAAGTGGCAGCCGCGGGTGCCGCGCTGGCGCCCGACGGCCTACGGCACCTACAAGCCCGACGCGCACTGGTCGTACACCGCGGCGCTGCGCTACAGCGGCACGCAATATGCCAACCTCGACAACAGCGACGTCAATGGATTCGCCTACTTCGGCGCGAGCCGCTACATCACGCTGGACCTGCGCGTGCGCTACCAGATCGACAGGCAGTGGTCGGCTGCCTTCGGCACCGACAACGCCAACAACTACCAGTACTGGAACTTCCATCCCTATCCGCAGCGCACTTTCATTGCCGAGCTGCATTGGGATCTTTGAACGATGAATGGGATGAGCGCAATCACCGCACGATCCACCACGGCACTCGGCCGCGCCATGCTCGGCATCGCCTGCGCGGCACTTGGCATCGCCTGCGCCGCCAGCCGGGCCGCGACAGGGGTTGACGGCAGCGCCGGCCCGCAGCCGTCCGACGTGTCGCGGCCCGATGCGGGCTGGACCAGCGCCTGGGCCACCGCCTTGCAGCCGATGCCCGAACGCCCCGACCTGCCCGCGCTCTACCGCGCGCCCGATGTTGCCGGCCGCACGGTCCGGCAGATCGTCCATCCGAGCCTCGACGGCCGCAGCGCACGCCTCTACTTCAGCAACCGCTACGGGCGCACCCCGCTCGAACTCGGCGAGGTGCGCATCGCGCGCGCCGTCGACGCGGCGCAGGGGAGTGCCGGCGTGGGCACGGCCGTGATGTTCGGCGGCCGCGCATCGGTGCTGCTGCCGCCGGGCGCCGAGATCGCCAGCGATCCGGTGCCGATCGCGATCGCACGCGGCGCTCCGTACGCGGTGAGCATCTACCTGCCGGCCCAGCGCATGAGCGCGTGGCATCGGGTCGCGAGCCAGGTGAACCGGGTGTCGTCGCCCGGCAACCACACGGCCGATACCTCGGGCGCCGCCTTCGCCGGGCGCTTCACCCAATCTGCGTGGCTCACGACGCTGGCGGTCGATGAGCCGGGAAGCGGCACCGTCGCGGCCATCGGCGATTCGATCACCGACGGCATGGGATCGAGCCTGAACCGCAACCAGCGCTGGCCCGATGCGCTGGCGCGCCGCCTGGCCCAGTCGGGTGCTGCGCAGACCGGTGTCATCAACCTCGGCATCAGCGGCAACCGGCTGCTGTCGGATTCGCCCTGCTACGGAGAAGCACTGGACAAGCGCTTCGCCCATGACGTGCTGGCCAGGCCAGGCGTCAAGTCCGCGATCGTGCTGATCGGCATCAACGACATCAACTTCCAGGCGATGCCGCCGCGGCCCGGGCTCGACTGCGACTACCCCCACACCGCGGTCACGCCCGACCAACTGGTCGCCGGCCTGCGCCAGCTGGTTGCGTCGGCGCACCGGGCCGGCATCCGCATCCACCTCGCGACCATCACGCCGGCCGCGCTGCCGCCGCCACGCGAGGCGCAGCGCCAGGCGGTCAACCAGTGGATCCGTTCGGGCGGCGGCGCCGACGGCGTGATCGACTTCGATGCCGCGCTGCGCGACCCCGACGCGCCGACGCGACTGCTGCCCCGCTACGACAGCGGCGACCATATCCATCCAGGCGACGCCGGCTACGCGGCCATGGCCGCGGCAGTGCCGCTGGACAGCCTGCGCTCAGACACCCACCCATGAACTCCCCTGCAATGCACCACCCCATCGGCGCCCGTTGGCGCCAACTCCTGCGCATCTCTTTGGCGACCGCCGCCGCCGCCATGCTCGGCCTGGGCAGCGCCGCCCGCGCCGCCGACAGCGTGATCGTGCTCGATTCGGCCGAGGCGCAACTCACGCTGATCGACTCGGCGACGCACAAGGTGATCGGCACCGCGCCCACCGGCAAGGAGCCGCATCACCTGCTGCTGACACCCGACCAGCGCTCGCTGGTGGTCGCCAATTCGGCCTCCAACAACCTGATGCTGGTCGATCCGCGCACCGGCAAGCTGCAGCGCCGCATCGACGGCATCGAGGACCCCTACCAGCTCGGTTTCTCGCCGGACCGCAAATGGTTCGTCACCGCGGCGCTGCGGCTCGACCGGGTCGACATCTACCACTACGACGGCCAGGACTTCAAGCTGGCCGCGCGCCTGCCCATGGCGCGCACGCCGAGCCACCTGACCTTCTCCTCCGACAGCCAGACGGTCTTCGTCACCGTGCAGGACACCGGCGAACTCGTCGCCATCGACCTGCCCACGCAGACGCTGCGCTGGCGCATGCCGGTCGGCGACACGCCGGCCGGCGTGTGGATGACGCCGGGCGACAAGTACCTGCTGGTGGGCATGACCGGCGCGGACTATGTCGCGGTGGTCGACTGGCGCGAGCGCAAGGTGATCAAGAAGATCCCGACCGGCCGGGCCGCGCACAACTTCCGTTCGCTGGCCGACGGCAAGCGGGTCGCGGTGAGCAACCGGGTATCGAACACCATCAGCATCATCGACTACGGCTCGCTGACCAAGGTCGACGAGATCGCTGGCCTGCTGCCGGGCCCGGACGATATGGAACTGACGCCGGACCGGCGCTACCTGTGGGTGACCTTCCGCTTCGCCCGGCATGTGGGCGTGATCGACATGAACACGCTCAAGCTGGTCGAGACCATTCCGGTCGGACGTTCGCCGCACGGCATCTTCTTCGCCGACCGCGCGCCGATCCAGGCGCCCAACGCGGATTGAGGCGGCGCCCCGATGCACGCGCGCGCTGTCCCTCACTGATCGGTCGATCCGCATGCTCGATGCCATGTTCGACCGCGCGACCGGATTCATCGACGGGCTGCAGACCCTGCTCTTCGTCGACCTGTTGCAGCCGATCTTCTATGCCCTTGGCCTGATGGGCTATGCGGAGGATGCCTACGACGCGCTCTACTGGGTCATCGTCGGCCTGCTGCAGGTGCTGATCGCCTACCTGCTGCTGCGCCCGCTGGAGGCCCTGCGCCCGGCCGAGCCATGGACCGACCGCCGCGCGCTTCGCGCCGACGTGATCTACACCTGGATCGCCAGGCTGGGGCTGCTCAACATCGCCTTCTTCTTCCTGCTGCAGCCGCTCTTCTTCCATTGGCAGAGCCTGATGGCGATGCACGGGCTGCCGCAGTTCGATCTGGATGGCTGGCTGCCCGGCATCAGCGACAGGCCTGTCGTTTCCTTCGCGATCTATTTCGTGGTGCTCGACTTCGCCGGCTACTGGTATCACCGCTGGCAGCATCGCTTCGGCATCTGGTGGGAGCTGCATGCGGTGCATCACAGCCAGCGGCAGTTGTCGCTCTGGAGCGATGACCGCAATCACTTCCTCGACGAGATGCTGCAGGCCGCCTTCTTCGCCGCGCTGGCGCTGGTCATCGGCGTCGCGCCCGGCCAGTTCCTGATGCTCGTTGCGGTGGGCAACTTCCTGCAGAGCGTGCAGCATGCCAATGCGCGAATCCCCTTCGGGCCGGTGCTCGGCCGGCTGCTGGTGAGCCCGGCCTTCCATCGGCGCCACCATGCGATTGGCGACGGGCACGAGGGCGTGCACCGCGGCTGCAACTTCGGCGTGCTGCTGCCGTGGTGGGACATGCTGTTCGGCAGCGCTTCATGGGACGCGCGGGTGAAGCCGACCGGCATCGCCGACCAGCTGCCAGCGCCGGCCGGAAGCGGGCGCGACTACGGCGGCGGGATCTGGGCCCAGCAATGGCGCGCCTTCGGCCGGATCGGGGCGCGCCTGGCGGGAAGGGCGAGCAGCGCGCAGGGCGCCGCGAAAGGCAACGAGGCCTGAACGGGCATGCGCTCTCGTCCGGGACGCGGGCCTCGGCGATGCTGCCTTCAGCCGCTCAGCGCCTGCAGATCCCCAGCACCATCTCCTGCTCGGTGCAGGGCCGCGAGGGCGGCGTGACCTGGGAGGCGGCCGAGGCGGCGGCGGTCTGGGCCGCGCGATGGGAGATGCAGGCGCGCATGCGCCTTTCCATGGGTCCGTAGTAGCGCCAGCCCTGGCTCAGCGGCGGCAGCTCGAAGCGCACTTCCTTCCACTTCGGGTGGCCGCTGGCCTGCAGCGTGTCGAAGTTGGCGCAGAGCGAATCCGCGAAGCGATTCAGCACGCCGACGGTGGACTGCAGCCCGTAGTCGTAGGTGACGAGATAGGCCTTGACCGTCAGCGTGGGCACATCGGCCTTCAGCCAGTTCGAGTAGTTCGATGCGCGGATCGCCGCCGGGAAGTAGGTCTTCTTGGCGCGCGCCGTCTCGGGCGCGGCATCGTCGAGCTTCAGGATCTTGATGTAGTTGCGCGCCTCGGCCTTCATGTCGGTGAACAGCTTGGCCGGCTGGCCCGCGACGATGATCGCCACGTCGATGGTCTTGTCGACCGTGAGCGCCACCAGCGCGTCCTCGTTGCTCAGGTATTGCACGTTGGCGGCCGGCGGCGGTTCGCCGAACATCAATTGGTAGAGCGTGCGCGAAGTCAGCGCGGTGCCGCTGCCCAGCGGGCCGACGCTGAGCTTCTTGTTCTTGATCTCGTTGATCGAGTTGAGCGGTGAATCGGCCCGCGCGACGAAGTAGATCTCCTCGTCGTAGAGCGGCATGATCAGGCGCAGCGGCCGGATGATGTCGCCCGCCTCCGAATTGCCGGCACGGGCTTCGTCGAGGAAGGCCTGGTAGACATCGGACTGCACCAGCGCCAGCTTGACGCCGGGCTCGAAGCGCATGCGCCGGACGTTCTCCGCCGAGCCCTTGGATTCGAGCACCTGCAGCTCGATGCCGGCTGGCTCGGCCACGTACTTG
>Ga0265327_10003410_pt1 | contig 15221 bp, 13 predicted proteins | sample 41621metaG_FD_202089 | JGI IMG/M metagenome (GOLD analysis project Ga0265327, IMG submission 202089) | Rhizosphere microbial communities from Carex aquatilis grown in University of Washington, Seatle, WA, United States - 4-16-21 metaG | ecosystem: Host-associated > Plants > Roots > Rhizosphere... | reverse complement strand
GGTGTGCTGGTAACTTTTCTACCAGCTGGCGGCTAAGGCCAGCACCAAAGCCGGCATTCAGCATGGCTTTCAGCAGGGTTTTTCTGCCTGGGTCACGGCGCTGCTGATTGCCCCATGAGATCTCAGTTAATTGGGATTCCAGGATGTCGCGCATTTGGCGTATCTCGGCCATCATGCGGCTCATTTCCTGATTTTGCTGAGATGCTACTTTTGAACTGGCGGCCTTCTCCAGAATTTTTGACTCGGTTTGTGTAGGCGCTGCACTTTGCCTTTGGTTTGGATTTTGCTGTTGAGTTGGCCGTGTAGTGAGCAGAGAAAGCATCTCCTGTGCTTTATCAGCATCTACATTGCGTAAGCCATCATGTGGCAGGTTCACCTTGTATTCAGGTGCTTTCTGCGGTTTGTTGGAGATCAGGTTATCCATATCATCACCACGCACGGCGAGGATCTCATTGCCCCCGTCGACAGAGCGGTTAGATATGATCACGGCATCGGGCCCCAATTCGCTGCGCACTTTGCCTAGTGCTTCACGTGAGCTGGTGGCGAAAAATCTCTTGATGTTCATGCTGAACCTCCAATCAGGTTAGTAACGCGTATCGTTTTTGAATCAGGTAATTCTTCGTGTGAAAGTACACGCAGATTAGGTATCGCACGGCGCAGGAATCTAGCCAGCGCTGCACGTAGTTGTGGGGAGACGATTAATACAGGTGTCATGCCCATTTGTTCTTGCTGCTGAGCTGCAATCTCGGTCTGGCGTGCCAGTGTTTCGGCTAGTCCAGGCTCGATTGAGGTGCTTTCACCATTGGACTGCATGGCTTGCATCAACAAGTTTTCGAGGTGGTTATCCAGTGACATCACAGACATTTCGCTGCTACCGGGGAATAACTGTTGCACGATGGCGCGGCCAAGTTTGACGCGGACATAGGCAGTCAGGTCATTGGCATCCTGAGTACGGCCAGCATGCTCGGACAGGCTCTCGATAATGGTGCGCATATCGCGGATATGAACGCCTTCGATGAGCAGGTTTTGCAATACTTTTTGCACGACTGAGAGTGACAGCATTTTTGGTACAAGGTCTTCCACCAGTTTTGGAGATTCCTTGGCCAGATGATCCAGCAGTTGCTGTGTTTCCTGACGGCCTAGCAACTCTGATGCATGGGTGTTGATGATGTGGTTGAGATGCGTGGCAACTACGGTACTGGAATCGACCACGGTATAACCCATGGATTGAGCCTGGTCGCGCATTTCGTTTTCGATCCAGACTGCGGGTAAGCCAAAAGCTGGGTCAGTCGTGGTAGGGCCGGGTAATGTGCCTGTCACCATACCAGGGTCGATCGCCAGTAATTGACCATAAGTGGATTCGCCTGATGCAATCTCTACACCTTTGAGGGTGATCCTGTAACCGGATGGACGCAGTTCCAGATTGTCGCGGATATGCACTGGGGGTGTCAGGAAGCCGACTTCCTGCGCGAATTTCTTGCGCAGGCCTTTAATACGCTTCAGCAAATCACCACCTTGGGCGGTATCGACCAGCGGGATCAGGCGATAGCCAACTTCCAGGCCGATGACATCCACTGGCAGCACATCATCCCAGCTAGCTTCATTGGAGTCAGGTGCGATCTCTGGTTTCTCTTCTTCGATAATCTCTTCAGCACGATTTTGGTTATTGGCTACCATGTAGCTCATGCCTCCTAGCAACAGGGCCAATGCAATAAATGCAAAATGTGGCATGCCGGGGATCATGCCCATGCCACCGATAATCATGGCAGTCACGTTCATGGCTTTAGGGTTGGAGAACAACTGATTGATCAGCTGGGTGCCCATGTCCTGATTATTGGCAACGCGCGATACGACAACGCCGGCAGCTGTTGAAATGATCAATGAAGGAATTTGTGCAACAAGCCCGTCACCAATCGCCAGCAGAGTGTAGTTTTTAACTGCATCGGCAAACGCCATGTCGTGCTGTGCGACACCGACGATCAGCCCCCCCAGAATATTGATGATGATGACCAGAATGCCGGCAACAGCATCACCACGCACATACTTACTGGCACCATCCATGGCGCCATAGAATTCCGCTTCCTGACCAATCTCGGCGCGACGGCTGCGTGCTTCATCTTCGCCAATCAGGCCTGCGTTCAGATCAGCATCAATCGCCATTTGTTTGCCTGGCATCGCATCCAGTGTGAAGCGTGCGCCAACTTCGGCGATACGGCCCGCGCCTTTGGTAACGACCGTGAAGTTGATGATGGTGAGGATGACGAATACCACGATACCGACTGTGTAGTTACCGCCAATCAGGAAGTGACCGAATGCTTCAATCACCTTGCCCGCTGCGTCAGGGCCGTTATGCCCCTCTGTCAGCACAACGCGGGTAGAAGCAACGTTGAGTGAGAGGCGTAACATGGTGGTCATCAACAGTACGGTTGGGAATGCCAGAAAGTCGAGAGGTTTGGAGGTTTGCAAACCGATCAACAGCACCAGAATCGCCAGTGCGATATTGAAGGTAAACAGAACATCCAGTGCAAATGCTGGCAATGGCAGGATCATCATCGACAACAACATGACGATGATGAGTGGTGCGGCTAATGATTTGCTATTAGCACCATTTAGCCAGGCTGGCATGGTAAATCCCTTCATGATGCGACTCCCAGAAGCTTAGTGGCAAAGTGAGGGTCTAGTGCGTCTGGCACTTCCACATTGCTTGGTTGGTCTGGATAAATACCACCATGTGTTTTGAATATGCGTAGCTGGAATACATAAGCCAGTACTTCAGCCACAGCTGAGTAAAGCGCCTCAGGGATTTCATCCCCCAGCTCGGTGTGAGCAAACAGCGCACGTGCAAGCTTGGGCGATTCCAGCGTCATGACCTGGTGCTCTTTGGCGATTTCGCGAATCTTCAGTGCTACTGCATCAGCACCTTTGGCGACAACCTTAGGTGCGCGCATGCCACCTTCGCTGTATTGAATCGCCACCGCGTAGTGGGTTGGGTTGGTGATGACCACATCTGCTTTTGGAATCTCAGACATCATGCGACGGCGGGCGATTTCACGTTGTTGCTGACGCACACGTGCCTTGATCTCAGGGTTGCCTTCAGACTCCTTGGCTTCTTGTCTTACTTCTTCTTTGGTCATTTTCAATTTATCAGCGTAATGCTTGAGCTGATAAGGCACATCAATTGCGGCAATCAATACCAGTGCGCCTACTGTTGTCAAAAATCCTTTGATTAACAGATCTTGCACTTGGGCGATGCCGCTATCAATCGGGGTGGTTGAAAGAGAGAGGATTGCACTGAAGTCATGTGATATCACTAGAAAAGCCACAGTGCCAACAATCAAGGATTTGCTCACTGCTTTGACTAATTCAATTCCAGCATTCCCTGAGACAAGGTTGCTCAAGCCCTTGATTGGGTTCATCCGGTTGAAGTTGGGTGTTAAGGCTTTACCGCTGAAGTTCCAGCCACCAATCAGGGCAGGGGAGAATGCGGCAACAATAATCAACAGGATAGCGAGTGGTGCGAATGCAGTTAGCAGATCCATCAAACGACTGGCGATGGTAGTAATAAGTAGCATGGGGTCAAAAGCCATGGCGCGCTCGAATTTCAATCCGCTCGCCAGATTCTGTTTAAGCGCCTGATTGAGATTGCCGCCAAGCACCCACAAGCCCAGCCCTGCAGCCATTAATACGGTGCAAGTAGCCAGTTCGCGGGAACGTGGAACATCACCTTCCTCACGCGCTTTTTCAATGCGCTTGGGTGAGGGCTGTTCGGTTTTCTCTAAATCACTATCTTCTGCCATGATATTTCCAAGTTGCGGTTTATGACTGATTCAACGCTATTCTCGGTGATGACCATCAAAATGAATTGGGGGAATAAGAGGGTGAAAATACCCTTTTATTAAATACTGCAGAATATCTGCCGTAAGTATCTGTCTTTTGTGCTTGTGTATTGATCAAATGTTCGTTTATGATGTAAGCGAACATTTGATCAGGAGAAGTGTGATGGGTGACGATACCGATTATCTTGGCCAGTTACAGGACTTCTACGCACAAGAACGCGCCATGCCTTCTTTTGCCAAGATATGCCAGCTGCTGGGTTTTAAGTCTCGTGCCTCCGCGGCCGGTCTGGTTGCAAGGCTCAAGCTGCAAGGCTTTCTGGAAGCCACAGAAACTGGGCGCCTAAAGCCTGGTAAACGTTTTTTTGAACGTATGCTGGCTGGCGATGTGGTGAGAGCGGGCTTGCCTAGTGCAGCCTATGGCAACGCGCACGACACGCTAACCATAGATGATTACCTCGTATCGCAACCCTCCAAGACCATCATGATCGAAGTCAAGGGCGATTCGATGCAGGATGTCGGCATCCTGCCCAATGACATCGTGGTAGTAGAAAAGCGCCAGATGGCCAATATCGGCGATATCGTTGTAGCGATTGTCGATGGCGAATTCACGCTGAAAACGCTGGGACGGGAGAAGGGCGAATTTGTGCTGTATCCTGCCAACAAAGCTTATGCGACGATCAGGCCCGGCAATGGCCTGGAAATTTTTGGGGTAGTGGTAGGACAATTCAGAAAATACGATTAACCCTTATTGGTTGAGGTGCGGCAGATTCCCCACCTGTGCTTCTTGATACCTTCATCTTCCAGTTGAAGCTAGCCCAAGCAATGCTTGGGCTAGCTTGCCAGAGTTTGATTTCCCCTTTGTCTTGAATCTTGAATTAGCGTTAGTCCATATGGGCTATTGGGCGTTTTTAGCCGCTGGAGTCTAATGATTTCGTCAAGATTTTAGATGTATTGGCAAATGCGAAAGGAGGCATGCAATGATTGCTCGCAATAAAATGCTTGTAACAGTTGTACCACTGTTTATATCCATCTTAACTTCAGCAAGTATCAACGCTGCGACACTTAACCCGTATCAATACAACGCGGCTAGTGTGTTTGAAAGTGAAGGTGTATTGAGTGATTCCATGATGGCAGCATCTTCATTCATGGAGGATCTGGCAGTAGATCGTTTTATCGATTACACAACCAAACCTGTGGAGTTGCTGTTAAATCCATATGGTTCTTTGTTTAACACTTCAGAAAGTAAGGTCTCAGACTCCAGAAACAGTATGATGATGTTGGCAAGCCTTGGCCTGATGGGGCTGATTGTCCGTCGTCGTAGCAGTCTCTAGAGTAGGAGAGCAATACCCCCCAACAATACCCCCTAGTTGTTGGGGGGCTATTGTTTTCCTAATGTCAGTGCAGGTTGATAAAGCCTGAGTCGTAACCAGGCAATCAGCGGCAGCACGAGAAGTGCACCTATCATATCTGCGATAAGATCATCAAATCCCGGTTGACGTCCTACTATGAATATCTGATGGATTTCGTCAGCAGAACCAAGACAGGTGATGAATACCCATATCAATAGCAATGATCTGCTTGTAAAAGATAAGCCCGCTAAGACTCCGATTGTGCCAAATGTAATGACATGGACTACCTTGTCCCAAGGCGATGGAAAAAGGCTGCCAGCGCCTGGCATTTCACCACCAATAAATACGATAGCTATTGCCAGCACCAGTAAAACGGAGCTTGCTTGACGTAATGCTGCAGATTTAATAGGCACTATTCTGACCTTTCAGGACCACGAGTACAGTTTTAAGAATGATGTAGATATCCAGCTTTGGGCTCCAGTTGCGCAGGTAGTCAATATCATAGTCGATGCGTGCTTTCATCTTATCCAGCGTTTCAGTTTCGCCTCGTAATCCATTGACCTGCGCCCAACCGGTGATACCAGGCTTGACCTTGTGGCGCACCATATAGCCTTTGATGAGTTTCCTATACATTTCATTATGCGCGACTGCATGTGGCCGAGGGCCGACGATACTCATGCGTCCCTGCAGCACGTTGATGAATTGAGGTAGTTCGTCCAGGGATGTCTTGCGCAGGAAGGCACCGAATGGCGTAATGCGCTGATCATTCTTTGTGGCCTGCGTGACCTTGGCGCCGTCTTCACATACGGTCATGGATCTGAATTTATAAACAAGGATTTCTTCTCCATAGAGCCCATAGCGTCTTTGCTTGAATATGATAGGGCCCGGTGAACTGAGCTTTACACCTATTGCTACGATTAACAATATGGGAGAGATCATCACCAGTATGCATAATGTAAACACGATATCAGCGAGACGCTTGATAAGCCCGTTGATGCCAGTGAATGGTGTTTCGCAGACCGCCAGTACAGGGATATCCTCGATCTGCCCGACCCGCGCCTGTATGAGGTCGGCTTGAAAGATATCCGGTACAAAATAGATAGATACAGTCGTATCCTTAAGTTCATCAAGTAATTTGACGATTTGTTCTTGCTGGTTCGCAGGCAGTGCCAGATAGATGGTATTGACTCTCTGGTGTTTAACAAAATTCGCTATGTCATCCAGCTTGCCAAGCAATGGGAAGTCAGTATTTTTTTCTTGCGGTGCATCATCAAAGAAGCCTAATAATGCGGCTGCGATGTAATGATTGGATGCCAGTCTATGGGCGAGGGCGAGGCCCTGTTCATTCATGCCGATGATGATGGTTTGTTTAACTGGTCCTTGCAGCTTGATCAATAGTGGGGAGATGGCGCGCAGTGCGAAATCAGCCCCTAGCTGGCATAGCGGGGTCAGACAGACCCATAAGGTGATGATCTCATTCGGGAATAGCTCAATATATCCAGTCGCTGTGCCAAACAGTATCAGCATGGAAGTGATGATGAGCCAGTTGATAATGACATTGCTGAAAATTTCCCAGCTGGTCAGATTGAATTTGGAGCTACTGGGAAATGTCAGGGAAAAGAGAATCAGCGAAAGTACCAGATAGGCTGGTTGCAGGCCGCCATCCTTAATAAAAGCCACTGCCCATAAGGTAAAGACAATCACCAGAGGGTCGACTAGTGACTCAATGACATACAGCAAATTGTCACGCGCAAAGGCGACACTTAAACCCTGGCGACGCAATGGCGCCGATTTATACCGACTCATTTGGTACTTGCAGTGTGCTGAGTTTCGCTACGGCCTGCGCACGATTGATGACATCCAGTTTCTTGAATATACGCTGCAGGTGATTTTTGACGGTAAATGCGCTTATATCAAGGATGATACCGATTTCATAGTTGGTCTTGCCATTGCGCACCCATTCCATGATTTCCAGCTCTCGCCCAGATAATGGCCCCAGATTCTCCTCGGCCAGATCCATGACGCTCTCTGGTTGCGACAGGCTGGCGGTATGGTCGAGCTGCCTCAATGTGCAATCGATATAGGGCAGCAAGGCTTCGAGTACGGTTCTTGATGAATTCGCCGATATTTCAGTAGCACTGAGCAGTAGATAAAGGCAATCCTGGCGACCACGCACATCCTTGATGGCATGGACGATGGCTGATTTCATCTTTTGAAAACTACCACCTAGCTGGTCATAGCCGAACTGGTTCTTCTCAATCAGTCCATGTTCCAGCCGCATATAGAATGGGGCGCAAGTATCTTCAGTCCAGTGTTTGAACAGGCGTTGCAGCAGGGGGGTGAGTTTTGCGTTGGATATGTGTCTGGACTGCATATCCGGTAACGGGGATACGATTTCAAACGAAATCAGTCCTAGCGAGAAATCCCCCCATGCTGCAATCATGATGTCATGTGGCAGGAATTGCTGAACACTGCCCTGTGACCATAGCATAAACTCAAAATGTGAATGCACTCTTAACGACTCATGGATGAGCCTGAAGAATTGCACCATCTGAACATCGTCTAGCTCAGTGTGTAGTGGCATATATCATCTTTACAGTATTAATTTTGATATGTTTGAATTAGGACCACAGTTCTACCAGCCAAAATCTGGCTAACCGCTCCTCAGGCCCTATAACTCCGAATATTTTCTGATTCATCAGCCAGACGTTGAAAATTCTCAATGCCTAGAGATGTGCGTGGTGCTGAAACTAGCGCTAGCTATCCCGGCACCTATGCTGTGCCATCAATACGGCAAGTACTATGCCATCGACTTAATATATTGATTTATATGATAAATAATTATTTATTGGAGTTTTTGTATGGGTTAACTATGTCGGTACACGACGACAGTATTTATTTCATTATTTTTAAGTAATTGATTCCAATTGCTTTATTTTGTCTCAATGACCAGACACTACTTTTTGATGACTACCTGACCCTTATGCCGTAGTCATTTTTACTGCTTTTGATAGTGATCTCAGGCGTTAGTCCATTCGCCCTATTGTTGATGCCATGGGTAAATAACTAGGATGCTCCAAAACTTACAAGCCAACAGCTTCTGCGAAATGTGCTTTGAAATCATCTGATGTGCCATGCCAGGTAAGTGCTTTTAACCCGGATGTTTAAATTTTATGCCCAGACTTAGATGCCAGAAATGACAACTGCATTAAGACATATGTATGGCGAGATCGACGATTTCGGCCGTGCTGATCGATACATTGATGAAATCCTAGAGATTATTCATCACATCGAACTGTTCGAGGATTTCAGTGAAGCTGAGATTCGTGCGGTATGTCGGTACATGCGATGTTATGCGGCGCCACGCAATTACATAGTATTGAAGGAAGGGGTATGTGGTGACTATATGCTACTTGTCCTGACGGGCGCGGCCAGAGTGACCAGACAGTTTGCTGGCCATGATATGGAAGTGATTGCCGAGATTGTTGCTGGAGCAACGCTGGGTGAGATGTCTCTGCTGGACGGTTCACCTTATCCAGCCAGTTGTACCGCGACGGTTCCTATGGATTTTGCTGTACTTACAAGAGAGGCGCTCGATGCCATATTGATGCATTCGCCACGCTTGGGCAACAAACTGTTGTTGACCTTGCTGCAGTTGATTTCAACGCGCCTGCGGGATGCTAGCGGCTATTCCTTAGCAAGTATTGCCTAGGCTGTTTTCAGCTTTGCTATAGAAATAAGTGCTACTTAAATTTAAGAGGAGTTATATCTGATCATGAAAAGATTAGAGAATTTTTTGAATGCACTGATATTCACTTGTGTGCTGATATTTGCCCCCGCATTATCAGCCGCTCAATCTGATGATTATCAGCTAGGCGCGGGCGATGCAATCCGCATTACAGTGTTTCAGAACCCTGACCTGACGCTTGAAACTCGGGTGTCCGAAACTGGAGGTATTACCTACCCCTTGATCGGCGCTGTGCAGGTCGGTGGGTTGTCTGCCGGCATGGCAGAACAATTGATAGCCCAAAAACTCAAGAGTGGTAATTTCGTCAAGCAACCCCAGGTCAACATTGCCTTGCTGGAGGTACGCAGTAGCCAAGTGGCAGTGATGGGCATGGTCAATAAACCGGGGCTTTTCCCCATGGTGGCAATGACCATGCGCTTGTCCGAAGTGATCGCCCAAGCTGGTGGTGTATCAGTTGCCGCTGGTACAGGTACTGCGACCATCTCGGGCCAGCGTAACGGTACCCCTTTACGAGCAGAGATTGATATCGCGTCACTGTCTCAAGGCATCGTGCAGGATATTCTGGTCAGAGGTGGTGATGTTGTCTATGTCATACCCGGTAACTTGGTTTCAATTCTAGGACAGGTAACACGGCCTGGACGATATCCACTTGAGAGTAACAAGATGCGTTTGTCAGAGGTTCTAACCCTGGCTGGCGGTCTTGGCCCAGAAGCTTCAGATACTGCGATAGTCAAGGGAATGCGTAATGGCAATGTCTTTTCCAAGGAAATTGATATTCCCGCACTGTTTCTGAACGACTCCTACGAAAACAATATTCTCATGGCGGCTGGTGACGAGATTTACGTGCAGAGAGCACCCTTGTTTTATATATACGGAGAGGCGCAAAAGCCAGGTTCTTATAGGATTGAGCGCAACATGACTGTGATTCAGGCGCTGGCGCAGGGTGGTGGGCCAACTAACCGCGGTACTCAGCGCAATATCAAGCTATTGAGGCGTAACAGTCATGGCGCCACTGAGGAGCTAACTCCAAAGCTAACTGATCCGATCCGTCCTGATGATGTTATCTATGTGCGCGAAAGCCTGTTCTGAGGACGCCAAATGAATATCAATAGCCTACTGCTGATTGTTCGAGCCCGCATCAAGATAGTCCTCTACACATTCGCCATTACAGTACTGACTGCTCTGCTTGTGAGCCTGCTAATGCCTCAATACTACAAGGCAGCGACACAAGTGGTTGTCAATTACACAGGTACGGATTCGGTGACAGGTAGCACGAATGTTTCACAGATGTCGTCCGGCTATCTTGCAACCCAGGTAGACATTATCAAGAACCGAAGTGTGGCCTTGAAGGTGGTGGACTCCATGAAGCTGGTTGATGACGATGATTTCAAAGAGCAATTTTCTGACGCTACCAAGGGACATGGGGACATTCGACAATGGGTAGCCAGCCAGCTGATCAAGCGTCTGGAAGTATCTCCCTTGCGTGAAAGCAGTGTGCTTGAATTGTCTTTCAGCGGTAAGGATCCTAAGTTTGTGACCGATGTGGCCAATGCATTTGCCGATGCCTACCTTGAGCAAACTTTGCAGTTGAAGATGGAACCTGCGCAAAAAGCAGCTGGTTATTTCAACCAGCAGGTGACTGCGCTACGGGATAATCTGGCACAGGCACAGTCTCGGCTTTCCCAATATCAGCAGGATAAGGGAATCACCAGCGTAGATGAGCGACTGGATGTAGAGAGCACGCGCTTGAATGAGCTCTCCCAGCAATTGGTGATTGCACAATCCGCAGCGATCGAAGCGCAGTCGCGCCAGCAGAATGCGCAGAAGAATGCCAGTAACTCACCCGATGTAGCCTTGAACCCGGTCATCCAGAACCTGCGTGTAGAGGCGGCGCGAGCAGCGGCCAAGCTTGCAGATCTTTCTGAGCGACTGGGGCCAAGCCACCCTGAGTATATTGCTGCAGATGCGGAATTGAAGAATATCCAGAGCCAGCTCTATACGGAGATCGGCAGAACATCGAGCAGTATCAAGGGTAGCGCCATGATACAGCAGCAGCGCATGGAAGACGTACGCGAACAAGTGGCTCAGCAAAAGCAGACAGTGCTGAAATTGAACCGCATGCGAGATGAAATGACCGTATTGCAAAAAGATGTGGATACCGCGCAGAAAGCATTGGACGCAGTAACGCAGCGTTTCAGCCAGACTAGTATCGAAGCGCATTCCAACCAGAATGACATTGCAATTCTTGCTGCGGCACAGCTCCCCAGCTCTCCTTACAGTCCGCGGATCGCCCTCAATATTGCACTGTCAATTCTGATTGGTGGCGTGTTGGGAATTGGTCTTGCGATATTCACTGAAATGATGGATCGCAGAGTACGTAGCAGTGACGATATTGTCGAGCTGCTCAAGGTGCCGGTTATCTCACTGGCCAATAAAAACCCGACGACAGGCCTCAGGCTTTTGCCGGGACAATCCGGAAAATTCTTTCCCTCAGCTTAGGTAAATTATGAGCATCAGCCAAATCAATCCCCATCCTCTGCCAGTCTATTCCGATTATCAGCGAGAGGCACTCATAGGAGAGTTGCTGCTTGAAATGGGCAAGCTTACTCGCGATGAACTCGATCGCATTAATATTTTGCAGCAGACGTCAGGAATGCGTTTCGGTGAAACAGCCAGAAAGCTGGGTCTGGTCATGGAAGCCGATATCCTTGAGGCATTGGCGGTTCAGTTCGGGTATCCATGCCTGCAAGCCGGGCAAAAAGCTTTCAGTCAGGATCTGGTAGCCGCATATCAGCCCTACTCTCAAAGAGTAGAGGCGCTACGTGCCTTGCGTAGCCAGCTGGTCTTACGCTGGTTCCATCGCGGCAACAAGGTACTGGCAGTTGTTGCAGCGAATCCTGGTGATGGTTGCAGTAATCTCGCTGCTAATCTGTCGGTTGTCTTCGCACAGCTGGGTGAGCGCACCTTGCTTATTGATGCCAACCTTAGAGATCCCAGCCAGCGGGATATCTTTAATCTGAATCAGCGGAAAGGTCTGTCAGACATTCTCATTGGACGCGCCGACATGGATGTCATCACCAAGATAGAGTCTTTGGCTGGTCTTTCGGTGTTGGGCGCCGGTACCGTGCCGCCCAACCCACAGGAGCTCTTGGGGCGTAATGGTTTTGATGCACTGATTAATAAGGCCAGAGACCAGTATGACGTGGTAATTGTAGATACACCACCAGCCGTCCTGACCTCAGATGCGCAGGCCGTCGCTGCACGTTGCGGTGGGGCGCTTCTGGTCTCGCGTCTGAACCAGACCCGAATGGCCGACCTTGCCAATGTCAGGGATCAGTTGCTGATTTGTGATGTGCAGGTGGTAGCCGCCATTGTCAATGATCTCTAAGAAACAAGAAGAAGAGGTTTTTAAATGGCGATCGCAGCATTATTAAAATCATCAGGCACGACACTGATTACCACAGTTGCTGTCACTGCAACCGGGTTTATCACCTCAGTCATCACTGCACGCATACTGGGTCCTGAAGGAAGGGGACTGCTCTCAGGAGCGCTACTGATTGCTACTCTGGCTGGCAATATTGCCTTGTTCGGATTGGCAAATAGCTTTATTTATTACAAGGGAACCGGTCGTCCGTTCAACTATCAATTTTTCATGGTGGTGTCTCTACTATTTGTTGCGGCATTTTCCATGCTGCTCGGTTTTCTGGGGTTGCAGGTTACCAACGAGATGCGACTGCATGACCAGTTATTGCTGATACTGGCGATGACTACAGTGACTGCAACACAAGGCTATTTCTATGCGCTGAGTCAGCTACAGGACAATTTACGTTTCTTTAATCTGATGCGCTTTCTGCTGGTGATTGGCAATTTGTTCCTGCTTCTGGGCTTGCTACTTTTTGTCGATCATGTGGATTTCAGGCAGATATTAGTCACGCAGATGCTAGTGAGCGGAGCACTTACCGTCATGGGCATATGCTGGGCAAAGAGCCACAGGATATGGCAGGGTGGTGACACGACTAAAGAGTTAGTCACCTGGAAAAACATGCTTGAATATGGTGTGAGCCATCATGGCACCGTGGTTCTGGGCTTGCTGCTGATGAATTTCGACAAGATCACATTGTTGAAGATAGGTTCTATCGTCGAATATGGATTCTATGCACTGGCGTTCACTACCTCCCGTCTGATAGGGGCTGTTCAGGAGGCAGTCTCGACTTCGATTTATTCGCGATTTGCTGGCAAGGATGTCAATGAACTTTCCTACCATGTCAGGCTGGCTTTCCGCCTCACACTTCTGCCTATGCTGTTGCTCGCGGCTATTGGCGCTCTGCTCTCACCATGGCTGATTGTCTGGGTTTATGGTGAATCATTTGCTTCAACCGTGGCACCTTTTGCTGTGCTTCTGTTTGAGTGTGTACTCTCAGGCGCAAGCTGGACACTGGCTCAACGCTTCAATGCTGGTGGCCGACCTGGTTTGGTATTTGTTCGGCAGTTCATTTCCGTTTTGCCAGTATTTGCAGCATTGCCATTCCTGCCGGAACAGAATATCCACGTCTACCTAAGTTTTCTGATGCTGGCTGGTGCGGTATTGCGCCTCAGTGTGACCTTGTGGATATATCCATTGGTGCTGAAGGAGCGTATGCCTGAACTGTTACCGACTACCGAGGACTTCAGAGCCATATTCAATTTATTTTCAAGACGCAAAATTGCGGATGGGAGAGCATGACTAATTCTGCTAACAATCACGCTACCATTATGAGCGGCCTTCTCAGTCAGCATGAGGTATTACTTGATCTGATTGGTGATAGACCCTTGCATTTCGTCGACTTGCCGGTACATGGCAATATCGGTGATCTGCTGATCATGCATGGCACGCTGGCATTTTTTGAACGACATTTACTAAGGCCCAGAATTAGCGCACCGGCGTTTTCCTATAGTCCAGAGTGGATCAGGGAAGGTGAAGTTGTGGTATTTCACGGCGGTGGCAATTTTGGTGATCTATATTCTGAATATGGTATGCAACCATTACGCGAGCAGATAGTTGCAAGCAATCCCGGTAATCGCATCATTATTCTCCCGCAGACTATTCATTTCTCATCAGAAGTTGAACAGCAGCGCTCAGCCAAGATATTCCGACAACATCAGGATGTGCATATCTGTGTCAGGGACATTCGCTCTTGTCAGATTGCACTAGAGTTCACAGACAAGGTTTACCTGCTGCCTGACATGGCGCATCAGCTGTACCCGATAGAATCAGATGAGGGCATTGATGTTTTCGGAACATTGCGGATCAGTCGGACTGATGGCGAAAAGGCTGGTCTCCCTCTCACTTTGACAGATGTAGCAGCTACGATGGACTGGCCTGATCTGGTGGGAAGCGATGAACGCCATATCGAGTATTTTCGGCGAGCGATGCGCTTCATGCATAAATATGGCATGGGAATGATAGGTAATCAGTTAATCGTCAGTCTCTGGGATAGCTACTCGGATAGCCTCATTGATCATGCTGTGAGTTTGTTCTCTTCTTATCAACACATCATCACTGATCGTCTACATGGGCACATCCTCGCATGCCTGATGGATAAACCCAATGTCGTCATTGATAACAACTATGGAAAAAATTCGCACTATGTGAAAGTTTGGACAGCGGACAGTGATCTGGTATCGCTGCAACAGGTTTGATCGAAAGAGACAGGAATCAAGATGGCGACATTTGATGTATTGCTACCAGTAAAAAATGGCATTAATTATCTGGCTGAGGCCATCGATAGTATCTGCTGGCAAACTTACCAGGATTGGCGTCTGTTGGTGCTTGATCATGGATCTACCGATGGCAGTCTGGAATTGGCACAAAGCTATGCCGAGCGCGATAGCCGTATCGTTGTGCAGTCGCTGCCATGGGCTCATGGCCTGGCTGGTTTGCTCAATATCGGCCTGGACCTGTGCGATTGCAAATATGTGCTGAGGCAGGATGCCGACGACATTTCACTACCTAACCGTATGCAGGTGTTGTTTCGTACGCTGGAAGATGATGATCAGTTAGTGCTGGTTGGCTCTTTGGGTGATGTAGTTGATGCATCAGGCCGTAAGATTGGCATCCTTGATATGCCTACTGGTAAGTATGGTGTGTTGACCAGCACACCTTTCCGTACCCCTGTCGCACACCCCACTGTTGCAATGCGGCTGGATGAGGTTCGTCGCTTGAATGCCCGTTATGGGATTGATTTTATAGGTGCTATGCCCAAAGAACGGCGTATAGAGGTGCCTGGTTTGGCTGAGGATTATTTCCTG
>Ga0265327_10003409_pt1 | contig 15221 bp, 15 predicted proteins | sample 41621metaG_FD_202089 | JGI IMG/M metagenome (GOLD analysis project Ga0265327, IMG submission 202089) | Rhizosphere microbial communities from Carex aquatilis grown in University of Washington, Seatle, WA, United States - 4-16-21 metaG | ecosystem: Host-associated > Plants > Roots > Rhizosphere... | reverse complement strand
GGCGGTCATGCCGTGGGCACGCCCCATCGAGACCGCCTTCCAGGCCAGTCCCCGCTGGGTGTGGAGGACCGCCTTGGGTCGTCCGGTCGAGCCCGAGGTGAAGATGACGACGGCCAGGTCCGCCGGACGGGTCGGTGACTCCCCGGCCTCCACGGCCGGCCCCTCCGCCAGCGCGGCGAAGGGGTCTGTGCCGTCGGGGACCTCGAGGGCCCCGGTGAGTCCGGCCACCGGCAGCCCGGTGCCGCCCACCACCAGTCGCGGACCGGTGGCGGACAGTGCCTCGAGGACCTCGGTGCGTCCCGATGCCCGGTTGAGCGGCACCGCCACCACCCCCAGCCGCCAGCAGGCGCGCAACAGGCAGACGGCGGCGAAGCCGTTGGGCAGCTGGAAGGCGACGGCGTCGCCACGTCGCACCCCGGTGGCCCGCAACCGGCCGGCCAGCGCACTCACGGCGTCGGCCAGCTCCTGACCGCCCACACGCCGCCTGTCGTCGACCACGACGTGCGTGCGGATCGGTCCGGCCGCGGACAGCAGCGCGTCGAGCGACCCGATCTGCCAGGGACCGCCGGGCCGCAGATAGTCCCGACGACGGGTGTGCTGGACGGTGGCCCCGAGCCGGCGATGCGGCGGGGACGGCGGAGCGTCCGAGGTCAGTGCGGCTCCCACGCGTCGGGGTCGGACGTGAGCTTGGCCACCGAGGCCGGGAGCTTCCCCGACACCACGTCGTCCAGGCTCACCTGCTCGAGCACCTTGCGGAGGGACGCCCGCACCGCCACCCATATCTGTTGGAGGTGCTCGGCGGCCCCGTCGTAGGAGGTGGCTTCGGGCCGGAACCCGCGCACCTCGGCCAAGGGGCCGTCCAGGGCACGGATGACCTCGGCCAGGTAGATCTCCGACGGGGGTCGGGCCAGCCGGTACCCGCCTTCGGCCCCGCGCTGACTGGCCACCAGGCCGGCCCGGCGGAGGTCGGCCAGGATCGCCCCCAAGAACCGTGGGGGCAGACCCTGGTCGGCGGCGAGTGAGTCGGCGGTCCTGGGAGCGCCGGCTGCCGCCAGGGAGAGGAGGGCCCGTAGCCCGTAGTCGACCTTGGCCGGTATGTGCACCGGTTGATTCTGCCCTGAGCGCCACCCCTCGCGTGAGACCGGGGTCGTCGGGCTACTCGGCGGCGCCAATCTCGGCCAGGCGGACGGTGAGATCTTTGAGCACCTGGTCCTGGGCCAACAGGTGCTCCTGGAGCTCACCAACTCGTGGAGGACGGCGTCGGCGTCGTTGTGCGTGCTCGGTCATCGGGTGCCTCCCGTCCTCACGGCCCGTGGGGCCCGCGTCGGCGACATCTTGGCCGGAACCATCGCTCAGCAGGGCTGCCGGCGCCCGACACGGGCCGTACACTCGGGGCATGGCGCGACGGAAGCTCCACCTCACGGGCGATCCCGACGCCGACACCCTGCTCACCAACGACCCGCTGGCCCTCCTCATCGGGATGGTCCTGGACCAGCAGGTCCCCCTGGAGTGGGCCTTCCGCAGCCCGCTCGAGCTGTCTCGGCGACTGGGTGGCACCCTCGACGCGGCCACCATCGCCGACATGGACCCAGCTGTCTTCGCCGCCGCCTTCACGGAGAAGCCGGCCCTGCACCGCTACCCCGGCTCGATGGCGGCGCGCGTCCAGGCGCTGTGCCAGACGGTCACCGAGGAGTACGGAGGCGAGGCCGCCGCGGTGTGGAAGGGTGCAGCTGACGGCGCCGAACTGCGCCGTCGCGTGGAGGCGCTCCCGGGGTTCGGCCCCCAAAAGGCGCGCATCTTCGTGGCCCTGCTCGGAAAGCAGCTCGGGGTGGAACCGGCCGGTTGGCGCGAGGCGTCCGCCCCCTACGGCGAGGCCACAAGCTGCTACTCGGTGGCCGACATCGTCGACGCCGCCAGCCTCGATCGTGTGCGCGCCCACAAACAGCAGATGAAGGCCGCTGCCAAGGCCAAGGGTGTAAAGAAGACCGTACGGACGGCGGCCAAGAAAGCGCCAGCCCGGTCGCCGGCCACCCGGCGTTGACCTGGGCGCTGGCCGAGCGCCGCCTCTACCTCTGCACGTCCGACCGCCCCGACCTCGAGCGGTTCGTGGCGGACTGCGTGGAGGGCGGGGTGGACGTGGTCCAGCTGCGCGACAAGAGCCTCGACGCACGGCCCCTTCTCGCCCGGGCTCGAGCCCTGCGCAAGGTCTGCCGCACCCTCGGGGTGCCCTTCGTCCTGAACGACCGGCCCGATCTGGCCCTGGAGGCCGAGGCCGACGGCGTCCACGTGGGACAGGACGACGCGCCGGCCGCGCTCGCTCGCCGCATCATGGGCCCCGAGGCGCTGGTGGGCCTGTCCACCCACGCCGAGCCGGACCTCGTGGCGGCGGCGGCCGAGCCCGTCGACTACATCTCCGCCGGTCCCGTGGTCGCCACCCCCACCAAGCCCGGTCGCCCACCGGCCGGGCCGGCCTATGCCGCGATGGCCAGCGCCCGCTCGACGGTGCCGGTCTTCGTGACCGGCGGTGTCTCGCCCGACACGGTGGCACCGCTGGCCGCGCTGGGCGTCACCCACTTCGTGGTGGTCCGCTGGCTCACCGAGGCCTCCGACCCCCACGGTGCGGCACGTGCCCTTCGGCGCGCCGTCGACGAGGCGCTCGACCCCGAACGCTCCCGCCCCTGAGCCTCAGCGCTGCCGCTCGACCCACCCGGCCAGCGTCGCCACGACCCGTGGGTCGGCTCGTAACCAGTGGCCGGCTCCCGGGACGATCCGCAAGTCCACGGGTCCGTGCTCCGAGGCGTCGGCCAACGCCCGGGCCGCCGCCGTCGGCACCTCGTCGTCGCCGCTCCCGTGCACGACGAGGAGGGGACGGCCGCCGAGGGCGGCGACCGACTCGAGCGGCTTGAGTGCGACCAGCTCCTCGGCCCAGCCGGCTTCGTCGGTCGGGAAGCCTCGCGTGGTGATCACTCCGCTTCGGCGGCAGCGCGCCAACGCCGCCGCCGGGTCGGCCACCCACGAGGCCAAGTCCGCCGGCGCCGCCAGCGATGCCACCCCGGCCACCCGAGGATCGGACGCCGCCAATCGGAGCGCCAACGCGCCCCCGAGATCGAACCCGGCCAACCAGAGCGAGCCGGACGGGCCTACCTGTTGGTCGACCAGGAAGGCCAGGTCGGCCAGCCACCCACTGCCCGAGAAGTCGCCCTCCGAGCCGCCCGCGCCGCGCAGCATGCCCACCACCACGCTGCATCCGGTGTCGTGCGCCAGGCGGTCGGCCAGGGACGGCAGGGTGCGGCCGGTGTCGGCCGCGGCACCGCGCCCGCGCGGCAGCTCGTGGCAGAGCATGAGGACCGGGCCGGGGGATGACCCAGGGGGCGTGGCCGTGGCGTAGGTGCGCAACACCCCGACCGGCCCGTCGACGAGCCGCCAGGGACCGGTCACCGCAGTCCTGGCCCCTCCGTGCGACCCCGGCTCAGATGCCGATGCGCTGGGCCAGCAGCTCGCGGTGGTAGGCGGGATCGCCGAAGAGCAGCTCGGAGGACTTCGCCCGCTTGAAGTAGAGGTGGGCGTCGTGCTCCCAGGTGAAGCCGATACCGCCGTGGATCTGAATGTTCTCGGCGGCCGCGTGGAAGTACGCCTCCGAGCAGTAGGACTTGGCCAGGCTGGCCACGACGGGCAGTTCGTCGGAGTCCTCGGCGGCCGCCCACCCGGCGTAGTAGGCGGCCGACTTGGCCGACTCGACCTCCAAGAGCATGTCGGCGCACTTGTGCTTGATGGCCTGGAAACTGCCGATCGGCCGGCCGAACTGGATGCGGGTCTTGGCGTACTCGACCGAGCTGTCCAGGCAGTGCTGCGCACCGCCCACCTGCTCGGCCGCCAGGGCCACGGCGGCGAGGTCGAGGGTCTTGGAGAGGCCGTCTTCGGCCCCGCCTTCGGTGCCGATGAGCCAGGCCGGGGTGTCGGAGAACTCGATCCGGGCCTGCTTGCGGGTCTGGTCCATCGTCGGCAGCGGCGTGCGGGTGAGACCCGCCGCCTCGCCCTTCACCCCGAAGAGGCTGATGCCCTTCTCCGTCCGGGCCACGGCCAGCACGAGATCGGCGGTGTGGCCGTCGATGACGAAGCTCTTGTGGCCGTTGAGCAGCCAGTCGTTATCCGATTTGGTCGCGGCCAGCTCCACCCCACCAAAGTCCCACCGCCCGTTGTCCTCGGTAATGGCCAGGGTGCCGATGGTCTGCCCCGAGGCGATCCCCGGCAAGAGGTACTTCTTGGCGTTGTCGTCGCCCGAGGTCAACAAGGCGTTGGCGGCGAGGGCCACGGTCGAGAAGTAGGGCGCACAGAGCAGGACCGAGCCCATTTCCTCGAGCACCACGATGAGCTCGACGTAGGTGAAACCCGACCCCCCGAACTCCTCGGGGATGGTCAGCGACATGAGGCCGAGCTGCTGGGCCATCTGCTCCCAGACCGCCGGGTCGTACCCCTCGGTGGTCTCCATCAGACGGCGGACCTCGGCTTCGGGGGACTTCTCGGCCAGGAAACGGCGGACGGCACGACGCAGTTCGTCCTGCTCCTCGCTGAAGGCGAAGTTCATGGGTTGCCCTTCTCGGTCGGTGCCGGCGCGTCGGCCGCACGGCGCTCCACCAGGGTGTCTACCAGACCGGCCCCGGCACGGACCAGCGCGTCGGTCCACAGGTCGGGCAGTGTGCGATCCTGGACCCATGATCGAGCCGGCCAGGATCTGGGAGGACGCCACCTGCGAGGTCCACCGCATGGTGGTGGGCCCGATGGACAACAACGTCTACATCGTCCGCTGCCGACGCACCGGAGACGCCGTGCTCGTCGACGCGGCCAACGAGCACGAGTCGCTACTCGAGGTCTGCCGGCGGCTGTCGGTGCGCAGCGTCGTGGAGACCCATGGCCACTGGGACCATATCCAGGCCGTCCCGGCCGTGCGGGAGGCTGGCATCTCGGTGGCCGTGACGGCCGAGGACGCCCAGATGCTGCCCTCCTACGACCTCCTGCTCGAGGACGACTCGGTGCTCGAGGTGGGCCGGCTGCGCATCCGCACGATCGCCACCCCCGGTCACACCCGGGGCTCGATGTGCTTCGCCGTCGAGGACACGCCCCTGCTCCTCTCCGGCGACACCCTCTTCCCGGGGGGCCCGGGCAACACCTCGTTCGAAGGCGGTGACTTCCCGACCATCATCCGTTCGGTCGAGGACCGGCTGTTCGCCCGCTTCGAGGCCGACACCGTGGTGCTGCCGGGCCATGGCTCCTCCACCACCATCGGGACCGAGTCCCCCCACCTCCAGGAGTGGATCGACCGCGGCTGGTGAGCGCACGGCCACCCATGGCCGAGCACACCCTCAACGAGGCGCGTCGGGCATCTTCTCCGTGGCCTCCTTGGCGTCGGCCATCGCCGGGAAGGCCCGGCGGAAGGCACGCAGCGGGTAGGCCGTGAGGTGGCAGCCGGTGCGAGCCCGGGCTGAGGCGCTGCGCGGCAGGTTGAACATCGGACCGAGCTCGCCGAAGTAGTTGCCCGGGCCGATCGTGGCCACGAACTCCTCGCTGCCGTCGGCCCGTGTGCGGAAGATCTCGATCTCCCCATCCTCGACCACGTAGACCAGCTCTCCACGGTCCCCCATCTCGAACAGGACCTGACCGGCGTCGAGCTTGACCTCCTCGGGGTCGCGATCCGCCCCACTGAAGTGCGGAACGAGCTCGATGACGCGGTCGGCGATCTGGGTGATGCGGTCGTCGTGGGTGGAGACCAACACAAGTCGGCCAGGCGCGGCGAGCTTGCGGAGCAGGACGAGCACCCCTTCGACCTGCAGGTGGTCGAGATGGGCCGTCGGCTCGTCGGCCACCACCATCGGCGGGTCGTGGACCAGGGCACGGGCGATGGCCACACGCTGTTGCTGGCCGCCCGACATCTTCCCGGGCTTGTGGCCGGCACGTTCGGTCAGGCCGACCTCGGCCAGGAGCTCGTCCGCCCGCTCCCCGGCACGGCGCCGTGTGACCTTGGCCAGTCGCATGGGCGCCATCACGTTCTCCCTGGCCGTGAGGGAGGCGATGAGGTTGAACGCCTGGAACACCACCCCGACGGTCGACCGCCGGTAGTCGCCCATCTGGCCTGCCGACAGGTTGGTCACGTCGATATCCCCAAAGCGGATCGAACCCGACGTGGCCGTAAGCAAGCCCGCCAGACAGGACAGGAGGGTCGTCTTCCCGCACCCGCTCGGTCCGAGGAAGACCACCAGCTCGCCGTCGTCGGCATCGCAGGAAAGGCCATCCAGCGGGCGCACCTTGTAGCCGCCGGAGTCGAACTCGACCGTGAGGTCTCGGACCTCGAGCTCGCTCACGACGCCCCCGCGAAGGCCGCAGCGGGGTCCACGGACACCGCACGCCGGAGCGCCGCCGTGCTTGCCAACACGCCGACGATCAGCGCGGAGATCGGCAGAATGTAATAGGAGCTGTCGGGGATGTAGACCGGTTGAGGGAACAGCCCGGTCATGAACGTGGACAGCACTCCGCCGATCAGCGCCGCCAAGAGCGACACGATGACAGCCTGAGCGGCCAGGCCGATGAAGAGCAACGCCGTGGTTGCTCCCACCGCCTTGAGCACGGCGAAGTCCCGGGTCCGCTGCAAGGCCGTCACGTAGACGAGGGCCGCCACGATGATGGCCGCGATGATCCACATGAAGTAGCGGGTGCTGTTGATGGACGCCACCCCGGCCTTCATCTGGTTGAGGGTGGAGGCGGCGATGTCTGTGTTGGTCTTGAGGACGTACCCAATGGGGACCCGCGTCGGGGACCCGGTAACGAGCACGGCGCTGATAAGAGGACGGCCACCGAAGACGGCGTCTTGGACGTCATGGAATGTGACGTAGGCGTTGGCCACACCCCCGTAGAGGGTTCGCTCCGAGGTGATCCCGACCACGTCGAAGCTCTTGTCGGCCACGATGAATTGCTGGCCAAGGCCGATGCCCAGCGCGGTGTCGACGACCGCCTGGCCAGGGCCGGAGATCTCGTGACCCGATGTGAGCGACCCCGGACCACCGAGTCGGGAGCCGGCCTGATACCCGACCAGGTTCACGGTCTTTGTCGTCTTGCCGTCATGGAGGATCGGCTGGGTGACAACGAGGGACGGGGCCGCGTCCTTCACGCCGGGCTCCCTGGCCACTGCCGCCAGCGTCGACTGCGGGAAGGCCGGCAGGCTGCCCAGGCGGCCGGCGGCCCCCTGGGCCAGCACCCAGTAGTTCGCCCCCATCCCGTCGATCGTCTTTGTGATCTCGACGCTGAACCCGGCGGCCATGCCGGCCAGGAGGAGCGACATGGCGAAGAGGAGCCCCGCTCCGATGACGGCGATGGAGAACTGCCTCGCCCGGAATTTCAAATCCTGCAAGGTAATCCGGAACATTCCCACCCTCCAAACAGCACGGAGGCTACAACGAACGACCGGATCGCGCCTGGACGGTCGCTTACGACCGACGTCCTTCGGCGTTCACACCGCGGTCAACGGGTGCCGGGGCGTCTCAACGAGCTCGATCCCGTCAGGGAGCCCTTCCACCGTCACCCTGCCGTCGACCACCTCGACGTTGACGCGCGACCCCGCCAGCGGGATCCCCTCGACCCGTAGCCGGCCGATCTCCGGCGGGACCATCGGTGCCAACCAGGTCTTGCCGTAGGGGACCCAGGGGTCGAAACGCAGGAGGGTGCGAAGGCACAGGAGTGACGACGCGGCCGACCAGGCCTGCGGGGAGCACGAGGTCGGGTAAGCAACCGGCACCCCGAAGTCGCTACGGTCCAGCCCGCTGTAGAGCTCGGGCAGGCGGCCGCCCTGGGCCACGGCGGCGTCGATCAAGGAGAGGACGAGCCGCTGGGCCGGCTCCTCGAAGCCGTATCGGGCCAGCCCGGCGGCCACGATCGCCGTGTCGTGCGGCCACACGGAACCGCAGTGGTAGCTGACCGGGTTGTACCCGCCCATGGAGTTGGCCAGGGTGCGCACGCCCCAGCCGCTGAAGAGCTCGGGGCCGACCAGGTGACGTGCGACGGCGCGGGCCTTGTCCTCCTCGACGATCCCGGTCCACAGGCAGTGCCCCATGTTGGAGGTCAGCGAGTCGATCGGCCGCTTGTCGGCGTCGAGCCCGACGGCGAACCAGCCACGGTCCTCGAGCCAGAAGTCGCGGTTGAAGGCCGCCTTCAGGTCGGCGGCCTTGGTGCGGTAGCGGTCGTACGTGCCGCGGTCGCCGGCCTCGGCGGCGAAGTGGGCACGGGCCAGGTAGGCGCCGTAGACGTAGGCCTGCACCTCACACAAGGCGATGGGGGCCGCGGCCACCCGCCCGTCGGCGTAGCGGATGCCGTCCCAACTGTCCTTCCACCCCTGATTGGCCAGCCCTCTCGTGGTGGCCCGCTTGTACTCGACGTACCCGTCGCCGTCGGCGTCGCCAAACTCCTCGATCCACTGGAGGGCGCGCTCGGCGTTGGGCAGCAGCTCATCGACCGCGGCGCGGCCCAGGCCCCAGCGGCGGAGCTCCCCTAGCAGCATGACGAACAAGGGGGTGGCGTCGGCGGTGCCGTAGTAGATGCTGCCTCCGCCGAGTGACAACGATGCCGCCTCCCCGAAGCGCATCTCGTGGAGGATCCGCCCCGGCTGCTCCTCGTGGGCGGGGTCGATGTCGACGCCTTGGAAGCGGGCGAGGGTCTGCAGCACGCCCAGGGCCAAGCCGGGATCGACGAGCAGGGCCGACCATGCGGTGAGGATCGAGTCCCGCCCGAAGACGGTCATGAACCACGGTGCGCCGGCCGCTACCACCATCCGTTCGGGGAAGTCGGGGTCGACGATGCGCAGCGCCCCGAGGTCCTCGGCGCTGCGAGCGATCACTTCCGCCAGCCCTCGGTGGTCGGTCTGCACCTGCGGCACCCGCTGTCGCCACTCGGCCAGTCGTTCGCTCGGCTGAGCCCGTTCGACCGGTTCCCCACAGCGGTGGCGGGGCAGGACGAGTGACGACTCGATGATCGGCACCACTTCGACGCACGCCGTCCAACGGCCGTACGCCGGCAGCACCACGTTGGCCGTCACGTGGCCGTCGCTGAGGCGGAAACCCGACACGGTGGCCTGTTCACCGGCCGCGTCGCCCTCCGCGTTGAACCGCAGCTGCACCCCGCGGCTGATCGACCCCCGGCGGTACGAAATGGTGAGCACGTCGTCGTCGACGGAGCGGGTGATCTCACCGTCGGGGTCGTTGCCTGCCCGCCCCTCCTTCACGGCGAAGAGGTCGGCGAAGTCGGCGTCGATGAAGCCCTCGACCAAACAAGCCGTGGGCTCGGACCCGTAGTTGCGCAGCTCGAGGTCCTCGCGCATGCCCCGGCCCACGTAGCGCGACCGACGCACGAGGAGCGTCGAGTCGGCTCGGTCGGCCGCGGGGTGGCCCCGCGACACGAAGACGGCACTGAAAGGGTCGAGGTCGACCGCGGCCAACCCTTCGAGACGGCGGCCGTCGATCCGCAGCTCCAGCCGGGAGAGCACCCGGGTGTCCCGGACGAACAGTCCGTGGGCGCCCCCCGGCACGATGTCCCCGGCCCGGTCGCTGATGGCGAAGGTGGACTCGTCGACGAGGGTCACCGACCCCCCGCCACCCACGCTCGGCGCCTGCCCGGCGAAGGTCCACGGGTTCGTCACCGGCTCGCAGCGTACCGGCCACCAGGGGATCCGCTATTTCCCCTATCCCAGTCGTCGAAACCTGACCTAGAAGGTAGACTTTTCATGTGGCCACAGCCCAACCCCCCCTGCTCGAGGTCGAGTCGCTCCATGTGGCGGTCGAAGGGACCGAGATCCTGCGCGGGGTGGACCTGGTCGTGGGCGCCGGAGCGGTCCACGCCCTGATGGGACCGAACGGCGCCGGCAAGTCCACCCTGGCCGCCACCCTGCTCGGTCACCCGGCCTACCGCGTGACCGAGGGCGCCATCCGGTTCCTGGGTGAGGACGTGACCCACTGGGCGACCGATGCCCGGGCCAAGGCCGGGCTCTTCCTGGCCTTCCAGTATCCCGAGTCGATCGAGGGGGTCTCGGTCATCCAGTTCCTGCGCCAGGCCATGTCGGCCCGCCGAGGGGAGGACCTCTCGGTGCTCGAGGTGCGTTTGGCCATGAACGAGTGGATGGAGCGGCTCGGCATGGACCCGGCCTTCGGGGAGCGCCACCTCAATCAGGGATTCTCCGGCGGAGAGAAGAAGCGCAACGAGATCCTCCAGATGGCGCTGCTCGAGCCGAGCCTGGCGGTCCTGGACGAGACTGATTCGGGGCTCGACATCGACGCGTTGCGGGTGGTGGGCCGCGGAGTACGTACGGTGCGCGAGGGCCGTCCGGAGCTCGGCGTGCTGGTCGTCACCCACTATCAGCGCCTCCTCGAAGACCTCGTGCCCGACCGCGTCCATCTCATGGTGGAGGGCAAGGTTGTCGAAGAGGGCGGTCCCGAGCTGGCCCGTCACATCGAGGTAAGTGGCTACGAGCGATGGCGGGCCTGATGGAGGGGGCGCGGACCCCCGAGCACGAGCACGCACCGATCGACGTCGAGGTCCTGCGCAAGGACTTCCCCCTCCTGGCACGCACGGTCCACGACCGGCCCATCGTGTACCTCGACTCGGCAGCCACCGCCCTCCAGCCGCGCCAGGTGCTGGCGGCGATGGAGCAGTACTACGAGACCACCCACTCGAACGTCCACCGCGGCGTCTACGCCACCGCCGAGGAGGCCACCCGCCTCTACGAGCTGGCCCGCACCGACATTGGCCGGTTCATCGGCGCGCCCGATCCCGCTCGGGAGATCGTCTTCACCAAGAACGCCACCGAGGCGCTCAATCTGGTGGCCCACTCGTGGGGCCGGACCCGCCTCGACGCCGGCGACGTCGTGCTCCTCACCGAGATGGAGCACCACGCCAACATCGTCCCCTGGCTGATGCTGGCCGAGGAGCGAGGCGTGCAGTTGCGCTACTTGCCCGTCGACGACGCGGGCCGGCTCGATCTCAGCGGACTCGACCGCGCCCTTGACGGAGTAAAGCTGGTTGGGATCTCGGCGATGTCGAACGTGCTTGGGACCATCAACCCGCTCGCCGAGATCGCCCGGGCGGCCCACGCCGCTGGGGCTCTGGTGGTGGCCGACGGGGCCCAGTCGGTGCCCCACCTGCCGGTCGACGTGGTCGCCAGCGAGGTTGACTTCCTGGCTTTCTCAGCCCACAAGATGTTCGGCCCGACCGGGATCGGGGTCCTCTGGGCACGGGCTGACCTCCTGGCGGAGATGCCGCCGTTCCTCGGCGGGGGCGGCATGATCCTCGACGTCCGCACCGACCGGTTCCTTCCGGCAGATCCCCCGCAGCGCTTCGAGGCGGGGACGCCGCCCATCGCCGAGGCCGTGGGGCTGTCCGCCGCCGTCGCCTACCTGGAGGGGATCGGTATGGAGCGCCTGCGAGAGCACGAGCGCGACCTCACGGCCTACGCCCTCGGGGCTCTGGCTGACCGCCTCGGGGACGCGTGCCGGGTCTTCGGCCCCCCGGCCGGCGACGACCGTGGGGGCGTCATCTCCCTGGCGGTGCGCGACGTCCACCCGCACGACTTGGCGCAGGTTCTGGACCAGTTCGCGGTGTGTGTGCGACCGGGTCACCACTGTGCCAAGCCGCTCATGCGCCGACTGGGCGTGCCGGCGACGGCGCGGGCCTCGATCGGGCCGTACAACGACGAACACGACATCGACGTCCTGATCGAGGGCCTGGTCGAAGCCGGTAGGTTGTTCGGATGATCGCGCGCACGTCGCCCTCACCCCTTCGGCGGTGGGGCTGATGTCCGACCTCGAAGAGCTGTACCGCGAGATCATCCTTGACCACTATCGCTCCCCCCGGAATCGCGGTGAACTGCCGTCACCTCCTGCGCACCGGGTAGAGGGGTTCAACCCACTCTGTGGCGACGAGGTCGTCGTGACCCTCGAAGTGGACGGCGGGAAGCTGGTCGACATCAAGATCGGTGGCACCGGGTGCTCCATCAGCCAGTCCTCGGCGTCGCTCATGTCCGGGGCGGTCAAGGGCCAGCCGCTCGAGGACGTGCACCGACTCATCCGCACTTTCAAGTCGATGATGTCCATCCACGAGGCCTCGCTCGGCGGCGAAAACGGCACCGACGATGAAGATAGGGAAGCTGAGGCCGTCGATCTCGACAAGCTGGGCGAGCTTGCCGCCCTGCAGGGCGTGGTGAAGTTCCCGGTCCGCATCAAATGTGCCACCCTCAGCTGGAATGCCCTCGACCAGGGTTTGCGAGAACTCGAGACTGCAGGCAGCTAAACCCGACCGGGCGCATCCGCTCCCTCGTCGGGACTCGATCTCAGGCCGAAGACCGCATCGAAGCGGCCTTCTGGAGACGTTCGATCAGCTCGGCTTACAGGGCACGGGGTCGAACGACGGCGGGGGTGGCTCCGTGGTCGTGGTCGTGGCCGGTGCCGTGGTCACCGTCGATCCCGCTGTGGTGGACGACGCCGACGATGTCGTGGTCGCGGTGGATGTCCCCGCCACCGGGGTACCCGACGACGAAAGCTGAGGCGGTGGCGTCGGGGTCAGCGCTGTGTTCGGGGGCGGTGAGCTCGGCGTGGTGAGCGAGTTGCCGAACACCGAGACGAGCAACTGCTGGGCCTCGGGCTGCTGGACGAAGAGCACGTCGCCCCACGGTGTCACGAAACCGGTGGAGAAGGTCGGAAGGGTGAGCGTCTTGATCGTTGTGGGATTGAGCGAGTGGAAGTCCCCGGCCAGACCGAGGAGGTCGCTCAAAGAAAGATGTGTGTCGATCACGATGCCCTGGGGAAGGGACCCCAAGAAGGCGTTGATGGTGAGAGGGTTGTACTTCGACTTGGCCGCGTCGACCAGCGCCTTCAAGAAGGCGTCCTGGCGCTTGATACGACCGAAGTCCCCGGTCGGGTCTGTCTGCCACTGTGTTGTGGCGTAGTACTCGTAATGGCGGCTGCGAGCCGTGGCCAGTGCCTGTGTTCCCTGGAGCAGCTGGCACCCCGTGCTGGTGACGTTGAGGCCTGAGAGCGCGTCACGGGCTGGGTACTTGAAGTCCAGGTAGACGCCACCCAGGGCGTTCACCGCACCCTTGAACCCCTCGAAGTTGACCTGCGCCACGTGATTGATGGGGATCCCGAAGTTGTCCTGCACCGTCTGGACCAGGAGTGTCGGTCCCTTGTCGTAGGAGGAGTTGATCCGGTTGAACTGGCCGAATGTTGTGACGTTCTTGCCCACCATCGAAACGAGCGTGTCCCGGGGAATGGAGAGGATGGTGATCTGCTTGGTGGCGGGGTCGATGTGCCACACCATGAGGACGTCACTGCGCTGTCCGCCCACGAGTGCCGCTGTCCCGTACTTCTGTGTGCCCGACTTATCGCCTGAGCGCGAGTCCGAGCCGATGACGAGCACGTTGAACGGCTGCCCTGTGATTTCCTGGTGTTCAGACGTGATGTGCACCTTGCGGATCTGGTCGTAGCGGTAGCGTGCGTAGCCGTAGGCGCCTCCTACCAAGATGAGGGCAATGACCAGCAGGGCGATCACCGGCGTGAGGATCTTGCGCCGGGTGCTCCAGCGACGCTTCTTGCCGCCGCCTCCCGCTCCCCCCGTGGCCGCCGCGTCCACCCGTTGACCCAGCGCGCGCAGCCCGTCCTCGTTGGCGACGGGCCCGTCGTCATCGGCGCCCAGATTCGAACCGAGTGCGCGTAAGCCTTCCTCGTTGGCGACGTCCCCGCGATCCGATCCCTGCACCTGCGAACCGAGGGCGCGCAGCCCGTCCTCGTTCGACTGGCGTCGGCGGCGACGGTGCGAGGGATCAGCCGCGCCGTCCGGCGGACCGCTGACCATGCCCTCCACGGTACCTTGCCGACCGAGAATTCCGAGGCCAGCAGCGTAAACCCGTCAGGTCCCCGTAAGGTTCGTCTCAGACGATGCCGTAGCCGACATAGCCGGTGTGCTCGAGCTCCTGGGCCAATTCGGGGCCTCCGGAGGCAACGATGCGCCCACCCACCAGCACGTGCACGGCGTCGGCCTTCAGTTCCACCAGTAGCCGCTTGAAGTGGGTCACGGCCAGCACGCCAAGTCCCCATTCGCCCGTGGCTCGTTCCAACCTGCCAGCCACCGCCGCCAGCGCGTCGATGTCGAGGCCCGAGTCGATCTCGTCGAGCACGCAGAACGGCGGGCGAAGCACACCCAGCTGGACCATCTCGTTCCGCTTGCGCTCGCCACCCGACAGGTCCACGTTGAGCGGCCGGTCGAGGAAACGTCGATCGAAGCCGATGGAGTCTGCTTCCTCGGCCAGGCGAATACCCACGTCGCCGTCGGCCCGGGCGCCGCCCCACTCATGTTGCGCCTCGGCCATCACCGATTCCAACCCCACTCCGGGGACCTCGATCGGATACTGCAACGCCAGGAAAAGACCAGCTCGCGCCCGCTCCCAAGTTGGTCGGCCCACGAGCTCCTGGCCGTCGAGCAAGACGCTGCCGCGAGTGACCTCGGTCCCCGGTCGGCCCATGAGGGCATGGGCCAGGGTGCTCTTCCCCGAACCGTTGGGTCCCATCACCACGTGCACCTCCCCCGAGCGCACCGTGAGGTCCACCCCGTGGACCACCTCGTGGCCACCGGCGGCAGCGTGGAGGTCGCGCACCTCGAGAACATGCGAGCTCATGGCACCACCACCGTGACGTCGTCCCCCAGCAGCTCAACTGCATAGACGGGCACCGGCTTGGTTGCCGGCAGCGTGCAGGCCGCGCCCGTGCGCAAGTCGAAGGTGCTGCCGTGCTGTGGGCACTCGAGCTCGCACTCGTCGACCCAGACCTCACCCTCGGAAAGGGAGAAGTCCTCGTGGCTGCAACGGTCGCCGACGGCGTAGAAGTCGTCGCCGATGCGCACCAGGGCCAGGCGGTAGCCGTCACCGTCGAAGCGGCTCACCTCGCCGGAGGCGAGGTCGTCTTTGCGGCACAGGGTCACGCGGCTACCCACGTTCGGCCGCCAACGCCTGCACCAGACGGGCACCAACTGCTTTCCGCAACCTCACCGCGGCGGCGGGCACTGGGAGCCGATCGATGACGTCGTCGTAGAAACCCAGAACGATCAGTCGCTCGGCCCGCTGGGGCGAGATGCCACGCGACTCGAGGTAGTACAGCTGATCCTCGTCGACCGGGCCGACGGTCGATGCGTGGCTGCAGCGA
>Ga0265327_10003408_pt1 | contig 15224 bp, 25 predicted proteins | sample 41621metaG_FD_202089 | JGI IMG/M metagenome (GOLD analysis project Ga0265327, IMG submission 202089) | Rhizosphere microbial communities from Carex aquatilis grown in University of Washington, Seatle, WA, United States - 4-16-21 metaG | ecosystem: Host-associated > Plants > Roots > Rhizosphere... | reverse complement strand
ATCCCAACCAGACGCTTTCTTCAGAGTAATGAACCAAGTCCATTGAGTTGTCGCGAATATCTTCAAATGTGAACCCGTGGGTTATTAAAACTGCCTTGAGTTCTCGAAAAGTTACTATTCTTTCCCCTCGCTCAATCTTGCGAATTCTCTTTCGAATCCATTTCGACATTTGCTCCACTTCGCGATCGGATTGTTCTCTCTTTGAATTTTTTTCTGCAAAGCCATGAGCAGCTACTTTGATCATGAATTCATAAAGTTCATCATGAGCTATGTCGTCATTAAACGTGAAATCATTTTTGTCTAGGTGGCATAACATTGACACCAAGCCAGTTCTCTTGTTGCCATTGTGAAATGGATGATTGCAGCAGATTCCATACGTTAGAGCCGCAGCATTGGGGGCTGGGGTTTCATATTTTAATATTGAACCAAAACCCGTATACTGACGTGCAATTGCAGACTGCAACAAGTGCTCAGATTTAATGCCTGGTGGGCTAATCGGATCATCCGCACTGGCAAAGTCGATTGTCAATGCTTCGTGAATGTGAAGAACTTCTTGGGGTGACAACGTCTGAAGCATAGAGATATCCTGAGCCTAACGCCAAAGTTAACGGGCGGCGCTGCGGAGCAGAGACGTCCCTGTTGAACGACCAGTTAGGCTGGTGAGCGCAGGAGAGGGCGTTGAGAACACCCAGGCCTGGCTGCGGTGATTGATGTTTGGCCTTTGCATGGCCGCTCCCTTGATCTGATTTCCAGAGATTCTGCTTGATGCTCTTAGACCGTTGCAATGCGGTTTCTACGCGCAGCCCGCCGCAGGACGGGGGGGGACCACAAGGCGGTAGCGTGTGGCGTTTTGGTCCTGCTATCTGGTGAGCAGGCCGCCGAAGGGCAGACAGCCAGATTGAGCCAGTGCGTCACGCCGGGTTGCGAGCCGCATGGCAACTCGAGCGCTCACCCTGAAGCATGGCTACTACCTTCCCTCACTCTTTGTGCGGACAAGTGGGCCGAAGCATTTGTCAAGGTTCGGCTCTGAACAAGCTAAGTACTGGCTGTGGTCTGGTTTAAAGAAAATGTAATTTACGCTTTCTTCGCCTGTATTGTCGGCTGTGCTATTTCCGCAGTCCTTCCCGCCGTAGTCCTTCGTGGTTTTTATCGTCATTCGGTAAAAACCGTTTGGATCTGGGGCTGGCGTAATCGTAAAGGTATTGTCCGTTCTCTCTTCCCCGCTAACAGCTGGGGCCTCTCCATTGGGAAGGTACTCATATACCTCTGTGCAATTGTTTGCGCTACGTGTCCAAGTCCACTTTCCCAAGATTGGATGGCCAAGTGGCGGTCGTGTTTGGCTACCAGTTGCCGCCAAGGCACTTCCTGTGAGAAGTAGGGGAATGAGAGTGGCTTTGTAGTTCACGATGACAAATTAAATGGCTGATGAAGAGCCTAACGTCAAAGTTAACGGGCGGCGCTGCGGAGCAGCGACGTCCCTGTTGAACGACCAGTTAGGCTGGTGACAGATGCGAAAGAGGTTGATTTACTCATTTGGTGTAGTGGCCTGTTGCGCTAACCCCTTCACCGAACCAGGAGCATTTCCCAAACTGTGACACATCGATATGGCCCTTATGAGTAAACACCAAGACCAGAGCGCAGCGTGAAGGGTCTTCCACTGGAGATTGATACATGGCGACGTTGCCGACCAATGGCAAGACAGTCTTTGAGTCAAGTTCTCCACTACGTGTGTAAAAGCCGTCCCTCGTCATTGACGGGTTGAACTCGACTTGAAGATCAAGCACTACTTGCTTGCCAGAGACTGAATGAATGAAGATGGATCCAGTTCTGGACTTGTCTATCGAACGATAGCTGTACTTGCCAACGCTTTGGGCCATAGATGTCGCGGCAAGCGCACTGAGCGTCGCCATCAGAAATGGATGCTTTAGGTTGCCTCGCACTAATTTCATTTGAAAGTCCAACGAACAGCTATAGCTTGTTTTTGCGAGAAGCCTAACGCCCGAGGTAAGCGGCACCGGAGTGCGCAGCACGAAGGGAACCCATACTTGCTAGCAAGTATGGGTGTCCGCTTGACCGTTGAGTTAGGCTGCGGATAGGTGCAGCGTGGGTTGAGCTATTCATTCGTGATAGACATCCTTGAAACGAAGCATTTCAATTAAGCGCGCCTCTTGCCGCCCAGGAAAGCCGCAGCGATCTGCAAAAAATTCCGCTTCTTTGAACGTACCAAACAATCGGTCCCACCACGTGATGTCACCGAAGTTGTACTTGTGCACGCCTATTTCGTGATGAACGGAGTGATGTTCTGGTCGCTGTATGAACCAGCCTAGCCACTTTGGTGTGCGTATGTTGGAGTGATAGAAGTACTCTCCAGCGGCCCCGAATAGTGATGTCCATGCGCCAGCCTCGGCAGTTCCGCCGAAGACGCAGTAGATGAAGAAGCCCGTCAGCATTGAATCGACGGCTATTTCAATGGGGTGCTTGTAGAAGGACGTAAGTAGTTCGATGCGGCTCGGACTATGGTGAATTTGATGAAAGATGAGCCAGAAGCCGTTTGCGTGCCTGATGCGATGCCACCAGTAGAAGATAAAGGTGCCGACAAACCAATAGAAGGCACCCTCAAGGATTGGGTTTGACCATGCGCCGAGTTGGAGCAATGCATGCCCGCGAAAGAACCGGTTCCACGTGAGGCCGCCAATGCCGATAAGCGTCAGTTGAAGAAGGTTCATCAAAGCTGCGCGGGTGTACCAACCGGGGGCGCTGGGTAGCATGCGGCCGGGCGATACACGCTCCCAAACGAAGAGTGTGAGCGTTACTAGGACGATGAGAGCGGCTTGGAGGAATTGCTCTTGGTATGGCATGGTGAGCTAACGGCCTAACGCCAAAGTTAACGGGCGGCGCTGCGGAGCAGCGACGTCCCTGTTGAACGACCAGTTAGGCTGGTGAGCGCAGGAGAGGGTGTTGAGAACACGGCAACCCGGCTGCGCTTATAGATGTTCGACCTTTGCATGGCCGCTCCCTTGATTTGATTTCCAGATATTTTGCCTGATGCTCATGGAACTGGGTAATGCGGGCTACACGCGCAACTCAACGCGTTACGAAGTACCCACAAGGCAACCGCTAGCTCTTGGGAGGCCCCTTCTGGCTGGGATAAAGCGTGATGGCAAGTGCGAGCGCGAAGACAAAGGCCACCAGCTGCCATGAAGCGATTGCATGCTTCGATCCGAAAAGCAGCGCCAGGTACCACGGGAGCATCATGCCGAAGCCCTCGCCACCCCACATGACTGGTGCAAAGACGAGAGTTGCAAGGCTAGCAACGGCCAACGACCCGACGATACGCGCTCCCAGGTGGCCACGAGGGCGCATTCGCGAACACATGGATAGCAATAGTGCAAAGCCCCATAGAGGGTAAAAAAACAATGTGATGAAAACTATCTGTGCGAACAACTTGGGTTTCTCTTTGATGAGGCCTAACGCCCGAGGTAAGCGGCACCGGAGTGCGAAGCACGGAGGGTACCCATACTTGCTGGCAAGTATGGGTGTCCGCTTGACCGTTGAGTTAGGCTGCGGACAGATGCCAAGGCGGGCGAGAACACGCCGAACTGTGGTTTTGCTTTGAGGCTTGGCCTGAACATGACTGAATTCCCTTTGCCCGAAAAGACCAGATTGGCTATTGAACGATTCTCTGGGTTTGCCTGGCTGATCGCAACATTGCGCTGACCAGTGGTGCCGCGGCGCATGCACCACCAATAGCTCCAACGACAAGAAGGGCTGCCCCATAGAACGGAAGCCAGTAGAAGTAAGGCGCAGCGACAACAAACCCCAGGCCACTTGCCACCAGAATGATTTGTGTTCCGGCGCGAACTGCATTGTCTGGTGCGTGCGGGATTGCCTTCGCCCACAGGAGCCCAGCCAGGAATGAAGGAATGCAAGCCAATAGGGCTGCAATCGTGCCGTACGCGAACATGTTGAGGCAGTAGAACCAGTATGGGTCGTCTGCCCCCGCTAGATTGGTTCGCCAATGGTGCCAGACCCACAGAAACAGACCAGCGAAAAACGGAGCCAGTACGCCATAAGCAAGAGCGATTGACGTAAGGGAACGTGGAGCTTTGCTTGGCATGGTTGTTTCGTCTTTTGGCCTAACGCCAAAGCTAACCGGCGCCGTAGCGCGAAGCGCGGAGGGCACCAATACTGGCCCTGGCCAGTATTGGCGTCCGAGTTGAACGCCCAGTTAGGCTGGTGGCAGATGCCAAGGCTGATGAGTGCACCCTGGCGCACCTTTTTTGCATTGAAACTTGGCCTATGTATGCTGGCGGTTGCTGAACCCGTTGTGTCGGTTGCAGAGCTGCAACTACGAATGATGCATGTGCTCATGCCCTTTGCAGCATGCTTCCTATAAGGCCGCCCAAAATTGCAAAAAGAAAGTAGCCAGGAACTAGCGACAAGAACTTGCCAATAGACTTCAACCGCTCCCCTGAGGGGCGGCTGCGTGCGAGATAGACCGGAAGGGCAACGATGCAGAAGAGAACGATGGCTGCCCCCATGCCTTTCGTACGCCGATAACCTCTTTGGTTTGCGTCGACGTAATACCAGTAGTACACCGCTGGAAGCCAGAGGAACGGAATTAGCTCCAACAGCGGTGGCAACTTGCTTCTGAAAGCGGAGAAGTAGCCTGCAACTAGCGCATATCCAAGGATGAATCCGACCAGTGCCAATCGCACTGGCTTTTCTTTTGTTGGCATAGCTATGTTTCGTCCCTGGTGAAAAGTGAAGGCCTAACGACCAGTTAGGCTGGGTGGTGTCGTGGACAGGGGGCAGTACCAGGCCATGTTTGAAGAGGATCTTTGGCGGTGTTACTGAAAATCATTGGCCGAATCGTGCGTATGGGATTGCGAGCAGATCAAGTACAGCCTGAGAGCATTGTGTATGCCTCGCAATGCTCTCGCGTACGTATGCGGCCATTGTGGGATCCGGATCAAGCCACGACAGTCGCGCGAGCTTTGCCAATACTTCCGGGCCCGGATTTCCACGTAGCCACCATTGAAATGCGCCATGCCGGTCGTGTTCCGGCGCTGATTCGTGTCCTGGCTCATACCGAGCAAGTTGCTCAGCCTGAAGTTCGCTTGGAAGAAGACCCCACTCTTGCCATTCAACTGGGAACTGCATGAGTTTGAGCCACTGTGCGTATGTCATGTGTGGCCTAACGCCATAGTTAACCGGCGCCGGAGCACGAAGTGCGGAGAGCACCACTACAGGCCATGACAATGCCGAAGGCATGGCCTGTAGTGGCGTCCGCGTTGAACGACCAGTTAGGCTGCGCGGATTCAAGAAGTAAGTGCAACACTGCATGAAATTAGTAGGCGAGTTGAAGGCAAACTGGTGGAGCCCCGTATTCCGGCAAGAAGGCGGGCGACACCATGACGCAATACCAACAACTCGCCCAACACGAAAGATACCTGATATCCGAGCTGCTGAAACTAGGATTGAGCCAGAGGGCGATAGCCCTCAGGTTAGGCCGGTCAGCCAGCACGGTATGTCGGGAGCTCAAACGCAACGCCACGACGCATGATGGCGCCTACCGGCCAAGCAAGGCTGATCGGTATGCCATTGCACGGCGACGACGATGCCGAAGAGGCCCCAAGTTCAAGCCGCAACAGTACGACGTCGTGCGCCAATACTTGACGATGAAGTGGAGCCCTGAGCAGATGGTTGGGGTGCTCAGGCCAATGGGCATCCTGGACATGAGCCACGAGAGCATCTACAAGTTCATCAGAGGCGACAGGCGGTCTGGCGGCAACCTGTACAGGCACCTCAGGCTAATGCCCAAGCTCAGGCGAAAGCGCTATGGAAGGCACGATTGGCGCGGGGTTCTGAGGGGTAAGCGTCACATCACCGAGCGGCCCAAAGCTGTAGAGGGTCGCCAGGAGGTTGGCCATTGGGAAGGGGATACCGTGGTGGGCAAAGACCTGCGCCACAGCCTGTTGACCCTGGTGGAAAGAGCGACAGGCCTAGCGGTGATCAAGAAGCTCAAAGCGCGCAACACCGAAGAGACCAACAAGGCCTTGAGCGCGGCACTTAGGGAGCATGGTGTGAGGATCAAGACGATCACGTTTGACAATGGAACGGAGTTCCATGACTACAAGAAACTTGAAGAGCAGTTCCCTGTGACTTGCTACTTTGCGACGCCGTACCATTCATGGGAGCGAGGCAGCAATGAGCACCTCAATGGGCTGATTCGACAGTACATACCCAAAGGCACAGACATGAAGAACCTGAGCCAGGAGCAATGCAATTGGATTGCACATGAACTCAACACTCGGCCACGCAAACGCCATGGCTACAAAACCCCGGAGGTGATGTATGGACGTCCGTGAGGGGTGTTGCACTTGCTACTTGAGGCTGGGCGATGGATTTTGGGCTTTGGCTTTGCACTTCATTGTTGAATGCGCGCTGGGGGCTTACTTGCGAGCTTGCCAGTCCTGTGCGGAAACCAATTGCAAGGAATGATTGGAATTGGCATTCACCACCGTTCCGATGACAGCGAACCCTGCAAAGTCCATTGCGTAGCGAAGGTAGACGGTTTGACCAGCGGCTACGTCAATGATTGTCTCGGCTCGGAGCAGTGGGCCAAAGATGTTTGGCTCCTTCACAGACAGGTGATAGTGCCCAGGAGGAACATTTAAGCAGTGAGTTTGTCCAACACCAAGCTTGCCAACAGGTACATCATTCAACGATGCATATGGAAGGTCGAAGTCAAAGGATATGGATTTGTAGAAGGTCTGGTTTCTATATACCCAGAGGGGACATGGGCCTTGGGGCTGATTCGATATGTCTTGCAGCTTTGGTGTTGGTGAGAGATCTGCTGGGAGCGTTGGCCCCTTTGTTGCACAACCTTGAAGAAGCGCAAGTGCAAGAAGTGTTGCTAGTCGAGCGGTCGGGTAAATCATGGCAATTCAGGACAGACTTGACGGTTGGTGCAAAGGTTTTTTTGCGCTGCCTAACGCCAAAGTTAACCGGCGCCGTAGCGCGAAGCGCGGAGGGCACCAATACTGGCCCTGGCCAGTATTGGCATCCGAGTTGAACGACCAGTTAGGCTGGTGAGCGCAGGAGAGGGCGTTGAGGCCGCAACAGCCTGGCTGCGTTCGTTGATGCTTGACCTTTGCATGGCCGCTCCCTTGGTTTGATTTCCAGAGATTTTGCCTGATGCTGGTTGATCGTGGCAATGCTGGTGCGGTGCGCTGACCGCCGAAGGACGGGCGGCCAATTTGGCGATGAAGCGTGGCACTTGAGCAAGGCTCGTTGTTGAGCGGCCTGCCGTAGGACAGGCAGCCCATTTGGCAAACTACGCTGATAGCTTGATGGCAACACCAACGAGCACAAGGATAAGGAACATGAATACGACGGCCCCCATTGCGAATGTGGACTCATCGCGAACGTCGTCAACGGCAAAAGACCATAGCCACTTGGCCGGAGCTAAACCGCCGACGAGCCCCAAAAGCATGCCACCGATAATGAACCACCTCATTGAATCGCTGCCGAGAAGTGATGGCGCGTGGGGTGATGGAAACATGCAGGAAATTTGCCAAGCAAGATAAAGGAGTGCCCCAGACGCACCTCCAATAATGCAGCCAACAAGCCGTTCAAACATTCCGTTCCTTCACCTTGATTCCGCATGCGTCGATAAAGAGCCTAACGCCCAAGGTAAGCGGCGCCGTAAGGAGCGCAGCGACTGAAGGGTACCAGCAAGGGCCAGGACAATGGCGAAGCCATGGCCCTTGTTGGCGTCCGCTTGACCGCCCAGTTAGGCGCTGAGTTTCGGGCTATTGTGTTGCGCTTCACGGTTGAACGTGTGCAGAGGTAGTTGCTGTAGCTAAAGAGCTAGGCACGGCGTCGGGGTAGTTGAATGCTCAATAGCTTTGGTAACTGCCAGGAAGGTTTTGGAAGCATGCTTCTTTAGAGCAAGCTCTGGCGCTACTCCAGAAAATTCCGTTGCTATTCAATGGGTTCGTCGGTCGCTTGCGGTTATAGAAGACTGCGCCGCTATTGCCTAGATCCCAGCCGTAGAGTGGCACATCGGCAGCGCCCTTGCGCTGCCAAGCTGTAGGCTTTCCATAAACTTCTCTCAGATTCTTCATATGAGCTTGGTGCCCCCATGAGGGGATAATGACCGCAGCCCGGTTGAGCTTGCCTTGAGAGAAGAAGAACGACGCAGTCATCGCAGGTGACGCGTTGTAGGCGCTGATGTCGGCAAAGCAGCTTCGATCATCTAAGTATCGTCCTTCTGCGTTTGTGTAGCAATCGAAGCGCAATAAGCTGAAGTGCAGCTTTAGGTCGGACTCTGTCCATTGCTCCGACAGCTCTTCGAATCTAAAGTTGGCACTTGGTCGGTCCTCAAGCAGATAAAGCCTGTATTCGCGGACAGCTTCCGGAAACGCTACATAAGCCCATGCAACTATTGCTACGACGCTTACGCCCAAGAGGGCGAGGCTACGCAAGATGAATTGACGAATCATGTTTGCTCGTGAGGCCTAACGCCCAGGTTAACCGGCAAAAATGCGGAGCATTTTTGTCCGTGTTGAACCTACAGTTAGGCTGGTGGCAGATGCTCTGATTCGTGAGCTACACATCGTCAGCCTCTGTCGCTATTGAAGGGTCGTTCTTGGCGCGCCGCTTTATTTCTTGCAAGACTTCTAATGCAAGTTGTTCATTGTCTGCCAGATTGGCCAGTGCAATAACTGACATTGTTGCGATCATTTCGGCAAGTTGAATTGCGCCTAGAACTTCACCCGGTAGGTAGTTTGACTCAATGGCCTCAGACGTGACCCATCGCTGGACGTGAAGGCCTCCGGTGTGTGTGTAGGAGCAAAGCGCATTCCAGTGAGCACGCTTAATGCGAGACAGGACGCCTTGCGAGAAGGCCGGATGCGCCTCCAGCATGATGAGCAGTGCTCCGATGGATGGCGGGTCGACATTCTTCGCAAATGACTCTACTTCCGCATCAGTGGCGCACCTAGCAAGCCATTCGCCACGGACATATGACTCAAATGCGGGCCTTATTAGCGCGAATGCCGATGCCTTGAGTTGATGCTCAATGAGCAAAATAATCGAGTGGTGGTGCTCCTGCGCGATGGCTTGGCATGCAGCAGCAGCTTTGACGCGAATAGTGCCGGGCAAAGGCAGTTCATGAACGCGCTGCCTGAGCCATTCGACATATTGAGCATAAGGTGCAATTTGCAGCATAAAGCCTAACGCCCAAGGTAAGCGGCGCCGCAAGGAGCGTAGCGACTGAAGGGCACCAACAAGGGCCAAGACAATGGCGAAGCCTTGGCCCTTGTTGGCGTCCGCTTGACCGCCCAGTTAGGCGATGGATTTTTGGCTTTGCCGTTGCACTTCATTGTTGAAGTCGCGGTGCTGGGCGTTGGGGAAAAATTTCTGACTATTTACTGATCAGGGGCTGTATCGCAATTGCCCCCGACGATGGCACCGGTTTCTTGTTCTCTTAGAGAAAATTTCACCGAACCTTCATTAGCTTGAGCCTCGACTAGATAAATTTTTGCAGGCTGAGCCCGAATCCATAGGCACCCCATGACCCGATAATTTAGGTGTTGATAAAAAACTGTCATGCTATGCAAGCCCGGTTGCACCTTGACTTTTTCGGGATAACTTGAAAGGCTTGCAAGTCGCCGGTCATAGTTGTTTAGACCGCCAAAGTTCTGATCGTCAATGCCGCCGATAAACACTGAATGTTCTAGTGCGCCTACGATGGGATGATCATGTGTCGACACTGCAAAAATGGTTGCGTCTGATTTTGATGCCGATTGATCTGATTGCCCGTATAGCACTCCCAAGTTACTACACCCGCCAATAAGTAAACATACGGAGCAAAAGGCAGCGACGGTTTTCATACGTTGAGGTAAGGATGAATGTGGAGTGAGTTAGCGCAAGGCCTAACGCCAAAGTTAACGGGCGGCGCTGCGGAGCAGCGACGTCCCTGTTGAACGACCAGTTAGGCTGGTGAGCGCAGTAGAGGGCGGTGAGAACACGGCGACCTGGCTACATGTATTGATGTTTGGCCTAAGCATGGACGCCCCCTTGATTTGATTTCCAGAGATTTTGCCTGATGCTGGTTGGTCGTGGCAGCGCGGTTTCCCTGCGCTGAGCGCCGAAGGACGCGAGGCCCACTTGATGATGGCACGCGGAGAGATGGTGCGACGCATGGTAACCATTGCACGCCGAAGGACAGGCAACCACTTGTCGATCGCATGTGGCACTTTGGCGCCGCGGTACATCTACAGCTTTGATGCCCGACTAAGAATGTCAGGAACAAGTGCGGAAGGAAAAACTTGTTCAACTGCCTTTCTATCTTGTTTTGCTTCGCCAGCAGAAACAAAGTTCGTAACTTCAAATCTAGATTTCTCGATGGCCGCCAAACGTAGTGCGCCTTGCTTGACCTTCATTGCACCAACTCGGTATTTAACCCAAACGTAGTACTTTGGGTAAGAAGCCCCGGATTGCGTTGGTGCATCTCGTAGAAGATCGATTTGAAGTAAATCGGTGAGGCCAGGTTCTCTCGCCTTGAGGTATGCAAGCAAGTCCCTTCGCAAGATAGCGTGGAAGTTCCTTTCTTCTGGAACGTTTGCCTCAATGTGAGATCGTTGAACGGAGGGTTGAGCCTGGAGATTGCAAGCTAAAACAAGGAGGCAAAGGGCGATGAACTGTCGGATCTTCATTGGATTGCCTAACGCCCAAGGTAAGCGGCGCCGGAGCCCGACAGGGCGTAGGGCACCAACACTGGCCATGAAGATGGCGAAGCCATGGCCAGTGTTGGCGTCCGCTTGACCGACCAGTTAGGCGACTCTGGCGCGTGATGAAAGTTCATAGCTTGGCGGATCGATTCCGAGCGGAACATAAAAGCCGTTAACGAGCAGCGTCGGTACACCACGAAAGGCAATCTCAAGCAGCCGAGCGTCGCCGCAGTGCAGCTTAAAGGACGCCGTGGTGTGAGCCAACCCTTTGTTGGCGGAATGAAAGATGAGGGCTAACGCAGCCTCTGCCTCGGCCTTTTCGCCCGGGTATGCGGCAAGTGCTTTAGCCTTTGTAAGCATCGATAGACCTGCAAAGTGCTCGACGCCGATGTCGTCAATTTTGTTGCGCGCCGAGCGCTCCGCAATTCCTACGGATGAACCCTTAGCTGATTGGAAGCCTAGAAACTCAAGAATCGCTCGGCAGTGAATGATCGCTGACTCGATTGCAGCGTTGGTGAACCCGGTAGCCCTGCCTTCGATTACTTGTTTGCCATTGAAGTACACCTCCATGGTGGGCGCTTCATCCCACGACATGTGATGGCGTAGAGCCAAGCGCCCAATGGAAATAGCCTCCATCCGATAGGCCAGTAATGCAAGGAGAGCTGTATCCGGAGTGCTCATTTGAGTTGCCTAACGCCAAAGGTAAGCGGCACCGGAGTGCGCAGCACGGAGGGAACCAATACTTGCTGGCAAGTATTGGTGTCCGCTTGACCGCCCGGTTAGGCTGGTGCGCGCAGTAGAGGGCGTTGAGAACACGGCGACCCCTGCTGCTTTGATATTGCGTGGCATTGCCATTGCCGCGCTCCCTTGGCTGTTTGATGTTGCTGCATTTTGCACTGAACCGAATGGCTTAGGGCGAGGGCGGCACACCATGGCGGTGACGGCCTGGAGGCAACGACCTACAAACCGGCCGAATTCGAGTGCTAGGCAGCGGTGGCGAACGCCACGGCTGCGGGCTGCTGTGCGTTGGCTTGCCAGCGCACCCAACGCAGCACTGGCCGCCGCAGGACGGCTAGCCATATAGCTTTGGCGAATGGCACCTTGGCGCAGCTGACTGGTGAGCAGGCTGCCGTAGGTCAGACAGCCAGATTGAGACTTGGCAATGCGCCCGCAGGCATTGCTGTTGGCGACTAAAGCGCCAAACATTAAGTATTGCTTTGACGCTGGCGAGGCAAAGAAAGAGGCCAGAGCAAGCGGTGCTGTTCTCGCGTGAGAGTAACGAGGATTGATGCTTGATGCATCGCATGACATGGACACAGCCTTACGCAAAACCGAGCGCCAAAAAGTGAGGGCCTAACGCAAAAGTTAACGGGCGACGCTGCGGAGCAGCGACGTCCCTGTTGAACGACCAGTTAGGCTGGGGAGCGCAGGCGAGGGCGTTGAGAACACCGAGGCCTGGCTGCGTTCATTGATGTTTGGCCTTTGCATGGCCACTCCCTTGATCTGATTTCCAGAGATTCTGCCTGATGCTCTTGGAACGTTGCAATGCGGTTTCTACGCGCAGCCCGCCGCAGGACGGGCGGCTCACAAGGCGGTGGCGTGTGGCACTTATGGGCCATGAAAATGCCGAAGGCATGGCCTATGTTGGCGTCCGCGTTGAACCCCCAGTTAGGCTGCCTGCATTCAAGAACTAAGTGCAACACTTGATGAATTAGGTAGGCGAGTTGACGACAAACTGGTGAAGCCCCGATTTCCGGCAAGAAGGAGGGCGGCACCATGAAACAGTACGAGCAACTCGCCCAGTACGAAAGATACCTGATCTCAGCGCTGATGCAAGCGGGGCTGAGCCAGCGGGAAATCGCCCTCATCCTGGGGCGCGCGCCCAGCACGGTCAGTCGAGAGTTGCGGCGCAACTCGACGACGCACGACGGCTGGTACCGCCCCAGCAAGGCGCACCGCTACGCCATGACCAGGCGCAGCCGAAGTCGGCGTGGGGTGAAGTTCAAGCCCCGCGATTACGAGGTGGTGCGCAGCTACCTGGCCCAGAAATGGAGCCCCCAGCAGATCTCGGCCAGACTGGCGTGCAGCGGCGAACTCGATATGAGCCACGAGAGCATTTACCAGTTCATCCGACGCGACCGGCGCTGTGGCGGCAACCTGTTCAGGCACTGCCGGATATTGCCCAAGAAAGGACGCAAGCTGCGCGGCAAGCCCGAGCGAAGGGGCATTCAGGCCGGCAAGCGTCACATCTCCGAACGCCCTGCCTTGGTGGAGTTGAGGCTACGCACCGGCCACTGGGAAGGCGACACTGTGATTGGCCAGGACAAGCGCCACAGCCTGTTGACCTTGGTAGAGAGAAAGACAGGCTACGCAGTGATCAAGAAGCTCAAGGCGCGCAACAGCGAGCAAGCCATCACCGCCACACTGGCGGCGCTCAAGGAGCACGGCAAGAAGATGAAGACGCTAACCTTTGACAATGGAACGGAGTTCCATGACTACAAGAAGCTGGAGGCAGTGCATCCGGTCAAATGCTACTTCGCCACGCCCTACCACTCATGGGAGCGAGGCAGCAACGAGAACCTCAATGGACTGATTCGGCAGTACCTGCCAAAGGGCATGTGCTTCAGCTCAGTCGACCAGGCACAATGCGACTGGATTGCCCACCAACTCAACACCAGGCCTCGCAAGAGACTGGGTTATCTCACCCCGGAGGAATGCTATGAACGTCCGTGAGGGGTGTTGCACTTGCTACTTGAAACTAGGCTGGGGAGCGAAGTGGAAGCGGGTTGTAGTACGCAAGCTTAGACTCGTTCGTAGGTGGGGTTAGGTGTTTGTCAACCTAGCTGCGGAGCGTCTATTTGCCAACCAACCGCTAACTTGACGATAGTAGTGAATCGTGCATACGGTTAATGGTACGGCCGCAAAAGAGCCGATGAATCCGAGTGAAAGTCGCCAGTCGGTGCGACCTGCCATTTCGATAGTTACTATGGATATGGCGACGCAGCTCAGCGCATACAAAATAAATGACTGCCAGTGCAAAGCCACCCCAAGTACCCGGGTGAGTTTGAAACGTTTTAGCAGGACAGCAAGCCAGAACATTGGGAGTGCAACCCAAACAAGTGCGATGGCAACAAAGAAGTCTTTCCCCATAAGTCGGCGTTGAAAATTAAAGGTGTTCGGTGAAGGCCTCACGCAAAAAATGGCCTAACGCCAAAGTTAACGGGCGGCGCTGCGGAGCAGCGACGTCCCTGTTGAACGACCAGTTAGGCTGGTGAGCGCAGGAGAGGGCGTTGAGAACACCGCAACCCGGCTGCGCTTATAGATGTTCGACCTATGCATGGCCCCTCCCTTGATTTCCAGAGATTCTGCCTGAGGCTCGTAGACCGTTGCAATTCGGTTTCTACGCGCTGCCCGCCGTAGGACGGGCGGCCCACAAGGCGCAGGCGTGTGGCACTTTGGCTCCGCTGTGTGGTGAGCAGGCTGCCGAAGGACAGACAGCCAAATTGAGACTGGGCATCGCACGATGAGGCGACACACATGGGTGGAGCAGCGCTAAAGCCGTACTACCTGAACTTGGCCAGCATGGTCGCCGGTCAGAGACTCCGCAAAACTAATTGCCTCTTCAAGCGATTGGCCTTCGTGGAAGGAAGTGAGGATGAAACGGCTCTCATCGGAGCCGTCTCCAGCAACCAACTCGTCGATTATGTCTTCAACACGCGAGCAGTCCTCTCCGACGACGCCAACAAAGACCACCCCATCCTTTAGGAACTGCTCAACCATCTCGTCGAGCTCTGGCTTATAGCCGCAAGGGCAGTGCAAAACGATTTTTCGACCGTAGCGCATGAAGGCCTAACGCCAAAGTTAACGGGCGACGCTGCGGAGCAGCGACGTCCCTGTTGAACGACCAGTTAGGCTGGTGATAGATGCTAAGCCGCTTGAGAGCTGAGGTGGTCGCCGCATTTTTTACTGATCCCTGCGCAGCTTGTAGCGAGTAGCTTCAATGATGGCGATGTCTCGATGGCGCATGGAAGGCTCACTCTCCGCAAACCGTTCTAAGAAACTCTGTGCGAACTCCAGATCGCCTTTTTCTGCAATGTCCTCTGCTTCGATGAGAGCCTCACCGAGCCGCCGGTTTGCCATTTTTGCCTCCTCCGATGGCTCGTCATAGCGCTTGGTCAAATCGGGGCTTTCGGCCTCCACCGTGTGGAGCACTTGAAAGACGTTCGCGATGGCGCCAGCGATCAAGCGAATGTGCTCTTTTGTCGAATCGAGTGGGAGGTCGCGAACTTGACTTGCTGCGCTATCCAGAAACTGAACTGCGGCGCGTAGAGTTTCGTGGAGTTGCTGATGCTTTTCCATATCGAAGGCCTAACGCCCAAGGTAAGCGGCGCCGTAAGGAGCGCAGCGACTGTAGGGCACCAACAAGGGCCAGGACAATGGCGAAGCCATGGCCCTTGTTGGCGTCCGCTTGACCGCCCAGTT
>Ga0265327_10003407_pt1 | contig 15226 bp, 16 predicted proteins | sample 41621metaG_FD_202089 | JGI IMG/M metagenome (GOLD analysis project Ga0265327, IMG submission 202089) | Rhizosphere microbial communities from Carex aquatilis grown in University of Washington, Seatle, WA, United States - 4-16-21 metaG | ecosystem: Host-associated > Plants > Roots > Rhizosphere... | reverse complement strand
CGCGACGAGCCGCCCCTCACTGCGGCCACCGACCCTGACGACGAATTCACCGAGCCGCTGCGTGATCCCGGTGTTGACCAGTCCCGCACTGACGATGAATATCCCGGCCAACAGAATCACCACCGGCGAGCCGAACCCCGCCAGCGCTTCGGTCGGCGTGAGCACTCCCGTGCTCATCAACGCGACCACCACGAGCACCCCGACGATGTCGGTGCGCGGACGGCCCCACACGAACAGGCCGACCGCGCCGGCCAGGATGCCGACGACGGTCCACATCTGGTGAGTCACTGGAGCGGCAGCACTGTCAATTGGCCGATTTCATGAACCGCAGGTAGCACGCTCCGAATATCAACACGATCCCGACGTTGGCCATCAGCCGGGGCCAAAAGTGGTGCCGAAACAGCAGCACGTCGGCGCCCACAATGACCGCGATCATCGTCACCGCGTAGGCCGCGAGCAACACCTGTCTGCCCATGACTTGTTTCTACTCCGCAATGGCGGATTCCACGGGCGGAACACGGCGCCCTCGCTACTTCTTTCGATGCGCGTGACGCAGGCACGCGGCGGTCTGCAGCATCGCGTTCAACCGTCGAAAAACTACGCGTTGTTCAGGAATTTCCGCAGCCGTACAGTCAATCTGGCAACCACATTTCTGGAGGTCCAGACATGCCTGTGGATGAAGACAAGCTCAACGAATTTCTCGGCCGGGCGATCGGCGACATGGGCGCGGCGATCAGCGCGGGCCTCGTCCTGATCGGCGACCGGCTCGGGCTCTATAAGGCCCTGGCCGCCGAACCGCTCACCTCCGCACAGCTGGCCGAGAAGACCGGCACGGTGGAGCGTTACGTCCGCGAGTGGCTCGCCAACCAGGCCGCCGGCGGCTACGTCCAGTACGACGCGGCCGACAACACCTGGTCACTGACCCCGGAACAGGCCGCCTGCCTGGCCGACCCGAACGGACCCGTCGACATCCCCGGCGCCTACAACATCGTCGAGGCGGTGTTCCACGTCCTCGATCGCACCACCGCCAACTTCAGAACCGGCGGCGGTCTCGAGTGGGGCGAGCATCATCCGTGCCTGTTCGCCGGCACCGAGCGGTTCTTCCGCGCCGGCTACAACGCCGAACTCGTCGGTTCCTGGCTACCGGCCCTGGACGGCGCGGTCGAGCGCATGGAGTCGGGGGCCAAGGTCGCGGACGTCGGCTGCGGCCACGGTGCCAGCACCATCCTGATGGCCAAGACGTACCCGAACTCGACGTTCATCGGCTACGACTACCACCCCGAGTCGATACATGTCGCCGCCGAACGGGCCGCGGAAGCGGGGGTGACGAATGCGCTCTTCGAAGTCGCCGACGCAACCAGCTATGCCGATAACGGTTTCGACCTGATCGCCTTCTTCGACTGTCTGCACGATATGGGCGATCCGGTCGGCGCGATGCGGCACACCCGATCGGCACTCAAGGACGACGGCATGGCGATGATCGTCGAGCCGTTCGCCGGAGATCGGGTGCAGGACAACATGAATCCGATCGGCCGCATGATGTACGGCGCCTCATCGCAGATCTGCGTGCCGGTGTCGCTCGCCCGCAACGGCCCGGCGCTCGGCGCGCAGGCCGGTGAGGCCAGGTTGCGCGACGTCGTCGTCGACAAGAGCGGCTTCACCCGGTTCCGGCGCGCCACCGAGACGCCCTTCAACCTTGTCTTCGAAGCCCGGCCGTAACGGCGCTCAGGGGAGGAGGATGTAGCTCATCCCCGGGATGTGCTGGGTGTCGCGGGTCCACCAGGCGAACGGCCCGCCGTGGGACTCGTTGTTCATCTCGGTGATGTTGATCCATCGGCCGGAGACCGAATTCACCCATGCCACATGGCCGTACTGGCTCACCCCTGGCAGTTCTGCCGGGTATACCGCGATGGACCGGGCCTGCGGTTCGTCCACGACCGTCCAGCCACGGGACCGCGCGGCGTCAGCCCAGACCCTGGCATTGCCGTGGATGTCCGGGTAGTAGCCCACGTTCTGGAAGGCCATCTGCAGCGCACCCCACGTGCACTGACCCGGCCCGCCGGAGTTGGCGGCCTGGATCGCCCCCATGGTCCGGGCGGGACCGGCGTACTGCTGGCCAACGGGCTGACCGGTCTGCTGACCGTAGGACATCGGGTCGACATACGACGCCGAATCGGCGTTGCTCGCGGGCGCCGTCATGATCCCACCGGCGGCGATCAACGAGGCCGCGAGCATGCCACCCGCATACGACTTGAAGCTCATTGCGTACATCCGTCCCCCCGATCAAGCGAACGAACCGATGCTTTGATCAAATCACAATTCGGTCACGATTAGACACGAATTCAAAAACATCGCTTGGCAAACTGTCAAGTTTTGCTCAAGAGATGCTGATCACCGGCTCGCGGGAAGTTACCGGCTCAGCCGGAATTGCAGGTTGTTGCGCACAGCGGGCCATTCGATGTCGAGGATTGAATACACCACGGTGTCGCGGCGAGAGCCGTCACTGAGCAACTGATGCGAGCGCAGCACTCCGTCGAGCTTGGCTCCGAGTCGCTCAATTGCCGCGCGACTCGCCGAGTTGAAGAAGTGGGTGCGGAACTCCACTGCTATACAGTCGAGCGCTTCAAACGCGTGCCCCAGCAGCAGCAGCTTGGCTTCGGTGTTCACCCCGGTCCGCCGGACGGACTCCGCATACCAGGTGGCGCCGATCTCCAGACGCCGGTTGGGGCCGTCCACGTTGAGGTAGCTGGACGACCCGATGAGCCGGCCGTCGAGCGCGCGCACGACGAACGTCAGCCCGCTATCGGGGCGCTGTGCCGCCAATCGGGTTTGCACCCACTCCCCCGCCGTCGACGGGTACGGGGCGGACGTGAACCAGAGCCGGCCCGGGTCCCCATCTGCGGCAGCGTCGGCGATCTCCGGGATGTGGTCGACCGTGAGCGGTTCCAGCGTCACCCACCGTCGCCCCGTCAGCACAACGGGTTCGACGAAACCCATCACACCCGCCAGGCGACGACGGCGGCCAGCACCGACAGCACGATCGCCAGCACGGCCGCCACCAGGCCGACATACAGCCCGTACGACGCGGCGACCGGGCCGTGCACATACAGCACGTGATACCAGACGCCGAGCGCCGTCAGCCCGGCCGAAAGCACCAGGGCCACAACGGAAGCGATGCGCGAGGACAGTTTGCGTGCGGCCATCGTGGCCGCCACCAGCAGGCACGAGGACAGCAGCACCATCAGCTGCCCGACACCGAAACCCGGTGGCGGAACGGTGATATGACCGACCTTGCCGCCGATGGCGTTCGCGTGCCCCGCCGGGCTCGACAGCCACGGCAACCAGGCACTGACCAAGAGCACCAACGCGCACAGTGCCACGATCCAGGCGGGTCGCAACCGTTCCATGACATGAGCGTATCGACCATCCGGCAGGCCGACACAGCTGATCAGCCGTAGCCTCAAGTGCCATGACCGATCTCCCCGACTGGGCGCGGCAGCTCGAGCTGTCGCCGCATCCGGAAGGCGGCTGGTACCGCGAGACCTGGCGCAGTGACCTGACCATCCCGCAGTCCGTGCTACCCGCGCAGTACTCCGGCCCACGCAGCGCCGGGACCGCGATCCTGTTCCTGCTGATGCCCGGGCAGCAGTCCGCCTGGCACACCGTGCACAGCGCCGAACTGTGGCTGTTCCATCGCGGCAGCCCCCTGCTGCTCGAGATCGGGCCGGAGCAGGCGACCGCGGACACCGTGCTGCTCGGGGCGGACATCGCGGCGGGCGAACAGCCACAGGCGCTCGTCCCGCCGGGGCATTGGCAACGGGCGCTGGCTCGGCCCGGGCGAGCGGAGGGACGGGGAAACAGCGCAGTCGACGAGCCGACTCTCGTCAGCTGTGTCGTGGTGCCCGGCTTCGACTTCGCCGACTTCGCGCTGGCCGGTCAGTAGGGCACATGCAGGGGCACGTCATCGTCTGCGGCACCGACGCGCTGGCCAACCGGATCACCGAGGGGCTGCAAGCGGCAGGCGCCACCGTCGTGACGATCCACGAACCCGCCGGCCTCAAGGCGGCCATCGTCACCAGCGCCGCCGCCATCGTGTGCGCCGGGGACGACGACGCCGTCAACCTCGAAATCTCCTTGTTGGCAAGGGAGCTCAACCCCACGGTCCGGGTGGTGACGCGGCTGGCCAACAGCGTGCTGCGCGCCGCGGTGGCGCAGGACAACGGTCCGGGTGCGGTGCTCGACGTCGCCGACCTGGCCGCGCCCTCGGTCGTCGAGGCCTGCCTGGCCCGCACCACCCACACCATCTCGGTGGCCGGCGTGGACTACGTCATCTCCGGCACCGACGCCCCACGCGACGCGACGTTGCGGGAGATGTTCGGCGACCTGGCGCCCGTCGCCGTCGTCCGCGGCGAGCACTCGGAACACCCCGGCGAGGTGACACCGTGTCCCGGCAGGGATTTCGAGGTCCGCGCCGGCGACTGGACCGCGATGATCGGCACCGCCGACGAATTGGTGGAGGCCGGCATCACGGTGCCACGTCCGTTGACCAGCCGCACCCACCGGCCGTGGCCGCGGCGCGTGATCGACGCGCTGCGCGTGACGCGTGACGACATCAACCCCATTTTCTGGTGGGCCCTCGGCACGTCGATGTCCCTGTTGCTCGGGTCGACGGTGCTGCTGCGCTTCGCCTATCACAACCCGGCCGGCATGAGCTGGATCGATGCGCTGTATTTCTCCACCGAGACCATCGCAACCGTCGGCTACGGCGACTTCAGTTTCATGCATCAACCAACCTGGTTGCGGCTGTGGGGTATCGGGCTCATGTTCGCCGGTGTGACGACCACCGCGATCCTGGTCGCGTTCGTCGCCGACGCGCTGCTGTCGCGCCGTCTCGGTAATTCGTCGGGGCGTCGGCGGGTGCAGCATCTGCGCAACCACGTCGTCGTGGTGGGCCTCGGCTCGTTCGGCATCCGGGTCGTCAGCGACCTGACCGCGGCCGGGTACGACGTCGCCGTCATCGAACGCGACGAGTCCAACCGGTTCCTGGCGCAGGCCGCCCAGTTGGACGTCCCGGTGATCTTCGGCGACGCGACCCTGCGGCAGACGCTGGAACTCGCCCGGCTCGACCGGGCCCGCGCCATCGCGGTGCTGACCCAGGACGACATGGTCAACATCGAGACCGGCATCGTGCTGCGCGAGATGCTCAGTCCGCGGCTGCTGCCGGACATCGACCGGCCCGACGTCCCACTGGTGTTGCGGATCTACGACCGCACGCTCGGGGCCGCGGTGGCGCAGCGCTTCGGCTTTGCGCATGTGCGATCGACGGTCGAGCTGGCGGCGCCGTGGTTCGTCGGCGCGGCGATGGGTTTACAGGTGCAGGGCACGTTCTCGGTGGGACAGCAGTCGTTCACGGTGGGCGGCGTGCACGTCGACGCGGGCAGTGCGCTCGACGGCATGCGGATGGCGGAAGTGCCGACGCAGGTCCGGGTCATCGCCATCACCCGGGCGGGCACCACACTGCGACGACCGCGGCGCGACACCCAACTCTGCGCGGGCGACACCGCGTATCTGGTCGGCCCGTACCGGGAACTGATCGAGACCCTGCTGACCGGCCAGCGGGCGGCGTAGCTCAACGTCACGCCGCGATCATCAGGTCGATGGACAGCTGGTCGCAGATGGTGTGCGTGGTGGGCCAGTCACCGCGCTGCGTGGCGCGGGCGAGTTCGTCGGTCAAGGGGCTCTGCACATCGAGTTCGGCGAGCCAACCGGCCACCGTCGCCCCGACCCGGTCGGCGGTGATGCCGACGGCGTGGCGATCGTGGAGCTGGTCGACGATCTCGTACGTCGTCGCTGCGGGGTGCTGATGCCGCCAATGGATGTTCATATCGGTAGGAGCACCGAGCCGCCCCATCGGCGACACTTTTTCGGGAACGATTTCAACCCATCTCTTCGAACCGTTCAGTCACTCTCTTAGTTGTAGTAGCGTGCCGGGAATGGACGTCTGGATCCTTGGCGGTTACCAGAGCGATTTCGCCCGTAACCTGCACCGAGAAGGCCTGGACTTCGCCGATTTGACCGCTGAAGTGGTCCGCGAGACCTTGTCCGCAGCCAAGGTGCGGGCCGCGGACATCGGCGTCGTCCACGTCGCCAACGCGTTCGGCGAGATGTTCACCGCGCAAGGTCACCTGGGCGCCATGCCTGCCACCGTCGACGACGGGTTCTGGGACACCCCCGCCACCCGGCACGAGGCAGCGTGCGCGTCCGGCAGCGTCGCGGCCCTCGCCGCGATCGCCGATCTGCGTTCCGGCGCGTATGACAGCGCACTGGTCCTCGGCGTCGAACTGGAGAAGACGGTGCCCGGAGACACCGCCGCCCACTATCTGGGGGCCGCGGCGTGGGCCGGTCGGGAGGGCGCAGACGCAAAATTCATGTGGCCGTACATGTTCGGCCTCGTGGCCGACGAATACGACCGCCGGTACGGCCTGGACGACAGCCACCTCGACGCCATCTCCGCCCTGAACTACGCCAACGCGAAGGCCAACCCGAACGCCCAGACCCGGTCCTGGTCGGTCGACACCCGGTCCAATCCACCTGTCGAGGGCCGCATTCGGCGGTTGGACTGCAGTCAGATGACCGACGGCGGCGCCGCCATCGTGCTGGTGACGGACGGGTATCTGCGCGACCATCCCGAGGCCCGGCCCATCGCCCGCATCAACGGCTGGGGCCACCGCACCGTCGGACTGGGGTTGCAGCAGAAGCTCACCCGCTCGGCCGATGACCCGTACGTTCTGCCGCACGTCCGCCGTGCCGCGCTCGACGCATTCGAACGGGCGCGGATCACAATCGATGACCTCGACGGCGTCGAGGTGCACGACTGCTTCACGCCCAGTGAGTATCTGGCGATCGACCACCTGGGCCTGACCGGGCCCGGCGAATCGTGGAAAGCCATCGAGAACGGCGACCTCGAGATCGGCGGACGGCTGCCGGTCAATCCCAGCGGCGGGCTGATGGGCGGCGGTCATCCCGTCGGCGCGTCCGGAGTCCGGATGCTGCTCGATGCCGCCAAGCAGGTCAGTGGCACTGCCGGCGACTACCAGATCGAAGGCGCAAAAACGTTCGGCACCTTGAACTTCGGCGGCAGCACCGCCACCACCGTCAGCTTTGTCATCGGGTCCGCCCAGGAGGTCTCATGAACACCGACGTCGTCGCCAAGTATCTGTCCACCCTGCCCGAAGATGACGACCACCCCTACCGGACCGGAGCCTGGCGACCGCAGACCACCGAATGGGACGCCGATGACCTGACGGCCGTCGAGGGCGAGATTCCCGCCGACCTGGATGGCGTATACCTGCGCAACACCGAGAACCCTCTGCACCCGGCGTTCAAGTTCTACCATCCGTTCGACGGCGACGGCATGCTGCACATCGTGGGGTTTCAGGACGGAAAAGCCTTCTACCGGAACCGGTTTGTGCGCACCGACGGTTTGCGCGCCGAGATCGAGGCAGGCGGCCCGCTGTGGCCTGGAATAGCCGAACCGGTCGAACTCGCCCGACGCGAACACGGCTGGGGCGCCCGCACTTTCATGAAGGACGCCTCGAGCACCGACGTGACCGTGCACCGCGGCACGGCGCTGACCAGCTTCTACCAATGCGGCGACCTGTATCGCATCGATCCGTATACCGGCGACAACCTCGGCAAGGAGGACTGGCGCGGCGGCTTTCCCGCCGGACTGGGGGTATCAGCACACCCCAAGTCCGACGATCACACCGGCGAACTGCTGTTTTTCAACTACGGCAAGCAGGCGCCGTACCTGCACTACGGCGTCGTCGACGAGAACGACACGCTGGTGCACTACGTCGATGTCGAACTGCCGGGGCCGCGACTGCCACATGACATGGCGTTCACCGAAAACTATGTGATCCTCAACGACTTTCCGTTGTTCTGGGACGCCGAGGCGTTGAAGCACAACGCGCACATCCCCCGCCTCCACCGCGATCTCCCGTCACGGTTCGCAGTGCTGCCCCGCCGTGGCACCGCCGACCAGGTGCGCTGGTTCGAAGCAGACAGCACCTACGTCCTGCATTTCACCAACGCCTACGAAGACGGCGACGAGATCGTGCTCGACGGCTTCTTCCAGGGCGAGCCGGCACCGGGCGAGGGTATCGACAACGGCATGGATCCCAAGTGGCAACGCGTCTTTCGCGGCCTTTCTCTCGACGGCATGCAGACTCGGCTGCACCGCTGGCGGTTCAACCTCACCACCGGGCAGACGCGCGAGGAGCAGTTGTCCGACAGCATCACCGAATTCGGCATGATCAACTCCGCCAACGCCGGCCGCAACTACCGCTACACCTACGCCGCGACCGGTAAATCCGGCTGGTTCCTGTTCGACGGACTGGTCCGGCACGATCTGCACACCGGGTCCGAACAGCGATTCGCGTTCGAGGACGGCGTGTTCGGCAGCGAGACCGCCATGGCCCCGTGCGTCGGCAGCACCGGCGAGGACGACGGCTACCTGGTCACCATCACCACCGACATGAACGCCGACGAATCCTATTGCCTGGTGTTCGACGCGACCCGGGTCTCCGATGGCCCGGTGTGCAAACTTCAACTGCCGGAACGGGTATCGAGCGGCACACATTCCACCTGGGCCGCTGGCTCGGAGCTGCGGCGCTGGCGCGGCTGATGGCGCCCGGCCCTGATGTGAATGCGGTGGGCCGGATGCTCGGCCTGCTCGGCGACGAGTGGACGCTGCTGATCGCCCAACAGGCCGTTCTGGGCGCCACCCGCTATGCCGAGTTCGCGGACCGGCTGCCCATCTCCAACTCGGTGCTGACCCGACGGCTCAGCACGATGACCGCCTCCGGGCTGCTGAATCGCGTTGATTACCAGCTGAATCCACCGCGGCACGAATATCGGCTAACCGGGCGCGGCAGGTCGCTGTGGCCGGTGCTCGTGTCGATCTGGGCCTGGGAAAGCCGGTGGGTGCCCGAACACGACCTTCCGGCAATGCGGCACGGGCTGTGCGGACGGAAGTTTTCTCCGGCCCTGACGTGCCGGGCCTGCGGCAGCCTGGCCGACGAGAAAAGCCTTGTGGCGCAATGGGGCCCGAGCGGTTCGTGGCCACGTTCCATGCCGGTGTCGGCCACGCGACGGCGCTCACACGGCGATCGCAGCGCGCAGGCCGATCTGTTCCCGCAGACCATGAACATCCTCGGGAATCGGTGGTCGTTCGCGATGATGGTGGCCGCGTTCGTGGGGACCACCCGGTTCACCGATTTCGCCGAACAGCTCGGCGCGCCACCGGGATCGCTGGCCGACCGGTTGCAAATCCTGGTGGCCAACGACGTCATGACGGTGAGCGACGGACGGTACCGGCTCACCGAGAAAGGACGGGGCGTGCTGCCGATCATCGTCACCGCGCTCGACTGGGCGCAGCGGTGGTTCGCCACGCCAGAGGGTCCGGCGGTGATCGTCACCCACTCGCGGTGCATGCAGGAATTCCACGCCGAACTGGCGTGTGATCAATGCCGGGAATCGCTGCGCGGGTCTGAGATCGAGCAGAGAGCAGCTGATCCGGGCCGAAACTGAGCTTGTGGTCGACCAATCCGCGGAGTTTCGACCACAAGCTCAGTTTGGGCGATCAGTCCTTCAACGACGACAGGTTGAACGCCGCGCCCGTCGGGTCGGTGACCGCGGCCAGCCGGCCGTACGGGGTGTCCTCGGCGGCGCGCACGACGGAGCCGCCGCCCGCGGTGATGAGCTCGATCGTCTTGTCGACGTCGTCGCTGCCGAGGAACACGTTCCACGTGGAACGGTCCAGGCCGGGGATGACCGAGCCGTCCATCACGCCGATCAGCGGGGTGCCGTCGAAGATGGCGTTGCTGTAGCGGAACTCGGGGCTGTCGGCCTCGACCTGCAGCTGCCAGCCGAACACTGTCGTGTAGAACTCGATGGCTTTGGCGAAGTCCGTCGTGGTCAGCTGGAACCACACGGGGGCGCCGGCCTCTTCGTAGGCTTCGAAACCCTGGTGGCCCGTCGGCTGCCACAGGCCGACGGCGGCGCCGGTCGGATCGGTGAGCATGGCCATCCAGCCCTTCTCGGGTACCTCCATGGCCGGGATGCAGTTGGTACCGCCGGCGGCGACAGCGGCCTCGATGGTGGCCTGGATGTCGGCCGTGTGCAGGTAGACACTCCAGCCGTCGGGGGCATTCCACGCCGGGTCGTTGGTCATCAGGCCGCCGACGTAGCGGCCGTCGCACCGGGCGTTGATGTAACCGCCGTAGTCGGGGCCGGGGTTCTCGTAGTCCCAACCCATCACGGTCCGGTAGAACGCCTGAGCGCCAGCCAGATCCGAGGTGCCGAGGTCGATCCAGACCGGAGCGCCCAGCGGGGTTGCGGTACGAGTAGCCATGATGTTCTCCCTAGACGAGTAACGGGGTGGTCATCAGTAGAGACAACCACCCCGCCGAAAACTCATCGCTGCACCGAACGTGGTCTAAACCGACGCGAACAACTCCTTGAACTTGTCCAGCGACCGGTGGATGTCCGACCGCAGCGCGGCCGCCACCACCATGCCGATGGGGCCGAACAGCGCCGGACCACCGAGGTGGACGTCGAACGCCACATTCGAACCGTCTCCGGCCGGTGTGATCTTGGCCATCAACTTGACCCGGACACCACCCTTGCCGACACCGTTGAGGGTCAACGATCCGGGAGGGTTGTAGTGCACGATGGTCCAGTCGACCCGGTTGAGCATGCCCTTGACCTCGACGACGGACGAGATCTGCGTGCCCTTCCCCAAGGTCTCGGGCAGCGCGCTGCGCCACATGCGGTGAATGGACAGCCAGTCGTCGTACCGGGAGAGGTCCGACGCGGCCTCCCAGGCCTTTTCAGGTGACAGCGGAACTTCGATGGAACTTGCGAGCTTTGCCATGACTACTGCTGTTCTTGCGTCCCCTCGGCAGGAGCCTCAGCCGGCTGATCTCCTGCAACGGCCTTCTTCGCCGCTTCCTGAGCGCTGTCGACGGCGCCCTTGAACTTGCCTTCGGTCTTCTCGTCGACGATGTCGCCGACCTTCTCGATAGCGGCCTCGACCTTGTCGGCGTTCTGCGCCGCCAGGTCCTTCACCTTGTCCAGAAATCCCATGATTCCCACCCTATCTATTGCCGGATTGTCCGGTGAACGTGCTCATTCTTCATTGCTCGCCGGTTCGCCACAACTGACGCCGCTCGCCCAGCCAGCGGCCTTGCAGCCACCACAGCACCTCGATGGCACCGGCGCCGACCAGGCCGATTCCGAGGGCCGCCGAGGTCAGCGCCAAGTTCGACGGATCGAGCATGAACTGTTGCTGCGCCCAGGGAATCGAAAAAATCACCACGTACGCCAACGCCGACGCCGCGACCAGGGCGATTCGCCACCACTGATACGGCCGGGCCACCACGGCCAGCACCCACACCGCCGACACCAGCAGCGTGATCAGCGCGGCGGTGGACGCCTGGTTCTGCTCGACCGGGTCGGCGTACTTCCCGTGATAGGCCAGCAGGTACGAGGCGAACGTCGCGGCCCCGACCACCAGGCCCGACGGCAGCGCGGCCGTCATCACCCGGCGCACGAAACCGTGATGTGCCCGTTCATTGTTCGGCGCCAGTGACAGCACGAACGCCGGGATGCCGATGGTGAACCACGCCGCGATGGTGACGTGGATGGGCTGGAACGGGTACAGCACCGGCTCGGTGCCGAAGAACCTGGCCGACAGGCCCGCCAGCCCCACGAGAACGGCCAGCAGCACCGAGTAGACCGTCTTGGTCAGGAACAGGTTCGAGACGCGCTCGATGTTGCCGATGACGCGGCGGCCCTCCCCGACCACATAGGGCAGGGTGGCGAACTTGTTGTCCAGCAAGACAATCTGCGCGACGGCCCGGGTCGCCGAGCTGCCCGACCCCATGGCGACGCCGATGTCGGCGTCTTTGAGGGCCAGCACGTCGTTGACGCCGTCACCGGTCATCGCGACGGTGTGACCGCGGGACTGCAGTGCATGCACCATGGCGCGCTTCTGATCCGGCCGGACCCGGCCGAACGTGGTGTATTCGCTGACGGTTTCGGCCAGCTGCTCCGGTTCGTCCGGGAGGTGACGGGCGTCCAGTGTCTCACCGTGCAGGCCGAGGGAACCGGCCACCGCACCCACCGACACCGCGTTGTCTCCGGAGATCACCTTGACCGAGACGTGCTGCTGCGCAAAGTAGTCCAGCGTCTCCCCCGCATCGGGGCGGACGCGCTGCTCCAGCGTCACCAGCGCCGCGGGGGTCACTTCACCGGGTGCGTCGGGTGCGTCCACGGGACGGTCCGAGGAACCGAGCAACAGCACCCGCAGACCTTGTGCGCCGATCTGTTCGGCCTGCTCGGCTTCCGCTGATCCGGCGGCGAGCAGGACGTCGGGCGCGCCGAGCACCCAGTTACCGTGCTCGCCGTAGGACACCCCACTCCACTTGGTGGCCGATTTGAACGGTGCGTTCGCGGTCCGGGTCCAGCCCGGCGGCAGCTTGTACGCCTCGGCGATCGCGGCGATGCTCGCGTTGGGCCGGACGTCGTCGGCCGCCATCTGCGCCAAGACGTCTGAAGCCGCGGCGGCACCGTCCACGGCCGTGAGAGTGGTCAGATCGCTGACGCGCATACCGTTTTCGGTCAGCGTCCCGGTCTTGTCGGCGCACACCACGTCCACCCGGGCCAGGCCTTCGATGGCCGGCAGTTCCTGCACCAGGCACTGCCGCCGGCCCAACCGGACCACGCCGACGGCGAACGCCAGCGACGTCATCAGCACCAGGCCCTCGGGCACCATCGGCACGAGGGCGCCGACGGTCCGCAGCACCGATTCCTTCCAGCCCACACCGGTCACGGTGAACAGCTGGGTGTAGATGATCAGCGCGCCGGCCGGCCAGAGCAGGTAGGTGATGAACCGCAGGATGGTGTTGATGCCACTGCGAAGCTCGGACTTGACCAGGGTGAATTTGCTTGCCTCGTCGGCCAATTGGGCCGCGTATGCCGCGCGGCCAACCTTGGTGGCGCGGTAGGAGCCGCCACCCGCGACGACGAAACTGCCCGACATGACCGGGTCACCCGGGTTCTTGTCGATGGCGTCGGCCTCACCGGTGAGCAGCGACTCGTCGACCTCGAGGTTGGCCGCTTCCAGCACGACGCCGTCGACCACGATCTGATCGCCCGGGCCGAGTTCGATGACATCGTCGAGCACCACCTCACCGGCAGGCCGTTCCTGCGTACCGGACTGCCTGCGCACCAACGGTTTTGCCTGCCCGACGATGGCCAGCCGGTCCAGCGTCTGCTTGGCCCGCAGCTCCTGGATGATGCCGATGGCGCTGTTGGCGACGATCAGCAACCCGAACAGCCCGTTGATCACCGAGCCCGTCGCCAGCACGATCAGGAACAGCGCCCCGAGGATCGCGTTGATCCGGGTGAAAACGTTGGCGCGGATGATCTCCGAGACGCTGCGCGCCGCCCGGGTCGGGACGTCGTTGGTCTGGCCGGCGGCGACCCGCTGCGCTACTTCGTCATCCGAGAGGCCCTCAGCGGTGCGTTCCGGATCGTCGACAGTCACGCGTCATCCCTCTACGAAGTTGTTGACGGCCGCCACCACTCATCCAGTCCCGGCAGCCGCGCCGGCTCCAGCCGCTGGCCCGGCATGGGCACGGCCACGTCCACCGATTCGTCGCGAGCGGCCACGATCATCCGCTCGACCGGCTCGGACCACGGGTGCGGAGCCAGCCGGAACGTCGCCCAGTGGATCGGCACCAGCAGGCCGCTGTCGGTCACATCGCGATGCGCGCGCACCGCGAATTCGGGATTCATGTGGATGTCCGGCCAGCCCGGGTGGTACGCCCCGATGGGCATGAGCGTCAGATCGAACGGCCCGTAGTCGGCGCCGATGTCGCCGAAGCTCTTGGTGTAGCCGGTGTCGCCGCCGAAGAACGCCCGGTGCTGCGGGCCGATCAGCGCCCACGACGCCCACAGGGTGGTGTTGCGGGTCAGGAAGCGGCCCGAGAAGTGCCGGGCCGGTGTGCAGACCAGGGTGAGCTCGCCGAGCTTGGCGCTCTGGTTCCAGTCGAGTTCGACGATGCGCTCGGCCGGGATGCCCCACCACCGCAGGTGTGCGCCGATGCCCAGCGGCACGAAAAACTTGGCCCGCTGCATGCCGGCCAGCTGCGTGACGGTGTCGATGTCGAGGTGGTCGTAGTGATCGTGGCTGATGATCACAGCGTCGACGGCCGGCAGCGCCTCCAGCGGCGCGGGTACCTCATGGAGCCGCTGCGGACCGACCCGGCGCGACGGGGAGCACCGCCTGCTCCACACCGGGTCGGCCAGTACGCGATAGCCGTCGATCTCGATCAGCGCCGAGGAATGCCCGAACCAGGTGACCGCCAGGTCTCCTGCGGCCAGCCCCGGATCGGGCACCACCAACGGGATGGGCACCGGGGGCTTCTGGGTCGCGCCGGCCGCGATGAGGTCACGCACCAGCCCGGCCTGCTGTTCTCGGCTCAGTTCCGTGCCGGACGGCGGCTCGAGGTTGACGAAGACCCCGTCGTGATAGTTGGGCGAGCCGGCCGCGACCGCGTTGATGTCCGCGGGGCCGGCACCGAGTGCGGCGGGCGCGCCGTTGAGCGCCCGCACCACCCAGCCACCGGCGACCAGCGCCGCCGTTCCCCACATCAGCCGCAGTGCCCGTCGCAGCATCAGGCGCCCTGGAACCTCGGTGCCCGCTTCTCGAACCGGGCCACCTGGGCCTCGATCACGTCCGGGCTGGCCCAGGCCTTGTTGAACATGCGGGTGTGTTCGCCGCGGACGGTGTCGTAGGCACCGTCGTCGTTGAGCACGCGCTTGGAGTGCGCGACCGACAGCGGCGCGTGGCCGGCGATCTCGGCCGCCCACGCCTGTGCGTCGGCCAGCGTGCCGGCGCGGTTGACCATGCCGGTCTGCAGCGCGGTGTCGAAATCGAGGCGTTCGGCGGCGATCAGCATGCCGCGGGCGCGGCCGTGGCCGACCAGCGACGTCAGCCGGCGGATGCTCCAGTTGTCCAGCGCCAGACCGTATTTGGCGATGGGGAACTGGAAGTAGGTGCCTGGGACGGCGACGCGCAGGTCACAGATCATGGCCAGGATGACGCCGGCGCCGATCGCGGGGCCGTTGAGCGCCGCGATGATCGGAATCGGGCTGG
>Ga0265327_10003406_pt1 | contig 15236 bp, 16 predicted proteins | sample 41621metaG_FD_202089 | JGI IMG/M metagenome (GOLD analysis project Ga0265327, IMG submission 202089) | Rhizosphere microbial communities from Carex aquatilis grown in University of Washington, Seatle, WA, United States - 4-16-21 metaG | ecosystem: Host-associated > Plants > Roots > Rhizosphere... | reverse complement strand
TGCCGGCCACGGTTATGGGCGGGCCTTCCTGGCCGAGGTCGGCGAGGAAGATCGTCGGGCCGGCCGGGGCCGTGATCTGGGAGCTGTTGGGGCTGAGCGCGTCAGCCGAAGCGGCGCTGAGGGCGAACGCTCCAAGGATCAGTGCTGCGACGGCGAGTACGGCATGACGAGAGCGTGAACGCACGGGGCCTCCAGGGTTGGCACCGCCGTTGGCGGGCACGGGCAGGACTGGCCGGGAGAATAGTCCCCGCTCCGGCGCGCCTGGACGATCGGCCGATGGACTCAGTGACGCTTGGCGATGAGCGTCAGCTTCTGAGCGGCGACGCTCGAGCTCGCCTTCGGCACGCCCTGCTGCACCACCGCGAGGCGGGTGGGCAGCTTGTGGAACTTGGCCAGGAGCGAGCGGCCGGTGGCGTTCAGCTTGATGGTGACCGTCTTGCGCGACCCGGCGGGGATCGTCACCGAGGTGGACCCGACGGTGACCTTCTTCAGATGAGCGGCGCTCAGTGCCGTCGGGCGTCCTCCATGGAGCTTCTCGATCGTCACGAGAGTCGCCTTGATCGTGCAGTTTGTCCCGGGTGAGCCGCTGCAGGCGAGCACGATGCTGACGGCTCCCTTGCCGAGCTTGGCGGCTCCGGCCCGGCTGGCCCTCGGAGGCTGCGGAGCCGGGGCCTGTTGGACGGGCAGATAGGACACCGAGGTGGTGGCACTGCGGGTCAGCCCGGCCTGGTTCCTGGCTTCGACGGAGATCGTGTTCGCCCCGGCCGCCAGTCCGACGGTCGTGCTCCATTTGCCGCCCGCAACGGATACCGGGTGCCCGTTCACGGTGACCGAGCTCAGGCCGACGAAGTCGGACGCGGTGCCCGAGACGTTGACGGCCGGCGAGGAGGTGGTGGTGCCGGCACCGGGTGAGGTGATCGCGAGGGAGGGCTGGCAGCCCGATTTGACCGATTCGGCCAGCGCGCAGACTTCGCCGACTGTGTAGCCCTGGGCGAAGGTCATGCTCAATTTGCGCGTCCCCCCGGCCGGAACATCGAGCTGGTAGGGCATGTCGAAGACGCCGAAGCCTTTGGTGTCCGCCGTGCCGGCCGGGACCGTGATCGGGGCGCTCGGCGAGGTGTCGAAGACGATCGCGCCGACGGGGTGGTTTCCACCGATCGCTTCGGCCGCCGTCCCGTTCTGGCGGTAGAGGATCGCTCCGTCGGCGGCTGAGAGGACGGCCGAGTCGCCGGTTTTCGTGGGCGCGAAGGATGCCGCGCCACCAGGGAGCCTGAAGCTGCCTGCGGAGGTCACATCGCTGCCGAGTTCCTGGGTGTAGAGAACGTCGACCGCGTGAGCCGCGGCGTCGGTCGAGTGCCAGGCGTCGCTCATCGAGATCAGGCGCCCTTCGTTGGAGGCCGTCCACACCCGTTCGAGCGAGATGCCGGCCGGTGCGAATTTTTCGCAGCTCTGAGCGGTCTCGGGGAATGCCGTTTTGGTCCCTTCGCAGATGACCAGTGGATCGGTCTCGTGGATCGACTTCAGCCCGTTCGTTTTTTCGAAGACCTTCGTGACCGTCACGGCCGGCAGGGTTCCCGCGGGATGGAGCGAGGCGAAGACCGCGTCGGCGCCGTAGGGGTCGTATGCGTTGTGGCCGTCGACCTTGACGGCCGGCCTGCCGGCTCCCTGAGCGTTACCGAACAGGGCCCCTGCGCAGCGGAAGAGTTCGGCGCCTTCATTCATCGAGGGCGAGGAGATCAGGGAGCTCGGCCCGAGCCCGCACTGGCCTGCGGCGTCAATTTCGAAGATCGAGGAGAACGTGCGGGCTTCGATGTCGTATCCGATGGTTGTCGCGGCGTCCTTCTGGAGCGCGAATTCGGAGTAGGCGACCCGCGGTCCTTCGAACGGTGTGACGGTTCCCGGCGCGAGGACTTCTTTGTAGCCGAAGGGCACGACTCGCAGGACGCAGGGGGATTCCCCGATTTCTTCGACGGAGACTTCTTTGACCGTGAATTCGTATTCGTTGGAGCCTTTGGGGGATTTTTCTTTGATGTCTGCTTCTTCGACTTCAGCCACTTCGTTGAATTCGGAGCCGTAGTAGCAGCGGATTTCGGGTTCTTCTTCTTCGATCGGGGCGTTTGTCTTGAACGTCCCTTTGATCGTCACGGTCGTCGGTGTGGTGGTCGTGTCTTCGAGGAAGTAGCTCCCATCCGACGGCGAGGTGATCTGCGAGGAGACCACGGCGCCCGAGGCGCCCGAGGCGAGCGCGAGAAGAACGGTCGCGCTGAGCACGACGAGGACGGCGGTCAGGCGGATGCGGCTTCTCGGCACTCTGCTCTCCTTAGCTCGTTGCGCGCCGGAAGTCCTCTCGGCGGTCCCCACTTCAATCCAGGCTACAGGCTCCCCGGCCTCAGTTCAAAGGGGAGCCGTCACCGCTCAGGCCGTCCAGCCATCGCCGCCAGGGAAGCCTCTCGCCTGCCGCGGCGAGCGCCGAGGGCCGGCCCGGCGGGATCGCGGGAAGAGTCAGGACCTCGACGGAGCCCTGCTTGGCGATCGTCTCGAGGTTGGAGCGTTCGAGGGGTCCCGGCTCGGGAGGCCAGGGGTTCAGCACGACGGCGGCGACATGAAGGCCCCCCGCCCGGGCCGCCTCGAGGCTGAGGAGGGTGTGGTTGATCGTTCCGAGCCCCGGTCGTGCGGCGATGACGAGGGGAAGCTCCAGCTCGGCCGCGAGGTCTCGGACGGTGTAGTCGTCGGCGAGAGGCACCAGCAGCCCGCCGACACCCTCGAGGAGGAGGGTTCGCGGCCCTCCGGCGGGGTTGGTTCCGGCGGCTCGGGCGTTCGAGACGAGCTCTCTCGGGTCGATCGAGGCACCCTCCAGAGCGGCCGCCAGGTGGGGCGACGCCGGTGCGTTGAAGCGCAGCGGCGCAACGTCCTCGGGCCGCATGCCGGCGAGCTCGCCCAGCAGCTCGTGGTCCCGGGGCCAGTCCCCCTCGAGCGGCTCGGCCAGTCCGGTCAGGACGGGCTTGTGGGCAACGACCGGCTCGCCCCCGGCTGACATCGCGGCAACCAGGGCCGCGCTGAGGATCGTCTTGCCGACACCGGTGTCGGTTCCCGTCACGAACAGGCCCCGCATCGCAGCTCTCCGGCGGCCGGCTAGGCCGCGTGGGCGGGTGAGTTCTCGCGCTCGAAGTCGAACGGGGCGCTGGAGACCGCCTGCAGCTCCTCCGCCAGCGTCGGTCCGCCTGCGGGACTGCCGGTGGCATCGAAGGGTCCCTGAGCCCCGGGCTCCTCGGATGCGGTTCTGGCGAGCCTCACGGAGCGTGCGAGGGCCGTCTCGACCTCCTCGACCTCCTGTGCAGCCTCGGGAGCGGGGGAGATGAACGAGCGGGGGTCGAGGCCCGCGCGATGGGCAGCCTCGGCGAAGATCTCGGCAGCCATCCGCAGCTCGGTGGGCGTGTGGGATGCCATCGCCGTCAGGCGCAGGCGCGACGTTCCGGCCGGCACCGTCGGCGGGCGGATCGCCTGAGCGAAGACGCCCAGCTCGATGGCGTGCTGGCAGAGGCGCATCGCGGCCCGCTCATCTCCGACGACCAGCGGGATGATGTGCATCTCGCTTTCGGCCACCGGGAAGCCCTCGGCCGCCAGGGCCGTGCGCAGCACCCGGGCGTTGGAGCGCAGCCTGGCGACCCGGTGGGGGCGTTCTTCGAGCAGTTCCAGGGCGGCCAGGGCGCCCGCGACGGCGGGCGGTCCCGGTGCGGTGGAGAAGATCATCGAGCGGGCCGTGTTGATCAGGTACTGGATCATCTCGTTGCTCCCGCAGGCGTAGGCCCCGTAGGAGCCGAGCGCCTTGCCCAGCGTCCCGATCACCACATCGATCTCGCCCTCCAGGCCCGCCGCGGCGACGGCGCCGCGGCCGTCGGGTCCGACGTTGCCCGTTGCGTGGGCCTCATCGACCACGATCCGGGCTTCGTAGATGTTCGCCAGCTCGTCGATGTGGGCCAGCGGCGCGATGTCGCCGTCCATCGAGAAGACCGAGTCCGTCACGATCAGCCGCCCGGCCCTGCGCTCGCCGTGCTTGCGCATGCACCAGTCGAGATGCTCGATGTCCCGGTGGCGGTAGACGACGACCTCGGCCCGGGAGAGCCGGCAGCCGTCCACGATCGAGGCGTGGTTGAGCTCGTCGGAGAAGATCACGTCGCCCTCGCCGGCCAGCGCTCCGATCACACCGAGGTTCGCCAGGTAGCCCGAGCCGAACAGCAGGCAGGCCTCGCTGTGCTCGAAGGCGGCAAGGCGCTCCTCGAGCCGGCGGTGGATCGTCATCGAGCCAGAGACGAGGCGCGAGGCGCCGGCGCCGACACCCCATCGCATGGCGGCCTCGGCCGCCGCCTCACGGACGCGGGGGTGATCGGCCAGCCCGAGGTAGTTGTTCGAGCAGAGCAGCAGGACGGGCTTCCCGTCGAGCAGGACAGTCGGGCCCTGGGGGCCGCTTATCTGGCGCAGCCGTCGGGAGAGACCGAGTCCCTCAAGCTCCTGCAGGCGCTCGGAGATCTCGTTCACCGACGGTGCTCCTAGCCGACCGGAACTCGGTTGGGGGCGCCGTCTGGGCGGGGCGGGACTCCGCGCTTGGCGCGGAAGCGAAGCTGCGTGGAGGGATCCCACAGCCGCACGTTCAGTTCCACCGGCCCGTCCCCACGGGCGTCCTCAAGAAGCTCATCCACCACGTCGGGCGTCTCGCCCGCGAGCCAGCCGGAACGGTTGTCCGGCCTGGGGTTGGCGGCGTTGTCGGGCTGGCGGGCGACGTTCAGGCCGAGCTCCTCGAACATGGCCCGGTCGGTCTCCGGCTCGTTGCCGAGGGTCGTCAGGAAGTTGCCCATCATGACCCCGTTGATGCCGGCCCGCACAGCCAGCTGTTGCAGTTCGCCGAGGTTCTCGACGCGTCCACCGCAGAGGCGGAAGAGGGCTTCGGGCAGTATCAGGCGGAAGATCGCGATCCACTTGACGGCCTCCCAGGGGTCCATGAACTCGCGGTCGCCGAACTTCGTGCCCGGTCGCGGGTTGAGCATGTTGATCGGGACGCTGGTCGGGTTCAGCTCTGCCAGCTCGAAGGCCATCTCGACCCGCTGCTCGCGGGACTCGCCAAGGTTCAGGATTCCGCCGACGCAGGTCTCGAGGCCCGCCTCCTTGACGGCGTCGATCGTCCGCAGGCGACCCTCGTAGCGGACCGTGCTGGTGACCTCGTCGTAGTAGCTCTTGGAGGTCTCGACGTTGTGGTGGACCCGCTGGATGCCCGCTTCCTTCAGGGCGATGGCCCGTTGGGCCGAGATGTGCCCGACCGACGCGCAGCGCTTGAGGTTCGTCTTTTCGGAGACGAGGCGGACGCCTGCCAGATAGTTCTCGAAATCCCGCTTGGAGAGGCCCTGGCCCTGGGTGACCATGCAGAAGCGGTGGGCCCCTGCCGCCTCGGCTGCGCGGGCGTGCTCGAGGATCTGCTCGGGCTCCATCATCGCGTGCATGGGCGTCTCAGCGTCGGCGAAGCGCGACTGTGCGCAGAAGCCGCAGTCCTCGGCGCAGCCGCCGGACTTGGCGTTTACCAGCGAGCACATGTCTGTCGAGTCGGCGAAGCGCTCGACGCGGGCCTCCCACGCGCGCTGGATCAGCGCTTCGATGGCTCCGTGGTCCTCGAGCTCTCCTAGGCGCAGAGCCTCCTCGCGTGTGATCAGCGATCCCCGACGGTCTGACATTGCGAAAACCGTATGGGGCGCGGCGGACGGCTAGGAGCTGCTCAGCGCCCGGTCCACCGGGCGGGGCGTTTCTCGGCGAAGGCTCGCATCCCCTCGCGCATGTCCTCCGAGGCGAACGAGGCCTGGCGCAGCTCGATCAGCTCCTCCTCGACATCAGCCGGCAGCGAGCTCTCGGCACGGAGCAGCTCGGAGATCACGCGCTTGTTCCCCTGCTGGGCAAGCGGCGCGTTGCCGGCCAGCTCGGCGGCGAGCTCGAGCGTCAGCGCCTCGAGCGCCTCGGCCGGCGCGATGCGATTGATCAGGCCCCAGTCCAGTGCCGTCGGCGCCTCGATGTATTTGCCGAGCAGGAACAGCTCCCGCGTCCGGGGCACGCCGATCGCATCGATGAAGCGCCGCAGGCCCGTGTGGGAGTAGACAAGCCCGAGCTTCGCCGGGGGCATCCCCAGCTTGATCCCCTCCAGGGCGACCCGCAGGTCGCATGACAGGGCAAGCTCCAGGCCCCCGCCGATCGTGTGGCCGGGGAGCATCGCGATCGTCGGGTAGGGGAACGCTTCGAGCGCGTCGATCGCTTCGGTGAAGGGGTGGGCAACCAGCTTCTCGGCACGCTCCTCGAACTCCGCGGCCGGTATCTCGCCGATGTCGTAACCGGCCGAGAACATCCCGTGGGCTCCCGTCACGACGACGCAGCGCGTCGGTGACTCCTCGGCGCTCAGCTCTGAGAGCGTCGCCGAGATCGCGTCGAGGATCGGGTGATCCAGAGCGTTGCGCTTCGCCGGGTTCGAGATCGTCAGCCGGACGACGCCCTCGGCAGGCTCGTCGATCAGGAGCTTGCCGTCGGCGAGTTCTCGGGGGGCGGACACGGGCGGAAGGCTAACCGAGTGGCGTCGAGACGGGTCCGGCGAGGGCGATCCCGGCAGGCCGTTGAGGCGCTACTCGAGCACGACGAGGGTGTCCCCCTCGTTGACGGCCTGACCCTCCTCGCAGCGGATCTCGGTCACGGTGCCGGCGTCCTCGGCCTCGACGGGCATCTCCATCTTCATCGACTCGAGAATGGCGACCGTGTCGCCCTCGTCGATCTTGTCACCGACAGCGCACTCGATTTTCCATACCGTGCCGGTGATATGAGCCTCTATGTCCGTCATCTCTCCTCCATCTGCCGATCGCAGGCCACGTGGCCGGGACAATAGATAGCCGTCCCGACCGAACCCCGGACCGGGAGGTCCTGGTGCTCGTGGCGGCACGCGACGAGGCTGAGGAGATCGCCTCGACGCTTGCCGGTCTGCGCATCCGCTTCCCGCACGCCAGGGTCTGGGTGGCGGACGACGGGTCGACCGATGGGACCGGCGAGATCGCGCGGGAGCAGGGCGCGCGGGTGGCCCGGGCCGAGGGGGTCGGCAAGGGACGGGCGGTGACGATGGCGGCGCTGATGGCGCTTCGCGAGCTCGACCAGAGCGACTGGCCGGGGCCGGTGGTGCTGCTCTGCGACGGCGACCTGGGAGAGTCGGCCGCCAGGCTGGGCCCGCTGGTGGACGCCGTGGCCGAGGGGCGCGCCGACATCGCGGTCGCGATCTTCTCGCGCTCGGTCGGCGGGGGAGTGGGGCTGGCCCTCGGATTCGCGCGCTGGGGGATCCAGAGGCGCTGCGGTCTGGAGACCCGTGCTCCAATTTCGGGTCAGCGCGCACTGACCCTTGCGACGCTGCGCGACGTCCTGCCGCTGGCGGGTGGCTTCGGAATGGAGATGGGGATGACGATCGATGCCACCCGTGCGGGACACCGCCTGATCGAGGTGGAGCTGGACCTGTCCCACCGTGCGACGGGGCGGACGGTGGCCGGGTTCGCGCACCGGGGTCGACAGCTGTTGGACTTCGTCCGCGTCTATCGCTCCCGCAGGGCGTAACCTTGAGCCCCTGGAGAGGTAGAGCGGAGTAGATGAGCGAGCTTGCACCGATGCGCGAGCAGGTCTATTCGGACCCTCGCCCCAAGGAGTACTTCGACCGCTTTCACGAGCGGGCGCGCACCCGGGAACCCGATTGGGTCTATGAGGCGGTCCGGGTTGTCACCTCGCTCTACGCCTACACCCTGCTGCGCACGCGGGCGATCTCGGTGGAGAAGGTCCCCGGCCGGGGCGGCGTGATCCTGGCCCCCAACCACTTCTCCTTCATGGACCACTTCCTGATGGGCTGTTACATCCGGCGCAAGGTCCGCTTCATGGCCAAGTCCCAGCTGTTCCACGGGCCGATGGAGTTCATCTACGCACACGGTGGCGTCTTCCCGGTCCGCCGGGGAGCCCGCGACGACGACGTGTTCATCACCGCCGAGGCGATCCTGGCGAGGGGCGGCGCGATCACCATGTACTGCGAGGGAGGGCGCTCGCGGACGGGCAAGCTGGCCGAACAGGCCAAGCGGGGCATCGGGCGCCTGGCGCTCGAGACGGGCGCCCCGGTCGTCCCGATCGCGATCTACGGCTCCTCGCGCGTCCGTAACTGGAAGCGCTTCCAGTTCCCCAAGATCACCGTCCAGTACGGCGACCCGATCCGCTGGGAGCCGATCGAGCAGCCGACCAAGGAGCAGCAGCAGGCCGTTGCCGACCAGGTCCTCACGGAGATCCGCTCCCTCTACGGCGGGCTGGAACAGCACGGGCGCAAGGGGATCCTCCGCCGGGTTCGCGAGCAGCGCCGCGCCGAGCGCCGCACCCCGGCAGGCTCAGCGGTCGCCTGAGGGCACTTCTCGCGGCAGGCCGTCGGGGACGTGGCCTACTGTTGCCGCGGCAGTCCAAACCGGCCCGTCTGAGGGCCTGAGACAGGAGAAATGCCGATGTCGGACCGGCTCGACGCAGGCGCGGTGATCAGGAAGGTCCTCGACATCTACGTCGACCAGGCATCGGTGTTGATGCCGGCGGCAGCTGTCGTGTTCGTCTTCACCGGTGTCCTCTCCTCGATTCTCCTGGTGGCCAGCCCCGGTCTTGCGCTGCTCTCGACGCTGATCAGCCTGATCGCGATCACCCTGTTCACGGGCATGGTCGTCGAGCTGGTGGCCGATATCCAGGACGGCCGCCGCGATGCCACACCAAGCCAGCTCCTGAAAGCGGCAACGCCCGTCCTGGGTTCGCTGATCCTGGTCGGAATCGTCGCCGGCCTGGGCATCCTGATCGGCTTCGTCCTCGTGATCATTCCCGGCCTGATCCTGCTGACGATCTGGTCGGTCGCCGCTCCTGTGGTGGTGCTCGAGCGACCGCCCGGCCTTGGCGCCCTGAGCCGCAGCCGCGAGCTGGTCAAGGGCAGCGGCTGGCCGGTCTTCGGCGTGATCTTCGTCCTGAGTGTGGCGGTGTCGATCGTCAGCGGGCTGATCGAGTTCGGAGCCGACTCGGCGGGCACCGCCGTGGGAATCGTGGTGCGGGTGATCATCGGCGTCCTGACGGCGCCCCTGGCGGCGCTTGCGGCATCGGTGCTCTACTTCGAACTGCTTCGCCTCTCGGGCGCCGCCGCTCCTCCGGTGGCCGCGCCCCCCTCGTCGGCACCGCCGCCACCACCGCCACCGGCGCCGCCCGAGGACCAGCCGAACCCATTCGGCTCTCCCTGAGCTCCCACCCGGGGGCCTGGGCACACTAGGGTCCGGCGAGATGTCCAGCGCTGAACCAACGGCCCTGCTGCGAGCCGGTCTGCTCGAGGGTGTCTCGATCCTCCTCGCCAGAGCGCCGGGCTCCGGTTCCGCCGAGCTCGGCTTCGCCGGTCCGGTGAAGGAGCGCTGCCGGGCATTGGGGGCCGCGGTGGCGGCATGCCAGGCCACGGCCACCGGTTCGCCCGAGGATCGCGAGGCGGCGGATGAGGCGGAGGTTCTGCGGGCCCGGGAGAAGCTGGGCGGGGTGGACGTGCTGATCGTCGACAGCGCCGGGATGTTCGAGGGCGCCGGCGAGGGGGATGCCCTCTCCGAGACGCTCCAGAGCACCTGGAACCTCACGCGGGCGCTGGCGAACGGCGCCTTCATCGCCGGGCAGGCCGGAGGACGGGTCATCCTGCTGTCGCCGCCGTCGGCTCCCGGGGCGGGACATGCGACCGCCGCGGCGGCAGGGCTTGAGAACCTGGCCCGGACGCTCTCGGTCGAGTGGGCCCGCTACGGGATCACGGTGGTGGCCATCGCCCCCGGCCGCGAGACGGGCGCCGATGAGGTGGCTTCGCTCAGCGCATGGCTGGCCTCGCCGGCGGGCGCCTACTTCTCGGGGTGCCTCATGGACCTGACCGGTCCGAGAGCCGCCGGCGCCTGATCAGCGGAGCTTCTTCCTGGCGCCGGCGGCGATGGACCAGGTCAGCCGGACATCCCGCCGAACAGCCCGCCGGTCACGTGGAGGGTCTGCCCGTGAACGTAGTTGGACCAGGGGGAGCAGAGGAAGAAGACGCCTCCGGCGGCCTCCTCGGGGCTGGCGGGACGGCCCAGGGGAATCAGCATGGAGGCCATGGCCCGCATCTGCTCGGGGATTCCCAGCTGGATCTTCTCGCCGTCCTTCTCCATCGTGTTCTCGTCGACCTTGGCCTGTGTCAGGCGGGTGTCGATGAAGCCGAAGGCGACGGCGTTGACGTTGACCTTGAACTGGCCCCACTCCTTGGCGACCGTTTTGGTGAGGCCGACGACGGCGGCCTTGCCGGCCGAGTAGTTGGCCTGCCCGGCGTTCCCGAAGGTGCCGGAGGTCGAGGAGATGTTGACGATCTTGCGGAAGACCTCCTTGCCTTCCTCGCGCTCTTTCTTGGCGGGCTCGCGCAGGTGGGGGGCGGCGGCCCTGATGACGCGGAAGGGGACGATCGTGTGGATGTCGATCATCGCCTGGAAATGCTCGTCGGTCATCTTGTGGATGGGGGCATCCAGGGTGTAGCCGGCGTTGTTGACGATGATGTCGATCTTCCCGAAGGAGTCGACGGCCTTCTGCACCAGTTCGTCGGCCGCGCCGGGCTTGGTCAGGTCGCCGGCGAAGACGGCGGTCTCTCCGGCGATCTCGCCTGCGGCCTGCTGGGCGACGTCGCCGTCGAGGTCGTTGATCAGGACCTGGGCGCCCTGGGCGACCAGCAGCTCGGCTGTTGCGCGGCCGATCCCGCGTGCCGAGCCGGTGACGATGGCGGACTTGCCGTCGAGTACTCCCATAGCTGATGCTTCTCCTTGTAGGTCGGGGAGAAGGAGTTATATAGGTGCGCTGAGGCTCGGCGGGGTCGGCTCAGCCGCCGGTGCGGACGCCGAAGTCCTGCGTGTAGATGCCGCCCGACTGGCCGTGGGAGAGCGCTTCGGTGTGGGGCGAGACGCCGATTCCGGTGTCCCTGTAGCGGGCGTCGAGGATGTTTGCGCGGTGGCCGGGGGATCGCATCCAGGAGGCCACGACGGCCTTGGGGGTGCCGAGCCAGAGGCTGCCCCAGGCGATGTTCTCACCGACTTCGAAGCCGATGTGGGAGCTGTAGATGTAGCCGGTCCTGCGCATCCGCATGAGGGGGGTCTCCCCGCGGGGGCCGACGTGTTCGAAGTAGTCCCCGAAGGCCATGCTCTCGGTGTGGGCCTGGGCGGCCCTGACGAGCCGTTCGTTCCAGTGCAGCGCCGGCTCGCCGTGCCGTGCCCGTTCGCGGTTGACCAGGCACAGGGTGGCGGCCCGGACGAGACGGACATCGGTGGCGCTCGGGTGCATCCCGGAGTCCGGGCAGACACCGTTCTTGGCATGGAATACGAGCTGTGTGCTCCTGGAGGCGGGGACCTTGTGGTGGCCCTTGACGCAGTGGGCGTGATGGAAGCTGTGGGTGGCGTGGCGGGGCGTCTTTGAGCCGTGTGCCGCGCAGCCGCCGCGCTTGTGGGTGTGGGCGGTGGTTGCGCCGGCAGCCCCCGCGGCGGCGGGGATTGCGAGCAGGAAGAGCGTGCTGATGGCTCCCGCAAGTGGGAGAGAGGATCGGGCCATGTTGGGCCTATCGGCCGGGCCCCCCGTAGACATGAGCCGTGCAGCGGAGGTTTGGACAGGTTTTCGATTGACGGCCCCTGCTGCCTATGCTTGAGCCGTGCGCAGGCTCCTGGTCGCCTTCTGCTGCCTGGCGATCATCGGCGCGGTCGTCGCTGCTCGGATCGACTCCTCGAGCCACGTTGCCGGCCTTTCTGCGCCCCTCCTGGTGGCGCCCCCGAAGCCCGGTTGGCTGGGGTTGAACGGCAACAGCAGCAACTACCTGGGGACGGTCGACACCTTCTCGAAGGTGGGGGTGGTCTTCGACAGGAACCTGGAGCTGCAGGCCGGGCAGCTACCGGGGGAAGGGCCTCCGGGAAGTCCGGGGCGCGAACTGGTGGAGCGTCTGGCGGTGGATCAACGCCTGGGGATGAGCCCGGTAGCGGTGATCGAGTACCAGGGCTATGGCCGGCCGGGGTTCGAGTTCCATGAAGATCCCGAGTTCCCCAGCCGCCGCGCCGCTGCCGAAACGGCTCAGGGCCCCGGTTCGATCGACGGATATGTCCAGGGCTTCATCCGTTCTGCCCTGGCGGTTCGCCGGCTGGCCGCGGCCCGCTATCCGGGGACGGAGGTCCGCTTCGAGGTGATGAACGAGCCCTGGGGCTACACGACCCCACAGTTCGACGGTGGCCGGTACGGCGAAGTCCTTGCGGCGCTGCTGCCGGCGGCGACGGCAGCGGGGATCCCCTCGAAGGACATCTATGTGGCCGCGACCGGCGAGGGGTGCTCGGCGGGCCGGTGTCGCGCGGGAGGCTGGGTCGCGGACATGTACCGGGCGGAGCCGGCCCTGCGCACGCAGATCGCCGGCTGGTACCTGCATCCCTACGGTCCGGCCGAGGGGGTGACGGTCGATGAGAACGGGGGGATCCAGGCTGTCCCGCTGATCAGGGCCGGGATGGCCTCGGGTCGGGACAACCTGATCGTCTCGGAGCTGGGCTTCTGCGCGCGGGATGTGAACAACCCCTCGGGCCTCCCCGAAGGGGTCAGCTGCCATGGCGCTCCGGCGGTCGCGGCGACGCAGGCCGCGGCGAGCCTGCGCAGTTCGCTCGAGCAGGCTTCGGCCTACCACCGCGAGGGGTGGCTGCGAGCCCTGATCGTCTATTCGAGAAACGACGGCGGCTGGGCGATGCAGCTTCCCGGCGGTGCCCTGACGCCCTCCGGTCAGGCGCTGCTGGACTTCGCGTCCTCGAGCGCCTCGGGCTGAGGATCGAGCTTGTGCATTGGGCGGAGGCATCGTGCCTCCGCCCAACGCATCGCACGACCACGGAGTCGTGCGGGGGCCGTTTCAGACCCCGATAACCAAACCCCTCGAACTACCCGGTGTTGCTCGGTCTCCCGCCGAATACTGCAACCGTATGAGGCGCCGCTAGAGGCCCAGGGTGCGGCCCAGGATTTCGCGCATGATCTCGTCGCTGCCCCCGCCTATCGGGCCGAGGCGAGCATCGCGGACGGCCCGCTCGACCCAGTACTCGCGCATGTAGCCGGCGCCACCGTGGATCTGCAGGCACTCGTCCATCAGCTCGTAGGCGGCGCGCTGGGTCAGAAGCTTGGCCATGGTCACCTCGCGCATCGGTTCCTCGCCGGTGACGAAGCGGCGCAGGGCGTCATAGGTGACGCAGCGGCAGGTGTAGACGGAGGTGGCCATGTCGGCAAGCTTGTGACGGATCGTCTGATGGCCCGAGAGGGGGCGACCGAAGGTCTGGCGCTCGCGGGCGAACTCGGCTGTCTTCTCCCATGCCAGTTGCATCGCCCCGACGGCCCCCAGGGCCATCGCCAGGCGCTCCCACTGGAAGTTGGCCATGATCAGCTTGAAGCCCTCGTTGAGCGGGCCCAGCAGGTTCTCCTCGGGGACGAAGACCTCCTGGAAGGCGATCGTGGCGGTGTCCGATGCGAACCAGCCAAGCTTGTGGAGGGCCGATGAGGAGACCCCCTCGCCACGGTCGACGATCAGGAAGGAGATGCCGTGGTGGCCGCCCTCCTGGGTCGTCTTGACGGCCGTCACGATGAAGTCCGCCCGGACGCCGTTGGTGATGTAGGTCTTCTCGCCGTTGAGCATGAAGCCGCCGTCCACCCGCTCGGCTTTGCTGGTGATGCCGGCCACGTCGGAGCCCGCGCCGGGCTCTGTGATGCCAAGCGCGCCGATCTTCTCCCCGGCGATCGCGGGGACCAGGTAGCGCTGCTTCTGCTCCTCGGTGCCGAACTTCCAGATCGGCGGCGTGGCGATGTTGATGTGGGCGCCGATGCCGGCGGCCGTTCCGCCCGAGCCGGTTCGGGCGAGCTCCTCGATCAGCACGGCCTCGTGCAGGTAGTCGCCCCCCTGCCCGCCGTAGCGCTCCTCGTACTTCAGTCCCAGCAGCCCCTGGGCGGCCATCTTTCCGAAGACGTCGTTTGAGAACCAGCGGTCCTCCTCCCACTGTGCAGCGTGGGGTGTGAGCTCTCGCTCGATGAATCCGCGGGCCGACTCGCGCAGCTGCTCGTGCTCATCGGTGAACGGGGGGTTCGGGGCCATGGCCGTCTGGAACCTACAGCCTCGCGGCGGGGGGCCGTGGCTCGGGGGAGGTCAGGGTTCGTAGGGCGGTGCCTCGCCCCAGCCCCAGTGAGGGACGGGCGCGTGTTCGACCACGTCGGCGCCGGGCTGGGAGTTGTGCATCGCCAGGCGGGTCCCCCACTCGACGTAGGCGACGAAGGCCGAGCGGAACTCCGGATCGCCGGGGAGCCCCGCGTCGTCGGCCGCGAGGCTCATCAGCGAGGCGAAGCGAAACCGCTGCTCTGGGGTGATCGAGAGGTTGTGGTGCTTGTGAAGCATCCGCTCGTAGCCGCCCAGGCTCTCGGTGTAGTGGGCCGGGCCGCCGAAGACCTCGCACCACCAGGTGATCACGTGGGAGCGGTGCTCCTCCCCGACTCCCCCGGGAAACAGGGGCGAGAGCAGATCGTCGCTCTCGACGCGGTCGTAGAAGGCGTTGATCAGGCGCTCGAAGGCGTCCCGGCCGCCCGCCCATTCATAGAGGGATGGCATGGGGAGATCGTAGTGGCGCCGCCCTGCCCGGCCGCAGGGCTCCGGGTGAGCGCGTCGAGGGTCCTACGCTTGGAGGAGGATGTTTCTCCTGATCTTCATCGTCCTGCCTGTGGTCGAGATCTTCGCGTTCGTCGAGGTGGGCCTGGCGATCGGCTGGCTGTGGGCGGTGCTGCTGCTGATGGGCACCTCGATCATCGGCTTTCAGATGGCTCGCAGCCACGGCCGGTCCGCCTTCGGCGAGGTGTCCCGGGCCTTCTCCGAGCGCCGCCCGCCCCGCGTCACCGCGCTGGACGGAGCCCTCGGCTCGTTCGCCGGGCTGCTCCTGTTCATCCCCGGTTTCGTGACCGACCTGATGGGCGCCGTGCTGCTGCTGCCGCCGGCCCGGAAACTTGTGCGCACCTGGATCTCGAGCCACTACGGGGGGCGGGCCTTCGCGGTTGCCACCTCGGCCGGGCGGTTCGTCCGCGGCACCAATCCGAGGCACCCGGCCGACGTGGAGTCGACGGCTGTCGAGGAGGACCTGCGCCAGCTGCCGCTGTAG
>Ga0265327_10003405_pt1 | contig 15249 bp, 11 predicted proteins | sample 41621metaG_FD_202089 | JGI IMG/M metagenome (GOLD analysis project Ga0265327, IMG submission 202089) | Rhizosphere microbial communities from Carex aquatilis grown in University of Washington, Seatle, WA, United States - 4-16-21 metaG | ecosystem: Host-associated > Plants > Roots > Rhizosphere... | reverse complement strand
CGACATCGCGGCCTGCTCGGCCTGCGAAATCGTCGAACGCATCAACGCGGTCTTGGCACCAAAAGTGCCCTCCGCCGCCACCAAAGCCGGGATATGCGCATCAAGCAGACTCATACGATCCTCTCCTTCTATTAGTGTGTGTTGTCAATTCCGTTGTCACGTGGTCAAACAAGACCGGGCGTATAGGTCACGGCGGCATTCGCATCACCGATCATGTAGCTAGCGGCCGCTTCCGTGACGCCGAGGCCAGCACGCCCCAGCTCAGCCACTGCCCTGACGGCTGCGGTATTGCGCTCAATGCCGTTGGTAGTCAAGTGCGCAGCAGATTGCAGAGATACCGGGTCGGCGGCCGGTGGCACCACCGCACTGATCACCGGTGCCGCAGCGGCATGCGCCACGGCCAGGCGAGCGGTGAGCGCTTCCACGGCGGCTCCGGTTGCCGCCAGGCCCTCCGGAAGGACGTTCAGATACATCGCACTCATACCTCTCTGCTCTCGGGGATCCTCTGAGTTGTCACACGGACGGCAATGCCGACAAACGTGATCCGCCTGCCGCGGTCCCTATGGTTATTGCACCGGCACACCTCGCTCACAGCAGGCATCCCTGAGGTAGCAAGTCTTGGATCGCGTCTGGGACTGCCGCTATTTCGGTGACGGAACTGACCCCCAGCGCGATGGTCTGCCGCTCGGCCAAGTACTCGGCATAGGAGCGCGATCCGAGTCTCATCCCCAGAGCCGTCCACGCGTCGATCACCGACCACCGTGCGGGATTGCGCTTTGCCCAAACGCTTCGGTCCAGCCGGAGCTTCCACTCCGGCAAGTCCACTCTCTCGCCGCCGTACTGACCCAGGAACTGTGCGTAGTCCACCTGAGCACCCCGGACCACCGCGATACCCCGCCCCAGGGGACTTCCTGCCGACAGGATCCCGAGTATTCCACGAGCTGCCTCGTGACCGGTCGTGACTTCCTCGGCCAGCACGACCGACGGATAGGAGCCCAACGCAATACATGCATCGACGATGGATACCAAGATGTCTGCAGAGTCCTGCATCTGGCTGGCTGTACCGAGCACCCTCGGCAGGCGCACGAGACTGAAATCGAGTTCCTCGGTTGAGCCGGTGATGATCAGCTCGGCAAGTGATTTCGACGCCGCATAAGGATATGCGGCCTCTCGAGGATCGGTAACGCACGGCACTGCAGCATCCGCGTTGACGACGAATGTCGACAGGTGCACCAACCTTGCTGCACTCGCCGCGCACGCATGCGCTGCCGCTGACACCAGCTCCACGTTCGCTGCTCGCAATCCGCGGTATGGCGCGAGCATGTTGGTATTACCGACGCAATTCACCAGAGTTCGCGCTCCCGCGCCTCGCATCAACTGTTCCAAGTCTCGCGCGCCGTATCCGGAACGGAGATACTCAATCCGTACGCCCGGCGAGTTCCTCAGCGCCGCCCACGGACCGTCCTGCGGCAGATCAGATCTCGACACCAACACAACGTCCGCCGGTAGGGCGCGGGCTTGTTTCAGCTCCAACACTGCCTGCGCGAAGCCTGTACCAAGAATTCCCGAGGCACCCAACACCACCACGGGCTCGGTTCCCTCGAGGGTTGGGGGCTGCATGGCGCGGGGAACCGAGACAGGTCGGCGCAGCCACAGATCTTCGACATCGTGCGCGATCTCGGCAGTGGCGCCGAAACTTTCGAGTCCGTCGTGGCTCGTACCCATCTCGACCAAGGCGCTGGCGGAATCGGCACTGATCACGTCAAGAATGGTGATCTGACGTCTCAGATAGCCGCGCGTATCGGGAAGAATCTTTATGAGGTCCAATGAACCGACGCCCTCGCCGAGCAGGGAAGAGTCGGGGCGGATTGACCTTCCGAGGTGGCGACTCCAGATTTTTGCGAGCGCTGCGGCGCGGGCGTTCGTTTCCGCCTCGTCTGGCATGGCATCCACGAACTCAGGCATGGTCCGCAGGTTGGCGCTGTCGATTTTCCCATTGGACTTGCGTGGAATTCGCGGCACCCCGACAACAACGAAGGACGATACGCCCATGTGTACCAAGAGACGTCTGATACCGGCTGCGACTACGGCATCTTCCGCACCGTCGTGAGTGCGCTGCGTCTGGAACCACACCACTAGTCCGCCGTGGTGGACCTCCGCACCGACATCCATAACCGCGGGATTCTCGGCGATGGCCCGCAGTACAGCAGCGGTGTCGACCCGCTTACCGGAAATCTTCACGATTGCGTCCCGGCGACCGCGAAAGACGGGGAAATCGTCCTCGTCGAAGGTCACCCTGTCGGCGGTCGCGAAAGCGCGGCGCGACCCGCCGTCGGCCGTCGACACCACGCCGAAACTTCTGTTCTGCAGACCCAAATACCCGCAGGAGACCACATCCCCTACGACGACCACTTCACCGAACGCAATGAAGACCGTGTTGGGGAGCAGAGGCCGACCCAGCCGTAGGCGCGCTGTGCTGTTCTGCTCGGCTCGATCGCAGTCAATCGGAAGGTGAGTCACAACTACCGTGGCCTCGGTCGGACCATAGGTAGACACAAGCGATATTCGTTGCGCAGCACCGGAAGCAATCCATTTGTCCACCGCGCTCGACCGAATCGCCTCGCCGCCGACGATCACCTGCCGCAAGCATGATCGCCGAATCGCGTCGAGCGTCTCATCGTCCTCGCACAGTAGATGCCACACAGCGGTAGGTAGATCTACGAGCGTCGGTGCTGCCGCGACAAGATCGCGGGACAGAGCCTGCAGGTCACCTGCCGTCATCGCCGCGGATCTCGCCACTGTGCAGCCACTGAACGCGCTACCGAATATCTCCTCGACACTGATATCGGATGTCAGAGGTGCGCATTGGAGGAGAGTGTCGGTGGACTCCCAGCCATACGCATCTCTCAGGGCGGCACAGAAGCGCGCCAGGGAGCCGTGCGAAATCTGGACCAGTTTAGGCAAACCGGTCGACCCCGACGTCGGCATGACATAGGCGATCCGGTGCGCCAGTTCTTGGTCGCGGGCGACTGTGCCGAGCCGACCGTCGATGAGGGCCTGCCGCGTGGCGTCAACGACATCCTCCAGTAATGTGCCGACAACATCGACCACGCGGACCGTGATGTTATCTTCTGTTCCGGCAATCGAATCCGCCCGAAGCCGGAGGTCTTCGACGGATTCGCAGACGCTGTAACCACAACCTGCCAGATGAGACGCCACCAACAGGTCAACGGTCTTGTCAGTCTGATCGTCGGTGAACACCAGGATGTCTCCCGGCGCGATATCGTTCCGCACCAGCCAATCGAGCCACGCGTCGACGTAACGGCGCCGTGGCAGATACTCACGTATCGCAGCCCCCGGATGCAAGAACCAAGCGGGAGCCACCGTTTCCTCCACACGCATGACTCCATCACCGCGACTACGCGAGCCCTCACCACTCACGCCGAACCATTCGTTGACGCTCATGGCGATCGGTTGCTCCCACATCGCCCGCATGGACCCCAACGCCGCCGCAATCCTCTCGGCGACCCAGGGCTGACCGCCGTCCTCGGCATTGTCAGCTCTGTTCCAGATGGCTATGTCGAGCCGGCGGTCGTCCTCATCAAGGAGACAGGCCACGGTCATGCCCTCGACCGGTCCGATATCCGTGGCGACCGGTGCCTCAGACAAGAAGGGCCGGAGCTCCGGGGCACACGATTGGCGGATGAAGTTAAAAGTCAGGCCATCGATATGCGGTGTCTTGTTGATCGCCAGATACATTCGGCGATATTGCTCCTCCCGGAGCCACCGACGCCTTGCCGCTCGCACGTAGTCTCGGTCTAGTGCACGAACAACCTCACGCACCGACGCATATGGAGGAAACCACACCGGGTGAGCGACCGAATTGACCAGACACGTCGCCACATCCAGGTCCGGGTCACCGAAACGGTTGTCCACCGCGTGGACCAGCAGGCAGGCCGTGTGCTGGCGGAGGCTTGCGTGAACGGCGACAGTAGCCGCTGCCACCACGATGTTGAGAGGAAGCTGCTGATCTTCGGCGAGGCTGAACACTTCGTCGAATGCCCTACCGGAGATCGTCACCAATTCCTGGAGTACGCCTCGGGCCGCGGTGGCTGAACCATGAGCAGCATCCTCGGCACCGCCACCGAAAAGCGCCGCATCGGCAATCTCACGCTGTACCTGATCAGCGAACCGCACTGCGGCCTCGTCCGCCTTCATCGTCTCGCGTCGGTGCGCCTCGGCAACTTTGGCCAGACCATCACCAATACAGGCCTTTTCACCTTCGCCAGGACTGGCCAAATAGCGCCCCAGGCCAGCCTCGACGGCCGCCGTGGAACCGCCGTCCAGCAGCACGTGGTGACAGTACGCATCAAGGCCCACTACCTGGGCGCCCCCGTCGACACGTACGACATAGCGTACGAGCGGCTTCCCGAGTATGCCGCCGGACCACATGTGCATGAGGTCGCCACCGCGATCAACCGAAACAACCTCTGAGTCCTGCCGGACTTCGACAATGTCGTCAAACTGCAAGCACGCAAACAGATTCGGATATCCGCTGTCCGCACCCGACTCCTCAAGGGCACACAGCTGGATAGGGTTGTCGTTCACCATTGCGCGCAGCGCGGAAAGGAGATCCGACATTGCGATCGGAAGGAATCGGTAACTCTTGCCGATTAGGTACAACGAGGGGTCGCCGTCCTGCAGCACACCGTTGTAGATGTTCTGCTGAGATCTGCTGAGCGGGATCCGATCCAGACCGCACTCTGTCGCCACCGTCACGCAGATGCCCCCTGCGCCGCCTTCTCGAGTTCGCGCACCCAGCCCGATATCGACAGGTCATCGGCCAGCAATCGAATTACTTCCGATTCCCGTTTTACTCCAAGCTGTTTCATCAAAAGCATGAAGCGAACTGAGTCCAGCCCGAGGTCACGAAGATCGGTGGCGTCGCCGTCCACGAAATCTGATTCCCCGACATAGAGGACGTCGCAGACGGCTGCGGCGACCTTCTCTCTGAGACCTGCGGTCATGTCGCGGCCTCCTGGATCCGTTCCCCCGCCATCGAAGCCGCAAGCGAGCTGCGCATAACCTTGCCGGACTTCGTTCGCGGTATCTCGCCGACGATGACTATCACCGATGGTCGCGCGATGGACTCCGACTCGCGACGATAGGTCGCGGCGATGCTTCGCTTCAGCTCAACCACCCCCTCGTCGCTCGCATCCATAGCCGGAACCACTGCCAGCCCCACCAACGCGCCGAAGTCTGAATCCGGGATCTCGTAGCACGCGGCATCCTGGACTCCAGACACACCAGCGGCGATACGGTCAACCTCGTCTGGTACGACGTTGACGCCGCCCGAGATGATCATCTCCGACGATCGGCCCCGGATATAGAAGAACCCGTCCTCGCGGCGCTCGAAGAGATCTCCGGTATTCACCCATCCGTCAACGAGTGTTTCGGCGGTACGACGCGGATTGTTCCAATAGCCCAACATGTTTGCAGGCGATTTGACCCATAGGGTGCCGTAGGTAACCGCACCGTTGTCATCCGTGAAGTCGGGGACGGTTGCGGTTCCCTCGGCAAGACGAACCTGCACACCAGGGTAGGGCCGCCCCACAGCCCCCTCTTCGATTTTCGCGAGCGACTCATCGCCGGTCGGCAAGCACAAGGCCGTGCAACCGGTCTCGCTCAGCCCGTACACCTGGGCCGTGCGAACACCTGCGGCTTCGACGAACTGAACATCGGACGAGATGGCACGTGAGCCGCCGTAGCCGATAAAGCGGAGCGAAGGAACGTCCGCACCACCACATCTGAGCTCAGAAACAAGCCGCGACAACAATGTCGGTACTAGGCACGCGCTCGCTACCGCGTTCGCATTGAGCGTCTCCACCAACGACGATGTCGCTTCTCCCCCGGTGACGCACACCGAGCCGTGCATCAGACCATTGAGTATCCACCACAAACCACCGATGTGCGTCGCAGGCAACGGCGAGTACGTGGTCTCGCCCGCATGCCAGTCGATCCAGTCTAAATCGTTCTCCTGCAAGATATCTGGTATGGCAAAGAAAGTCCGGTTGGCTAGCAGTACCGCTTTCGGCTCACCCGTGGTGCCACTGGTGAAAATCATCGCAAGCGGCGTATCGGCTGGACAGTTCTCAATATCCCCCAGCGCCGACGTCCCAGCGGGCTCGCCCCCTCCCGCATTGACCGCGAGCGTCGGTATCTCATCCTGATTCGCCGACAGAGGAGAGCTCACGCCGCATCCCGGTGTGACGAGAATTGCACGTGGCTCTGTTACCTCACAGAACCGTGCAATCGTCGCCGCCGGCAGACCGCCATCCACCATCACCGCAATCGCATTCAAGCGCGCACAGGCCAGCACCGAAAGATACGTCTCGGGTCCATTATCCGACAGGACGATAACCCTGGAGCCGGTGCCGACCGACAGCTCATGAAGACTTACCGCAAGCCGTTCCACCTCCGCAACGAGATCTCCATACCACAGCACGCCAGTCCCGTCACTCCGTTGCAGCGCAACAGCATCGGGCCTGACATGCGACTGATCGACGATCCGCTGCAGCACAGAAGCAGAGATACCGGACATAGCCACGGGGTTCACCTTCTACAGTTGGGTCATGGGATGTTGATAACCGCGATCTCAAAATCTCCGGTTGCCGCCCCGCCGTCCCGGTCCCAGAATTCGATAGTGCAACGAACCTGTAGGTATCGCCACGTTTTCTCGATGATCTGGAAATCGCCGGCCCACAGCCGCGCCTGAAAATCCCGCGGATTGATCAGCCGCCTGTACCGCGACGAGGTGCTCTTGATCAGCATGCCGGCAAGCTGATTCTGGCAGTAGTCATCGAGTGACCAGCCCCGAAATGCCCAGATATCCTCTCGGACAGTACCTTGCGCGAAAGCGCTATAGGCCAACTGATTGAAGCACAGCACTAGCTCCACCGCGTTGAAATGCCCCGTGCTGCGTATGTATGCCGAGTCGTCGATCTTGAAGTTGCCGGTTGCGAATACAGAATCTTGGGAGAAGCCGTACTCGCCATCCAGCAGATATCGACATCCCTTGTACGAATACGGCTCAAGCACCCTGGAGAGAATGTCCTCCTGAAGGGGGACGGTATCGGCTGACTGCAGCCCGGTCTGCACAGCAGAGGGGAGGACTACCCCGCTCATGCGGCGAAACCAGGAGTCTCGAGGCCGTCCAGCATCGTGAGTCGGTGAGTCGTGAGCGTGCCGGTGGCCGTACCGTGCTTGGCGCGGTGTACCAAAACTCGGTTGTCCCACAAAACGATATCGCCCACCTCGTAATGCTGGGCATGGATGAACGGCGATTCGTAGTCAAGGTCAAGCTGACCCGATGCAGTCAGTAACTCCTGCAGCACGGCTGGATTTAGCGTGGTTCCGTCCCGGTCTTCGATCGACATCGTTCCGGCTTCACAGATGTACAGGATCTCTTCACCGGTCTTCGGATGCCTGATCACCGTCGGCCACTTTTGTGGCGGCGTCACCCGTTCGATCTCGTCCAGGATCTCGCCGATTGGCCGATACACATCACTCGGACGGATCTTGATGTACCTCCGCGGGGAGTGCACGCTGACGGTCCCCCGTACGGAATTCTTCGTCTCCGCAGGCACCGTCTCCCAGACCTTGCTCAAGTCGATGAAGTAGGTTCCGCGGTCGTGCCCGGGCACCGCGAGCGGCACCACCATAGAAAAAGCGAAGGGCTCCGGCATGAACATGTAGTCGACGTGCCAGAAGGCACCTGTCTTCGGGACGCCGTGCCCCTGCTCGGTCGAGGAGACAAAGATCTCCGGGTGCTCCCGGTGGTGGTAGACGGGCTCGTAGTACGGAACGACGTCTCCGATGATTTTCCCGAGCTGGAGAAATTCTTCCGGGGACGGGTGTACGTCCTTGAGGACGACGAGCTTGTTCTTGTAGACGATCTCTCGGATCTCGTCGGTCGCGATGGTGTCCAGATTCTTCGGGTCGATGCCCGTGACCTGTGCCCCGAGCCCCTCGCCCTTCACATTAAGCGTCATCGACTCTGCTCCTCATCCAGCTCTTGCTGCCCCGGCCAATTGATGTCATGTCATCTGCGCTACCGCGTAAAGGCGAACCAACATCCCCTGCGAGACAACACTTGGGGCATGTACGGCCCACAACAGCGAGCGCCGACTAACAGAGCAGTCGAACCAACATGACAGAAAGTTCCCCCGAAGTTCCTCGCAGACTTCGCGGGCACACGGACTCCACAGACACACCTCGTGAAAAAACGCACCACGACGAGGGTTTAGTGACCACACCGCGATTGCCGGCCGCCCCGGGAGCGTCAGAGTGACGTTCGTCTCTGGAACTTCAGGGACCGGCGATCCGACCCATAACCGTGGGCTTTGTCGGTCCGCAGTGTCGTTCGTCGAACAAGCACGAGGAGAACTATGACCACCCCGACTGCCGAAGCGCCGGCCATCGAGACACCGCAGCGCGTGCAGCTGGATATCTCGGGTATGTCATGCGCTGCGTGTGCGGGCCGGATTGAAGCCAAACTGAACAAAGTGCCGGGCGTGCGGGCTTCGGTCAATTTCGCCACGAGGGTCGCGACTATTGACAGCGACGATATCGCCATCGACCGGCTGTGCAAGATTGTCGGCGACGCGGGCTTCCGAGCGGCCCCTCACACGGATTCAAATGTCACCACCGAGGACCCCGACGCCGCACATGCGAGGGACCTTCTGCGCCGACTTCTTGTTGCTGCAGTCCTATTCGTGCCACTTGCCGACCTTTCGGTCATGTTCGCGGTCGTACCAGACACGCGGTTCCATGGCTGGGGCTATGTGCTGGCAGGGTTAGCCGCACCGATCGTGACCTGGGCTGCTTGGCCATTCCATCGCGTCGCCCTGCGAAATGCGCGCCATCACAGCGCGTCTATGGAAACGCTGATCTCCGTGGGAATCGTGGCCGCAACCGTCTGGTCCCTCTACACCGTCTTCTTCAATTCCCGTCCCCGCGAAGCGCACGGGGTCTGGCAGTCGATACTCAGTAGCGATTCGATATATCTCGAAGTCGCGGCCGGCGTAACGGTGCTCGTACTCGCGGGACGGTTCTTCGAAGCGCGCGCCAAATCCAAAGCAGGGAACGCGCTTCGCGCATTGGCGGCCCTTGGGGCCAAGAACGTCTCGGTGCTCCTCACCGACGGCAACGAGCTGGAGATCCCGGCCGGAGAGCTCAAGAAGAGGCAACGATTCGCAGTCCGGCCCGGCCAGACAATCGCGGCGGACGGCGTCGTGATCGAAGGCTCCGCGGCGATCGACATGAGCACGATGACCGGGGAGTCCCAGCCCGTACGCGCGCAACCGGGCACAACGGTCATCGGCGGCACTGTCGTGCTCGACAGCCGTCTGGTCATCGAGGCCACCGCCGTCGGCTCTGACACACAATTCGCCGCCATGGTACGGCTCGTCGAGGATGCCCAAGCACAGAAGGCAGGCACCCAACGCCTCGCGGATCGTATTGCGGCAGTGTTTGTTCCAATCGTGTTCGCCTTGTCGATCGTCTCCGGCCTGGTGTGGCTTGCGCTCGGCGCCGGGCCGGATCGTGCGTTCTCCGTATCCTTGGCCATTCTGGTCATCGCCTGTCCGTGTGCGTTAGGGCTTGCCACCCCGACGGCGATGATGGTTGCCTCCGGCCGCGGGGCGCAACTGGGCATCTTCATCAAGGGTTACCAAGCGCTGGAAACCATCCATGGCATCTCGACGGTTGTCTTCGACAAGACGGGGACATTGACCACCGGTCAACTCACCGTCAGCTCCGTCTCTTCCTCAGAAGATTGGGATCCCGACGAAATCCTCGCCCTCGCAGCCGCGGTGGAATCGGCATCGGAGCATTCGGTAGGCGCCGCGATCGCGGCAAGCACGCCCAGTCCGTCCCCCGTGCAGGACTTCGTCGCGGTCGCCGGCCTGGGTGTTTCCGGGGCTGTAGACGGACACACCGTCGCAGTCGGCAGACCATCGTGGGTGCTTCAGTCGACAACACCCGACAGTGAACTCGAAGCAGCGCGCCGCCTCGGCGAATCTCGTGGTGAAACAGTCGTTTTCGTGGCAGTAAACGGAATTTTCTGCGGTGTGATCTCGTTGGCCGACACCATCAAGGAATCCGCTGTGGGCGCCATTGCGGCCCTGCACAATCGTGGCCTGCAGACCATCCTGCTCACCGGCGACAACCAAGCAGCCGCCAATGCCGTGGCCGCCGCGGTGGGGATCGACAAGGTAATTGCCGAAGTCCTACCTGAGGGCAAGGTCAGCGTGATTCAAGAGCTTCGCGACAGTGGTCAGACAGTAGCGATGGTCGGCGACGGTATCAATGACGGGCCTGCCCTGGCATGCGCAGACCTCGGACTCGCCGTCGGTCGAGGCACCGACGTGGCAATCGGTGCCGCAGACATCATTCTGGTCCGCAACAACCTTGATGTGGTACCGCTGGCTCTGGATCTCGCCCGTGCAACCATGCGCACCATCAGAATGAATATGATCTGGGCTTTCGGCTACAACATCGCGGCCATCCCGATCGCTTCGGCCGGTCTACTCAACCCGTTGATCTCCGGTGCCGCGATGGCGTTCTCATCGTTCTTCGTGGTCTCGAACAGCCTGCGGCTACGTAAATTCGGCCAGTAGCGTCAGGTCTGCCGGTGGCTCCGCCACGATCACGCGCGGGTGCGCTCGATACGTCAACGACGGCCCTGCGATAGCTCGCGAAGCATTGCGTTGTAGGCATCGAGGTCGTCATCGGCATACTCGCTGTCGGCGTGCCGGTCCTCGCGGGCAGCCACCTGCCGGTCCTGTCGCGCCCATTGGGAAACGAGCGCAACGATGACGAGGATTACCGGCAATTCTGTTGCGCCCCAGGCAATTGCACCACCCAGATGTTGGTCCGCAGTGATACTTCCCAACCAGGGCAGATTCAGATAGCTGTAGAACGTGCCCCCCACCGGCGACGTCATGGTCATCAGCGCGATCCCGAAAAATGCGTGAAACGGCATGACCGCGAACAACAGACCGATGCGCGCGAGGTGTGGAAGCCGGCGCGGCCCGGGATCGACACCGATTATCCCCCAATAGAACAGGTATCCAACTAGGAGGAAATGAACCGCCATCAGCTCGTGGCCCCAGTGATACCGAACCAAGGTGTCGAACAGGGGGGTGAAGTAAACGACGTAGGGCGATGCGACGAAGAGAACGAAGGCGATGATCGGGTTGGATAGGAATTTCGTCGCGGGCGAGTGCATGAACCAGGTAAGCCATTCCCGGGGGCCGGGATTGGCGTCGCCGTGAGCCGGCAAGACTCGCAGCGCCAGGGTCACGGGGCCGCCCAATACCAAGAGGACGGGGATGAACATATTCAAGATCATGTGTTCGGCCATGTGCACGCTGAACATCGCAGATCCGTAGGCGCGCAGGCCTGACCCAGTTGTGACGGCAAGGAGGATGCAGCCGGACATCCACGCCACCAGCCGCCCTGACGGCCACGCATCCCCGCGGCGGCGCAGCCGGACATAACCAACCAAGTAAGCGAATCCGAGCACCAGCGCTGCCGCGCCGACAAAGGTGTCGAACCGCCACGTCGCGACGAGGCTGATGACCCCAGGCGGCCGCGTCAGCTCGTACCCAAGAAAGACATCCCAGGCACTGAATACGTGGGTGAGGAAGCGCGGCGCAGGCTGCACCGCCATCGCCACAACCGCGGCCAAGGCTCCGAAAACAAGCAGGGCTTCGATCACCGCGGGCACCGAGCGCCCGGGACGTGGTTCGCCGGACAAAAGCACCCGACTATCCGCAAGGCACACGGCCGCCAGACAGACCCCGGCGACGAGTCCGAGGATGTCGAAATCCGAACTGAACGGGCCCCCGCTGCCCAACAGGTAGTAAAGCAACGCTCCGTAGCCGAGACATATTGCGCCGCATACGACCTGGAGACCCACCACCGACCGGGAGACGGGTCGACCCGCTGCCGCGGTCACACTCTTCAATCCGCCCAGCACCGCCAGGGCAGTGGTGAACACGATCGCGGTACTCGTGGAATAGTCATGGTCGGGTCCCTGCCCCGGATTACCGGTCACGGTCGGCGCAACTACTCCGACGAGCGCCACGAGTAGCAGAACGACATGCCCAGGCCATCGGGTAGTGAAACGTAGTCCCACCGCGAGTAGCAGTGCACACAACGCGGCCACAATCCATCCGCGCGAGGTTTCCGATGCGGCAACGGCATCGGAAAACGCCGCGCCCGTCACCAGGTCCGCTACCGCCATACCGGAGTCGTGCGCGGCTTGGAGCACCACCATGACGGCCGCGGCCGCACACCATCCCATCGAGACCCGCTCTGCTGCGAGGTGTATGCGAAACGGTCCGGCATCCAACAAGCCGTCGCGCGCAGGCCGAGACATCATGACCACGTAGACCAGTGCACCCACGCACCACATACTCAGCAGGGCTGCAATGAAGTAGCCGACCGGGACGGCGGCGGCGGTGAAACTTCCTGGATAGGGGTTTCCGCTATCTGCGTAGTGGCGTGGCCCCGCAAGGAGCCCATAGCTGCCGATGGCGGTGACGAACACCAGCACGCCACCTGAGAGTGCTGCAGTCTCGAGCCGGAATCTCGGTGAGGTCTCCGGCCTCGCTGACGCGCAGTTCACCCTGAGAATTCTACGACGGCCGGTCGTAGAATCAGCTACGCAGGAAAGTTCGGCACAGGCCCACCTATTTCAAGGATCACCATGACCTCTGCACTGCGCGTCACGGCCTTGACATGATCGGCGACCCGGTACTTCGCTGGCTAGTCAGCCTGCTCTTTCTGTTGAGTGTCGCCGAATGTGGCACAGAGCTCATCAGAGGGCGACGCATTCCGACCCTTGTAGTCAGCAATACCCTGCACGTAGTCATGGCGGTCACGATGATCGTGATGGCATGGCCGCTGGGCTCGCACCTGCCAAACCGCGGTTTGCTGTTCTTCTTCGCATTTGCCGGCGTCTGGTTCCTCGTGATGATTCTCGTCGCAGACCGGACACATACCAAGCGCGCGGTACTCGGCTATCACGCGGTGATGATGTTCGCGATGGCCTGGATGTCCGCAGCGATGGGCGGGGTCTTCCTACGCACCCAACCAGCTAGTCATCATCACACGATGACGACAGCACCCGAGCCCATGCCGGGGATGGACATGTCCCGCGACACGCCGCCCACGGACACTGCCCCCGAATGGATCGGCATGGTCAATTGGTTGTGCGTCATCGGCTTCACGGTGGCCGCGCTGTTCTGGACGTATCGATACTTCTCAACCCGGAAGCATGCGTCAGGCGGCCCCGCTTGCGGGTGGGGAGCAGCATGCCAGGCAATGATGGCCGCCGGTATCGCCATCATGTTCGGCTCAATGGTGTAGTTCTGCTCTCGCCAACCGAGGGTTGGCCAGCACCCCGGCAAGCACCCTGGGTAGTAGTGAACGCATCCAAGCGGCGAGCCCAGCTGTCAGCGACCAACCCGCGAACCTGGCGTTGACGAACAGGTGTCCGGCCGCGTGGTGCAACCCTTCGAGGACACTCCGCTCAGTCTTCCTCCAGCAAACGTATTCGTTGCTAGCCTTGGTCGGTGACTTACCCACCACAGGAGCCGCCCGCCTCGGGCGATCCGTCAGCGTACGACCCGAATCAGCCCCCACCGGGATATGCGAACCAGCCACCTCCGGGATATCAGCCGCCTCCGCCACCCGGGTACCAACCCGGGTATCAGCCCGGCCCTCCCCCGGGAGCCCCCCAATACCCCGGCGGACAGTTCCCGCCGCCTCCCGGTTATCCGCCCGCCGGATACGGCTACCCGCAGCAGGCACCGTGGCCGCCACGGGGCCCGTTCCACGCCGGTGAATCCTGGACTTGGTCGTGGGCGCAGGTCACCAAGCGCTTTGGAACTTTCATTCCGCCGTACCTGGTGTGGTTCCTCGCGATTGGGGTGCCGTTCGGGATCATCTACGCCATCCTGATGGCCAGCCTGCCGCAGACCAGCACCAGCGGTTACGGCGGCGATTCGGGCTCTTCGTACTCATATTCGTATGAGGGACCAGAGCTCTCCGGCGGAGCGGTAGCCATCATCATCCTCCTCTACGCAGTGGTGTTCGCCGTCAGCCTCTACGTGGGCGCCTGCATTGTCAGCGCCAATCTCGATGTCGCAGACGGCAAGCCAGTGAGTTTCGGAACCTTCTTCCGCGCCCGCAGTTTCGGCACCTACGTGGGGACCGCGCTCCTGGTCGCGCTCGGAGTTCTGATCGGCAGCTTCCTCATCCTCGGCGGAATCATCTTCGCGTTCTTCGCCCAGTACTCCGTGTTCTTCGCCATTGACCGCGGCCTCGGCCCCGTCGATGCGATCAAAGCCAGCTTTCAGATCGTCAAAAATAATCTGGGACAGGCACTGGTCGTCTTCCTGATCACCTTGGGCGTTGCCTTCGCCGGCTTCGCAGCGACAGTCATTACCTGTGGTCTGGGCGGAATCATTGTCTACCCGGCGGTCGCTGCCCTGTCCGGTCTGATCCACGTCTACACCTACCGGCGCCTCACCGGAGGCGTTCTCGCACCCGCACCGGTGTAATCCGTTACAACGAATAAGGCCCGGCCTGCACTGGATTTCTCCAGGCAGACCGGGCCTTTTCGTTGGGGACTTAGAAGTCCATACCGCCCATGCCACCGGTCGGGTCGCCCGCAGGTGCGGCGGCCTTCTCCGGCTTGTCGGCAACGACGGCCTCGGTGGTGAGGAACAGCGCCGCGATGGACGCCGCGTTCTGCAGCGCCGAGCGGGTCACCTTCACGGGGTCGGCAACGCCGGCCGCGAGCAGGTCCTCGTACACGTTGGTCGCCGCATTCAGGCCGTGGCCGGCAGGAAGGTTCGCGACCTTCTCTGCGACGACACCCGGCTCCAGACCACCGTTGAAGGCGATCTGCTTCAGCGGAGCTGACAGCGCAACACGCACGATGTTGGCGCCAGTGGCCTCGTCACCCTCAAGAGCGAGCGAGTCCAGCGCGGGGGCAGCCTGCAGCAGGGCGACGCCGCCACCGGCGACGATGCCCTCTTCGACGGCGGCCTTCGCGTTGCGAACGGCGTCCTCGATGCGGTGCTTGCGCTCCTTGAGCTCCACCTCGGTGGCAGCTCCGGCCTTGATCACCGCAACACCGCCGGCCAGCTTGGCCAGGCGCTCCTGCAGCTTCTC
>Ga0265327_10003404_pt1 | contig 15252 bp, 12 predicted proteins | sample 41621metaG_FD_202089 | JGI IMG/M metagenome (GOLD analysis project Ga0265327, IMG submission 202089) | Rhizosphere microbial communities from Carex aquatilis grown in University of Washington, Seatle, WA, United States - 4-16-21 metaG | ecosystem: Host-associated > Plants > Roots > Rhizosphere... | reverse complement strand
AGGAGCGCGTGTATTCCTTCCGCGACGAAAACCACCGCTGGGACCCGAAAAACCAGCGCCCCGAGTTGTGGAATTTGTACAACGGCAAGATCAACCCAGGCGAGAGCATCCGCGTGTTCCCGCTGTCCAACTGGACGGAGTTGGACATCTGGCAGTACATCTATCTGGAAAACATTCCCATCGTACCCTTATATTTCGCCAAGGAGCGCCCGGTGGTGGAGCGCGACGGCATGTTGCTGATGGTCGACGACGAGCGCATGAAGCTTAGGCCTGGCGAAGACATACAAATGAAGAAAGTGCGCTTCCGGACGCTGGGCTGCTATCCCTTGACCGGCGCGGTCGAGTCTGACGCCGCGACGCTGCCTGAAATCATCCAGGAAATGCTGCTGACCAAAACCTCCGAGCGCCAAGGCCGACTGATCGACCACGACCAGGCCGGGTCGATGGAGGAGAAGAAAAAGGAAGGATATTTTTAATGCTGGGCGGGTAAAGCCGGCTTGCTCTAGGCGCGCTCCCACTTTGGCCGCACACCGATATTTGCCCATTCTGGCGGCAGGCTTTGTATTAAACAGCCTTGCCACTTCCTGCGCGGCGCAGCCTGCCGGGGCGGCAAGCGCTGCTATCACGCAAAAACAGGCCCAGGCATCCGCCGGGCAGCCGCGTTTTGGCCTGCCGATAGACTGCCGACTCGGCGAAAACTGCTTCATCATGCATTATGTTGATATCGACCCGTCTCCGGCCGAGCGGGATTTCGCCTGCGGCCGCCAAACTTATGACGGCCATGACGGCACCGACTTCGCCATCGCCAATGAAAAAATCATGGCGGCCGGTGTCGCGGTCGTCAGTATCGCCGCCGGTCAAGTCTTGCGAACTCGGGACGGCGTGCCAGATGTCCGGATTGCCAGCGATGCCGACAGGCAAACAGTGGCCGGCGAGGAATGCGGCAATGGCCTGGTGATCGACCATGGCCTGGGCTTTGAAGCGCAATATTGCCATTTGCGACGCGGCAGCGTCCAGGTGAAACCCGGCGCCGCCGTGGTCAAAGGCGCGGTGCTCGGCCTGGTCGGAGAATCCGGGCTGGCCGGGTTTCCCCATGTGCATTTGACCTTGCGCTACCGGGGCAAGCCGATTGACCCGTTTGTCGGCCTCAACGCGCCGCCAGGCTGCGGCGGTTCCCGCTTGGCCGTGTGGGACCAACCCTTGGCTTATGTGCCGACCGGGCTAGTGCAAGCGGGTTTTTCCACGCAAGCGCCGAGTTTAGGCGAGGTATTGGCGGGCCGCTACCAGGAAACCACTTTTCCGGCCAGCAGTCCGGCATTGATTTTTTGGGTGCATGCGTTCGGGGTTTTGCCAGGCGACATCGAATCCTTTACGATGACGCCGCCCGGCGGGCAGCCGGCCATACAAAAAAACCAAGCGCTAACCGCGGCCATGCGTTCCTGGGTCAGCTTCATCGGCAAAAAAAACAGCCTGGACAAACCCTTGGCCACAGGCGCTTGGCAAGCACACTATAGCCTCACACGGGGCCAGCAAGTCATTATTGATATCCAGCGGGAAGCGCGGCTGCAATAAGCCCGACCCATGCCTTAAACCTTAAGCGCTTGCGCGACGGGGGCTTCCGCCAAGGTTTGCGAGGCCGCGAAACGGTCGATCAGCGCTTGCACCGGCAAAGGATCGCCATAATAGTAGCCTTGCACCTCGTCGCATTTTTTCCGTCTGAGATAGTCCGCCTGTTCGCGGCTTTCCACGCCTTCGGCGATGACTTTCAAACCTAGGCTGTGGGCCAGGGAAATCACTGCCTTCACAATACTAGCGCTGTCTTTGTTCGTGGTAACGTCATGCACGAAAGACATGTCGATTTTCAGAGTGTTTACCGGAAAACGCTTCAGATAACTGAGCGAGGAATAGCCCGTGCCGAAATCGTCGATGGACAAGCTGATTCCACGGTTTTTCAAGGCATGCAAGATGGACAAGGCTTTCTCGGGATTGCCCATAATCATGCTTTCGGTGATTTCAAACTCCAACTGGCTCGGATCAACGCCGGTCTCAGTCAGTATCGCATCGAGATGCTCAAACAAGTGGGCCTCCCTAAGCTGCCTGGCCGACAGGTTGATTGCGACCGGCCAACGGATGCCCATCGCCTCCCACGCTTTGATCTGCTGGCACACTTCGCGCAAGACCCATTCGCCCAATTGAATAATCAAGCCCGTTTCCTCGGCGACAGGAATAAACTGGACTGGGGGAATAAAGTGATAACGCGGATGGTTCCAGCGCAACAGCGCCTCCAAGCCGACAACGCGCTCGTGGACTAGATCGAATTTAGGCTGGTAATAGACCATCAACTCGCCGCGCTGGGCGGCATAGCGCAAATCCATCTCCAGGGTCAGGCGCTCCACGGACAATTGGTTGGACAGCTCGCTGTAAAACTCAAACTTGTTGCGTCCCTTGTCCTTGGCGCTATACAAAGCAGTGTCCGCCATCCGCGTCAGTTGATCAATTTCGCAGTGGTCTAGCGGATAAACGCTGATACCGATGCTGGCGGTGGCAAACAACTCGAAACCATCCACTTTGAAGGGCTGATTCATCGCGTTGCTGATGGCATCGGCGATTTTGGAGATGGCTTCCACCTGCTGGATATCGGTCAACACAATCGCAAACTCGTCGCCACCCAAGCGCGCTACCACATCCTCTTCCCGTAATTGTTTACGCAGGCGCTGGCCGACCAGAATCAGCAATTTGTCGCCGACGAAATGCCCCAAGGTGTCGTTGATGTTTTTAAAACGGTCGAGATCCACGTACATCAGCGCAAACAGCGCGCTATTCCGCTTGGCCCGCAACAGTGTCTGGCCGATGCGCTCATTGAACAAGGTTCGGTTCGGCAAGGCCGTCAGCGGGTCGTAAAACGCCAGGCGCTTGATGGTTTCCTGGGAGTTTTTTAGTTCGCTGATATCATGGCTGACGGCGACATAATTGATAATCCCGCCCGCTTCGTCTTTGATCGGCGCGATGTATTCCAAGCACCAATACGCCTCGCCATTCTTTTTGCGGTCGATAAATTCGCCATGCCAAGGCAAACCGCTACCTATGCGCTGCCACAAATCTTTGTAAACCTCTTGTGGGCAGTATCCAGAGCGCAAAATAGAGGTTTTCTTGCCGAGCACCTCAGCTTGCTCATATCCTGTCACTGCGCAAAAAGCCGGGTTGCAATATTCGATCATGCCATGGGTGTCGGTGACGATCACCATGCTGGAGCTGTGCTCGACGGCCAAGGAGAATTTTTTCAATTCATTGGCCACCGCTTTATATTTTTCCAAGGCTTCCGCCAATTCCTGGTTGACCTTAAGTAGTTGCGAGGTGGTGGGCACCGCCAGCAATTTGGGCAGGGTGGGCCAGATGAGAATGCCGGTGCCGACGGAAACCACCGCCGTGGCGGCCTTGACCATACCGGCCAGCCAATAGACCGGCTGCCAGACCGTCCACACCGACATCAAGTGGGTCGCCCCGCACAGCAGGATGAACAAGCCGAACAGAATCACGATCCGGTTATACGTCAGATCGGAGCGTTTGCGCACCAGCACCAGCAAAGCAAACGGGATGGAGAAATAAGCGGCCAAGATCAGCAAGTCAGACACCACATGCAGCCACAACAAGGCCGCATTCCATTGAAAACAATAGCCGTGGGGCATCAGTCCCGAAGACGGGAACAATTCTGCGAAATATTCGGACATGGCGTTCATTCAATTTTTATTCTTTTTATGGCGCTTAAAAGCTTTCTTATAGCGCTTAAGGCTTCAGGTTTTCTCAGACAGTCTCGCCCAAGCAATCGGCACCAGCCCGGCCAGCACCAGCCCGCCGAAAGCCAAGCCAACCTGGATCGCATCCATGCCCAACTTGATGGACCCGGTGTACAAGCCAATCATGCCTAGCATGGCAAGATTCTCGAACAGATTCTGGATGGCCACGGCATGGCCCGCGCCCACGCTGTCGTGGCCGCGGGCCTGCAGCAAGGCGTTTAGCGGCACCACGAACAGGCCGCCGCACAGGCCGACCGCCGCCAATAATACAGCAGCCTCCCCCAGTCCATGCATCCGGACTAACACGATAATCAACGGTCCCAGCAGCAAGCCGGGCAACAAGGCCCGATTCACCGTTTCCAGTTTGATCCAAGCCGAAGCCAGCCCCGCGCCCAAGGCGATGCCCACCGCCACAGCGCCATTCAGGTTGGCCGGCGTGGAAGCGTCGCCGATACCCAAGGCCAGAGGAACCCAAGCCACCAGCAACAGCCGCAAGGTCGCTCCGGTGCCCCAGAACAAGCTGGTGCAAGACAGCGAAAAGCGGGCGTCTCGGTCTTTCGCCAGCGCCCAGGTGGATAGCATAAAATCCTTAATCATGGCGCCAGGCAGATAGCGCCCGCCCGGATGCGCCGCAGGCAGCTTGGGAATGAGCAGATTCGCCAGCATAGCGGCGAAATAACAGCCTGCCACGGCCCATAGGCCCAGGACTAAGGAACGGTCGGCCAACCAGCCGCCCGCGCCGACGCCGAGCAAAATAGCGACGATCGTGGAGCCTTCCATCAAACTGTTGGCTTTCACCAGCTTTTCCGGCCCCACCAGTTCGGAGAGGATGCCGTATTTGGCCGGCGAATAAGCCGCCGCGCCCATGCCGACGAGGCCATAGGCCAGCAGCGGATGCCCGCCCGCCAACATCGCCGACGCGCCTAGGAGTTTCACCCCGTTGGACAGGATCATGACCCGGCCTTTCGGCAAGGCGTCGGCAAGCGGCCCGGCGAAAGGCGCCAGTATCACAAACGCCAGCACGAAAAATTCCTGCAACAACGGCACCCATTCCTGCGGGCGCTGTTCCGCCCGCACCAAGGCGATGGCGACGAACAGCAAGGCGTTGTCCGCCAAGGCGGACAGAAATTGGGCGGCCAGCACGGCGGGGAGGGCGTGTCTGGGAATGGCGGAGGGTAGGTTTTGCATAGGGCGGTAATATGTTCGTCCCATCAGGGCTTGGGCTAGTGTGTTCGACACGGACATGCCCACAAGCTTGCCTTATCCAGGCGCAGAATACTACTCGCCGCTTGAAGCCGGGCGTGCTAAGCAAGGAATCAGTTCTGCGCAGCTTCCGCGAGCAGGCCGTCACGGCTTAGGAGATTTCCACCAAAGCTCGTTCCACATGGAGCGCCGGCGTCTCGCCGGCTTTCCGGTTTTTGGCCGGCGAGACGTCGGCGCTCCAACGATTTGACGGGTATCTGGTTTTTCAGAAATGTCCTTAAGGCCGATCCGCGAAGCGTCCGCAGGTGCCCATTACGCAGGAACCAAGTCCGCAAGCAACGCTTTTATCCGTAATGCACGCCAGAGAAACGTCTACGGATGGCTATCAAGGCGTCATGGCAAACCATACGACTAAAAAACAGCCATCGTTCTGGTGTTCTGGTTCCCAAGCTCCAGCTTGGGAACCAGCCGCGGGAATCAAAGCCTCCAAGACCGCGTTCCCAACCTAGAGGTTGGGAACGAGCGAAGCTCATAGGGCAAGGCGAAAGCCCAGGTCAGGCGCGGTGTAGTCACTGGAAAATTTATGGCGGAAAGAGAAACGCACAGGCGAGCCAAAACTCATCCATGACCCGCCACGCGCCACATAGTCGGAGGCATTGCCATCGCAGCGCGTTTCCGTACTTGCGAAGTGATTGTAATCAGTATATTTGCTGCATGTCCATTCCCATACATTCCCGAGCATGTCGTATAAACCAGCGCTATTAGGCTTGAACTTTCCCACTCGTGCGGTTAATGCGCTCTGATCATCACACTTGTATACGTTACCCTTTAGATCCATCCGTAATGGGTTGTTAGGCCCAGCCTTTGGTTTACCGCGCAATTCGTCATTCAGGGCTTTATCATACACATTCGCATAATCACATGCACTATTTACGTTATTACCCCAATACCTTGATGTTTGCAAGCCTGCCCTAGCCGCGTACTCCCATTCTGCCTCGGTTGGTAAGCGGTAAGGCTTGCCGGTCTGCTCCCTTAGCCATTTCACGTAATTTTGGGCATCTTCAAAACTGAGCCCTACGGCCGGGTGGTCGCTTGCCTGGTTTTGATAGAGTTTCAGCCATGCCGCCACGCTCCGGCATTCCTCTTCTATGTCTCTGCCCTTGCTCTTACTCTTATCTTCGATTCTTTTGGGTACGCCTTTACATTGTGTGTCAGTAAACTGCGCATAGTTGATATATTCGGCCTGCTTAACTTCGTATATGCCTATACTAAAATCTTGGATAGTCACCTTGTGGCGAGGCTTTTCGTTAGAACGGGCGTCCTTGTCGCCTTCTTCCGCGCCCATCAAGAAATCGCCGCCTTTTATGACAACCATTTCCGGTTTTGTGCAATTTTGGCAAGGTGGTTTGATAGTGCCAGGCTGCTCGGGGTCGGCCTTGCTCTTGGCTATACTCACAAACTGGCCTGTTGGGTATTTATCCAAATATTCCCGAAAATCCTTTGGATCTTTACTATCCTTCACGCTTTCCCAAAACTCATTTTCCACTAATGCCTCCACACAGTTTTTGGCTAAACCAGTGTGTTGCCCATTTACTGGGTACTGCTTTAAATATTTAGAGCAATTCTCTAGCGTCTTGTTGGCTTTTACCGTATTCCAAAGTGCTTGCTCCTTCAAATCGACAGGATCAGTATCGGCATTCCCGCATTGCGATCCTGCAAAGCAAAAATCACCCACCAGTGAGGAGTGTTCCCAAGGTACTTGGCCACCATGAGTTTCTTCGGATACTGCCTGCCGAACTTGTTTGAACATATCCTCGATTTTCACATTTTGCTGAAGCAGCGCGTCAACGAGGTGTTTGGTGTATGCGCTATTACTGCCAACCCCATCCGCAGCCACTTTGCCGGGTGCCGTGGCGAAGGCGATCAATGTCCCTGCAGGCCCGCTCATGCTGACAAGGCCATCAGACGCGGCGGACTTGAAACCTATAAACGGGTTGTTGCGGCAGGCATCTAAAATAACGATATTGACCCGGCTGCCTGCTTTTTGTATCCCGTCCAGTACGAACTGGGCATTGAGGGCGTGGTATCTTAGAGCCTCTTCACTATTGATACGCTCTTTGGCGGGAATAAGGTAGTTGAAACCGCCAGCTTGGACGCCATGGCCGGAGTAGTAAAATAATGCCACGCTGTCCTTGCGGAGGGACTGGGCGAATGTGGTTACTGCGCTGTCCATAGTTTCATAATTGGCGTCTTCTATGTAGATAACCTTGAAACCTACCTTTTCCAGCGTAGCTTTCATGGCGCGGGCGTCGTTGATCGGATTTTTTAACGGCGCGTTTTCATAGTCATTGTTGCCGATGACCAAGGCCAAACGCGACCCTGCGTCTGCCGTCCGTCCAAGTCCTTTGTCTTCGTTCGCCGCCCAAGACAAGCAAGCGACAAACACTAACAGCAAAGCGCCAGCACTTCGGGCCATCATCCAGAATTGCATATAGTTATCGCCTATGTAGGTAGTTTAGATGGGATAAGTCTAAACCGTCGCATTTTGGCAAACAAGGGAGGGTTTGCACGAATTTTAGCAAGCGGGCAGGCGCGACTTTAGCCAGCCATTCTCATTTTGGCTGAAAGCCCCCGCCATTCCGGGATGCCCGAATCCAATGTCACAAGCTAGCCCCCTGCCACCCATAAGGGGCGCAGCCGTTGCCGAGAGGCTACGCCATCCAGGTTCTGACGCTAAGTCGGCGCTTGTGCCGCAAGCGCAAATCAGCCACCGCCCTGGCCTAACAGCCTCCTGCGGATGGAGCGTGAAATAAAAGCGCTGGCCCTGGCCTGCCGCGCAACCCAAGTTCCATTTCCCGCCGTTCTCCCGGATAATGCTGTTTTCATAAAATGTCGTATCCCTCCCATGCGAACTCGCGTTAAAATTTGCGGCTTCACGCAGCCCGAGGACGCCCGCGCAGCGGCGACGCTCGGCGCGGACGCCATCGGTTTGGTGTTTTATCCGCCCAGCCCCCGGCATGTGGACATCCGTCAAGCCCAGGCCATCGTTGCCACCCTGCCCCCTTTCGTCACCGTAGTGGGCTTGTTCGTGGACGCGGAACCGACGCGGGTGCGCGAGGTGCTGGGCCAGGTGCGCATCGACCTGTTGCAATTTCACGGCGACGAAAGCCCGGATGATTGCACGGCGTTTGGCCGGGCCTATATCAAGGCCATCCGCATGAACGCGGCGACTGATTTGGCGCGGGTCGCATCCGATTACCGCTCGGCGGCGGGGCTTTTGCTGGATGCCGACGACGGCCGCGCCAAAGGCGGCACGGGGACGGGTTTCGACTGGGCGATGGTGCCTCGCGAATGTCCGCTGCCGCTGATTTTGGCCGGCGGCTTGAGCGCGGACAAGGCCCAGGCGGCCCTGCGGCAAACGAGGGCCTACGGACTGGATGTGAGCAGCGGCGTGGAAGCCGCGAAAGGCATCAAGGATGTGGATAAAATGGCGGCGTTTCTTAAAGAGGTCCAAGACTTTGACCAATTCAACTGAGCACTACAATCTGCCCGACCAGCGCGGCCATTTCGGTCCTTACGGCGGGGTTTTCGTGGCTGAAACCCTGATGTTGCCCATCCAGGAGCTGACCCAGGCCTATTACCGCTACATGCAAGATCCGGCGTTTTTGACCGAGTTGGATTACGACCTCAAGCATTACGTCGGCCGGCCTTCGCCGGTCTACCACGCCGAACGCCTGAGCCGCGAGCTGGGCGGGGCGCAGATTTTCCTCAAACGCGAAGATCTGAACCACACCGGCGCGCACAAGGTCAACAACACCGTCGGCCAAGCCCTGCTCGCCAAGCGCATGGGCAAGACCCGCATCATCGCCGAAACCGGCGCCGGCCAGCACGGCGTGGCGACGGCGACGGTCGCCGCCCGGCTGGGGCTGGAATGCGTCGTCTACATGGGTTCGGTGGACGTGGCCCGGCAAGCGCCGAACGTGTTGCGCATGAAATTGCTCGGCGCTAGGGTGGTGCCTGTGGAATCCGGCTCGAAGACGCTGAAAGACGCCCTCAACGAGGCGATGCGCGACTGGGTCACCAACGTCGACAACACGTTTTACATCATCGGCACGGTGGCCGGCCCCCATCCCTACCCCGCCATGGTGCGCGACTTCCAGGCGGTAATCGGGCGCGAGTCCAAACAGCAGATGCTCGAAATGACCGGCCGGCTGCCGGATGTGCTGGTCGCCTGTGTCGGCGGCGGCTCCAACGCGATTGGCTTGTTTTATCCGTTCATCGACGACACCTGGGTGGAAATGCATGGCGTCGAGGCGGCCGGCGACGGCATAGCCACCGGCCGCCACTCCGCGCCCTTGAGCGCGGGCCGTCCCGGCGTGCTGCACGGCAACCGGACGTATCTAATGGAAGACGAGGACGGCGAAATCATCGAGACCCATTCCATCTCCGCCGGTCTGGACTACCCCGGCGTCGGCCCCGAGCACGCCTGGCTGAAAGACTCGGGCCGCGCCCAGTATGTCAGCATCACCGACGCCGAGGCGATGGAGGGCTTCCACGCCCTGACCCGGCTGGAAGGCATCATCCCCGCCTTGGAGTCCAGCCATGCCATTGCCTACGCGATGAAACTGGCGCCGACCCTGGGCAGGGACAAGCACATCCTGGTCAACCTGTCGGGCCGGGGCGATAAAGACATCAACACCATAGCCGCGCGCGAAGGAATCACCCTGTGAGCCGTATACCTGCGAAATTTTTGGCGCTGCGCCAGGCCGGGCGCAAGGCGCTGATCCCGTTCATCACCGCCGGCGACCCCAATCCCGGCTTTACTGTCCCGGCCCTGCATGCGATGGTCGAGGCTGGCGCCGACATTATCGAACTGGGCGTGCCTTTCTCCGACCCCATGGCCGACGGCCCGGTCATACAGAAAGCCTCCGAGCGCGCTTTGGCGCACAAAATGAGCTTGCGCAAAGTGTTGGAGCTAGTGCGTGAATTCCGGCAGGCCGACCAGTCCACGCCCATCGTACTGATGGGCTATCTGAACCCGGTGGAAGCTTTAGGCTACCAGGCGTTTGTCGAGAAGGCCAAAGAGGTCGGCGTCGACGGCGTGCTGACCGTGGACATGCCACCGGAGGAGTCGGAAGAGTTCATCCGCCTGCTCGATCAAGCCGGCATAGCCCCGATTTTCCTGCTGGCCCCGAACAGCACCGACGAGCGCATCCGCAAAATGGGCCAGTTGGGGCGCGGATACCTGTATTATGTCTCCCTCAAAGGCGTCACCGGCGCCTCGCACCTGGATCTCGGCGACGTCGAGCGCAAGCTGGGTGAAATCCGCCAGTTGACCAGCCTGCCCGTCGGCATCGGCTTCGGCGTCAAAGACGCGGAGACGGCGGCGGCCGTCGGCAAGCTGGGCGACGGCGTGGTGGTGGGCAGCGCCTTGGTGGGCAAGATCGAAGCGGCGGGGGATGACACCGCCGCCGCCTTAGACGGCATCACCGTCTTGCTGCGTTCCATGCGCGCGGCGCTGGACGCCTGAAACCCCAAGGAGGCTGAAGTGAGCAGTTGGTTCCACAAAAAAATATTGTCGAAAATACGCACCGAAGCGTCCAGCAAAAGCGCCGTGCCGGAAGGCTTGTGGTGCAAATGCGACCAGTGCAACTCCATCCTGTACCGCGCCGAAGTGGAGCGCAACCTGGACGTTTGCCCACGCTGTAGCCACCATATGCGCATCCAAGCGCACAAACGCCTGGACGCCTTCTTTGACGACGCGGCGGATCGCCGGGAAATAGCCGACAACCTGTGGCCGACCGATCCGTTAAAGTTCAAGGACAGCAAAAAATACAAAGACCGCCTGGTCCAGGCGCAAAAGCAAACCGGCGAAAAAGACGCCATTATTGTCCAGCGCGGCCTGCTGAAAGGCCGCCCCGTCGTCGTGGCGGCGTTCAATTTCGAGTTCATGGCAGGCTCCATGGGCTCCGTGCTGGGCGAGCGCTTCGTGCGCGGCGTCAACATCTGCCTGGCAGAAGGCATCCCGCTAGTCTGTTTTTCGGCCAGTGGCGGGGCGCGGATGCAAGAATCCCTGCTGTCGCTGTTCCAAATGGCGAAGACCAGCGCGGCGCTGGCAAAATTGGCGGACGCCGGCATCCCCTTCATCTCGGTGATGACCGACCCGACCATGGGCGGCGTGTCCGCCAGCCTGGCCATGCTCGGCGACATCAACATCGGCGAGCCGGGTGCTTTGATCGGCTTCGCAGGCCCCCGCGTCATCGAGCAAACCGTGCGCGAAAAACTGCCCGAAGGCTTCCAGCACAGCGAATTCCTGCTGGAACACGGCGCCATCGACATGATTGTCGACCGCCGCGAGATGCGCGACAAGATCGCCGACCTGCTAGACTTGCTGATGCACAACGGCAAGGCGGAACCAAACGCCGCGACGGCAGACGCAAGCGCCCCGGAGAGCATTTAACATCCGCCAGCCTATGCGCTTCGCCACACTGGATGAATGGCTGGTCTGGCAGGAAACGCTGCATCCCAAATTCATTGATCTGGGGCTTCGGCGGGTGCGCCAGGTTTACCAAGCCTTGCCGCCACAGCAGCCCCCCTTGTTCACCCTCACCGTGGCAGGCACCAACGGGAAAGGCTCCAGCGTCGCCTTGCTGGACGCCATCCTGCGCGCGCAAGGCTATCGTGTCGGCAGCTACACCTCGCCGCACTTGTTGCGCTACAACGAACGCATCCGGGTCAACGGGGAATGCGCGGAAGACGCGGCGTTGTGCGAAGCGTTCGAGCGCATCGACCGCGCACGCGGCGACACCAGCCTGAGCTTCTTCGAGTTCGGCACCCTGGCGGCCTTGGATCTGTTCTCCCAAGCCGCCCTCGACGTGCAAATCCTGGAGGTTGGCCTAGGCGGAAGGCTGGACGCGGTGAACATGATCGACCCCGACGCCGCGCTGATCGCCAGCATCGCCGTCGATCATCGCGACTGGTTCGGCGATTCGCGCGAGGCCATCGCCCTGGAAAAGGCGGGCATCCTCCGCCCCGGCCGGCCCGCCGTGCTAGGCGACCCGCAACCGCCGCAGAGCCTGCTTGATTTCGTGCGCGAGCAAGGCATAAGCTTGTCCCGCCAAGGCGTTGATTTCGGCTATGCGCGCGGTGCCGACGGCTGGAACTGGTTTGGCCTAGGCGGCGGCCTGGAGCGCCTACCGCTGCCCGCGCTGCAAGGCGAGCATCAATTGCTGAACGCCGCCGCCGTGTTGCAACTGCTGCGCTCGGTCGAAAAGCTAAGGCCGGTCTCCGAACAAGCCATCCGCGACGGCCTGCGGACGGTCGAGCTGGCCGGGCGTTTTCAATATTTCGACAGCCCCGTGCCGGTTTTGCTCGACGTGGCGCACAATCCGCAAGCGGCGGCGACGCTGGCCGGCCATCTGCGCGAACGCTTTCCCGGCAAGACCATCCATGCGGTGTTCGCCGTGATGCGCGACAAGGACATCGAAGGCGTCGTCGCCCCCCTCAAAGCGCTGGTCGAGCGCTGGTACTTGGCCCCCGTCCCGCTGCAAAGGGCGGCGACCGAAGCCGAACTCAGGCCCGTGTTTGACGGCTTGTCCATCGCCCATGTCGAAGGCGGGTTTGCCGAGGCGAGCGAAGCCATCGCAGCGGCCAGCCGGCACTTGCCGGCGGACGGCCTGGTCATCGTATTCGGCACATTCCCCTTGGTCTCAGAGTTTCTCGCCCACAACCCATGAATAATGCAAAGGTAGCCAGATGGACCAGCAATTGAAGCAGCGCCTGATCGGCCTGACCATCGCCGTTGCCCTGATCGTCATATTCGTTCCCATGCTGTTTGAAAAATCCGACGACAAGGGCAAATTCTCCACGGCGGGCATTCCCGCCATTCCCGAGGATGTGCTGGAAAAACCCCTCGAACTGCCGAAGACGGCGGAAGACCTCGCCCCTAAGGAAAAAGAAAAAGACGCCGACAAGGCTCCTGTCGAGAGCGGCTATAGAATCGTCCCGCTCATCGACGAAGCGCCGCCCAAACCCGCCAAGCCCAAGATCCCCGCCCCGGTGGCGGCAAAGCCCGTCCCAGACGACGAAAGCGGCGAGCCTGCGGAAACAGCGGCCAGCGTGGAAGAAGACAAGGCGGAAACGGCCAGCCCCGCGAAAAAGACCGCCCCGGAAACCCACCGCCCCGAAGAAGCCGCCAAGCAGACCCCGGCAAAATCGCCCAAAGCCGCGCCGCCCGTGGCGGCGGTGAAACCGCTGGCGGAACCGAAGCCGACGGCGAAGAAAGCCAAGCCGACGCCGGCGGAAGAGCCCAAAGCGCCGAATGTGGACGAGGAAGACGTGTCGGTTCCCGCGCCCGCCGCGCCGGTGAAAACGGCAAGCCCGCCAGCCAAGCCCAAGCCTAAGCCCGTGCCCAGCCTACGCGCGCAGACCGCCGAGCCTACGGCGAACAAAGCCAGCGCCGTGAAAAAACCAGACGCCGCCAAGCCTGGCGAACCCCATCGCACGCCGATCAAAACCGTCAAAGTCAACAAACCCAAGCCCGCCGCAGCCCCGCAGGAAACCGACGAAGAAGACGAAGGCGTTCCCGCCCCCGCGAAAGCGGAAACTCCGCCCAAGCCCAAGCCAGCGGCGGCAAAAAATTCGGAACCCGCCAAGCCGGCCGACGCGCATGCGCCGACGGCGAAAACGGAAAAGCCCCACCCCGCCCATGCGCTGCAAGCCAAGCCCGCGACGGCCAAGCCCGCCCCCCCGGCCAAAGCGAAGGAAGCGGGCGCGGCGAAAGCCGCGCCGAAAAAACCCTCCACCTGGGTCGTCCAGGCAGGCAGTTTCACCGACGAATCCGCTGCCCGAAGCTTGGCGGAGAAGCTCAAACAATCAAAATTCGCCGCCTCCGTACACCCGGCCCACGGCGCGAACGGCACGGTTTACCGGGTTCAGGTCGGCACCGAACATGACCGCAGCCACGCCGAGGAAACCCTGAAGCAAATCGAGGGGAGCACCGGCATCAATGGCCTCATCACTTCCCACCATTGATAAAACCGCTTGCTTGGCGCACAGTCAGCGCAAGCCGCCCCTCTGCTTGGACCGCTAGGTTCCCGACATGAACGCGGCGAGTTTAACCGGCTTGATCTGGGTGGATTATTGCGTCCTTGCCCTGATCGCACTGTCCGCCTTGATCGGCCTGGTCCGCGGCCTAGTCCAGGAAGTGTTTTCTTTGGCGCTGTGGGCGGGGGCCGGCTGGGTGGCCTTGCACTACAACCACGCCTTTGCCGCGCATCTGGAAAAGCTCATTCCGCTGGATTCCGCGCGCATGGTCGTGTCCTTCATCAGCATTTTCATCGGCATCCTGATCGCAGGCGGCATGGTCGGCTTCCTGCTCGGCAAGCTGGTGTCCACGGCCGGGCTCGGCGGCACCGACCGCCTGGCCGGGCTACTGTTTGGCGTGGCGCGGGGGGCGCTGATCGTCGCCGTGCTGGTGCTGCTGGCCGGTGCCACCCCGCTCCCCCAGGAACCCTGGTGGAAACAATCCCGGTTGATTCCGCCATTTCAATCCCTGGCCTTGTGGCTGCGCGGGCAAGTTCCCGCAGGCCTTGGCTCCCAAATCAAATTCCCCGAAGCAATCGTAAAAAGGTAGGCTGATATGTGTGGCATAGCCGGGATCGTATCCCACGAAAACGTCAACCAGGAGCTGTACGAGGCTCTGACCGTGTTGCAACACCGGGGCCAGGACGCCGCCGGCATCGTCACCTGCGAGGGCGACCGCTTCCACCTGCGCAAAGACTCCGGGCTGGTGCGCGACGTGTTCCACACCCGCCACATGCGCAGCCTGATCGGCAAAATGGGCATCGGCCATGTGCGCTACCCGACCGCCGGCTGCACCAGCTCCGCCGAAGCGCAGCCGTTCTATGTGAACTCCCCCTACGGCATCGCCCTGGCGCACAACGGCAACCTCACCAATGCGCCGGCGCTGAAGCACGATTTGTTCGTCGAAGACCAGCGCCATATCAACACCGACTCGGACTCGGAAGTGCTGCTCAACGTCTTCGCCCACGAATTGCAGGAAATCGGCAAGCTGCGCATCGACGCCGACGACGTGTTCCAAGCCGTGGCGGGCGTGCATAAACGCTGCCGGGGCGCCTACGCCGTGGTCGCCATGGTCACCGGCTTCGGCATCATCGCCTTCCGCGACCCCTTCGGCATTCGGCCATTTGTTTAGTTCTGTAGTGAGTCGTTTATGGTATTAGTGTTATTGGTG
>Ga0265327_10003403_pt1 | contig 15258 bp, 9 predicted proteins | sample 41621metaG_FD_202089 | JGI IMG/M metagenome (GOLD analysis project Ga0265327, IMG submission 202089) | Rhizosphere microbial communities from Carex aquatilis grown in University of Washington, Seatle, WA, United States - 4-16-21 metaG | ecosystem: Host-associated > Plants > Roots > Rhizosphere >... | reverse complement strand
GCGATTTGTCGAACTACCAGATGCACCTGACGCGCGGCGTAATAACCGGCGTTCCGAAAATACAGTCGGGCAGAGTAAAAGTGTGGTCGAGCAACAAAAATATTTATTTCGAGTACGACGGCGATCTTACCAACAACATGAATGTTACGGTGGTTGACGTTTTGGGACGCGAAATAACGCAGCAACCGGTCAACGCCAAAACCGGCGAAGCAGCTCACGATTTAAAAGTCGGCGTTTACATAATCAGTTTCAAAACAAGTACCGGTTTGATTAGCAAAAAAGTATTTGTCAACGAATAATAGAAAGACTGAAAAAAAACTGATACATTCAAAACTTTAATCCATCAGGGATTAATAAAAATAAAACAGGCACATCGGTAAAATAAATTTTATTTACCAATGTGCCTGTTTTATTAAGAAAATTTCTGCTTACATGTTATATACATGCGCAAACACATGCGCAAATTCTTCGTAAGACGTTGGCGTGGTATTTTCAGCCGTGCGTGTATGAACGTTTAATGCACTGCCTTCATTCAACGCTTTTGAAAGATTCATCATCGCATCAGCAACATTTTCGGAACAGAAACCCATACCGACCATTCCTTTTACAGCGTCTTCATAAGGAAACTGAACATATTTCAATTCGGGTTTGCCAATTGCTTTACCGGCAATCGAAGCAATTTCGTTGTAGTTCAAATCGCGCTGACCTAAAACAAATTCAACCGTATTTCCTTTAAAATTCAATTCCGACAAACGCTTTGCGGCAACTGCAGCGATGTCTTTAGTTGCAACAACTGGAAATTTCAAATCGCCTTTAATCGGACCGCCTGCAACACCCATTTGTTTGATAATGCCAATAAGACCAAAAGTATTTTCCATAAAATAACTGGGGCGAAGGTTTAGCACATTCACGTCTTTCAAATCTAAAAACAATTCTTCCATATCGCCAAGACCATCGACTATTCCGGCGCCATTGCGCAAATGAGCGCCAATACTGCTCAATAAAACCGCATGTTTAATATGATTTGCTTTTACTGCATGAGCATAATTTGCAGCTACTTTTTTTTGTTCAGTGCGAAAATCGTTGGAGTGCATGTTTGGCGGAATCAAACAGAAAACCGCATCAGCACCTTCGAACGCATGTTTTACAAAATTAGCATCATTCACATCGCCAATTGCAGCCTGAGCGCCTTTGTCTGTAAGTTCTTTCACTTTGTCGGCACTACGACTAATAACTTTTACATTTGCACCTTGCGATAATAAAATAGTGGCAATTCCTTTACCAATATTTCCGGTTGCTCCGGTAATTACATAATTTTTCATAATTTTAATTTTTAATTTTATTTGTATGTACAATTATTAATATAAAAAAATTTATTTGTGTTCGAGTTTCATAGCTGTTTTATAGATGTTATCGGTTAAATCTTTTGCTGCTTGTTCACCCAAAATATTTACAAAACGTTGGTATAACTTGTTCCAAGCAGCTTTTATTCCATCATTCAATGCAACAGAATTTTTTGTTGGATATACAAGTGTCGTTCTACCTTCAGTGTGGCGTTTTATCATCGATGTATTTTCGAGTTTTTCCAACAATCTTGTAACTGTTGACGGAGTTAGCATCATTGCTTGGGCTAATTCACCGGCTTGTATTCCGGGATTTGAATTTACTGCCATCAATACAAAAGCATAACTTGGCGACAGATTAACAACTGAAAATTCTTCATCAGCCATTTTTGTTACGATTCGTGCTAATGCGTTTGACGAATAGTACAAACAATTACAATATGGAGATTTTTCATTTGTCATTTCGATACAAAAATAAATATTAAATTTGTATGTACAAATTTATTTGAAACTTATTTCAGACGTCAGACGTTTTTAAAACGTCTGACGTCTGGTTTTTAAATTATTTATTGATTACAATTTTTAAGCCTTGTGCAAAAGTTTTGTCTTCGTTGGTGTAGTACAAATATGCTGACGACGCAGGCGCTTCGTAAGTTCCGGGAATTTCTGCTTTTAAATCAAATGGAATATCAATTGTACCGGATTCTTGTAAACCGACGAAATATAAAACCAGATAGTTGTTGAAAATTTCGTAATAATCGAAAACGCGTTTTTCTTGCAATTCTTTTAATTGCCAAGGTTGTACGCTTAGTGCCGACGGAATTCCGATTTTTACAAGTGTCATGGGCAACGACTGATTGTTTTTATTTGTAACCGAAACAGTCATGCGAACAGTTTCGCCAACATTGCAGTTTGTAACTGAACAATTTGTTTTTAAACCGACTTTACAATTTTCATCCGAATTTGGTGTGTAGGTCGTCCAGCTTGCATTGAATGACCATGGCATTGCCGTTGTTGTTTTGTTAAAGTTGATTGAAACGTTTTGTTTGCCATCCGAAATAGATTTAGCAAATCCGCTAACCTTTATTTTTTCTTTTGTTTCTGCGCCATAATCGGTTTTAAAATCTTGTCCTTTATTTACATTCAATTTTATTGTGCCCGGTTCTTTGGGATGCTTCATCAATTTTGCATATTCGGTCAATGCTTTTAAAGCAAGAACAGTTCCCTGCGTCGAACCAAAATAACCATAAGTACGCGATTTTGTTAAAAAATCAATTCCTTTCACCAGAATTTCATTATTTGCTTTTTCGTCTTTCAACATTGCCAAAATTATCAGCGACGCGGTTTCGATTTGCAAAGAATTTCCTTGTGAATACATAATTGAATGTTCAGCTTTTAATTTACCAAAACCATCCGTTTCGATTTGTTGATACAATAAACTCATCACATTTTTTGCGCGTTTGATGTCTTTCAAATTGTACAACGCATTTGCTACCAAAGCCAACCGGTACGCGTCTTTCGATTCCAATGCTTCGGTAAGTACAACTTCAATTTCTTTTTTCAAATCTACATTTCCAACTTCCGAAAGCGCGTAAACAATGTACGCATTGTGGACAGTGTTTGAAATTAATCCAAAGTTATGTAACGCATTTGTACTGCGCGAAAAACTACCTTTTCCGTCTTTGCGAGCTAACAGCCAATTTTGCGTTCGGTCAATCATTTTATTGTCAACATTTGGATAGACATTTTTCATATCGTTAAATTCCATCAAACCGTAAGCTGTCAAACCTTCGTGTGGCGAAACACGACCGAACCATTCGTAGCCGTTATCTGATGTTTCGAAACCGGTTAAACGTTTATAACCTCTATCAATTAAACCCAACGCTTTTTCGCGAATAGCCGGCGAAATTTGATTAGTCTCGTTCATATACCGGAGCGCTAAAATATTCGGATAAGTTGATGACGACGTTTGCTCAAAACAGCCGCATGGTTCTTTCAACAAACCTTCGATGCCGCTCATCATTTCTTCGAGCATGTCTGGATATGCTTCAAATCCGGCAGTCATCGAACCGGCGACCATGTCTTTTATATCGAAACTGAAGTCGCGTTTCGTTGCTTTGTCCGATAAAGAAAATTTTGCAGGAAAACCTTTGGGCAACACTTCAACCGGCTGCGAAAATGCGTCGGAATAAGCATTCGATTTGAATGAAATTGTAAACTGACTTTTGCCTGCCAAGTTCGAAACCGTATATGGAATGTAAATTATTTTTGTTGAATTGGCATCGACTTCAATTGTTTGTGGTAATTCATTAATCAATTGAAATGCTTGCGGCGATTTTATGTTCAACTTACCTTCAAGTGTTTTCGATGTGTTATTGGTCAAAGTCAATGGCATAAAAATAGTGTCGAAAAAAGTAACGTACGCCGGAATTTTGACTGCCATGCTAAATGGCAATTGCGTAAAATACGTTTGTTCTTTGCGACCAATTAAACCAATGTTCGAAAAACCTTCGGCAGTTGCGCGAAAGGTTGTAATTTCGTCGCTGTTGCAGAAAGAAATTTTTGTTTTTCCGTTATTGTCGGTTTTAATCAACGGATTCCAATAAATGGTTTGTCTGAAATCATTGCGCACGCTCGACGTATCCGTTTCCAAATACAGTGGTGTGTAAAATTCGCGTGCCGCATAAAATTTTTGTTCATTTCTATTTTGATAATAATTATGCGTTGAAATGGTTAGCAAATTTTTATAGCCGTCCAGATTAAAATTAATTGGAATGGTGTACCAAACATTTACCGGTTTACCGCGTTGCATGCCCGGTTTCCAATTTGGCAGATTTTTAACCACACGAACAGCTTCTTCGTCGAGAGATGGTTCAACGCCGCGAGCGACAGAAACTTGGTCAATTTTACCCGATGCAGTTACACAAAAGCGCACATACACTTTGCCAGATATACAATTTTCGCGAGCAGAAGATGGATAATTAACGTTATCTTTAACAAACTGACGAAGTGCGGCATCGCCACCTTGAAACTCTGGCATTTCTTCGACAATAAAAAATACTTCTTTGGGCGATTCTTCAACAACTTCTTCTTTTGCTACTTCAATTTTTAAATCATGTAAATTGGTTGTTATTTTTTTAGTTTTTTCAACTTTATCAACCACAGCCGGTGGAACAAATTTTGCAGGTTGTATATTTGCATTACCTCTAAGTACCACATTATTTTCGTTAACTTGATCAACTGCAACTCCCATTTCTTTTGGACTACGTTTAATACCAAATGCAGTAACCACAACGTCAGACACTGTAACGTCGTTTTGTTCCATAACAACATCAATTAAATCACAACCTGCTATTTCAGTTTCCAACGTTTTCATTCCAACAAAAGTATAAACAAGAGCAGTTGCACTTCTTGGAACTCCTGTTAGTGTATATGCTCCATCAAAATCTGTAATAGTACCCAAGCCAGTAACACCTTTAACACTAACGGTTGCTCCGGGTAAAACGCCGTCTTTATCTTTTACATGTCCAACAATTGTTCCTGGATTTGCATCTTCAAACAGTTTATTTTTATGATAATGATTGGCTGTACCTCCAAATTGTTCATTTTTTTTGTAAGAATGATTGGCTGTCGTAACAGCGCTTGGGTCATCGTACTGTGATACAATCTGCTTGATTTTATAATTATTGCCAAAATCGACACAAAGCGTAACAGGATTAGTTAAGTCAACATCCCTGAAAATAAAATATCCTTTTGCATCTATATTTGTTGACTGACCGGTTTCGAGAATGTCAATCTTCGATGGCATTTTCAAATTTTCTTTATAAGGTATTGACGCGTTGCCACTGATGATTGCTTTTTCTGCACGGAAAGTATTGTTCTTAATGTCGGCGTTAACGATTTCTTTTGGTGTAAAACGTCGCCAACCTTGCGTCATTAATAAATAATTTAACGCCGAATCCGATTTCGGTTCGTCGGTCTTGAAATAAAATGATGGCTCATTAATTTTGCCACGAACGTCGGACGAAAGCAATAAACGTGACAAAATATTATCTTGTTTATCGTTTGCAAAAGCTATAATTTTATCGTTGACAACAGAAAGCGAAAGTGTTGCCGGTATTGGGTTTCCTGTGTTGTCAGTTGTAGTAATTGTTACATCGACATTTTCGCGCGGTTGATATTTTTCTTTGTCGGTTGTAATGTTGATGTTCAATTGTTTTTGTCTGTTTACAAAAATCAATCGCTCGCATTGCGGATTTTTATTGTCGTCGAAAATTGTCAGTTGCATAATGCCGGTTGGGAAATTATTTGCCGGAATTTTAAATTGATAATCATTTGAATTAACTTTAAATTTTTCGGAAAATAAAATACTATCGCTGGACTGCGCAAGCAAAAATCCTTTTGACGGCTGCGCTGACGAAATTGTACCGTTTATAAAATTATCAACATTTTCGACTGATAAAACAAATCCGTTTTTCTTAGCTTCGGGTAAATCGTAAACCGTCGAAATATTATTTGGTCTCAAAATTTTAGCGCTGTACGACTTTCCTTTTTCGGGTGTAAATTCAAACGCACCCATGCCGTCGTGATAACTTTTAAAATTTGCCACCACTTTATCGTTGTTATCAATAATAATTCCTGTAATGTCTGATGGTTTACCAAATTCGTTTAATGCTTTAAATGCGACTTTGCTTTTAAGACCTGCAACCAAATCGCCACCTTCGGGGAAAAATTGTAAGTCAACTTTGTCCAAATTAATTGGTATTGACCTTGAGATTGATTCGATTGAACTTTCGTAATCAATCATGACATTGAGCAATCCGTCGCCGGTTGTTAATTTTTTGGGTAACTTAAATTGAATATAAACCAATCCGGTTTCGTCGGTTTTGGCGCTGTCTTTCAAAAATTCTTTTCCCTGCAATTTTGCGGTAAACGAAATTTTATAATTTGACAATGGTTTGTTTGCGTTTGTCGAAACTTTTAGTTTTGCCGTAACTTTTTCGCCGGCGCCGTAACCTTTGTGTTCGAAGTCCAGTGTCATTAATAAGGTTGGCAACAAAACATTTTGTACCTGAATTTCTTTTGTAAAATAGTAATCGTTGCCCCAGTTTTTCAACCAATTGGTGTACGCTTCAATTTTGTAAATTCCACCCGGTGCAGCTTCGTCGAGATGGAAGTCGCCCTTGCCTTTGCCATTCAAACAAACAAGTTTTAAGGTTTTTTCGATGCTTCCTTTTGGATTAATTAGATTTACATACATAACATTACTAATGTCCGACGGCATATTTGCGCGGCATGTTAGAAATGTCGAAAACCAAATGTCTTCGCCCGGTTTGTAAAATGGTTTGTCAGTTTGCAGATAAATTTTCTCGAACGAATTGTTCTGATAAAACGTTGTCAATTTATTTATTAATTCCAATAAATCGTTTTTCTGCGCAAAAAGATTTACAAATTGGAAGATTAACAAAATGAATAAAATGCTTAATTTAGATTTCATAAAAATTTGGGATTAAATTTTGGGTTAAAATTAAAACATTAATAAATCAAACGCACTATGTTTAATTTTGTTTTTATCAATTAAAATTTAAAAGTGATTATGAATCCCGACAGAATAGAAGTCAGACGTTTTTAAAATGTCTGATTTCTTTGAATTTTTTTCATTCTGACTGCTAATACAATCATTAGCGAATAATAATCGGCAAGAAAAATGCGTTGCCATAAACCTTTAAATGGAATCAGTTCGTGGCTGGACATTAAGAAAAGTATGATGAATAAAAATCCGCTTATCAACACAAATAGCGAAAAGTTATGAAGTGTTGGAAATATTTTTTTTGAGAAAACCATCATCGAAGCAAACGGCATCAATGCAAGACCGGTGCCGCCGATTGCACCGAAAACGCTGTGTACTTTTGCTGTCCATGTCGGTATTTCACCAATATAATCGTTGGGGAATAAACCGGAGCCGGCGCCTTCGCCAAGTCCGTAGAAAATAATAAACCACATCAATACTTTTGACCAGTTTGTGTTTTGTGGCAACGTTTTTAACAAACCAATTGCAAAGACGATTAACAAGACGCCAAGACAAACGCTCCAAATGTCCATCCACATTCCAACCGGACTTGTTGTCGTGCCTAAAAAGCTTTCTGAGAGTTTTATAAAATCGTAACCCGGAAAAAATGCGCCTAGAATAAATGGAATTGTTATGTCGCCAATGCAAGCTAAGAAACCGCAAAAGGCTGCAACAATTGTAAAACTTGATGTGGATTTGTTCATTTTATTTTATTTCAATGTGGTTGTTACATGAAAGTTTGCATTTACCCTAAGTTTCGTTTTGATTTAAACACAAAACACGGATGATGCAGATATTTGTAACGCTGATTAAAATCTGTTTAAATCAGCGTTACAAATATCTGCGTCATTCGCGTTCCAAAATATAAAAATGAATTTTAATTTCCTTTTGTCTTCAATAAATCGCGAATTTCGGAAAGCAATTCTTCAGTAACTGTTGGTTTTGCTGGTTCAACAGGCGCTGCTGCTTCTTTTTTCTTGAAATTCTGATAGGTTTTGAAAACAAGAAAAATGCAAAATGCAACAATTACAAAATCAATTGTCGTTTGAATAAAATTGCCGTAATTGATTGCCAGTTCTGCTACTGCCTTCTTCACAACTACCGTTCCATTCATTACTGCGTCTTCTTTTTCGTGCAAAACATATTTTAAACTGCGCAGGTCAACACGCCCAATGATTAAGCCAATTGCCGGCATCAAAATATCGTTTACAAACGACGTTACAATTTTTCCAAAAGCACCACCGATAATAACGGCAATTGCTAAATCGAGTATGTTACCGCGAAAAGTAAAGTCGCGAAATTCTTTTAACAGTTTCATTTTTTATAATTTAAGTTTGAATTTTCAATTTTCAATTCTTAGTTTTCTTCCTGAAAATATAATTGATAATAGCTCAATCCTCTTGCATCGTCGAAACCTTTTTCTATCCATTCTTTTTTGCCGTGAATATAGACGTGAAAATTTTTGTCGAGTTTAAGAATGTTTTTGAATTGTTTTTTTGCATTTCTGACGGCTTGTTCCGAAATGTCAAACGAATCGGGAATGTTTAGATTTTGTTCGTCCTCGTAGGCTTTTTTGTATTCGCGAAAAGCGCTGATTCCTTCGGGCGACGAAATAACGTTTTCTTCGAAATCTTTGACGTTAAAATTATCGCGCTCGGCAAAGTAAGTAATTGTTTTGGTTTTGAAATCTGCTTGCTCGGTGCGCTCTACATTGTTTTCGGGGATGTAAACATCTTCCACAAAATTTTTACATAAAGCCAGAATATTTTTCGTCTGGAAAAATTCGTCTTCCATTGGTTTGACTTTCAGAAAGTCGTCTTTCCAATAAATGGCTTCGCTATTTTTGCTGACTGCGTCGAAAATGCAAATTTTGTAACCTGTTTCTTTTTCTGTATTAAAAATCAGGCAACCTTTGTCTAATTTGTTGGTGTTGATTCCGCTCTCGTATTCAACATCGAATGACTTTTCCTGATGTTTTACTTTTAAAAAATTTTCTTTGTTCTCGGTTTTGAACAAACCAATTGCGTCGAAAGAATCGTCGCCCACAAGACATTCGCTCAAATAGGCAACATAAAACTCGCCGCCTTTAATTTTCGCGTGAACCGATTTTTCGTACAAATGTTTTGCAATGTTTACCGATTGCGTATAAAATTCGTCTTGATTTTCGAAAACCGATGTCGTGTAAGTAAACAATTCGTTTAATGCCAAATTGGTATCGTGCGAAAAATTGTAAAAGACGGCTGTTTTAAATGGCGTCAAAAAATATTTCAGCAGCAATTCGTTTACGACCGGTATTTCGATTTTTGTCAATTGTTGTGAGAACGTAATTCCTTCCTCCAATGATTTATTGCCTACATTATGCACAATAAGTTTTTCGAGTTTGACATCAACAAAATTGAACATGTTGTTATATTTTATAAAAATTTGTGTTAGAATTTGTAAGAAAATCCCAAGCCAAAAACTTCTTTGAACTGGATGCGTGGTATTGTTTTATCGTCATATAATAAGACGGTTGAAAAGGTTGCAGCTAAATATTTATTTATTTTCATAGTGGTCAAAGTTTCCCAGTTGACCACAATATTTTGCGGATTTTTGATGTAGTTCGAAAAAAGTTCGAGTTTCGTCTGGAAAGTCACATTTTCCATAATATTAAATTTGTAGGTCGTTTTCAAAAATCCCCCAAATTCTGAGAGTGATTCTTTACCATCTTTTGTTTTAACATTGGTTATCGGATCATATACAGCTTTGTCCACACCGTAAGCGCCTTGATCTGCCAATTGTTGATTGTTTACGATTGTTAACTTGCCTGCAATTGGCGATAGTAACAAGTCGAAATTGCTTTTCTCAAGTTTATAATCCATACCAAGCGATAATTGCAAAAATGCAGGAGCCATAAAATCGGAAATAATAACACTGCTCGTTGGAGAACTGTAACCCGGCGCAAATTGCGTTTTAAAACTGAACAATCCGCTGTAATACCAATTAGCCGATGCAGCATGACCGTACTTTGAGGTAAGTTCTATTTTATCATCGGATTTGGTTGGACTGGCGTCGCCTAATTTTGTCATACCGTAAGCAATATCGAGCGTGTTGTCAAGCGATGTTTTATCTTTTTTGTAATTGGCAAACAAGCTTAACATTGCTGCGCCACTTTCAGAATTCTGACCGCCAGCCGCCCAGTTTGTCAGCGATATTTGCGACATATTCAATGCGCTCATTCCACCGGTTTTCCAATATTTAATTGTATCAGTTTTTGTTTGGGCTTTTAAAGTATTCAAAAATAAAAGTCCGACAATGAGCAATGTAAATCTAAATTTCATATAATCAATTTTTAAAATGTTTTTGTAAACAAAAATAGAAATATTATTTTTTATTGAAAATATTTTAACAATTTTTTGGTGACTGATAAAATTTTTATTCTATTTCGTAAAATGTTATATAATCTTCGCGGTACAGCAACGAAATGAATTTGCTGACGCGCTCTTCCACAGGTTTTATTTTGTCGCCTAAATCATTTTCGAGCGAACTGCAAATTTTATTGACAGAGCTTTTGCCGTCGATTTTTAGCCAGACTGCGCTACCCAATTCGTCGAGTTTTATTTTCCATACTTTCGATTTTATCATTCGGCTAAAAGTTGCTTCGAGTATTTTATTTTTAAATTTCGGGACTATTAAAGCAATTGTATTTTCGGATGTTTGTTCGTAGTCAATTTTTGTTATTGGCGTCAGGTCGAGTGCGTTTGTATTTTTTAGTATGCGTCGTCGTTGAAAAAAATTCATTTCGCTGCAATTTTCGTTTTGATTAAGCGGCAAATGTAATTTTTTTCTGGCGAATTTGCAAACCTGCCAATGAATAAAAAAACCGGTGTCTTTTGAATACACCGGTGTTAAGAAACTATAAACTAAAATTAAAACCTTCGATATTCGTTGTCCAACACTTCTTCGGTAAGCGACAATTCTACGCCTTTTGAATAATTATTTTTTCTTGTAACAGGCTTTTGTTGTTGAGTAAAATGTTTCGACGCCAAAATTTGTTTGCCGATATTAAAATAACCAATCGCGTCTTTTAGCGTTTCTGCCTGACTCGACAATTCTTCGCTGCCGGTACTCATTTCTTCTGCCGCCGCGCTGTTTTGCTGCGTTACCTGATTCAATTGTTCAATTGCCTTGATTATTTGATTCGCTCCACCGCTTTGTTCGCTGCTTGCTGCCGAAATTTCCTGAACTAATTGTGCGGTGCGTTGTATATTCGGAATCATGCCTGTTAGCAATTTACTGCTTTCTTCGGTTATACGTAGGCTTTGTTTCGACAATTGGTTAATTTCTTTTGCCGCTTGCTGACTTATTTCTGCAAGTTTACGAACTTCGGCAGCCACAACTGCGAAACCTTTGCCATGTTCACCGGCGCGCGCTGCTTCAATTGCCGCATTTATAGCAAGAATGTCGGTCTTTTCGGCAATGTCATTAATGATGGTAATTTTGTCTGCTATTTCACGCATCGCATTCAAACTGTCTTCTGACGATTTGTTAACGCGCTGAATTCCATCGACCGAGTCTTTCGCAATTTTTTCAGTTTGCAAAGCATTCTCCATATTTTGTTGAATGATAGATGACATTTCTTCAATCGATGCAGAAATTTCTTCGGTCGATGTTGCCTGCTCATTTGCGCCTTGTGCAATGCTGGTTGCTGTGTTGCTTAATTGCTGACTTCCCGATGCTACGTTTTCCGTCGCTTCCATAACCTGACTGACAATAGTATTCAATTTTCTTATCATTTCGGTCAGCGTGATTAACATTTCGTCGTTGTTCGAGCGCGGTTTGATTGTTGTAGTCAGGTCGCCGTCGGCAATGCGTTTAAAATCGTTTATAACATTCTTATTAATATTAACAAGATTTGACAATGTTTCCATCAATTCGTCTTTGTCGGAACGTTTGCGAAATTCTATTTCGAGATTTCCTTTTCCAAATTCTGAAACATTTGAAGTAATTAGTTTAAATGAAGTTATGAGTTGATTCAAATTAATAATAATCCGATTAAAATCTCCATTGTAATGATCAGTAATTTTTTCTGGAATGTCGCCTTTCGAAATTCTGTCGATGCAATTTGCTGCAACATTCAACGGAAGTACAACTGCATTAAGGGTGTCATTGATGCCGTCAATAATTCGCTGGTAGTCGCCTTTATGTTTTGAGGCATCGGCGCGGTATGAAAGATTGCCTTCGAACGCCGCCAGCGATAATTTGTTTGTGTCGGAAATAAGATTCTGCACATTATCGCGCAACATATTTATTACCTGTGTTGCCAGTATTTGTTTGCCCGGCAAAACTGGCATTGGTTTCGAAAGATTGCCTTCGGAATATTCTTTTAGTAAATCGAGCATACCAAGAATATTGTCGATATGAATTTGCATTCCTTTGTTAAATCCACTAATCAGCGTCTTGTAAGAGCCGTCGAATTTTGTTTCGTCGGCATGTTTTTCGAAATCACCCGCCATCTGAATTTTTGATGTTTCGTTCATTTCGTTTATAAGTCCGTTTAAATTGTCAATACATTGGTTTAGATTATTTTTTAAGACATTAAAGTCGCCCTTATAATCTTCGGTAATTTTTACTGACAAATCGCCATTCGAAATTCGTTCAACTAATGATGAGGCTGTGTTAAGCGGCGATATGACTGTATCTAAAACTTCGTTGATGCCCAATAATACCGGTTGAAACTCAGGATGAATATTATAAATGTCGGCACGGTATTTCAGGTTGCCATTTGTACCGGCTTCGATAAGTTTTCTAACTTCGGTCAACATTGTATTGATTGATTTGCCAATGTTACGTCCAATTAACCAAACCAAAAATGAAATAATGAATACTGAAAAAATAGCTGCTGTAAGTAATATCTCTTTTATTTTAGTTACTGTGCCGAAAACTGTTGCTTCGGGCACGGTAATTAAGAACGACCATGGAGTTGATGTTTTGCCAACTGCAATTGGCACATGATAATAAAGCGATTTTATTCCGGTTACTGATGACGCTCTTGTATAAGTATATTCTTTACCTGTTTTAATTGCATTGCTTAACGATTCTTTTAAATCTTCGGGTGTTTTATCGTACAACGATTTACCAACCAAATCTGTTTTTTGATGCGCTGCACGGATTCCGTTGTTAGCAATCAATACGCCGTAACCATCAGTGTAAGGATGAAAGCCTATTAATGAATCGGTAATTTGTTGCAAAGAAATATGTACGCCTACTGCACCTACAAATTTGCCGTCGATATTAATTGGGACTGACATAGAAGTTACCCATATTTTTTTCGTGCCATGCACGTATTCAAAAGGATTAGCAATGCTTTCGATATTTGTTTTTTTTGCCATTAAATAATAATCGCCGGTTACTTCGACATCATAATTTTTAAGCGGCTCGGTTTGAATATTTTTATCGTTAGTAAAAATAAATGGAATAAAACGACCTGTTTTATCGTGTCCTGTTTTGTTTACAAATTTTTTATCTAAACCGTCAAGTTCGTTTGGTTCCCAGCAAGTCCAGATGCCAATAAAATCAGGATTTTTTTCCAAGACAGTTTTCAATTGATTTTGAATATAATTACGACGGTTAGCTGCCGGAACAGTTTTTATATGTCCCAGCAAATTCGACATTGTTCGCACGACACTCATTTGCGCTTCCAAATCGGCGTCAATTTGATTTGCATATCGGTAAGCCGTATTCATTAATTCGGCGTTAATATTTTTTTCCTGAATTTTGGTTATTTCTATTGAAATATAAGCCACCAGAGCAATAATTAAAATTGCCGATATTGCTGCAATCTGGATAATCATCCGTGTTGCAATTTTCATGTTTTTCATAATTATTTTATATTATAATTCCTAATTCGTAATTCCTAATTCATAATTTTTTCAACTTATCCGTGTCCAGCAAAAATGCAATACTGCCGTCGCCCAAAATACTGGCGCCCGATAAAAAGTCCTGTCCTTTAAAAGTTTTGCCAAGCGGTTTTATAACTGCCTGATATTCGCCAATAATTCTGTCCGTCAAGATTGCATAAAATTTTTTATGACGGTTGATAACTATCGTTCGCCATTTGTCCGGTTCGGGCGACGTGAGTTCAAAAACTTTGTGCAAATTCAAATACGGTATCAGCGCGCCTTTGTACGGAATAAGACGGTTGTGATTTTGTTGAATTATTGTATTCGAAACCAGTTCGCAATTTTCGATGTCTTCTATCGGGATTGCAATTTTAAGTGTGTCGCAACTGATAAGCAGCGTGTCGATAATCGAAATGGTTTGTTGCAATTTAATGGTAAACGATGTGCCAAGACCTTTTTCGCTATCGATAGAAATTTCGCCGCGCAGTTCTTCAATTTTTTTTCTGACGACATCCATTCCAACACCGCGACCAGAAACTTGTGTAAGACTTTCGGCTGTTGAAAAACCGGGTAGAAAAATGAGATTCCAGATTTCTTTTTCGCTGATGTTTTGATTTGCCCGAATGATGCCTTTTTGAATTGCTTTTTCTTTGATTTTTTCGGTTTCAATTCCGCGTCCATCGTCGCTTATTTGAATAAAAACAAAGTTGCCCAATTTGTATGCAAAAAATTTGATAACACCGGTTTCGTTTTTACCAGCAGCGCGACGCTCGTCGGGCGACTCAATTCCGTGATCGATGCAATTGCGTATCAGGTGCATAATTGGTTCGGTAATGGTGTCGATAATATTTTTATCGAGTTCTGTATTTTCTCCGACGCTGATAAACTCAACTTTTTTGTCGAGCGCGTGCGACAAATCGCGTATCAAACGGTTGTAATGCGAAAGCATTTCCTGAAAAGAAACCAAGCGGATGTTGAGCGCATTGTCGCGGAATTGTTTTGAAAGTTTGTCTAATTTATCCGAAATTTCTTTGAGTTTTTTCAGGTTTTTAAAGTCAATAGAAAGTTGAAGTTCCGATTTTGTTGTAACTAATTCGCTCACCAAGTACATCAACGTATCGAGTTTCGCGGCATTTACAATTATCCGGTCATTTTTAATATTCAGGTGCGTGTTGATGTCTGGTTTAATTTGATAATCGGCGTTGGGTTTTAGTTTATTGTCCGACGCAATTTCTTCGGCGGTTTCAAGGTCATCGAAAAGATGTTCTCGTTTTTCGAGTTCTTCCAGATTAAAAATATCTATTTCGGCAAGAATGGTTATTTTGCAGTTATTGAGTATTATAAATAAGATGTCTTCTATTTCGTTTTTTGTGCAGTCCGAAACCAAAATGATATTCCACGACCAGGCATTTTCGGAATATTCGTTTGGCTCAACTTTAAATTCGCCAAGTTGGAAAAGGTCGTG
>Ga0265327_10003402_pt1 | contig 15262 bp, 28 predicted proteins | sample 41621metaG_FD_202089 | JGI IMG/M metagenome (GOLD analysis project Ga0265327, IMG submission 202089) | Rhizosphere microbial communities from Carex aquatilis grown in University of Washington, Seatle, WA, United States - 4-16-21 metaG | ecosystem: Host-associated > Plants > Roots > Rhizosphere... | reverse complement strand
AGTCTGCAACTATTCCACCATGTCCAGCAGTATCGACGAATTTAGTTATTCCGCTATTGTAGATATATACCTGTTGATTAAAGTCATCAAGAAGGAACTTTGATGAATGGTTGACGTTATTTACGTCACCGAAGATCATGTACTTTGTGGATTCAGTCCAAGTAAAGTTTTGGCTACTAGAAACACCTGCTCCTGTTCCCCAGACTACCTGAGTAGCTGGTTGTGCTATAGAACCACCTGTAGATGCAATAGTGAGAGTATTACCACCAGAAGGGGTGATTGAAATTCCAGATCCAGCTGCAAGTGTAAGAGTACCTGTGAGGGTATTCAATGATGCTACCCCTGCTCCTCCTCCTGTATTGTCATTAGTTCGTGCCATAATAATAACTATGAGTTATCGCAATACGTAAGAAATGCATCCACTGTATCTACCGATCGAGTTAAACAAACAAATGTAACAAGATTCGTATTAATCTCACCAAATTTTGTAGCACCAGCAACAGTAAAGGTTGTTACATAAGTGCTTGGAGTCGTTTCATCAGCGATTACAGCAGCAGCATATGAATTTGAAATAGTTGAAGACACTGTAAAATCTACTGGAGTATCTACATTAGAATTATACAGTTCTTTTGTTGCAAGAGCCTGGACATCACCAGTTCCTACTATAGTAATACCTACATCGCGGTAATCAGCGACGAAAATAGGTTGTGAATACCACGGACCCATAGGATCTGGTTGTGTCCAGGTAATTTTAGTTTTTCGTACTTGTCTTGGGGCCATCATAATATTTTATAAATTAATTAGTAATTAAACTGCCAACATATTGATAATAAATGTACCGTTACATGTTTCAGTAGGATGCTCGTTTCTTATCGTAAATGTAATTGCTCCACCACTCATAACTTTTTTTACAACCTTACATTCTCCTGCTGTGGCAGTTCCCCATGAGATATCAGTGACTGTATTTGAACCACCTGTAAGAATCAAGCCAACAATCTGAAGAGTGTATGTATCACCTGGAGCAAGCGATAGAGATTCAGTGGTGATTATGTAGTTTCCACCTTCACCCGATACTGTAGCTACTCCCGCTACTGCTGTTGCAGTTCTATGGGAAGCGTTGACCCACCCTTTAGCTGGATTACCCGTGTACTGAATGAACTCACCAGTAAAAGCACTTGCCATCGAAGCATTTACGAGTAGTCCTTTAATTCTATCGAGTGTTGATGAAACCGAACCTGAACCTGGACCAGCAAGAACATCTCCTGTGATTTGATTTATGCCTGGACTTACAGGTACTCCTGTATCCATAACAACAAAGTTAGGAGAAGAAGTAGATCCAGCATTTGAATATACAAATCCATCAGCAGAGTTAAAAATTACTGCTCCAGCAATATATAAATCAGGAGTATTAACAGGAACACCTGCCACCGTGTAGATTCCCTGATAACAAAGTTCAGCGATTGAACTACCAACAATTTCCGCACCCGTAAACCATGCGTAGACTAAGTTTGGATCTTGTTTTACATTTACTTGATAATTCATAGGTTTATTTGATGATTGATAATTTAGTTATCATTCCAGTCATCAAGAATTCTTGATGACTGAGTGAGGACTAAAGTGTGATTATCTTGTATGTTACGTAGATGTCGAGAGTGCCGTCACCTGTAGCTGGATTGGCCAATTCTACTTGAATTTGTACTGGTACATCTTCATCAGTATTTACATTTGCAGGACCATTAAATGCGTAATTTATAGTAAATCTTGAACCAAGAAGATTCTGATCCGTAAATGAAATGCCAGCTAATGCTCCTGTAAACACTTGTAAGTGTGTACTTGTATCATACGCAACAGTTCCAAAATTCATCCTACCTGTAACAGAAAGTATCTGGATAAATTTACCAACACCAGGAGAGGCAACAAGGGTAACTGGAACACTACCAAGATTCAGAATTTGAGCGGAAGAGAGAGAGACTTTGGTAGTAAGGATACCGCTGCCACCACCAATTGCAGTGAAATTAGGTGAATCAGTTGTTCCTGAGTTTACATAGTCAATACCATCAGCAGCATTTTTAACAATAGCTCCTGGGATATACAAACCTGCGATATTACTTGGAGCACCAGCAACTGTGTAGATACCTTCATAGCAGAGTTCTGCGTATGGGTTACCTACGATTTCAGCTCCTGTAAACCAAGCATATATGAGGTTTGGATCTTGTTTTACGTTAACTTGATAGTTCATAATTAATTTAATTACTAATAATGCTCACGAACTTGAGTGGAGGAATCTTACTAGAACCAATAACTAGTAAGTTTTCTCCACTAAAGCCCGCGAGGACTTTAGATCTAATAAGTATTAGACAGCTTGAGAGACTTCGATACCACGGAATGAGACCGTACCATGACCATAACGTGAACGAGCACCGTATGTCTGATCATCATCAAACGGATCGATTCCATTGTTTGAGCCAGCTGGAGCAGGATTCATATGTGGAGCTTCCCAGATTATTTCATACATCTGGAGACGATTCATGCGGTTGCCGAGGGCAGCCAAGAACCACCATTTGTATTTAGTCGAATCAGGACGACCCTGAGCATCAACAGCGACACGAGAGAGAACCATGAGTTCATACTTCTGTGCAAACGTGTTGATAACACCTGGGTTAGCCTGAGTGATAAGCGTTGTTGAACGCAAGATTTCAGCTGCAATACGAACTGTTGTAGGATCCTGACGGCAGACAATAAGATGAGTAAACGTCATCATTACTGGAATACCGTAGTTGTCTAAGATATCTGTAACACCGAGCTGTTCAGCTGATTCAAGGGAAGTAACTGAAAGGGGAGGGTTTGTAGGAACGATGTTGCTCCATGTCTGAGTTGAGTGAGACAATGGGTGAACTGCTGAAGCACCTGCAAGACCGTCACCACCTGAAACGTCAACTGTGCGACCTGAAAGGTTCACATATGAAGTAGCATTGATGAAAGTAAGCTGGTTCTGACGGTCGAGTTCAAGACGGTTAGGAATTGACTCAACGAATTTTGCGACTGCCTGACCGAGCTTGAAGCGTGGAGCAACTCGCATTTCGTATGAGATCTGAAGCTGCGCACCAATACGGAAAGCATAGATTTCCTTGAAATACCCAGTACCAAACGCGAGACGCTGAGCATCAGCACCCTGCGGTTTGTCCTGAGCATACTGCTCCATATCTTCTTCATCCATTCGCTGTGGGGTTTCACCACTTTCACCGACGTTTCGGACGATGAACAATGCCTCTGATTCTGGCTTGTAAGCCATCAAAAAGTCGAGGTACAACTTATTGATATTATCTGCAAATCCGCTAAATGTGTCGGAATTGAGATATTGATTGGAAGGGAACATAAGTTAGATTATTTATTAGGTTAATAATTAAGCAACTGCTTGTGCGATAACACCTTTGATCGTATTTGCAGATGTTACACGTGTAACAAGGATCTGACCTGTAGTGCTAGCGGTTGTAACATCGACCTGACCAGGGTTAGCTGGATCAACCATGACATACGAACCAACCAAACCAGCAGTAGCTGTACCATTTGAAACTGGAATATCAAGATAATCCAATACTGCTACCGGAGTAGAAACATTGATATCATCTGTAAGCAACCAGTCTTTTGAAGCTGACGTAACAACACTATTTGAGAGACCGAGAATCAGGTTATTAGCCAAGATTGTACTTGGAGTACCTGTAGCACCTGAAGTACCACCAGTTACAACGTGACTAGTATCGAATGTACCCGTGATAGCGTTTACAGTGATACCACTTGGAGCACCTGCAAAGTCGCTATCAAGAGCGATAACAACACCAGTTGCACCTGAAGTTGCCTGAGTAACAGTTTCACCAAGCTGGAATGTACCAGTGATGGTCATAAAAAGGGTCTCAGAAGCTGAGTAAGGGATTACTCCGCCGAGGCCCGTGTAGACAACGAAATATCCAGACTGGAATACAGTCGATGGAGTCTTTGCTGTTGGCAAACCGTTATTACGGTTATTTGAGAACGAAGCATTAATAGGCTGCATAGAATAAAATAAATTATTACTAATAACTAATAAAAAAGAAGAACATCAAAAAATAATGTCCTCCTTCAGTGTTTTTTTGAAGCCCACTACGGCTCGAATCGAAGGTGAGTGTTTTTTGCAAGGCGCTGTTAACGCAGTCCCTCCGGACTCAAACCCCTTTGCAGAGATTAGTGGATATACTACCCGAGAAAAAAATAGTATATCCTAAACATCTACAAAACGTACGGTAGGAAATGAAAATATGAGAAACATCTCCTACCTATACATTATACCACACACCAGAAAATTTATGCAAGTCCTTCACCTGGATTTTCCATATAAGGAGTTGCTACACCATCAACTTCAGCAACTGGAGCAGTTTCATTGAAGAAATCTGAGCGATTATTACCTGTTGCCTGACGAGCTTCCTCAAGTTTCATAACCATTCCAGCCATAGTAACCATATCACGGCGATACTTACCTCGCTCATCCTTTACACCGTACATACGAGACAAATATTCATCTTCGTACATATTAAGTGAACCATCAACAAATGATTTGAGACCTGTAAGAGCATCAATAAGTTTATCAATACTCATAGTTGCATATCGAGCAGGGATATCCTGAGTAGCTATGTATTTCAATACTTTATTGGCTGCATCCAAAGTCTTTTCCTGAAGTGCATCTTTATCTTGCTGATTTTCTAAGTATTCAGGAACAAATACATCCTTATCTTCAAGCATAAGTCCAAGCAAATCTTTTGCAATTTGTGTTGACTTATTATGAATCTGTTTTGAAAACTCACTATATTGATTATTTTGCATTGTGTTACGCGAGGAAAGCCTCAATCATTTCAACTGGCTTATCAAAACCAGGAAGGTTAATAATAAATGTTCGATCAACGTGTTTCGTTTCCATCTTAACCAAAGCTGGCTGTACAAACTGTCCATTTGAAGCCATTTCAGCAGCAAATGTACCACCTCCACCTGGAGCAATGATTCCATTACCTTCGATACGAGTTCGATTTTCGATAGTAAAGTTTGGCTTTTCGATTATTACTTTTATACGCTTAGTAACATAGTCAATAACTGGAACTTCCTTTTTCTCAATCTCTTTACCATCATTTGATAACAATAGAGTAACAAAAGGTTGATCAGCAAGCTTACGATGAATATCAAGTTTCAAATCATAGTATTTTGGTTGTTTGCGGTATGGATCCTTATTGTAATCTTCAAATCCAATAACAAACTTACCATCAAATCGATAGATAGGGCATGTTACGATTTCCTTCGGATCACGAGTATTCGTAAATCGAGAAATTGCTTCTCGACCATTACTTACATCTTTATCATTTTTGCTTCCTAGAATCAGTTTCTGAATTTCATCCATCTGTTCAGGAGAAAAAGTTACATTACTTTTCTTTTCTTTTTTTGTTTCATCCATAAATATTATTGATTAGGTTTCTTAGGAACAAGGTCTTGAATCTGTAGTTCATTTTTCCAGACTTCATAGTTGTGTTCCTTTATCGACTTTTCTGTTGGTGTAACATTTGCTGGTTGTGCACCACTGTATGAGATACTTTGATTGAAATTAGCAATACTTCCAATTCCTGTTGCAGTGATAGCTTTTTGAACACGTGCCTGAATCTCAGCATCAGTTCCAACTGGCATATTGAGAAGTTCGTAATTTTCAAGAACCTTTTTTGTTAGTTCAGGATCTCCACCTGTTACACTATTGATCCAGAAACTTTTCTTAGTTGCGAGTGTCTCCTGTTTACTTGCATCAATTGATGCCTTAGCTTCCTCTGCAATCTTCTTAGCTTCATTTGCAATTTCTTCAGCAGATTTTTGTGCTGCTGTCGCTCCTGCTTTTGCTTTTTCAAACTCAGCAAGTTTTTCTGCTTGATGTTCTTTAGCAGCTTTCATCTCTGCTTCATGTTGTGCTTTTAAAGCAGCAACTTGAGCATCAAGTTCTTCTTGTGTGAAAACTTCAATCTCTTTTCCTTCATCGTCTACTACTTTTGCCATAATTATTGTGCGAATACTTTAAACTTGTCTAATTCATCAATGGGTTCGACATGTGGCATTGATTTGATGTATGAATTTCCTAGACGGATAAAATCATCTCTAACCGTTGCCATTCCATTAATATTGATTCCTCCTAATGCATCCATAGTTCCATTTTGATATGAAGCCTGGATGGTCATACGCGCCTGTTTATTGATAAGATATTTTATTCTATCCATCACGTATTGGTCGCGGCAGATGTCATAAAACTTCTTATCATATTCGACCAATTTATCAGGTGGTATAGCCAAACGAGGATCATCAATATAGTAAATATCAACTGGGAGTAGGTCCAGATTCTCACGAATCAATTCCTTCATTAATCGAGATCGATTCGTCTCTTTCTTTGCGAACAATTCTTTTATTTTTTCAATCATTGGTTTTTAATCATTTACTTTTAACTTGGTGTCCCCGCTAGAATTGCATTTTGTGGAGGCTTAGAAGGTGTTGAGATTCCTGGCATATTTGGAAGATTAGGAGTATTGCCATTTGTCTGCTGTTGTCCTCCTTGAGTTCCACCTCCTGTCGGTAATCCTCCTTGTGGTGGCATCTGACCTACCGGAGGAGTTGCTTGAGGCTGAGGGGGCAAGAATATCTTATCGATATCGAATCCTGAATTCTGACCGATGATCTTATCCAAGTACGCATAGTTCAAGTTCTGAATCGGATGTCCTTGTAGGTTCGCATACTGAGTCAAAAGATTAAATAGAATTCCAAGAAGCGATTGATTCTGTCCGTCTGGTTCAGATACAACCTTGATATAAATCTTATCCTTCAATTTCTTGAATCTGTCCTTAGCAATCTTTGGAGACACATATACATGCTTCTGCTTCTTAGTAGACATCCGTTCCTGTTTAAATAGTTCATATGGATCTACCTTAGAAATGTCATCCTGCATATGGTACTGAACTGATCCATTACCAGCAATTGGATTGCTTGCCATGATCTGTTCATAGTCCTGCTTCCAATTCTGTTCATCGTCATCCCAAGTCTGCATCTGAGTATCCATGTCTTCGATCATGCACCACAGACGATTCCAGTAGAACTCTTTCAAGAAATCCACAGTTCCATCGATAGTGATTCCCAACTTTTTAAGTTGAGCTTTTTTCTGGTCTACATACTGAGTAGCAGTCTGATTTGGATCTTGCTGGCCTTCTACTGCATCTGATACCGAAGTATCCGAGATAGATTCCATTATCATATTGTAAAACGAGAAGTCAGCCTGAGTAAGTATGCCATTTGGATTGAGTATCGATAGATCCTGTCCATTAAGATCAGGAATAACCTCAGCAGGATCCCAAATTGATGCCGGAAGAACCTTATCTGAGTTGTTTCCGACTGATGGAAATGCTGAGTATCGGAATTTATGAGTCGCAATACGCAAAAATTCATTTGCAACCTCCTCTTTTACCTCATTCTTACTTGGAACTGATCGTCCGTAGGCATAGAATGGGATTTTTTCATTGTCTCCCTTGATAATTGTGTATCGTCCAGAAGGAGAGAACTCGGTGAGTGGATATCCGATAACTTTACCGTTCAATTCTTGAACAGGATACATAAGTACGCTGTTAACAAGAACATTGTAGTCGTTCATTACTTCTGATTCTGTAAGAATGATTTCTACATAGTCCTTTTGTGGCTGTTTAAGATAAAAGTCACCCCAAATACCATTGATATTGGGTGGAACTGTGGTTGTTGGGAATCGTGGGACATTCTGCCATCGTGGAAACTGTCCGAACTCCTTTTCAGCCTCTGTACGAGGTACGTGAATAACCAACCATGTTCTTGGTTGTCTGTGCCAGTCATTTTCAAGAAGATTTGAAAAGTATACTCCTGTATTAGGCAAAGCTACTGCTTCATAGCACCATCCTTTATCTTCAACGATAGTCGTAAACTTCTGAAGCCATGTAGGAGCACTTGGATTAGTGCATATCTTACGCAGTACTTGCTTCTTTTTCTTCTGGTCTTTTATGAAAACATTACCCTGTGAGATATTAATACGTGAAAAATCACCTATTTTAGACTGAAAGTTCTCTTTTTCAAGCGATCGTCTCAGGAGTGCTGTACCCAATTCTACGAAGTCTACCATCAACGGGTCATCTTCATCAAAAGCACAAATCTGAGGCTTGAAACTAAGGTCGGATATGATCTGCTCAATAGTATTGTCTTTCTCGTGAGTCACACCTGTAACGATTCGAGCATCCGTATTGTTCAATCGTGGTGGATTGTATGCCATATCCTGCTGGCGATTCGTGAGATAGTAGATACTGTATGGCTTATCATTTAGTTCCATCTGAGGCTGTTCACGTACATTGTACGCCAACTGCAATCCCATAAGGATTTCATTTCTGTATGTTGCCTCTGCTGCCGTATACTCAGGAGGATTTGCTCCTCGTTTTTGGGTATCGTAATAATCAAGAGGATCAACGACAGTTGTCTGGTTCTGGGTGATTGGAATATCAAACATGGGTGGATAGTATTAAAATACTATATACATTATAACACTACCATTGTCCACGTGCAAATTCTCCCAGCGCATTATTGCGTCTGAACTCTCTGTGTTGCTCTGCTGAATAACATAGAGTGCACAGAATCTGATACGAGATTTCTGAATACGCGTATCTCCATGTCTTTTTCCCACACAATCCGCATGTGTATTTCTGCTGAGCCATTATAGAACCTTATATTTGTTAAACGGTCTAGAACGCTGAATAGCAATTTGCTTTCGTTCCGTATTAGGACTCGTTCGTGGCCTCTCCGTATCTAAATCAAAGAATGCACGCATATATAAAGCATCGCTGTAATCCGTAGAACGTCCTATAACTTCCTTGATTTCACCTTTTGATATAATCGCAAGTTTCTTATCCTCGTCTATAGTCTTTGCTTTCCATTGCTGTAGTTCCTCAACCAACTTATTCTTTACATCCATATTGTCATTCGGGACCGATATCTTCCCTAACTGAATAAGGAGTGCCATTTCATAGATACACTGGGTTCGCAAGTTAGAAAAGAACGGCTTTTCCATTTCTTGAAACTTAGCTCGTGTATCCTTAAGAGGTGATGATCCTCCTACAAATCCTCTGATACCCGGAAGCAGAGTTGGAAGGTATTCCGCATTACCTACTGCATCTGAGACGATATTTTTACGGGAGATTTTATACGCGTTTGCATACAGATCAATAAGCTGCATAAGTGTGCTGTGATCTGTCTTAGGAATTGATATAACCTTAATAACACTGTAGTTACACCAAATCATAATCACCGCATTATCTTTTCCTTGAAATGCCGGATCGACTGTCATATACATCGTTCCATCCAATTCTGGTGGAATCTGAAACATCTGTGAGATATGAGCGTCTGATAAGAGAGCATCGTCCTCATCGTCATAGTCCCAGTTACCAGAGTAAAGACGATCTCGTGCCACCTTATCTCGTATTCCTGCGAGAGTATCTACGTATCCTTCTGGAAGATATTTATTATCAAACGCAAAAGCCTGAATGAAAGCCTTAGTTGGTTCCAGGGTTTTATTCTTAAACGGATCTACGAAGTCTCGCTTGAGCCATCCTTTTTTAGGGTTAGCCGTAAGGAGAAGTTTTTTCTTTAATTTATATACGTCATTCTTCCATCGTCCGATAGAAAGCCATAAGTTAGCTTTAGCTGCCTCTTTAACCTCTCCAGCTTCTTCAATCCATCCTCGTGTCATCTGCATCGATCCAAAGCGTTCAAACAAAGGGTCGCCTGGTAATTCATCACAGGAAATCAAGAACACTTTAGAACCATTCGTTAATCGATAGAAGTTATCTTGTCCATTGAACTTAGCATACTGATCCATATCGATTCCCCATTTCTGGAAGACTTGCTGAATAGTTGGTTGGGTATATTTACGCAAGTCATTTAATTCTTTACGAGCAATAAAATATTGTGTTTCAGGATAGGTAAGTGCATCTCCAAAAATAAGACTTGCTCCGAGGAAACTTTTACCTCCTCCCTTTGCTCCTCCATAAAGGATTTCTTCTTTAGAATCATCTATCCAAGCCTTAGCAGCTTCAATCTGCTTAGGGTTTGTTGATTCAAATTGTACTTCAATGGTTTTTGGTTGCATAAGATTTTATTTATAAAACTTTCCAGGATAGTGATTTTAAATTTGGGTAAAAAAATGGGGAGGGTATATAGCTTTAGTCACGCACCCTACGCAACCCCGCCCCCTCCGTCATCTTTTTTTTCTCGATCGACCTCGACCACTGTTTCATCTTCATTAATATCATTTATTGTTTCAACATTACGTACTACTTCACTAGTACGTATAGAATTATCTATAATTCTCATACCTATAATAGTTGGTGCTATCTGTTGACCATTACTTGTAACATCAACGGATTCTTTTGGCTTACCAAAGAGCCTATTAAACTGGCTATCAATCGCTTGGTTGTTCGCGTCTTTCACTTCGACAAAATAGAACTTGGGATAATCGCCCTCGATCTCGTCAGGGCTTTCGCCATCGCCATACTCATGGTCAAGCACATTGATTATCTCCTCATCATCTTTGACTATTTTGGGCTTGTCCTTTACCAGTTTCTTTTGCTTCCCGAAGTATTCATAGTGTGCGTCAATGCGAAACACTTTAATAGTGCCAAGCCCCAGCATGGTTTGTGCATTCGCAAGCTTCATTGATCGCTCGATAATGCGCTCTTGTACACGGCGATAGGCTTCTTCGCGTGTCAAGGTGGCTTTGCTTTGTCCACGCTTTCCAGTCATAGGGGATTTTCGTCCAAGATCGGAAAGTTGCTTAGCGATTTTGGGATCACGTGTATTGCGTAAATCAAGCTTTGGCGGTTGTTCTAGTGTGTTTTCCATGAAATAAAGTAAAAACTGGTTAGAAAGTCATTATAAGTCATTCTATACTTAAAATTATACCACGCTTAATCAAAAAAAGGAAAGGCTTTAGCCGGAGAAGCGCAAAATTACATAAATTACTCGACCTTGATTATCAAAATCAAAGGTACAGTAACAGACATAGTAACAAAAGTACATTGATATGCAAAGGTAAAAAATGATTACTTCAATTACTACACCTATATCTTATAAAAGATAAAAATAAAAACAAGTAAATAATAACCAGCAAAATGTTCGGACATTTCCGAGGTACATGTAGTAATAACATAAAACCTTTGTTTTCAACATATATTAATCAAATTATTACTGCACCTCATTTAAAAAAGTTCGAAGTAATCTATAAAACCTATATAATTGATAAAAAAAAGGCTTAATTTATCAAAAATATTACAAAATACAAGTTATATTATATATAAATATTTTGTAATATTACCAAAATACTTCAAAACATTGTCTTTGTTTAATTGACATTGTTTGTAACATTTTGTTATTATATAATAATGGACTACACAAAGGTATCAAAGAAATATTTAGCGCAAGATATGAAAGTTAGCTTAAAAACTATATATAATTGGTTTTCAGGAAAACATACCATATCAACAAAAGAATTAGACCAAATGAGTCAAATATTAAAAGTGGATATTAACGATCTAAATGGTTTTTTTATCAGTAAAAATAAAGAGTTTAAAAATGAACATACAAAAATGTAATTTTGAATATATTTCTAGTCGGCTTGGTTTTTCAAATCAATCCGTTGTTAAATGGTTCTTAGGAAAAACAATGCCACAACCACAAATTGTTTTGCTTATCGCAGAAATGACAAATGACACACCGCAAGATGTTTTTGAGTTTTTTAAAGGCAGATATATTAAAAATTATGGCAAAGCAGAAGGTATAAAAAAATATAACCGATATGTTGCTGTTAATAAGAAATATGTTGACAACATTGCATTTTAATGTCCTATTAAAACTTATCCACAGGTATATACAACTGCTACTTGCATACAATCTATAATTGTATATACTATGTGGGTAGGAGATCGAAGCCTACAGATTAAAAAATAGTGTTTTGTCTCTCTTATATATATGCTGGTGGTTGTCACTATCCAACAATATGTATATGAGAGACAAAAAGAGTAAAAAGCATATGAGTACAGATTACAACAAGCAAGCAACAGACTTTTTAGAGAAGTACAACACAAAGTTTGAAGCGGTACAATGTGTACCACAAAAAGCACCACGTTGGGCTAAAGATAACAAGCACGGGATAAACTGGTATATCACGCTTACAAACGTAAAGGGAAGCATAGGCTTTGATTTTTGGGATAATATCGCAAACAAGGAAGTAATTGACAAACACAACGAGCATAGCTTACACAAAATGAAGTACAAAGCACCATGTGCATACAGCGTACTTGCGGGACTTTTTACGGGTTGCATTGACGATTTTGGCGGGTTTTGTAGTGCTTTTGGGTATGATACAGACAGTAAAGAAGCGGAAAGCATTTTTAATGAGTGCAACGCTTTAGATAAAAAGCTAGTAAGTATTTTTAGTGCTGAAGCAATAGAGGATTTGCGAGATATTAACTAACCGCACACAACGTGCAAAAATAGCATGACACAATCACAAGTAAACAAAAAATACGCCGGTCGCTATGTATCTTTTGGCAAGACGTATGACTATAGTAAGCAGGAATGGGATTATGAAGTACGCAAGACGTACAAAGACTGCCACGAAAATACCACGCTCGGTCAAGACGTTGGTACAGCATTAGAATATAGACGATAATTATATGAATACAAAATCATACAGCTACAATGAAGCCGTGCGAGATGTGGAAAAGTACGGCACAGCGATATCAAACGAGGACGTTTTGAAATGGGTACACGCGCCGGTACAAGGAGAAAAGGACACGATCGCGTATAGCGATAACTGGTGGAAAGTAGAAAAGGAATACGCCGGAAGCAAGTACAATGAGCTTATACGCCAGTGTGAGGATGAAATAAAAGAAACCGGAGCATTTCCATACCTTTCTGTCGTGTCTCGTCTGTTCTTGGCTAAAATGGGACACAAAACACCTACAGATGATGAAGTACGCCGAGTGGATAGTGTTGTATACAATACGAATCAATACTATCGCGCAAATGCTACCATAAAAAACTATAACAATATGTTCGCACAAGGATACAAAAGTGCAGACGATATGGAAGCTGGTGACAATGGCAAAAAGGCAATTATAACCGGCACAAAGAGCGCAGACATGTTCACAGTATCAAAAGATAATGAGAAGGTTGTGCTTGTATACACGACCGACAATCGCAAGGGCTATAAAACGCCACGAATGCGCACAAGGTTTTACTCTTTTGGACATGGAAGCGATATGTTTTATAAACTAATAGAGGCATAACATGAAAAAATACAAAGTAGAAATAACCATATCCGAAACGTACATTATTGACGTACTAGCAAGCAGTAAAATAAAAGCAGAGGAAAAATCAATACAAAAGTTTAAAGAACTGGAAAACACCGGCACACTTCACTACCACAGTACAACAGGCGTACAGATGCTCGAGGTCGGCACAGTCTATGACGTTACTAACACTGATGACCTGTTTGACGGAGAGTAACATATGGAAACAATAACAAAACTATGGCAAGACTTTGCAGATGTTCCTATTGATAGCAACGATTGTATCGAGATTGAATGGCACGGCTTTGAAAAAGGCACCGACAAAATGACTATATGGCATTGGTTTGACGATAATAGTAATGGATTATATCCAACGAGATAATATATGACAGACGATGAACAATATGAAGAGACTATAAGAGAAAAAAATCAAGAAATTAAAGAACTAAGGGATATTATTAGTGAAATGCGGGATATCGCATATACAATATATAAACTGTAATTAATATGTCCCAAATCCTAGAAAAACCAGAAATGTACGAGTGCGACTATTGCGACACAAAGGCCTATAACGATGACGAAGCACCAGAGGATTACGAAGGCGAGGTGTTAACCATGATCAGAGCCGGAGACGAAAGCCTTGCACTATGTGAAGCGTGTGCAGACCATTATACAAACTAAACGAGGATAACACATGAACACTCTATACAACAAATACGAAGAACCAAACAACAATTTCAACGACTCATTAGAAGCCCTTGCAAAAGCGATCCTCGTATTAAATATAACAGAACAGGAACGCCATAACATGATTATTGCCCTAGATAACGTGGTCGATTTATTCCATAACGCAACGAGTAAGTGATATGAAAAACAAAACAGAAGTACAAGCTTTTTTGTACAAAAACTATATTGAAAAAATAAGCAAACTATTCCTTGAACTGAAAGGCACAGACGCACAAATATCAGACATAGCTAACGGATCAATATAATATGGAATACAAAAACCAACGCTACATATACAAAGGCTTTATAGGCCTCACAATAGCAGAAGCGATAGAGAATTATCAATCATACGCCAAGCGTAAAGCCTTCGAGGAAGCATGGCGTGGCGCACAGCGATTTTATAACGTAAGAGGTAAGTAATATGAAAACCATTAAACTAGGCGTGCTAGGCCTTATAAACGAGCAAAACGAATTAGTTGCAATCGTGCACCATGACGAGCAAAAACGCTCTCAAATCATGTACAGCACTTCAGAAATGGGCATGGAAGATGTCGAAGTCATGCTTAAAACTATTATAGATAATAACCAGAATAACATATGAACTCAAAACTTATACCAATTATCCTTATAGCCGTAATCCTTGTGCTTCTTGTATATATAAACGCTTTACAGAAGCTTATCCCACCACAAACAACAGATCTATATACCCTACAACAGAGATGCCTATCCTTCCTGCCTCCTCGAAGCGTTGTTTATACACCTCCGCAAAACTAATATGACCAAAGTAAAACACAAAACCGGCCGGAAGAATGTTAAGACAGGCACACTATTCTATTGTACTTATTCAGGACCGCTTCCCTACAACACCCCTCTTAAATTCGTTCAGCGTAAACGTCGTATGGGGTATGTGTTAGTTAAAATGAGTTAAAGTATGGATGAAATAAACAAATAATATGAATAAATGTATTTGTAGAAAAGAACTTGGTTATACAGAAGATAAGGAAATTGTTATACATCTTGCATGGTGTCCTGAAGATACTTACTTCTATAAAAAGTGGGTCGAAGATTATGAAAATTCTCCGTGGTGGAAGAAATTGTTTATGAATCCAGACCCGCGGAGTGCATGGTTCTAGCCC
>Ga0265327_10003401_pt1 | contig 15267 bp, 17 predicted proteins | sample 41621metaG_FD_202089 | JGI IMG/M metagenome (GOLD analysis project Ga0265327, IMG submission 202089) | Rhizosphere microbial communities from Carex aquatilis grown in University of Washington, Seatle, WA, United States - 4-16-21 metaG | ecosystem: Host-associated > Plants > Roots > Rhizosphere... | reverse complement strand
ATGAATACTGCAACTTTGAATCAACCTTCAAAATCCATTTTCAAACAACTATCTTGGCAAGATTGGCTTTATGCCTTTGCCTTGCTTGGAGGCGCCATGTTTGCATTTAAGCAGTACGGTGCATTCATGGATGTTTATGAAACTGGCTTCCTGTTTGGCGCAGTTGGCGTGTTCAGCTGGATCGGCTGGCAGTGGAAAGCTGTGCGCCTCTTGATAGCGGGAATAGCCGCAATTAGTCTATATTCTATTAGTCTATATCACGCTGATCTGGCGAGTGCCAATCAGGTCTTTTTGTTGAAATATCTCATCTCCAGCCAGTCCGCCATTATGTGGATGAACGTATTATTCGTGTTGGCCATGCTGATCTACTGGTTTGCCATGTTTGCCCGCGCTGATTTCGCTGGCAAATTTGCCAGTGGCCTTACTTGGGCTGCTGTACTCATGGGCTTTGTTGGCCTGATGGTGCGTTGGTATGAGTCTTACCTGATTGCGCCAGATGTTGGCCATATCCCAATCAGTAATCTCTACGAAGTGTTTATCCTGTTCTGCCTGATTACCGCATTGCTATATCTGCATTATGAAGCGCGTTATGCGACCAGGCAGTTGGGTGGCTTCGTGCTATTGGTGGTAAGCGCAGCTGTGGGTTTTATTCTCTGGTACACCTTTGATCGTCAGGCATATGGGATTCAGCCTCTGGTACCAGCCCTGCAATCTTATTGGATGAAAATTCACGTCCCAGCTAACTTTATCGGCTATGGGTCATTCTCGCTCGCAGCTATGGTGGCTAGTGCCTATTTGCTGGTAAATCGTGGAATTTTGGCTTCGCGCCTGCCATCACTGGATGTGTTGGATGACCTGATGTACAAGTCGATTGCTGTTGGCTTTGCTTTCTTTACGATTGCCACCATACTGGGAGCAATGTGGGCAGCAGAAGCCTGGGGCGGGTACTGGTCTTGGGATCCAAAGGAAACCTGGGCGTTAATTGTCTGGCTCAATTATGCAGCCTGGCTGCATTTGCGTCTGGTTAAAGGCTTGCGCGGCGCTATGCTGGCTTGGTGGGCGCTGATAGGCTTGTTAGTAACAACCTTCGCCTTCCTAGGCGTCAATATGTTCCTCTCAGGACTGCATTCTTACGGTACGCTTTAATTCAATACTGTAATCTTGGTATAAGTCTAAAGCTAAGACTGAGTCGCTTCCAAGCGGAAGCGAACTTCGCCGTGGCTATTCTTAGTTAATGTTAGTGAATAGCCTTTGCGTTCGGCTTGCTTAGCTGCGTGAAACAGGCCGATACCTAAGCCATTCTCAGAGCTCACATGACGCTTGAACAGATTTTCCGCAATCTGACTGGGCATTGCTTTGCCATCATCACTGATTTCTATGCATAGCGTATCCGTAGAAACAACCTCCGCTTTTATTTTGATTCCTGGCTGATTTTTGGATTTATCAATCGCATTCTGAAGCAGATTGTCGATGACGCTATCCAGCACGTCTGCATCAATTTCGGTTTTTTGTAATTTAGGCGAGATAAATTCGATTGGCGAGCTTGCATAACGCTGTTTGAGAAAATCCCACCAGATGCTCAGCTTCATCTGATGGCTACCTTCGTCATTGGGAGCTTCCAGCTTGTCGAGCGTCAGCGCCAGTCGTTGGTTCAGTTGCGGTAATTGGCGCTTGAGCAGGGCTAGCAACCTATCATTATCAGCTTCGGTAGCATTTTCCGCTGCCGAACAAAGTGCACTCATGGATTGCACCAGATTTTTGATGTCATGCGTCAAGCGTGAGCCAGTCTCATAGACTGCTTGCATATAAGTGTGCTGCTTGAGTGTTTCTTCCCGGCGCTTGGCTTCATAAAACTCACCAAGGATTTGTGCCAGTAGCTTCACGTGGATAGTCAAAGCAGGTGTTAGTGGCCAACGTGTATAGAGACGTAGATGAAACTCATGGAAATCCAGATTTGCCCTGAATTTTGCTGGCAGGCCTAGTTCTCCCTTGCTATCAGGGGTGTCCCAAGTAACGCCACTTACCCAAGGCAGCGCTGCTACTTCTCGCATGGCGGCCAGAGTAAATTCTTTAGGGCTTGATTCCTCTTCAGCCAGTTCAGCAATATTTTTAACCCATTGCTCAAACGGCAGGCCTACGCTCAGAAAATACTTGGAGAGAAATTGACCAATCCCGGCAAAGCCTGCTCTAGGGTTCCAAAGCCAGCTAATACCTAACAGTGTGAGAGATAAACCAATCAGTACCTTAAGTAATACTTCACCATACTGGGCTTCGCTACTTGCAGCGATAGCAAAACTACCAAGTACCAGAATTACCGCAAGAAACAACAGTAAAAGTGTGTAGAAAAAATCGATAATCGGTGGATGGCCAGCCGTTTCTGGTTCTAACCGTGTGAAGAATATGGCAATCGGCAATACTGGTACCAGATATTCAATGATGAATTTTGATTCAAGAATGTCTGCACTTGTGCTGATGAGTTTAGGAACCACCCAAAGCAGCAACATGGCCAGTAGATAGCTTGCTGCCAGCATATAACCAAAGCGGCTGCCTCGTGCTTTGGTGGAGAATACACGGCCGCCGAGTAAGCCGAATAGACCACATAACCAGAATGCTATTAACCACCAGCTCACCGAGAAAATCATGGTGAGACCGCCAGCCAGAAATAGCATGGCCGCTGGAATTGACAGCCTGTCTTTGGCTCGCCAAATCGGCTGCCAAAGTAGGAAGAACCCATAATGAATAATCAGCAGAGATTTTTGTAATGGCGTCTGAAAGCCGAGCATGAGCACCCCATGCAACGATATCAGCATCAGTGCCAAGGCAAGCTGATGTTGTAGCGTTGATTTCAGACTGTTTTTTAAAATACCTTGGATTGTTGTCATGGATATGGGTACGGCAATAATTAAGGATTAATTTTGTCAATTACTTGACATAAAAGTCGATTATTCGACACGTCTGTACATTGCGGTTAACTAAATAGGGCTAAAACATGTGAGCAGCCTCACAAAATCTGCCATTTAAGTGTTGGCACAGTAATTGCGCCACCTCTGCCATAGATTCTCTAAATTTCTGAGTCTGTTTCAAAACTAAATGCTTAATGTTAAGGATAGCATAATGAAAAAACAAACAGGTTTTACGCTAATCGAATTAGCAATCGTACTGGTCATTATTGGCTTGTTGCTGGGTGGCGTGCTAAAGGGGCAAGAATTAATTAATAGTGCCAAGGTTAAAAATATGGCAAGTGATTTCAAGAATGCTCAAGTTTATATTTATGGTTATCAGGATAAATATAAAGCATTGCCGGGCGATGACGTGCACGCGGACACACATGTGGTTGGTGCGCTTGGGACGGGCGGTACTCTTGGTAATGGTGTAATTCAGGGTAGTTGGAATTCGGCAGCTAATCCTGCTACAACTGAATCCGAACTTTTTTGGCAACACGTAAGGTTAGCTGGATTAGCTCCAGGCCCTACGTCGGTAACCGATGCTAATTACTATCCTAGAAATGCAGATGGCGGGATTATTGGAGTTCAGAGCATTTCTGGATTTACAACAATCACAAACATGACGGGTGCGTTTGTCATTTGCTCTGATGCTATCCTTGGCAAATTTGCTAAACAATTGGATGTCACGTTAGATGACGGCGAAACTTCTACGGGATCAGTAAGGGCTATTGTAAGTGGAACACCAGGTGCTGGGGTTGCTACTACAGCTATTGTTGATGCGACAACTTATACAGTTTGTATGTCATTCTAATAGCTATAGTTGTTATTAAGCCCGCTTCGGCGGGCTTTTTTATTTTGGGTTATGACGAATTAAATATTTGCTTTAAAATGCAGTACCTAAAATTTATCTGAATGCTATGTCCGACAATATCGTCGAAATTAATAATCTGTCTTTTGGTTACAAGGGTCGCTTGCTACACAAGGGCATCAATATGGCCTTCCCACGTGGCAAGGTTGTCGCCATCATGGGCGGTAGCGGTAGCGGTAAAACCACGCTGTTGCGCCTGATTGGCGGCCAGCTTAAACCTACGCACGGAGAAGTGCGTGTTGATGGGCAAGTAGTGCACAAGCAGAATCGACATGGCCTATATTTGCTGCGTCGCAAGATGGGAATGCTATTTCAGTTCGGCGCTTTGTTTACCGATTTGTCGGTGTATGAGAATGTTGCCTTTCCGATGCGCGAACATACAACATTGCCTGAGTCGATGATCCGTGACTTGGTCATGATGAAACTCAATGCAGTAGGCCTGCGTGGTGCGCACGGATTAATGCCGACGGAGTTGTCAGGTGGTATGGCGAGGCGCGTGTCCTTGGCTCGTGCTATCGCACTTGATCCCGCAATTATTATGTACGATGAACCATTTACCGGGCTTGATCCGATCTCTATGAGTGTGACCTGTAATCTGATCCGCACTTTGAACGATTCGCTGGGGGCGACATCTATATTGGTTACCCATGATGTGAAAGAAGCTTTTTTAATTGCTGATTATGTCTACATCGTTGCTAACGGTGTGGTGGAGGCTGAAGGCACGCCAGATGAGTTGCGTAAATCGGAATTGCCGTTTGTCCATCAGTTTGTGCATGGTGAGGTGGATGGTCCCGTTCCATTCCACTACCCGGCACCTGATTACAAACGCGAAATGTTAAGAGGTCATGATGCATAAGATTGCCAAGGTGTTACGTGGTATAGGCCATCGCATTGTGGACCGTATATGGAGGCTTGGTGCTGGTGCGCGTTTTTTCTTTTATACCCTGATTTATTCAGGCGAAAGTTTTAAGCGTATACATTTAACGATACGGGAGATTTATTTTACTGGCGTGATGTCGCTGATTATTATTCTGGTATCAGCATTTTTTGTCGGTATGGTGCTTGCCTTGCAAGGCTATAACACCTTGCAGAAATATGGCTCATCAGAGGCAATCGGTGTTTTAGTCGCCTTGTCCCTCGTTCGTGAGCTTGGCCCAGTTGTTACGGCGCTATTATTTGCTGGTCGTGCAGGGACGGCGATTACGGCTGAAATAGGCTTGATGAAAGCAACCGAACAATTATCAGCAATGGAAATGATGGCTGTGAGTCCGATTGCCCGCGTAGTTGCTCCTCGTTTTTGGGCGGGTGTGATTTCCATGCCTTTGCTGGCAGCTATGTTCTCAATGGTTGGAGTTTTGGGTGGTTATCTGGTTGCTGTGCCGCTGATCGGTGTGGATAACGGCGCCTTCTGGTCACAGATGCAAGCCAATGTGGATTTTCGTGCAGATATCGTGAATGGTGTCATCAAGAGTTGTGTCTTTGGCGTTGCTTGTACGATGATTGCACTGTTTGAAGGCTTTGACGCCCCACCTACGGCTGAAGGTGTAAGCCATGCAACAACACGTACAGTAGTGAATTCGTCACTTGCAGTATTGGGCTTGGATTTTGTGCTTACCTCTTTCATGATTGGTTAATAGCAGTAAATCTTAAAATTAATTTAGCGAAATAAGACGCGAGCTATATAGGTGAATTTGGAGGGAAAATGGAAAGAACAACAATAGATTTATGGGTGGGCATCTTTGCAGCAGCTGGCGCTGCAGCCATTATGGGCTTGGCGATGAAGGTCGGGAATTTGACCTCAAGTAATATCGGTGAGACATACTCTGTTACTGCGGCTTTTGAAAATATTGGCGGACTCAAGCCACGTGCACCAGTTAAAAGTGCTGGTGTGGTAGTTGGTCGAGTTGATACGATTGATTTTGATAGTACTAGCTATGAAGCGAAGGTCACGATCAAGGTGGATAAGCGCTACTCGTTCCCTAAGGACACATTTGCTAATATCTATACTGCTGGTTTGTTGGGCGAGCAGTATGTAGGTTTGGAAGCTGGCGGGGCAACTGAGCCGTTGAAAAACGGTGATAAAATTACTCATACGCAAGATGCCGTAGTATTGGAAAAGCTGATTAGCCAATTCCTATACAGCAAGGCATCTGAATCCAACGAGAAGAAATAGGTGGAATTATGAAACGTATTTTGAATTTGCTGTGCATGGCAATTTTTATATCGTCTAGCAGTTTGGCATTTGCGGCTATTGGTCCAGATGAACTGGTTAAGACTACTGCAGAAGATGTGCTGGCGATTGTCAAAAAAGATAAAGACATTCAGGCTGGAGACCAAAAAAAGATATTTGCGTTGACGGAAGAAAAAATCCTGCCAAATTTTGATTTTGATCATGTATCTCAATTGGTACTCGGCAAAAACTGGAACAAGGCTAGCAAAGAGCAGCAGGATGCCTTCCAGAAGGAGTTCCGCAGTTTGCTGTTGCGTACTTATGCGACTGCACTGTCCAAATATCGTAACCAGACTATTGAGTACAAACCGTTACGTGCGCAGCCGACTGATACAGAGGTCACTGTAAAAACCGCAATTGTGCAACCTGGTGGTCAACCTATTGGTGTTGATTACACATTGGCTAAGACCGGTGATAACTGGAAGGTCTTTGATATTACTATCGAAGGAGTCAGTCTGGTTACCAACTACCGCAGCCAGTTTAATACTGAAGTTCGTCAATCCGGGATGGATGGCTTGATTCAGAAGCTGGTTGATAAGAACAAAGAAAACGCTGCCAAATAAAGTATATTGAGAAAGAAACGTGGCACAAATTACGCAAGAAAATAACCGCTGGTTGATCTCTGGTGCCATGACGATGGCCGAAGTGAATGATCTACTTGCGCAAAGCACAGGGTTGGAAAACTCTCGTGACACTGAGATCGACTTGGCTGAGGTGACAGAAGTAGATACGAGCGCTATCAGCTTGCTGTTCGAGTGGCTACGTCAGGCGCGCAGTCATAAATCCAAAGTGACCTTTTACAACTTGCCTCAGAATCTTGTAAATCTGGCAACGCTTTATGGCGTGCTGGATTTGATTCCACAAGCTCATCATTGATACTGGGGTGTATGCCCCAATATCAATTTAAACCATCATGACTCCCGCAATCAAAATTGAGCAGGTCCACAAAAGTTTCGGTGCATTACACGCGCTGAAAGGGGTTGACCTGACTATTGAACAAGGCGAGTTTTTTGCACTACTTGGGCCAAATGGCGCTGGTAAGTCCACGCTTATCAATCTGCTTGCCGGTTTGTTGCGCCCTTCGTCTGGCAGCTTGAAGGTCATGGGTTATGATGTACTTAAAGACTATCGCCAGGCTAGGCTCGCACTGGGCGTGGTTCCTCAGGAACTTGTATTTGACCCATTTTTTAATGTGAGAGAGATGTTGCGTTTTCAGGCTGGTTATTTTGGGCGTGGCAAAGAAAACGATGCATGGGTTGATGAAATTATCGAGTCATTGGGCTTAACTGATAAGGCGCATGTCAATATGCGCCGCCTTTCTGGTGGCATGAAGAGACGTGCTTTGATCGCCCAAGCCCTGGCACATAAGCCGCCAGTAATCGTGCTAGATGAGCCGACGGCTGGTGTCGATGTGGAGTTGCGTCAGATGCTATGGGAGTTCATCAAGAAGCTTAACCGTCAGGGCCATACGATTATTCTGACCACCCATTATCTGGAAGAAGCCGAGACACTTTGCTCTCGTGTTGGTTTGATGAAGGATGGCCAGATTGTCGCGCTGGATAGCACGACTAACCTGCTGAATAGCATCCCGGGTAAGAATCTGCGCCTGAAGTTGAGTTCGGTTTTACCTGCTACATTACAGTCTATGCTGCGCCATCAGGATGGTAGTGAATATATGCTGGCTTTAAATTCGGTGACTCAGATTGAGTTTGTGCTGGCAGAGCTGCGTCAAGCGAACGTATTGGTAGAAGAAATGCAACTGATAGAAGCCGACCTCGAAGATGTATTTATGAGCCTAGTGGGAAGGTCATGATGAATCTGCGTGGCCCTTGGACTTTGTTCAAGAAAGAGTTGTTGCGATTCTGGCGTGTTAGCTTCCAGACAGTTGCGGCACCAGTGATGACTGCCCTGCTATATTTGCTTGTGTTTTCACATGTACTGGAAGGCCGTGTACATGTGCATGGTGTGAATTACACGTCATTTCTGATTCCCGGTTTAATCATGATGTCGGTGTTGCAAAATGCCTTTGCCAACAGTTCATCCAGCCTGATTCAATCAAAAGTGATGGGTAGTCTGGTCTTTGTCATGCTGACACCACTTTCTTATCTGGAATTTTTTCTGGCATTTCTGGCAGCTGCCATTGTTCGCGGCATGGCTGTCGGACTATGTATTTATCTAGTAGCGATTGTTTTTATTGATTTGCCGCTGGCTCATCCCTTAATTGCGTTGTTATTTGCCTTGCTTGGGAGTGCTTTGCTAGGGACCTTCGGTATCATTGCAGGTATATGGGCAGATAAGTTTGACCAGATGGCAGCGTTTCAGAATTTCATCATCATGCCTTTGTCATTTTTGTCGGGTGTGTTTTACTCCATTCACTCGCTCCCGGAATTCTGGCAAAAGGTCTCGCAATTGAATCCATTTTTCTACATGATAGACGGATTCAGATATGGTTTTTTTGGCGTAAGCGATGTTTCACCTTCGTCCAGTGTGGGGGTAGTGTTGCTTAGTTTATTAGTACTAGCCTGGTTTACTTTGAGATTGTTGAAATCCGGCTATAAACTACGTGGATAATTTAAGGTTGACATCATGCTGAGTGCATTCGATATTGAAACATATATAAAACAAGGCTTGGCGTGTGAACATGTCAAGGTGCTTGGAGATGATGGGCAGCATTTTGAAGCAGTCATCGTGAGCCCTGAGTTTGTGGGTAAGAATATGGTGCAACAACACCAACTGGTTTATAAGGCTTTAGGTGATCGTATGCGGCAAGAAATACATGCCCTGTCGATGCGGACTTTTACACCAGAGGCTTGGGCCAAAACGGGTAATGAATGACAGGTGAGTTTTAAGAATAAAGATTGATGGAGAAATAATATGGATGTGCAAGAAATTATTAAAAATCAGGTAACCGCTAACCCAGTGGTTCTTTATATGAAGGGTAGCCCGAAGTTTCCTCAATGTGGATTCTCCGGATTGGCGATCCAGATTCTGCAAGCATCAGGTGCCACTAATCTAGTCACCGTTGATGTGCTGCAAGACCCGGCAATTCGCGAAGGCATTAAGACCTATGCGAACTGGCCAACAATCCCTCAGCTTTATATCAATGGTGAGTTTGTTGGTGGTGCTGACATCATGCGCGATCTATATCAGCAAGGTGAGTTACAGAAGATGCTGGCTGAAACGGCTGCCTAATTGGATAAACTGATTATAGAAGGTGGCGTCCCATTGCATGGCGAAGTCACCATATCCGGTGCAAAGAACGCCGCCCTGCCAATATTGTGTGCCTGTCTGCTGGCAGAAACGCCGCTAAAGCTTTCGAGTGTTCCAAACCTGAAGGATGTGAATACTACTTATGCTTTGCTTAAGCATATGGGAGTAAAAGTCACGCTTGGCGGAGATACTGGTAAAGCTGATTGTGTGACGCTAGATGGGAGCTTAATCACCGTGCAAGAAGCGCCGTACGATATGGTGAAAACCATGCGTGCTTCGATACTCGTGTTAGGCCCACTCTTGGCAAGGTTTGGTCATGCCAGAGTCTCATTGCCTGGAGGCTGTGCAATCGGTTCGCGTCCTGTGGATTTGCACATCAAGGGATTGCAGGCCATGGGCGCTGAAATTCATATTGAGCATGGCTATATCGAAGCGACGACTGCGCACTTGCCTAACAAGCGTCTAAAGGGTGCACGATATTATATGGATCTGGTGACAGTGACTGGCACCGAGAATTTGATGATGGCTGCTGCTTTGGCTGACGGCGTGACGGTGCTTGAAAATGCTGCCAAAGAGCCTGAAGTTGTCGATATGGCGGAATGCCTGAACAAAATGGGCGCAAAAATCGAAGGTGCTGGCACCGATGTGATTACTATCCACGGTGTAGATCGCTTGCAAGGCGCTGAGCATAACGTGGTGTGTGATCGAATTGAAGCGGGGACATATCTGGTTGCCACGGCGATGACCGGTGGTCACGTCAAGCTTTTGAATGCACGCGCAGATTTGCTGGATGCCGTGATAGAAAAGTTGAGGGAAGCTGGCGCAACGATAGAGCATGATGCGAATTCGATTTCGATACAAAGCTCGGGTAAGCTAAAGGCGGTGAATATCCGTACAGCACCACATCCTGCATTTCCTACCGATATGCAAGCGCAGTTCATGGCATTGAACTCAGTGGCAGATGGCGTTTCTACAGTGACTGAAACGATCTTTGAAAACCGCTTCATGCATGTGCAGGAAATGCAGCGCCTAGGTGCAAATATTGATATTGAAGGCAATACTGCAATCGTGCGAGGCGTGGAAGTGCTTGATGGTGCGACTGTGATGGCGACAGACCTACGTGCTTCTGCAAGTCTCGTGCTAGCCGGTTTGGTTGCTCGCGGTGAAACAGTGATAGAGCGAATTTATCATCTGGATCGTGGCTATGAACAGCTGGAAGAGAAGTTGAATGCATTAGGTGCAAAAGTAAAAAGAGTACATTGAATATGATCACAATCGCCCTATCCAAAGGCCGTATTTTTGAGGAAACCACACCATTGTTGGCGGCGGCAGGGATTACCTCGCTTGAAGATCCTGAATCTTCTCGCAAGCTGATACTGCCAACCAATCGCCCTGATGTGCGCCTCATCATCGTTCGCGCTACAGATGTGCCAACCTATGTGCAATATGGCGCAGCGGATTTGGGGATTGCTGGTAAAGATGTATTGAATGAACATGGTGGCGAGGGATTGTACCAGCCACTTGATCTTAATATTGCACGATGCAAGATGATGGTCGCCGTGCGTGAAGACTTCGATTATTTTGGGTCTATTCGCCGCGGGGCACGTCTTAAGGTGGTGACCAAGTATGTCAAAACCGCCCGTGAACACTTTGCCGATAAGGGGATGCATGTTGACCTGATCAAGCTCTATGGTTCTATGGAGCTGGGCCCATTGGTTGGGCTGGCAGACGTCATTGTTGATTTGGTTAGCACTGGTGGAACTTTACGTGCAAATAACCTCAAAGCAGTAGAAGAAATCTCAGATATCAGCTCTCGTCTTGTCGTAAATCAAGCATCGTTGAAGCTGAAAAGGGCATTATTGCAACCTATCATGGATGACATTGCACAAGCAGTGAAGAAATAATCAGGATTTGAAATGAAAATCAGACGTTTTTCCAGTACAGAAGCCAGCTTTGATCAAGATCTTAAGGATCTGCTGGCTTTTGAAACTGCACAAGATGACAAAATCGATCAAGTAGTTGCCGATATTCTGCGCGACGTGAAAAAGCGTGGCGATGTAGCCGTGCTCGAATACACAGAGCGCTATGACAAACTTTCAGCAAATCAGATGTCAGAGCTGGAGATTCCCCAAGCTGAGTTGCAAGCTGCGCTCAATGGCCTGCCAGAAGCGCAGCGCATGGCTTTGGTAGCTGCAGCTGACCGAGTTCGCAGTTATCACGAAAAGCAATTGATGACCTCATGGACATACACTGAGGCAGATGGCACTTTGCTTGGTCAACAAGTTACTTCCCTCGATCGGGTGGGGCTTTACGTGCCAGGTGGCAAGGCCGCCTATCCATCTTCTGTGTTGATGAATGCTATTCCTGCCAAAGTAGCTGGTGTGCAGGAATTAATTATGGTGGTGCCAACGCCTAATGGTGAAAAGAATCAGCTTGTACTTGCTGCCGCAGCAGTGTGTGGTGTGGATCGCGTATTCTGTATAGGCGGTGCTCAGGCCGTAGGGGCGCTGGCGTATGGTACACAAACCGTACCACAGGTAGACAAGATCGTCGGCCCAGGTAATGCTTATGTAGCGGCTGCCAAGCGCCGTGTATTTGGCGTGGTAGGCATCGATATGGTAGCTGGCCCATCTGAGATTTTGGTCATCTGTGATGGCAAAACCAATCCAGATTGGGTTGCGATGGATTTATTTTCGCAGGCTGAACACGATGAACTTGCGCAGGCTATATTGCTGTCACCTGATGCTGAGTTTCTGGACAAGGTGGAGGCTAGTATCAACCGCCAAGTCGAAGAAATGCCACGTAAAGAAATTATTCGTACATCTCTGCAAGACAGGGGTGCCTTGATTCAAGTGCGCGACTTGGAAGAGGCTGCCAGCATCGCTAACTATATAGCGCCTGAGCATTTGGAGTTGTCAGTGGATGATCCATTAGCATTCAGCAAGAAGATCAAACATGCAGGGGCTATTTTCATGGGGCGCGATACTTGTGAGGCCCTCGGTGATTACTGCGCGGGACCTAATCATGTGTTGCCTACTTCACGCACTGCGCGCTTCAGTTCGCCTTTGGGTGTCTATGATTTTCAGAAGCGTTCCAGCCTGATTATGGTGTCATCCGAAGGTGCACAAAAACTCGGCCGTATTGCAGCAACACTCGCTTATGGCGAAGGTTTGCAGGCGCATGCCCGCTCTGCTGAGTACAGACTAAAGGATTAATCTTGAGTAAGTTCTGGAGCGAGGTTGTCCATGAGCTGACCCCCTATGTGCCTGGGGAGCAGCCAAAGATCACTAACCTGATCAAACTCAATACAAATGAAAATCCATATGGGCCAAGCCCCAAGGTACTTGAGGCTTTGCGTGCTGAAGCAGCTGATACATTGCGCTTGTACCCAGATCCTAATTCGGATCAATTAAAAGCTGCAATCGCTGAATTTCATGGCATTAGCCCAGCCCAAGTATTTGTTGGAAACGGCTCTGACGAAGTGTTGGCCCACACCTTCCAAGCCTTGCTTAAGCACGAAAAACCCTTGTTGTTCCCGGATGTTACCTATAGTTTTTACCCGGTGTATTGTGGCCTTTACGGGATTGATTTTAAAACCATCCCGTTGACTGAGGACTTTGAAATCAGGGTGGATGATTATCTACAGCCAAATGGCGGGATTATTTTCCCTAACCCGAATGCACCTACCGGGCGCTTGCTATCTATAGCGGAAATTGAACGCTTACTGATAGCCAATACGGAGTCGCCAGTGGTGATTGATGAAGCTTATGTGGATTTCGGTGGGGAGTCAGCAGTGAAACTCATCAATCAGTATCCGCAGTTGCTGGTAACGCATACTTTATCGAAAGCCCGTTCTCTGGCAGGCTTGCGTGTTGGTTATGCTGTTGGGCATGTGGACTTGATCGATGCGTTAAATCGCGTCAAGGATAGTTTCAACTCATATCCAATTGATCGTTTCGCCAGTGCTGGCGCTATTGCTGCCATGCAAGACCGCGCTTATTTTGAAGAAACTTGCCATAGGGTAATGAGATCTCGTGAGCAACTCGTGGCTAGTCTGGAAGCGCTGCAGTTTGAAGTATTGCCATCAGGCGCGAATTTCATATTTGCAAGGCACAAGCATCGAGATGGGGCAGAGCTGACTGCGGCTTTGCGGGATAGAGGTATTATCATTCGGCACTTCAAAAAACCACTTAAAATTTCACAATTCTTGCGTATTACTATTGGTACAGATTCAGAATGTCAGGCGCTGGTGAAGGCTCTGGATGAGATACTGAACTAGCTGATTTTTTTATATGAATTCATAAATCTATGGCACAAATTGCCATGAAAATGGTAAGCTGCTTTCCTTCTCGCGTAGATTGAATGTATCATTACGCCGTGAGTTAAATCATAACCCCTTATAAAGCGTAGGAAATATCGTGGCATTAACACAAATGGCATTAGATTCATTAGACTTTGACGCAACTATTGCTTTAGCTACAAAAGTTGCACCACATGTTGATATTCTTGAAATTGGTACTCCATGCATCAAGCACAATGGCATCAAGTTGCTGGAAACACTGCGCGCCAAGTTCCCAAATAACAAGATCTTGGTTGACCTGAAGACTATGGATGCTGGTTTCTATGAAGCAGAGCCTTTCTATAAAGCTGGTGCTGACATTGTGACTGTTCTGGGTGTATCTGATATCGGTACCATCAAGGGCGTGATTGACGTTGCCAACAAGTATGGCAAAAAGGCACAAGTTGACTTGATTAGCGTGGCTGACAAGGTTGCTCGTACTAAGGAAGTTGCAAAAATTGGTGCACACATCATTGGTGTTCACACTGGCCTTGACCAACAAGCTGCTGGTCAAACTCCATTTGCCGATCTGGCAGCTATCTCAGCTTTGAATCTGGGTGTAGATATCTCTGTAGCTGGTGGTGTTAAAGCCGCTACAGCCGCACAAGTGCGCGATGCTGGTGCAACGATCATCGTCGCAGGTGCTGCTATCTACGGTGCTGCTGATCCAGCTGCTGCTGCTGCTGAAATCACATCAATCGCTCACGCTGGTGCTAGCGGTGGTGGTTTGTTTGGCTGGTTGAAGAGCCTGTTCAGTTAAGTAACTAGTAGAACAAAAAGCCGCTGCAAAACCATATCATCAGTTTTGCGGCGGTTTTTAATTTGTAACTAACGGAAAGTATCAGAATTTCTCATGCGCATTGCTGAAGTAAGCCGTAACACGCTTGAAACGCAGATCTCGGCATCCATCAATCTGGATGGTACCGGAGTATCCAAACTATCTTCTGGCCTTGGCTTCCTAGATCACATGCTGGATCAGATCGCTCGTCATGGCATGATGGATATCACCGTAGAAGCTAATGGTGATTTGCACATTGATGCTCATCACACAGTAGAAGATATCGGTATTACACTAGGCCAAGCTTTTGCCAAGGCTATCGGCGACAAAAAGGGCGTCCGTCGGTATGGACATGCTTATGTGCCACTTGATGAGGCGCTCTCCAGAGTTGTGCTGGATTTGTCTGGCCGTCCGGGCTTGGAATTCGGCGTGGAGTTTACACGTGCCCGTATCGGCGATTTTGATGTTGATTTAATCCACGAATTTTTCCAGGGCTTTGTTAATCATGCACTGGTGACTTTGCACATTGATAATCTGCGTGGTGACAATGCGCACCATCAGGCAGAAACCATATTTAAAGCCTTTGGCCGTGCGCTTCGCGTGGCTGTTGAGCTTGATCCAAGAATGGCGGGCATCATGCCTTCAACCAAGGGTTCTTTATAGACTTTTCTGTAGTAAATTCAGACCATCATCATGATTGATATCGCAGTCGTCGACTACGGCATGGGTAATTTGCGCTCAGTCTCCAAGGCTTTGGAGCATGTCGCACCTGACAAGAAAATTGTTGTAACCAGTGATCCCGAACAGGTGGCAGCAGCAGCACGTGTCGTGTTCCCGGGCCAGGGCGCCATGCCGGACTGTATGCGCGAACTTGATATCAGAGGCCTGCATGAAGCA
>Ga0265327_10003400_pt1 | contig 15268 bp, 13 predicted proteins | sample 41621metaG_FD_202089 | JGI IMG/M metagenome (GOLD analysis project Ga0265327, IMG submission 202089) | Rhizosphere microbial communities from Carex aquatilis grown in University of Washington, Seatle, WA, United States - 4-16-21 metaG | ecosystem: Host-associated > Plants > Roots > Rhizosphere... | reverse complement strand
ACCTCCGCCTTCCTGACCGGCCTCATGTGGGGTTCGGTCTACGAGGAGTGTCCGCAGGCCGAGTACACCGGCATCGCGCTCGAATACGGCACCGTGCCGGTGATGGAGGTCGTGGGCGCGCTGCGGGCCGATCACTGGCTGCACAACCATCCTGAAGCGCCCCCGGCGTTGGCCGCGTCGATCCGGGCTCAGATGCTGGAGGCTTTCTATACCGACACCGATGCCTGGCGCGGCCAGATCGTCAGCCAAGCTCGGCAGGCGATGTTCCAGGCGGTGGATGGGCTGGGGGCGAGCTAAGTCCGAATTCGCCCGTCGCCCGTGATCATCGACAGTTCGACGAACTTCGACGCCACGTGGTTGCGCGGCGAGAACGACACCTCGAAGCCGCCGAGCTGCTGCCGGTCGATGCTCTCCAGGCCGGCGATCAGGCCGTCGCGCGTCGCCTTGCCCGGTGCCCGGCGCAGGCCCTCGACCAGCACCTTGGCGGCGATGTAGCCCTCCAGGCTCGAGAAGTTGGCCTTGGTGGCGCCGCCGCTCTTGCGTTGCGCCTCGTTGAATTCGCGCGTGATGCCGTTGGCCGCGTTGTAGGGCGAGGGCACGACCTGCGTCACGACGACCCCGGCGCCCTCCTTGCCCAGTTCGTCGGCGAGCGCCTGCGTGCCGACGAAGGAGACGTTGAAGAAGGTGCCGCCGTAGCCCGCCTTGCGTGCTTCGCGAATGAACGCGGCGCACGACTTGTAGGCGCTGACCTGAACCACCGCGTCCGGCTGCGCGGCGGTAATTTTCTTCACTGCGGCGGCCACGTCCGCGGAGTTTCGCTCGACCGTGGCGAGCGCCGCCGGCTTCAGGTCGAGTTGGTCGAGCGCCAGCGTCACCCCGTCGAGGCCGGCCTTGCCGTAGGCGTCGTTCTGGTAGAAGACCGCGATCTTCCGGAGGCCCAGGTTGGTGAGCTGCCGGACGATCAGCGCGGTCTCGTCGTTGTACGAGGCGCGCAGGTGGAAGACGTTCTTGTGGAAGGGCTCGCGCAGCGCCATCGCACCGGTGAACGGCGCAATGAACGGGACCTTCGCGTTGACCGCCATTGGCAGCGCCGCCAGGCTGGTCGGCGTGCCGATGTAGCCGAACAGCGCGAACGCCTCGTCGTCGATCAGCTTCTTCGTGTTGGCCGCGCAGCGGTCGGGCTCGTAGCCGTCGTCCAGGAACTTGATCTGCACGTCGCGATGGCCCGGCTGCGCGTTGTACTGGTCGAGATAGAGCTTGGCGCCTTCGTAGAACTGGATGCCCAGTTGCGCGGCCGGCCCGGTGAACGGGGCGGATTGGCCGAGGATGATCGGCGTCTCGCTCTGCGCCCGCGCCATCTGGAAGCCGGCGAGGGCTGCGGCCCCGGTGGCGATCGAAAAGTGTCTGCGACTGATCATCGTGAAAACCCCTTTGCGCGTGTTCGTGCCGTACAAACTAGACTCGCCGCTTGGTCCTCGCCACGGTCGAATCATGACTTCCCCCGCCTCTCCGCATCTCCAGACCCAAGTGCAGGGTGCCTGTCCACACGACTGCCCCGACACCTGCGCCCTCGTGACGACCGTGCAGGACGGCGTTGCCGTCAAGCTGCAGGGCAATCCCGACCATCGCCACACCGCGGGCGTGCTCTGCACCAAGGTGTCGCGCTACATCGAGCGCAACGACCATCCCGAACGCCTCGTGCAGCCGATGAAGCGCTCGGGCCCCAAGGGCAGCGGCCGCTTCGAGCCGGTGAGCTGGGACGCAGCGCTCGACGACATCGCTTCCCGCCTGAATGTGTTGAAAGGTAACAATCCCGAAGCGATTCTCCCCTACAGCTACGCCGGAACGATGGGTCTCGTGCAGGGCGAATCGATGGATCGTCGTTTTTTCCACAAGCTCGGCGCGTCGCTGCTGGACCGCACGATCTGCTCGACCGCAGGTGGTGAGGCCTTAAGTTTTACTTATGGCGGCAAGGTGGGCATGCGGGTCGAGTTCTTCTCCGAAGCGCGGCTGATCCTGATCTGGGGCAGCAACTCGATCGCCAGCAACCTGCACTTCTGGCGCCATGCGCAGGCGGCCAAGCGGGCCGGCGCGCGGCTGGTGTGCATCGATCCGCGCAAGACCGAGACCGCCGACAAGTGCGACGAGCACGTGGCACTGCTGCCGGGCACCGACGCCGCACTGGCGCTGGCCATGATGCACGAGCTGATCGTGAACGACTGGCTCGACCACGACTACATCGAACGCCACACCGTCGGCTGGGACGGCCTGCGCGAGCGCGCGCTCCAATGGCCGCCGGCCCGTGCCGCCGCGGTCTGCGGCGTGCCGCAAGCGCAGATCGAGGTGCTGGCGCGTGCCTATGGCACCACCCGGCCGGCCGCGATCCGGCTCAACTACGGCATGCAGCGTGTTCGCGGCGGCGGCAATGCGGCGCGCGCCGTGGCCTGCCTGCCGGCGCTGGTCGGCGCCTGGCGCGAGCGGGCCGGCGGGCTGCTGTTGAGCAGTTCGGGCCAGTACCCCGTGAACCGGGCGGCGTTGCAGCGGCCCGATCTCCTGGCCGGGCGCACGCCGCGGACCCTCAACATGAGCACCATCGGCGATGCGCTGGCCGACAGGGCGAATCCGGTCGAAGCGCTGATCGTCTACAACAGCAATCCGGTCGCGGTGGCGCCCGATTCGGGCAAGGTGGTCGCGGGCTTTGCACGCGAGGATCTCTTCACGGTGGTGCTGGAGCAGTTCCAGACCGACACCGCCGACTACGCCGACTACGTGCTGCCGGCCACCACGCAGCTCGAGCACTGGGACATCCACACCAGCTACGGCCACACCGACGTGCTGCTGAACCGCCCGGCCGTCGCGCCGCGCGGCCAGTCCCGCAGCAACACCTGGGTCTTTCGCGAACTGGCGCGCCGCATGGGCTTCGACGAGCCGTGCTTCTCCGACGACGACGAGGCGATCTGCCGCAGTGCATTCGCTGCCGACGTGGTGGACTTCGGCGAACTGCAGGCGCGCGGCTTCGCGACGCTGAAGCTGCCGGACGCGCCCTTTGCCGAAGGCAACTTCCCGACCGCCTCCGGGCGCTGCGAGTTCTTCAGCGAGCGGCTGGCGGCGATGGGCCAGGACGGGCTGCCCGACCACCTGCCCAACCACGAGGCCTTCGGCAGCTCGACCGAGTTCCCGCTGGCCATGATCTCGCCGCCGGCGCGCAACTTCCTCAACTCGAGCTTCGTCAACGTGCGCAGCCTGCGCGCGATCGAGGGCGAGCCGCTGCTTGAGATCCACGAGGCCGATGCGGCCGCGCGCGGCATTGCCGACGGTGCCACGGTGCGCATCTTCAACCAGCGCGGCGAGCACCGCTGCCGCGCCGAGATCTCGCGCCGTGCCCGGCCCGGCGTGGTGCATGGGCTGGGCATCTGGTGGCGCAAGCTCGGGCTCGACGGCACCAACGTCAACCAGCTCACCAGCCAGCGGCTGACAGACATCGGGCGCGGGCCCACGTTCTACGACTGCCTGGTCGAGGTCGAAGCCGTCGCTGTCGCCGAGACGGCGGCGTCATGAGCTTCGGCGGGCGCGGCGCAGCGGCGCTGGCGGTGCTCGCGGCGTCAGCCCTGCTGGCGGGCTGTGCCGACCTTGGCTACTACTGGCAGTCGGCCAGCGGCCACCTGGGCCTGATGCGCGCCGCCCGGCCCGTGCCCGAGTGGCTCGAGGATCCGGCCACGTCGGAGGCGCTCAAGACGAAGCTGGCGCTGACGCAGCGCATCCGCCAGTTTGCGGTGGCCGAGCTCGGCCTGCCCGACAACGCCAGCTACAAGTCCTACGCCGACCTACACCGCAACGCGGCGCTGTGGAACGTGGTCGCCGCGCCACCGCATTCGCTGACGTTGAAGACCTGGTGCTTCCCGGTGGCGGGCTGCGTCGGCTACCGCGGCTACTACGACGAGGCGGCCGCCAACGCCGAGGCTGCCGCCCAGCAGTCGCAGGGGCTCGAAGTCGCGGTCTACCCGGTGCCGGCGTATTCCACCCTGGGCTGGATGAACTGGGCGGGCGGCGACCCGCTGCTGTCCACCTTCATCGGCTACCCGGAAGGCGAGCTGGCCCGGCTGGTGTTCCACGAACTCGCCCACCAGGTGCTGTACGTGCCTGACGACACGATGTTCAACGAATCCTTCGCGACTGCGGTGGAACGCATCGGCGGCGCCCGGTGGCTGCGCACGCATGCGAGCGAGGCGGCACGGCTCGACTACGCGCAGTTCGATGGTCGCCGCCAGCAGTTCCGCGCGCTGACGGCCGAGACGCGGCGGGCGCTGGAGGCGGTCTACGGCTCGCCCGAGGCGAAGGCCAACGACTGGCCGGCGGTCGATGCCATGAAGGCCGATGCGATGGCGGATTTCCGGCAGCGCTACGCCGCCCTGCGTGCCGGCTGGACCGGCCCGCGCCAGGGCGCCTACGACGGCTGGGTGGCCCGCGCCAACAACGCGATGTTCGGCGCCCAGGCGGCTTACGACGAACTGGTGCCCGGCTTCGAGGCCTTGTTCGAGCGCGAGGGCGAAGATTGGCCGCGCTTTTACGCGGCAGTGAGGCGGCTCGCCGAGTTGCCCAAGACAGAGCGCAGGCAGGCGTTGCGAACCGAAGCGGCGCCGGCGACAGCAGGGGCGCCGATCCCCATCCCACAAGGAGGCCGTGGTGGCTGACATCCTGATCGAACGTTCCCACACCCTCGGCCTGGCCGGTGCCCGCGCGGTCGCGAGGCGGTGGATGCAGAAGGCCGAGGAGGCGTACGGCCTGGACTGCCGCTATGTCGAAGGCACCCACGGCGACGAAGCGGAATTCAGGCGCGACGGGGTCGCTGGCCGCGTCGAGGTGGGCGCCGACCGGCTCCGGCTCGAGGCCACGCTGGGCTTCCTCTTCGCCGCCTTCAGCGATCAGATCGAGCAGCGGCTCGCGCGCAGCCTCGACGAATTGCTGGCCGGCCCTGCGCCGGCCTGAACCGGGCGCGGTTCAGCGCAGCGATTCGATCAGGTCGATGTACTGCTGCTTGGCGTCGTCGGCGCTCAGGCCCTTGCGCGAGGTCCAGGCGTCCCACTTGGCGCGTGCCACGATGTCGCTGAAGCTGGGCTTCTTCTCGGTGTTGTCGCCTGCGGTGGCCTGCTTGAACAGGCCGTAGATCTTCAGCAAGGTGGGGTTGTCCGGGCGCTCGGCGAGCAGCTTGGAATTGGCTTGGGCGGATTCGAACAGGGCGTTCAGGTCGGACATGGCAGGCGGGTGCGTGATGAGGAACGAAGCGCGATCTTAAGTGACGGCGCCGTTGCGATCGATCAGTCGTGGAGCCCGGCCCGCGCCAGTTCGACATCGAGCCGCTCGCGCGCGTCGGCGGGTTCGAGATGGGCCGCCTTTTCGTAGAGCCGGGTCGCGTCGGCCATGCGCGAATCGCCGTGCAGCATCAGCAATCCACGGGCGTATTCGATCAGGGCACTGGCCGATTGGGGGTTGAGCTGGAGCCCGAGCTCGAACAGCGAGACGGCCGTATCGGCGCGCACGCCGTAGGTCATGCGGCCCACCAGCGAGCCGACCTTGTCGATGACCTCGGCATGGAAGGCGGCCAGCGCCACGTGGGCGTCGGCGTGCTGGGGCCGCAATTCGATCAGGTGCTCGAGCGCGCCCTTGACCTTGCTCCCGAGGCCCTGCGCGAGGGCTCGCGCCACGCTGATGCCCTGGCTGTAGCGGCCGAGCGCGTAGGCCTGCCAGTAGAGCGCCTGGCAATGGTCGGGGTCCGCCGCGAGCTGCGCGGTGGCGCGCTCCGCCACCTGCTTGAACAACGCCAGCCGCACGGATTCGCGCGGCTCGAGGTAGTTGGCGTAGATCGCGGTCGCCTGGTTGGCGAGCGCCAGGCCCTCGGGGCCGTGCGCGAGGCCGACCGCTGCGGCACGTTCGAAATCCCCACTGTGACAAAGCGCCCAGCCCTCGGCGAGCGGGCCTTGCGGCGGGGGCGGCAATCCCTGGCCGACATGCAGGCGAGCCCAGTGCAGGTGCAGGTCGGAGGCGTCGAAGCGGGGTCCGTCGCGGTAGGGCAGCCGGGTCCATTGGCCCACCGCGTCGGGATCCCGGGACGACAGCAGCGAAAGCGGTTCGGGTGGGGGTGGGTTCATTCGCAAGATGAGTTTCAGGCCATCGCGGATTGGTCTTCGCCAGCATAAGCGCTGCTGAGCGTCAGCAGGTGCCGGCGTTGCTCGGTGGCGAGATAGGGCGCCAGCAGGTGCAAGGTGTGGTGGGCACCGCGCATCAGTGCGCCCTGGGCATGCGATGGCTCCAGCGCCTCGCGCGGATTGCGCACGTACTCGAAGCTGAGCCAGTAGGTCAGGACCACCACCATGCTTTGCGCCAGCGTGTCGACCTCGCGTGCGTCGATGTCCAGGTGGCCGGCGTGGTCCAGGCCCGCGATCAGCGCGCGGATCGCGCGGGCCTTGTTCTTGAGCACCAGCTGGAACTGCGTCTCGAGATGGCGGTTCTTGCTCAGCAGGTCGTTCAGGTCGCGGTAGAGGAAGCGGTAGCGCCAGATCAGCTCGAAGAGGCTGTGCATGAAGAACCAGGCGTCCTCGACGTCGTGCACACCTTCGCTGGCATGCAGCAGCTCGAGCAATTCGGTCTCGTAGCCCTCGTAGAGCTTGTTGATCAGCTCGTCCTTGGCGGGGTAGTGGTAGTAGAGGTTGCCCGGGCTGATGCCGAGTTCGCCGGCGACCAGCGTGGTGGACACGTTCGGCTCCCCGAACCGGTTGAACAGGTCAAGTGCGGCCTCGAGGATGCGTTGCGCAGTGCGGCGTGGCGCTTTCTTGGCCATGACGTAGCCCCGGTTTGTCTCTTGGGGACACTCTAGCGCAAGTCAGCGAAGGTGGGGGAGGGGGTCGGGCAGGCTCGAGCGCCGGCGAGGGGCGCTCGGTGTCCGGTGAGCACGCTTCAGCCAGCAGACCCTGGCTTGTGGCGTTGCGAAGGCTTGGCTGCCTCCGAGGGCTTGCGCGCACCCGTCTTGCGGGGCGCCGCGGTGCGTGGCTTGGCGGTGGTGGCGCTGCCCTGATGCTTCAGTTGCGCTTCGAGCGTCTCGATGCGGGCCCGCAGCGCCGCCACTTCCTCGGCCGACGGCACGCCGAGTTTTTCGAGGGCGCGGGCGACACGGTCCTCGAAGATGTTTTCGAGCTTGCCCCACCCACCCGCGGCCTTGGTGCCGAACTCGCTGGCGAAGCCGGCCATCCGCGCCTGGGCCTGGGCCAGCGTTTCTTCAGCGGCCTGCTGGGTCTTCTTTTGTACGCCGGCGCCATCCTTGACCAGCGCCTCGAAGGCCTTGCTGCCCTCCTGTTGCATCTTGGCGAAGGCGCCGAGGCCGGCCAGCCAGATCTGCTGGGCGGAGTCCTTGATGCGGTCGGCGCGTTTGTCTTCGTCGGAGGTCGCCATGGGTCTTCCTTGATGAGGGTCGGCCACTCTAACGCGGGTGGGTGGGATTTTTTGTGGGGATAAAGTTCTAATGTCAGGGTTGTGATTTGAAGAAACCGTGAATGGGATAATCGCGGGTTCGAGCGCCGGTAGGCGATATTTGAGACATCGCAACAAAATAGAAGAGGGAACCCCATGATCCTGGTAACCGGCGGCGCTGGCTTCATCGGCGCCAATTTCGTTCTCGACTGGGTCGCGCAACAAGGCGAGGCCGTGGTCAACCTGGACAAGCTGACCTACGCGGGCAATCTCGAGACGCTGGCGTCGCTCGACGGCAATCCGAAGCACGTTTTCGTGCAGGGCGACATCGGTGACAGCGCGTTGCTCGACCGGCTGCTGGCCGAGCACAAGCCGCGCGCGATCGTCAACTTCGCGGCCGAGTCGCACGTCGACCGCTCGATCCACGGCCCCGAAGATTTCGTTCAAACGAACGTGCTCGGCACATTCCGCCTGCTGGAGTCCGTGCGCGGCTATTGGGGCGCGTTGCCGGCCGACCAGAAGGCGGCTTTCCGCTTCCTGCATGTGTCGACCGATGAGGTCTACGGCTCGCTCTCGGCCACCGATCCGGCCTTCACCGAAGAGAACAAGTACGAACCCAACAGCCCGTACTCGGCCAGCAAGGCGGCCAGCGACCATCTGGTGCGCGCCTGGCATCACACCTACGGCCTGCCGGTGCTGACGACCAACTGCTCGAACAACTACGGCCCGTTCCACTTCCCCGAGAAGCTGATCCCGCTGATGATCGTGAACGCGCTGGCCGGCAAGCCGCTGCCCGTGTATGGCGACGGCATGCAGGTGCGCGACTGGCTCTACGTCAAGGACCATTGCAGCGCGATCCGCCGCGTGCTCGAGGCCGGCCGGCTCGGCGAGACCTACAACGTCGGCGGCTGGAACGAGAAGCCCAACATCGAGATCGTCAACACGGTGTGCGCGCTGCTCGACGAGCTCCGCCCGCGTGCCGACGGCAAGAGCTACCGCGAGCAGATCGCCTACGTCACCGACCGCCCGGGCCACGACCGCCGCTACGCGATCGATGCGCGCAAGCTCGAACGCGAACTGGGCTGGAAGCCGGCCGAAACCTTCGACACCGGGATCCGCAAGACCGTCGAGTGGTACCTGGCGAACGGCCAATGGGTGGGCAACGTGCAAAGCGGCGCCTACCGCGAATGGGTGCAGAAGCAGTACGACGCTGCACCTGCCAGGGCGGCCGCATGAAGCTGTTGCTGCTCGGCAAGGGCGGGCAGGTCGGCTGGGAGCTGCAGCGCAGCCTGGCGCCGCTCGGGGAGATTGTGGCGCTTGATTTCGACAGCACCGACCTGCATGCGGACTTCAGCCATCCCGAGCAACTGGCCGAGACCGTGCTCAAGGTGCGGCCCGATGTCGTCGTGAACGCGGCGGCGCACACCGCAGTCGACAAGGCCGAGAGCGAACCGGAGTTCGCGCGCAAGCTGAATGCGACCTCGCCGGGCGTGGTGGCGCAGGCGGCGCAGCAGATCGGCGCGCTGATGGTGCACTACTCGACCGACTACGTGTTCGACGGCAGCGGCAGCAAGCCCTGGCTCGAGGACGACCTCACGGCGCCGCTCAGCGTCTACGGCAGCACCAAGCTCGAAGGCGAGCTCCTGGTGGCGCGGCATTGCGCGCGGCATCTGATCTTTCGCACCAGCTGGGTGTATGCCGCGCGTGGCGGCAACTTCGCCAAGACGATGCTGCGGCTGGCCAGGGAGCGCGACCGGCTCACGGTGATCGACGACCAGTTCGGCGCACCGACCGGGGCGGAACTGCTGGCCGACGTGACGGCCCATGCCATCCGCGCGACCTTGGCTGACCCGGGCAAGGCGGGGCTCTATCACCTCGTCGCGGGTGGCGAGACCACATGGCATGGCTATGCGCGCTTCGTTCTGGCGCAGGCACAGGCGGCAGGGGTCGAGCTCAAGGCCTCGCCCGATGCGGTCGATGCGGTGCCGACCAGCGCTTTTCCGACACCCGCCACGCGCCCACACAATTCCCGGCTGAATACTGACAAGCTGCAGGCGACTTTTGACCTGAAGCTGCCGCACTGGCAGGCAGGCGTGGCGCGCATGCTCGCCGAAACCCTCTGATTCGAGACGACAAAGAATGACCCAACGCAAAGGCATCATCTTGGCCGGCGGCTCCGGCACCCGGCTGCACCCGGCGACGCTGGCGATGAGCAAGCAGCTCCTGCCGGTGTACGACAAGCCGATGATCTATTACCCGCTGAGCACCCTGATGCTGGGCGGCATGCGCGACATCCTGATCATCAGCACGCCGCAAGACACGCCGCGCTTCCAGCAGTTGCTGGGCGACGGCAGCCAGTGGGGCATCAACCTCCAGTACGCGGTGCAGCCGAGCCCGGATGGTCTGGCACAGGCCTTCATCATCGGCGACAAGTTCGTTGGGAATTCGCCGAGCGCGCTGGTGCTGGGGGACAACATCTTTTACGGACATGACTTCGTGAATCTGCTGTCGGATGCCGACAAGAAGGGCACCGGCGCGACGGTGTTTGCCTATCACGTGCATGACCCGGAGCGCTATGGCGTCGTCGCCTTCGATGCCGCCGGGAAGGCCAGCAGCATCGAGGAAAAGCCGGTCGAGCCCAAGAGCAGCTACGCGGTCACGGGGCTGTACTTTTACGACAACCAGGTCGTCGACATCGCCAAGGCCGTCAAGCCGAGCGCGCGCGGGGAACTGGAGATCACGGCAGTCAACCAGGCATACCTGGATCTCGGCAAGCTCAACGTGCAGATCATGCAGCGGGGGTATGCGTGGCTGGATACGGGCACCCACGAGAGCCTGCTGGAGGCGGGGCAGTTCATTGCGACGCTGGAGCATCGGCAGGGGCTGAAGATTGCTTGTCCCGAGGAGATTGCTTGGCGGCATGGGTTCATTGACCGGGAGCAGTTGGCTCGGCTTGCGGCGCCGCTGGAGAAGAGCGGCTATGGCAAGTACCTCAATCATTTGCTGGCCGAGGAGATCCGTTCGTGAAGGTGACGGCGACATCGATTCCGGACGTGCTGGTTATCGAGCCGAAGGTTTTCGGGGATGCGCGCGGGTTCTTTTTCGAGAGCTTCAACCAGAAGGCCTTCGACGAAGCGATCGGCGGGCATGTCGAGTTCGTGCAGGACAACCATTCGCGGTCGGCGAAGGGTGTGCTGCGCGGCTTGCACTACCAGATCCAACAATCCCAGGGCAAGCTGGTGAGGGCCGTCCGGGGTGCGGTGTTCGACGTGGCGGTGGATATCCGGAAGAGTTCCACAACGTTTGGCAAGTGGGTCGGTGTCGAACTGACCGAGGACAATCACCGGCAATTGTGGATCCCCGCCGGCTTTGCGCACGGATTCCTGGTGTTGAGCGACAGTGCCGACTTTCTCTACAAGACCACGGACTACTACGCGCCTGCGCACGAACGATCGATTGCCTGGAACGATCCGTCGATTGGGATCAATTGGCCCGAGCTCGGGATCTCGCCTTCGCTTTCTGCCAAGGATCAGGCTGGAATGCTGCTCGCCGATGCCGAGGTCTTCCCGTAATCGTGCGACATCCCGGAGCGAAGTACCGCCGCTGACCGCGGCGTGGAGACACAACTTGCCGAGGTGCCCCGGCGGCCGTCGCGGATGCGCGATCAAATCTACGATAACAAATGATTGAATTTACTGGCGAGCGCTTCGTTCCGACCGAAGGCGGCGAGATCCACTACGAACACATGCATCGGTACGGCTGGTCCGTCGCCCATGCGGCCGGCCTCGACGTGCTCGATATCGCCTGCGGGGAAGGATACGGGACGGCGTTGCTGGCCAACCGGGCGCGCTCCGTCATCGGCGTCGACATTTCGGAAGAGGCTGTCGCGCACGCGAGCGAGAAGTATCGCGATCTGGCCAACGTGAAGTTCCAGGTGGGCAGCGCGGCGGCCATTCCGCTGCAGGACGCCAGCGTGGACCTGGCCGTGTCCTTCGAGACGATCGAGCATCTGGCGCAGCAGCGCGAGATGATCGCGGAGTTGCGTCGCGTGCTCCGGCCTGCCGGCCTGCTGATCATCTCTTCACCGAACAAGAAGGTGTACTCGGATGATCGAAATTTCGTCAATGAGTTTCATGTCAAGGAACTCTATCTGGACGAATTCGACGCGCTGTTGAAAGAGAAGTTCCCGCATGTGGCGTACATGGGGCAGCGATTCATGACGGCCTCGGCGTTGTTTCCACTCGATGGCGGAGCGCAGGCACCACAGTACGAAGCGCTGTTGCTGCAGCAGGGGCGGGTGGACGCGCAGACCGCTGCCCTGGCCGACCCGATGTACTTCGTCGCCGTCTGTTCCGGGGATGCCAAGGCGCTGCCGCCATGCAAGCCTTCGTCCTTCTTCGAGGCAGACATCGACATCTACAAGGAACAGGAAAAGGTCCTGCGCTGGGCTTCGCGGCTGGAGGGAGAGTATCAAACCCTGTCCCAACGGCACGGTACGCTCCAGGCCGAGTTCGACGAGCGGACCGAATGGGCGCTGGCGCTCGACAAGGAGAGCCAAGACCACCAGTCGCGCGCTCGCGGCCTGCAAGAACGCCTCGACGAGGTGCAGAGGCGCCACGAGGCCCTGAAGCACGACTTCGCGATCGCCTCGAAGGTGCACAGCGAGGTCCGCAGCCGATACGAGGCACTGCGACGCCAGGGCGAGACGCCGGAGCAACAAGCGGCGCATCGCGTTCGACCTGCCACGGACGCGCTGTTGAATAGCATGAAGTCCTCGCATCGCGAGATCGGTCATCAGCAGACACTGGCCAAGCTCCACGCAATGACGCACCACGCCGAAGCGCTGCGTCGCCAACTCGACGAGGTCTACCGATCGAGCTCTTGGCGCGTGACCGCGCCGCTTCGAACGCTGAAGAACCTTTCCGCCAACGGGGGTGCCGGGGCGCGATCGTTGCTGAAGTCGCGGGTCCAGCGCTTTTCCTATCTTGCCTACGAGAAACTGCCCTTGGGGCCGGCAGCGAAGGACGCGATCGCGCACTCGCTCTTTCGGGTTCTAGGCCCCGTTTTTCGAGGCAGACCGCGCTACGAAAAATGGCGGCGCATCGAGATCGACGCTCGCCTTCTCGAGCAGATGAAGTTCGAACCCGCGGCGGACCCGGTGGTGAGCGTCGTGATTCCGACCTATGGCAATCTCCCGCAGACATTGATCTGTCTCGAGTCGATCGCCGAAAACCTGCCTGCCGTGCCGATCGAGGTCATCGTCGCGGAAGATGCATCGGGCGATCCCGAGATTCTCAAGCTCGGCGGCGTGCCGGGCTTGATCTTCAGGCTGAATCCGCAGAATCTCGGCTTCCTGCGTTCGTGCAACGCAGCCGCGAAACTCGCGCGTGGCCAGTACCTCTATCTGCTGAACAACGACACGCGGGTCACGCCCGGCTGGCTCGACAGCATGCTCGAGCTGTTCGGCAAGGATCCGTCCATCGGCATGGTCGGCTCCAAGCTCGTCTATCCGGACGGGAAGCTGCAGGAGGCCGGCGGCATCCTGTGGCGCGACGGCAGCGCATGGAACTTCGGCCGCAACGACGACCCGGCGCGAAGCATCTACAACTACGTCAAGGACGTGGACTATTGCTCGGGCGCGTCGCTGCTCTTGCCGCGCGCCCTGTTCGAGCGCCTGGGTGGCTTCGACGAGCACTATCTGCCGGCGTATTGCGAGGATTCGGATCTGGCGTTTCGCATTCGGGATCTCGGGCTGCGCATGGTCTATCAGCCGGCCTCCGTGGTGGTCCACTACGAAGGCGTGTCGCACGGGACCGATGTCACCACGGGCGTCAAGGCCTATCAGGTGGCGAACCAGCAGAAGTTCCGCGAGCGCTGGGCGCACGAACTCGGCGCCCGCCACTTCGGCAACGGCGAGCATCCTTTCCTGGCGCGCGACCGTTCCACGCTCAAGAAGACGATCGTCGTCGTCGACCACTATGTGCCCCAGCCCGACCGGGATGCAGGCTCGCGTTCGATGCGCTGCTTCCTCGATGTCTTCCTGCGCATGGGGCTGAGCGTCAAGTTCTGGCCGGAAAACCTGGTCTACGATGCCCAGTACACGCGGCTGCTCGAACAGGACGGGATCGAGGTTTTCTATGGGCCGGAGTACCAGGGTCGCTTCGACGAGTGGATTCAGGAGCATGCGGGCGAGGTCGACTACGTCTTCCTCAGCCGGCCTCATATTGCCATCGGGTATCTCCACAGTATCCGGATGAACTCGAGTGCCAAGGTGCTCTACTACGGCCACGACCTTCACCATGTCCGCGAACGGGAGCAAGCGCTATTGAAAGGGCAGCCGGAGGCTCTGGCGCAGGCCACGCGGACCCAGGCGCAGGAGGTGGAGATCTGGAGCGAGGCGGACTGTGTCTACTATCCGTCGCACACCGAGACCGAGGAAGTGCTTCGGATGGTGCCCGCCGCGAATGCGAAGACGTTGCCTCCTTATTTCTTTGCGCCGGTTCGGCATGCGCCTCTGAGCGCTCGAGAACAGCATCACATCCTGTTCGTCGCGGGTTTCGCCCATCCGCCGAACATCGATGCCGCGCTCTGGTTCGTGGAGCATGTGTGGCCCTCCGTCAGGAACGCGGCGCCGCAGGCGCGCCTGTCGCTGGTGGGCTCGAATCCCTCCGAAGAAATCCGCAAGCTGGCGAATGACCAGATCGAGGTGACGGGCTACGTCTCCGATGAGCGGCTGGCGTCCTTTTATGCCAGCGCCAGGGTGGCGGTCGTGCCGCTGCGCTATGGCGCCGGCGTCAAGAGCAAGGTGGTCGAGGCCTTGCACCATGGGGTTCCGCTGGTGACGACCCATGTCGGCGCGCAGGGCCTGAAGAATCTGGAGCGGGCGGCGGTGGTGACCGACGACCCGGAAGCGATGGCACAGGCCATCGTTCGCCTGATGTCCGACGATGAGGCCTGGACCGGTGCTTCGCAAAGCGGACCCGCGTACATGGCAAACCAATTCTCGGGAGAGGCCATGAAGGCTGTTTTCGAACTCGACATCGATGCCACGCCGTGGCCCGACTTGTCGCGTGGTGGACGTGGACAGGAGATCGCGCCATGAGGAAGGAACTGTTGACTGGCATGTCCGGCGTCGTGCGTGCCCGCGCGCCGCTGAGGCTGGGGCTCGCGGGTGGCGGCACCGATGTGTCGCCCTATTCGGACCTGTTCGGCGGGCAGGTCCTGAACGTGACCATCGACAAGTACGCCTACGCGACGCTGACGCCATCGCCGGCCGGCACGGTATCGATGCTGGCCGCTGACGGCGGAGCGAGTTGGAGCGGGGCGGCGACCGAGGTGCTGGACCGGGTGCCGGGCCTCGATCTCCACGTCGGCGTCTACAACCGCATCGTTCGCGATTTCACGAAGGCGCCGCTGAGCATCTCCATCACCACGCATTCGGAGGCGCCTCCTGGCTCGGGCCTGGGTTCCTCTTCGGCCATGGTGGTGGCGATCCTGCAGGCGTTCTGCGAGTATTTGTCTCTGCCCCTCGGCGAGTACGAAGTGGCCAAGCTCGCCTACGAAATCGAACGCACGGATCTGGGCATGGCGGGCGGCAAGCAGGATCAGTACGCGGCCACTTTCGGCGGCATGAACTTCATGGAGTTCTACAAGGATCGCGTGATCGTCAACCCGCTGCGGATGAAGCATCACATCAAGGCCGAACTCGAGGCTTCGCTGGTGCTTTTCTACACCGGGGTGTCGCGCGAGTCCGCCAAGATCATCGATGAACAGACAGCGCACATCGAGCACAAGGACGAGAAGCCGC
>Ga0265327_10003399_pt1 | contig 15275 bp, 12 predicted proteins | sample 41621metaG_FD_202089 | JGI IMG/M metagenome (GOLD analysis project Ga0265327, IMG submission 202089) | Rhizosphere microbial communities from Carex aquatilis grown in University of Washington, Seatle, WA, United States - 4-16-21 metaG | ecosystem: Host-associated > Plants > Roots > Rhizosphere... | reverse complement strand
GTTGACATAGTGTCAACGGCCCCTCTGTATGCCCACGGTTTGAGTAAGACCTCCGCTGCGGTCAGTGAGCTTCCACGGGCTCCACATGGACGGCGGCGATCATCGCCTCGACCTTCTGCGGGGTCAGCCGGTACTGCATCGCGCCGTAGTAGATGACGAGGCTGAAGATCGCGAGAACCAGCATGTCCCACCAAAGTCCAAGGGCGCCCTTTCCGCCGACCCACACGTCGCTGAACACTCCGACTCCGCCGATGATCCCGCCGGAGCCGAATCCGCCGAAGTACGAAATCACACCCAGGCCAACGAGATACGGGAGCACCCAGATGGCCCCCTGCCAGTCCATCTCCGGCACCGCCGGATTGAGCTTCAGCGCCATCGAGACGCCGATGAGGATCGCGCCGATGATCATCACGGCCATCAGCGTGGTGTACGTCTGCCAGCCCGACCAGTAGATGATGAAGTTCGCGAAGATGAAAGCGATCGGCGAGAGCACCGACCCCCACGGCAGCCGGAACGGTCGCGGCAGTTCGGGCTTCTGCAATCGCAACGCACCGAACGCCAGGGGCGCACCCGCGTACATCATGACCGACGCACTGGTGACGACGCCGACGAGCTTGTTCCAGCTGGGGAACGGCAGCAGGAAGAGCAGACCGATCACGGCTGTGACGAGCACGCCGAACCACGGCACCTTCGACCGTCCCGATGTCCACTCGAAAGCGCGGGGCAGATAGCCGTTGCGGCTCAGCCCGAACGTCAGCCGCGACGAGGTCGTCACATAGATCAGCCCGGTGCCACCGGGCGACAGCACGGCGTCGATCCGCAGCAGTATGGCCAACCAACCGAGGCCGGCGAGGCTCGCGACCTGCCAGAAGGGCCCTTTGTTCAGGGCCTCGAGATCGGGGTTCTGTTTCATGGTTGCCGCGTCCGACAGGTTGGTCCACGTGTGAGCCTGCGCAAGCAGCTTCGGTTCCAGCGCACCGATGAAGGCCACCTGGATCAGGATGAAGAGCACTGCGGCGAGCAGGATCGAGGTGATGACGGCCAGCGGCAGATCACGGCTGGGATTGCGGGCCTCGCCACCCAATTGGACGGCCTGCTCGAACCCGAGCATCGCAAACACGATGCCGCCGCTGGGGATGGCTATCAAGATAGATTTCAGTTCCGCACCGTGTACGAAGAATCCGCCGGCCGCCGAAAAATTATGCGAATGGAAACTAACGGACATCAAGACGATGACGGCCAGAATCGGGAGCCCGACTTTCCAGATCGTCAGGGTGCTGTTGAACCGCGATAGCCAGCGCACGCCTACCAGGTTGAGAATCACGAAGAACACCATCAACGCCACTGCCATCCAGACGCCGGAGGCGGTCAGGGTGTTGTTGCTGCCGTTGTACAGACCGCTGGCCCAGCTGGCCGTGGACATGTACTGAATCGCGGCGAGCACCTCGATCGGCGCCACGGTGGCGGCCTGGATGTAGGAGAACCACCCGAAGGTCGCACCCGCGAATCCGCCGAACGCATAGTGCGGAAAACGGCTGGTACCACCACTGACCGCGAACATTCCGCCCAACTCCGCGTGGACCAGCGCCAGCAGGATCACGATGACCGACGCGATGACCCACGCGATGATCGCCGACGGGCCCGCGATCGACGCGGCGGTCAGCGCGCCGAAGAGCCAGCCGGAACCGATCAGCGAGCCCTCCGACGCCCAGAGCAGTCCCCAGAATCCGACGCCGCGATCGAGTTTGGAGCCGTCGAGATCGACATGCTGGTGCGGTGCCGGACTATCGATTCCGGTGGCCATCAAGAGCTCCGTCCATGAGTAACGAGGAGAAATCCAAGTTCGGTGGGAAAAGCATGCCACCGCTGACCGGTAATCGCCGACCGTTGGCCGTTACAAACATATTTCAAAAATTCGGTCCGGCATTTGTCCGATTCAGCGTCGTCATTTTGAATTTCCGGCCAATCAGATAATTCGGCCAAGTCGATTTGAATGTCGGCGCGGCGAGGCGGGGCGCCCGACTTGTTGTGGTGATCCACGGGCAGGCCGGAGGCCGGTTGGTGATCCACGGGCAGGCCGGAGGCCGGTTGGTGATCTAAGTCACCACTCGGGCTTACCATGTCGATAGACCCCACACCCCGGGGCACCCACAAGTCTGCTGGGCTGCGGCGATCCCGCGACCGGCGCGATACGAGAGCAGGACCTACCCATGTCCATCGCCCCCGACAACAACACGCAGCGCCCGGCCGATCAGACGAACGCCGGCGGTCTGCACGACGCCGATCCGCGGGGCGGCAACGCCCGCGTCGAGTCGTTCTCTCTCGATGACCGCTACACCCGGGAAACCGGCACGGTCTATCTCACGGGCATTCAAGCCCTGGTCCGGATGGTCCGCGATCGCGCGCGGCTCGACCAACGCCAGAATCTTGCGACCGGGTCGTTCATCTCCGGATACGAAGGCTCACCGCTCGCCGGCTACGACCTCGAAATCGCACGGCGGCACGCCTATCTCGCCCCGCTCGACATCGTGCACCGGCCGGGTCTCAACGAAGAGTTGGCGGCGACGTCGGTGATGGGGACGCAGATCGCGGCACAGGTGGCTCATCTGGCCGAACACGACGGACACCCACGCCACGGCGTCGTCGGCTACTGGTACGGCAAGGCCCCCGGGCTCGATCGCGCCACCGATGCGCTGCGCCACGCGAACCTCATCGGCACGCACCCGCACGGCGGGGCGGTGGCACTGGTCGGCGACGACCCCGGTGCGAAATCCTCCACGGTCCCCTGCGCATCGGAGATGGCGCTCGCCGATCTGTACATGCCGATCCTGTACCCCGCTGATTCCCAAGACATTCTGGATCTCGGCGTGCATGCGGCCGTGATGTCCCGGGTGTCCGGGCTGTGGACCGCAATGAAGATATCGGCCCATGTCGCCGACGGCTCCTCGACGGCCGATGTGCACCCGGACCGGATCCTGCCCGTCTACGGCGACCTCGGGATCAGTCCACACGTCCCTAGCGGAAAACTGTTGGGCGCCAATCTGATGGAGCTCGAGCAGAACCAGCTGACCGTGCGTAAACCGCGAGCCGAGGAGTACGCCCGGATCAATCGGCTCAACAGGATCGTCGTCGGTACCGGCGATGATCGGATCGGCATCGTCGCGGCGGGCAAGACCTATCTCGACGTCCGAGAGTCATTGCGGCTGATCGGTATCGGCGACAGCGAGTTGAACCGCCTCGGGGTCCGGATTCTCAAGCTCGGCATGGTGTACCCGCTCGAGCGCGAGATCATTCACCAGTTCATCGACGGACTCGACGAGGTGATCGTCGTCGAGGAGAAGCGCGACTTCATCGAAACGATGATGCGCGACATGCTGTATGGCCGCACGGGAACTCCACGGATCGTCGGCAAGACCCACGAAGACGGCGCGACGCTGTTCTCCCGCTTCGGCGAACTCGACATCGACTCGGTGACCCGGGGTATGGCTGATCGTCTCGGAGGCGCCCACCGGATACCGGCCGCACAGGCTTGGCTGGAACGAGCGCGCCACCAGCACACCCGGATCGAGCTGCCGCTGGCGGTTCGGTCGCCGTACTTCTGCTCGGGCTGCCCGCACAACAGCTCCACCAAGGTCGGTCCCGATACTCTGGTCGGCGCCGGGATCGGTTGTCACGCGATGGTTCTGCTGATGGATCCGCGTGAGGTCGGCACCGTCACCGGAACCACCCAGATGGGCGGCGAGGGTCTGCAATGGGTCGGCATGGCTTCGTTCGTCGAAGAGGGCCACTACATTCAGAACGTCGGCGACGGCACCTTCATGCATTCGGGATCGTTGGCGCTGCGCGCGGCCGTCGCTTCTGGCGCGAACATCACCTACAAGCTGCTCTTCAACGGCACGGTCGCGATGACCGGCGGCCAGGATCCGGTCGGCCAGATGACGCTGCCGCAGATCACCAATCTCCTGCTGGCCGAACGCGTTTCCAAGGTGATCGTCACCTCCGACGACCCGATCCGGACGCGCGCACTCGGGCTGCCGGCCGGGGTGGAGGTCCGGCGGCGCGAGGAGTTGATGGATGTCCAACGCGAGCTGGCCGAGACGGCAGGCGTGACGGTGCTGATTCACGACCAGCATTGCGCCGCCGAGAATCGACGCGGGCGCAAACGTGGCACCATCGCCACTCCGGCACAGCGCGTGGTGATCAACGAACGGATCTGCGAGGGATGCGGCGATTGCGGCGAGAAGTCGAACTGTCTGTCCGTGCACCCGGTCGATACCGAATACGGCCGCAAGACCCGGATCGATCAGTCGTCCTGCAATCTCGACTTCTCGTGTCTGAGGGGCGACTGCCCGTCTTTCGTCACGGTGATCCCGGGCAAGGGTGCCGCCGCCGCGGCCGTGGTTCCCGACATCGACTCCGCACTGCTGCCGTCGCCGACGATCGCCCCGTCGACGCGATTCACGGTGCGCGTCACCGGAATCGGCGGCACCGGCGTGGTAACCGTCTCTCAGATCATGGCGACCGCCGCCGTATTGGACGGCAACGTCGCGCGGACCGTCGACATGACCGGGCTCGCGCAGAAGGGCGGCGCCGTGGTGTCGGACCTGAAGGTGACAAGCGAGCCGTGTGAGCAGGCGGCCAAGGTAGCGTCCGGCGACTGCGATCTGTACCTGTCGTGCGACGGGCTGGTCGGCGCAGATCAGATCAACCTGAAAGTCGCCAGCCCCGACAAGACGACCGCCGTGGTCTCGACCACCAAGATTCCGACCGGGCAGATGGTGATCGACACCCAGGCCCACTATCCCGATGCCGCTCAGTTGCATTCCCCGATCGACCGCAGCACCCGCCGCGCGGTCTACCTCGATCCGGGAACGCTTACCGAGCAACTCTTCGGCGACGAACAGTACGCGAACATGTTCATGGTCGGAGCCGCTTTCCAGACCGGGGCGCTCGCCATCTCGGCCGCATCGCTGGAGCGCGCCATCGAGCTCAACGGTGTTGCGGTGGAGCGCAATATCCAGGCGTTCCGTCGCGGACGGCAGGTCGTCGCCGATCCGGACTCGGTGGACGCCGCGATCGCTGCCACCAGGCCGGCGCCGGTGACGGCCGAACCGTCCACCGCGGCGCTGCGGCTCACCGGCGCCGTCGAGGGCGTCTCGCCTGATCTGCACCGGCTCATCGCGCGTCGTGCCGACGAGCTCATCGCCTACCAGAACCATTCCTACGCAATGGAGTTCGTCGAGATGGTGCAGCGGGTACGGGCGGCCGAATCGACACTGGGCGGTGAGGTCCTGACCACGGCTGTCGCCCAGAACCTGTTCAAGCTCATGGCGTACAAGGACGAGTACGAGGTCGCCCGTCTCGCCCTCGATCCGCAGTTCGCGGCCGATGTGGCTGCTCAATTCGGTTCCGACGCAAAGGTGTACCGACGCCTTCACCCACCGACGCTGCGCGCCATGGGGATGCACGACAAGATGTCGATCGGATCCTGGGGGACGCCCGCGTTCCACCTGCTCAAGGGCATGCGTCGGCTGCGCGGCACCGCGGCCGATCCGTTCGGGCACACTCGTGTTCGCAAGATGGAGCGGACGCTCATCACCGAGTACCGCGACATCCTGAACCGCATGACATCGGCGATCGCCGATGGCCGCATCACCGCCGACGATCTGCCGCGCGCCGCAGCGCTGGCCGCCCTGCCGGACATGGTGCGCGGCTATGAGTCGGTGAAGGCGGCCAACGTCGAGCGATACCGGACCGCGATGGCCGACATGGTCGCCGATCTCGGCATCTGACCTGGTCAAGGCGCAGTACACGGAATGGGTAGTTCTACCCATTCCGCTTATTAGCGCTGCCCTGCAAACTATCGGCAGAACATCTGAGAACGCGGCGAACTGCTCGCCGGCCCCGGGCGGCAGCCCGGCGGTACCAGTCCAGCTCCGAGGAGAACCCCATATGAAGTCACGGCTCCAGATCGTCGCGGCGAGCGCGACCGCAGCCGCCGCCGCCCTGACCGTCGGCCTGAGTGCCTGCGGCGGCAGCAACAGCAACAGCGCGGACAACTCCGACGCCGCGAACCTGGTGAAGAACTCAGCCACCGCGAGCACCGACCTGACCAGTACCCATTTCGTGCTGACCGCCGATGGGAAGATTCCGAGCCTGTCGGTGGACAAGGTCGAGGGCGACCTGCAGAACAAGCCCGCGGTACTCGGTTCTGGCTCCGTGAACGCCACCGTCGGCAACGCCCAGAACGGGCAGTGGGTGTTCATCGACGGCCATATGTACTCGAACCTGTTGACCGGCAAGTACATCGACTACGGTCCGGGCACGGCGATCTACAACGTCAACAACCTGTTCGACGCGAACAAGGGCATCCCCGGGGTCTTGAACAACATGACCAACCTGCATGAGCAGGGTTCGGAGACGATCGCCGGCCAGAACACGGAGAAGATCTCGGGCACGGTACCCGCGTCGTACGCTTCGAATCTCAGCGGAATGACCATCGGCCAGGGCAAGGACAAGAACGCGCCGGTGCCGATCACCGTCTGGATCCAGAAGACCGGTGATCACGAACTCGTCCAGGTGCAGTCGGCACCGGTCGACAATTCCACCCTGCAGCTGACGTTCTCGGACTGGGGCAAGCCCGTCACCGCCACCAAGCCCGCGGTCTCGAACCCGCCGGCTCTCCCCGGCGGCACCGAACTGAAGAAGAAGTAATCCTCTGGCGTACAAGCCCTCTCATTCATCAGACCCGCGAAAAGAGAAGACCATGACGAAGTACACGCAACGACAGAAGACCCTGGGGCGCGCCGCCGTCGGCGTATTCGCCGCCTCCCTGGTCGCGGGCGGCATCTCGGTCGCGACCGCGCCCACCGCCAGCGCCTACGGCATGTATCACGGCGCGATCGCGGTCTCACCGTCCACGGGATCCTGGGGTCGGTCGTGGGACTACGACACCACCGGTCAGGCCAACAACGAGGCACTCAGCCAGTGCGGTTACAACGACTGCGAGGTACTCGCGCAGTTCGCCAACGGCTGTGGCGCACTTGCCGAGTCGGACAGCGCCTATGGCGGCGGTGCGGCCGCCGACCTGTACTCGGCGGAGAGCCGGGCCCTCGGACAGGCCGGCGGCGGCTACATCGTCACCTGGGTGTGCACCTCCGGTCACGACTGACCATCCGGCGAAACGCCGTCTGCGTATCATCCCCGAGATGCGCAGGCGGCGTCGTCTTTTGCGTTGTCATGCGGCGCCGGCCAGCCGGACCAGACTCGAGTTGGTGCCCACATAGAAGAACCCCGCGGTGGTACTCCAGAACGAATTGCCCAGCGTCGGACTCCAATACACGTCGCCGAGCGTCATCTGCCACAACTGGGCGCCGGTCGTCAGGTTGTAGCTGGCAGCCGCAATTGCCTTCGCCGAACCCGGCACTTCGGACGCATACGTGGCATTGCCGTCCGCATCGAACCCGGCCGCAATGACGCCCGCCGTCGGGAACTCGTACGTCGACTGCTGCCGGCCCGAATCAAGGTCGTAGTTCGTGATCACCAATCGCGAGTCGCTCAACGATCGCATGCCCGTCGTCACCGCATGCGATCCGACGCAGGTCATGTCCAGCGGGAAGCCTGATCGCGAATTCTGCCACAGCACTTTGCCGTTCACGGCGTCCGCGATACCGACCTCACCCATGAGCTGTCCGCCGCCCTGATAGTTCATCTCCACGAACGGCACCCGCGGGCACGTCGTGGCGCCGCTGAGCGCCGACGTCTCGTGCAGATCGCTGGCAACCAGATTCGCTGCGCCTGGGACCGATCCGACGCGACGCCCGCTGCTGTCGTACACACCGAGGCCACTCGCCTCGTTGACGCTGAACCCGAAGGCGTTCAACGCGATCTCGTCGTCGCCGCCATAGCCCGGTGCGCCATCGTTGGAGCCGGTGAAGATACGTCCGTCGCGGCGCTGCGAAAGGACCGTGGACAGGCGCTGATCGATCCGGATGGCAACCAGACCGGTCACGGGCGAGTAGGACATCCGGGCGTCCTTGCCGCCGAGTCCGGTTGTTGTCCAATGCGTCTCGCCAGCCGAACTGACCGACACATAGGTGCTCGTCGTCGGACCCGCGAAGGTGAATACGAACCCGTCGCCCACCGCGCTCTCGGTGACGGCCCCGCTGCCGGCCACGGAGAACGATGAGGCGATCGATCCGTCGTGGCGGCGCACCATCGAGATGTCGGCACCCGTCGGATCGGCGTTCGGCGCCGGTCGCCGAGGGCCGTAACACATCAGCTCGCCGAGGCGGGTGAAGTCGCACCCGTCGACGCCGTCGATCTCGATCGGCCGGTTCCACCGCGGCTGCCCGGTCGCCGCGTCGGCGGCCATGACATAGCTGTGCCCGGGCTGCGCGTAGCTGACGACGATGGTCGTGGCGTCGGTGCCGGCCACCGACAAAGTGCCGGGCGTTCCGGCGATGTCACTGCCGAACAACTGCGTGGTGGTCCTGGTCCATTTCGCCGACGGGCGCTGCGACAGCGACGGCACATGGGTACCGCCGACCGGCACCGCAGGACTGCCGTCGGCCCGAGGCCGCATTGTGGGCGACTGGAGTGCGATCACCAGCGCGGACACCACGACCGCGATCAGTCCCACCACCGCGACCCCGAGAAGGGTTGCTCGAAGCTTCACGACAATGCGCCGTTGGCCATACGCGTCAGCAGTGACCGCAGCTCGCGCTGCGGCAGGTCCGGCAACCGCGGTGCCGAGTTCAACAGTCCGAACACCGCGTGCGCCCGTGCCCGCGCCTCGACCGGGTCCAACGAATCATTCAGTCCGACAAGAATATCCGTCCACAGCTCGACATAGCGTCGTTGCAGGCTACGCACCTGATGCCGTGCGGTGTCGTCAAGGGACGACAGGTCTCGATCCTGGACCCGGATCAGATCCGGTTCGGTCAGCACGAAATCAACGTGGAAGTCGATCAAGCCGGACAGCGCCGCCGCTGTATCGGCCGCATCGTCGACCACGCTCTCGCCGCCGTCGTACAGCCGCTGCGAGATACCCACCAACATCTGCGCGAGAACATCGTGTTTGCCGGCGAAGTGGCGATACATCGCCGGGCCGCTGACCCCCACGGCTGCGCCGATGTCTTCGAGACGAACACCGGCGTAGCCACGTTGAGCCATCAGTCGCGCTGCCGCATCGAGCAGCTGCTGCCGACGCACCGCCTTGGCGCGATCACGCGCGGTGCCGTGATCTGTCGCGTCGGGAAGCGCCTGCGAGTCGGTCACCGGTCCAACCTAGCCGGTTTGATTGTGATCGAACCCCGGATCCATCCGGCAACGCCGCCTCGCTAGGCTGCGGTGGTGTTGGATTCACTGTTCACGCCCATCTCCATCGGCCCGCTGACGCTGCGCAACCGGTTCGCCATGGCGCCGATGACCCGCGAGAAGTCGCCCGGCGGAAGCCCGAACGCCGAGAACGTCGACTATTACCGGCAGCGCGCGGCCGGCGGCGTCGGACTGATCATCACCGAAGGCACGTTCGTGCGCGGTCCGGCGGCCGGCAGCATGGCCGGGGTACCGCACATCTATGGCGATCAGGCACAGAACTGGCGCGGCGTGATCGAGGCGGCACACGCCGAAGGCGCCGCGATCGTGCCGCAGCTATGGCACATGGGCGTCGCCCGCGGCCGCACCCCGGAGTTCGAGCCGGAGCTGGAGTCCGTCAGCCCGTCCGGCGTCACCGGATCCGGCAAGCCTCTCGGCCGGGCGCTGACCGCCGACGACATCGACACCGTCATCGCCAACTACGTCGAATCGGCGGCCCTGGCAAAGGACCTTGGATTCGACGGAATCGAGCTGCACGGCGCCCATGGCTATCTGCTGGACCAGTTCTTCTGGGAGCAGACCAATCTGCGTGAGGACCGCTTCGGAGGCGATCTCCAGCAGCGCACCACATTTCCGGCCGAGGTCGTCGCCGCCGTGCGCGAGGCAGTCGGGACGCAGTTTCCCGTCATCTACCGCTTCTCGCAGTGGAAGGGCAGCGACTACGACGCCAAGATCGCAACCAGCGCGACCGAGCTCGAAACGCTGCTGGGCCCACTGGTCGACGCCGGTGTCGATGTCTTCCATTCATCCACGCGCCGGCACTGGCTTCCAGAGTTCGAAGGCGAGGCCGCCGGCATCGGACTGGCCGGCTGGACCAAGAAGGTGACCGGCAGGCCCGTGATCACGGTCGGGTCGGTCGGCGTCGACAGCGTGTTCCTCGGTGGCGAGATCGACCAAGAGCAGCTGAATCGATTCGACGTGCTGTCCGAGCAGTTCGACCGCGGCGAGTTCGACATCGTCGCAGTCGGCCGCGCGCTTCTGGCAGACCCGCAGTGGGTCAACAAGATTCACGACGGCCGACTGTCCGAGATCACGCCGTTCCGATAGCTGCCGATTCCGCGTCGCCGATCTTGTACTCCCGCAGCAGCAGGTACAGCGGGGCTCCGAAACAGATACCGACGAGGTAGGTGGCCGGGTAGACCAGCCACCATCCGCGAACCTTGTGCTGGTGAGCGTCCCACGACGCCCAGGTGATGAAGGTGTGTGCGGTCAGTCCAGCGTCGGCCAAGATGGCAGCGGCCGGGATCGTCCCGACCGCCTCCGAGCCGAGCTTCTTCCAACTCTGTTTTCCGAATCCGTTGTCCAGGAAGAACTTCCCGAACATCGCATTCGGTACCACGAACCCGACAATCGTCATGATCCAGAGTGTGCGGCGCCGCTTACCGGCATGATTAGTCGTCGTTGTTCCCATGCCTCACGACGGTAACCAGTCGCCCCGCCGTTCATCACCGGATTGGCCAAGTCGATCCCATGATCAAGCGCCGGCGCGTAGCCCCGCGATCACGGCGGCCGCCAGCGTCAGTGCCATCTGCAGCGCACCGAAGATCAGCCCGACGATCGCCCCCGCACCCAGACTGATGAACTCCGGCAGCACGACGGCGGATGCGAACAGGCCCAGGTAGCCGAGGGCGGTGAACACTGCGACCAGTGGCAGGAACCGACGGTATGCGGGCACCACCACCAGCGCCACGGCCACCGCACAGGCACCCAGCAACAAGAAGAAGTAGCCCGGGTTGAGCACCATGTTCACCGAGAAGAAGCCCGGGATACCGAGCTTGGAACCCTGATCGTCGGCCCAGTTCTGCGCCTTGTGTTCCAGGGATTCGTCGATCGTCACCCAAGACACAAAGCCCATGAAAAAGGTGACGATGCCGGCGACGGAAGCGATCAACGCCAGCACATTCGGTAGGCCGAGGCGGGCGACCGCGCTCGGCCGCGGCGGACCGGCCCAGTAGCCGCCAACCGGAGGCGGGAACTGCCCCGGCGGAATCGGGAACTGCCCGGACGGCGGCGCCGCGAACCTGCCCGACGGCGGACCGGCCGGCGCGGGATCCGTCGGCGCGGGGCCCATCGGCGGCGTACCGGGTTGCGGAAAGCCTTGTGACACTGGGGTGGTCGGCTGGAATTGGCCGGTCTGGTCGTGCGGATTCGGATCGGGCTGTCCGGGCGGCGTGCTCATGATCCTCCTGCGATTGGCGACGGCATTTCGGTCATCATGTCACGCACAGAAGATGACTTCGGCCCCATACCGCGAAGGTATGGGGCCGAATCGGCAAAGCTTTCCCTACAAACGAGTGCGGGATCTGTCTACAGCGACTGCAGGATCTCGCGAGCCAGCGCAGCGGTCTCGGACGGCGTCTTGCCGACCTTCACACCGGCAGCCTCGAGAGCTTCCTTCTTCGCCTGCGCGGTGCCGGAACTGCCCGACACGATCGCGCCCGCGTGACCCATCGTCTTGCCTTCCGGCGCGGTGAATCCCGCGACGTAGCCGACGACCGGCTTGGAGACATTGGCCTTGATGTAGTCGGCGGCACGCTCCTCGGCGTCGCCACCGATCTCACCGATCATCACGATCACCTTGGTCTCCGGGTCCTTCTCGAACGCCTCGATGGCGTCGATGTGAGTGGTACCGATGACCGGGTCACCGCCGATGCCGATGGCCGTGGAGAAACCGAAGTCCCGCAGCTCGTACATCATCTGGTAGGTCAGGGTGCCCGACTTGGAGACCAGGCCGACCGGACCGGCGCCGGTGATGTTGGCCGGCGTGATGCCGACCAACGACTCGCCCGGGGTGATGATGCCGGGGCAGTTCGGCCCGATGATGCGGGTCTTGTTGCCCTTGGACACGTTGTAGGCCCAGGCATAGGCGCTGTCCTGCACGGGGATGCCCTCGGTGATGACCACCAGCAGCGGGATCTCCGCGTCGATGGCCTCGATGATGGCGTCCTTGGCGAACTTCGGCGGAACGAACGCGATCGACGTGTCCGCACCGGTCTTCTCGATGGCCTCGGCCACCGAGCCGAACACCGGAAGGCTCACGCCGCCTTCGTGTTCCACGGTGGTCCCGGCCTTGCGCGCGTTGACGCCACCGACGACGTTGGTTCCCGCCTTGAGCATCAGTGCGGTGTGCTTGGTGCCCTCACCGCCCGTGATGCCCTGGACGATGACCTTGTTGCTCTTGTTCAGAAAGATCGACATGTGTTGGGCCCCTTACTTGTTCGCCAGTTCGGCGGCCTTGTCGGCACCGGCGTCCATGGTCTCCGCGAGGGTCACCAGCGGATGGTTGGCGTCGTTGAGGATCTTGCGGCCCTCCTCGACCTTGTTGCCGTCCAGGCGAACGACCAGCGGCTTGTTGGCCGAGTCGCCCAGCTTGGCCAGGGCGCCGACGATGCCGTTGGCGACCGCGTCACACGCGGTGATGCCACCGAACACGTTGACGAACACGCTCTTGACCTGGGCATCGCCCAGGATGACGTCCAGACCGGCCGCCATGACCTCGGCCGACGCGCCGCCACCGATGTCCAGGAAATTGGCCGGCTTCACGCCGCCGTGGTTCTCACCGGCGTACGCGACGACGTCCAGGGTCGACATGACCAGACCGGCACCGTTTCCGATGACACCGACCTGACCGTCGAGCTTGACGTAGTTGAGGTCGTGCTCCTTGGCCTTGAGCTCCAGCGGATCGGTCGCGTCCTTGTCCTCGAACTCGGCGTGACCGGGCTGCCGGAAGTCCGCGTTCGCGTCCAGGGTGACCTTGCCGTCCAGCGCCAGGATCTGATCGTCCGGGGTGCGGACCAGCGGGTTAACCTCGACCAGCAGTGCGTCTTCGCCGACGAAGACGTCCCACAGCTTGGCGATGGTGACCGCCGCGGCGTCGAGCACCTCGGCCGGCAGGTGACCCTGCTCGGCGATGCTGCGCGCGGTCTCGATGTCCACGCCCTTGACGGCGTCGACCGGCACCTTCGCCAGCCGCTCCGGCTTGGTCGCGGCGACCTCTTCGATCTCCATGCCGCCCTCGACCGAGCACATGGCCAGGTAGGTGCGGTTGGTGCGATCGAGCAGGAAGGAGATGTAGTACTCCTCCGCGATGTCACTGGCCTCTGCGACCAGCAACTTCTTGACAACGTGGCCCTTGATATCAAGGCCCAGGATGTTTTCTGCGTGGGACTGCGCGTCGTCCGGAGTCGGGGCGAATTTAACGCCGCCCGCCTTGCCACGCCCGCCGACCTTGACTTGTGCCTTGATCATCACGGGCTTGCCGATTTCTTCGGCGATCGCGCGTGCGTCGGCAGCAGAGTCAGTGACCCGCCCGGGGGTGGTGGGAACTCCGTGCTTGGCGAACAGTTCCTTCGCCTGATATTCGAAGAGATCCATTCAGCTCACCATCTCGTAGTTTTACCCTCAGATAGGGATACATCTGCGGGCCGGAGTTGACTGTAGACCCGTTGCACAAGCGCTTGGTCAAGAGACCTCGGTGATGTGGAGCAGATCACCTCCACGGTGTGAACGGTCTCACGAAACCCCTTGTGAAGCGACTCACATCGCGTAATTTACCGGTCGTTTCCTTGCACAGCGCCAACCGGTTGGTCTACCGTCGCAAAGGCTGTCGAAATATAACGGTCCGGTCACGGCTAGGTGGCCAGCCGGATGACGGGACCAAGGAGGTGCGTGCCTGTGCGGCCACGCGATGCAGCGACCGGTTCCGAAGACGTCACCACACTCATCCCGTTCGATGAATTCGACGCCTATGAGTTCGAGTTGAGCCAGTCGACCGCAGTCGTCACGCCCCGCAGCGGCCGGCCGAGCGTCGATCTCCCGAGCCGAGACATCCCGACTCGCAACGAGATCACCCAAGACATCCTCATCGCCGAGAGTGACTTCGACGACGAGATCCCTGCCATCCTGTCCCGGCCCCGGCCGCCCCGGTCGGGCTCCAAGCACCGCCTGCAGGCGCCGCCGTCGGGCCTGCGCGGGCGCGCCGCCATGGTGGCCATTGCCGCCGGCGCCGCTGTCGCCGCGGGCGCCGGTCTCGGACAGAGCCACGATTCGACTCCTAGCCCCAAGACCACGACCGTCGACCCGCAGACCGGCGACGTCGCCAACGCCGCGCCATCGGATACCGGCAACTATCTGGCCGGACTGCCGGTCGGCGCGAAATTCGCCGACGAGCGTCAGGCCGCCGAGGACGCCGGCAAACTGCCGATGTACGTCTCGCCGGTCTCGCAGGGCCAGTACAAGTTCACCTCGCTCTACGGCTTCCGGCCCGAGGCACACTGGGGCATGGACATGGCCGCCCCGATCGGCACCCCGATTCATGCCGCCCAGGACGGCATCGTCGAGGAGGCCGGGGCCGCCGAAGGATTCGGCGACTGGATCGTCATCAAATCGCTCGACGGCACCACCCAGACCGTGTACGGCCATATGTACGACAACGGCGTGCTGGTGCACAAGGGCCAGCAGGTCGCTGCCGGGCAGGTCATCGGGCTCGTCGGCAGCAACGGCCAGTCAACTGGCTCGCACTGCCATTTCGAAGTCTGGATCCACGGCGAGAAGACCGACCCGACTGCGTGGCTCACGCAGCATGGTGTCCAGGTCAACAACTACGCCGGCAGCTAGTTAGCCGAGCCCAGTCGCCGCCTGCCTGCGTTCCCGGTCGGTCAACATAGCTCCGCTATAGCCGACCTCCCTCGGACGCTCCTATGTCTGTCAAGCGGTTGTGGACGTCTCGAGTAGTCGGTAGAGGTCTCGGGCGATGTAGCGCTTGAGGCACCGTCGGATCTCGCGTGGTGTTTTGCCTTCGCTGGTGCGGCGTTCGATGTATCGGCGGGTGCGTTCGTCGTGCATGGTCCGGGACAACACGATGACGTGCAGGGCACGGTTGAGGTGTCGGTCGCCGC
>Ga0265327_10003398_pt1 | contig 15284 bp, 11 predicted proteins | sample 41621metaG_FD_202089 | JGI IMG/M metagenome (GOLD analysis project Ga0265327, IMG submission 202089) | Rhizosphere microbial communities from Carex aquatilis grown in University of Washington, Seatle, WA, United States - 4-16-21 metaG | ecosystem: Host-associated > Plants > Roots > Rhizosphere... | reverse complement strand
TGTTTTATGCTACACCTCGGCTGGCTGGATTGAGGGCATCACGTATTGGGTCTTAGGGGACACTTGAGATGATTGACAAATTGCCACCAAACCATTCGCCGGAATCAATGCCGATTGGCGCTGATGGCCGCCCCGGGCCACGGGGTTTCGCATTCGCGGGCGTAAAGCCCCGTGGGGCCACGCCCCTTTACAAGGTTCCCGTCACGAGCCGGCGGCGGCGCGGCTCTATCAACTGACAATTTCTCTGTGGATTCCAGCCCCCGCCTGGCGTGAATCTTTCGGGTGATTTTCTTTCTGGCTTCGCCGGTTCATCCCGGGCAGTGGGGCATACCCTGTATTGGATGGCAGTAAACCCAATCGAGCGAGGAATGTCAAAAAATGGGGGCCGGCGGTAGTGTCCTAATTGGAACACGGAGCGCGGGTCTGTGACCCGCAGCGGCTTGATTTGCAGGGCGACGGGCTGCGGCTCACAGAGCCGCGCTCCGAAATTAGGACACTGCCGGGCCGGCTGGCGGGCATTTCGCTCAGACCGGTTACCGTCCCTTTGGCGTCCCAGACTAATAACGCAGGTGGCTCGAAGCTTCCTGGGTGACGTCAAGATGATGACCGTCAAACTTTGGGTTCCCAGCCGGGTTCGTATTTCCGCCGCCAGAGTTTCATGGCGTCGTTGTCTTTCAAAATATGGCCATTGGCCGGGTCGCAATGCAATTCACGTCCCACGCGCCAGGCGATGTTGCCAAGATGCAGAAGCGCCACGCTCTTGTGACCTTCTTCGGCCGGGCAGTTGGGCGGTGTGCCCGACCGGATGGAGTCAATGAAATTGGCGAAATGCAGTTGGTCCAGCTTTACGCCGGTGGCACTGACGGTGTTGGTGGGATCCACCACCTCGTGGCTTTTGGCCTCCTTGATGATTTTCTTTTTCCGGTCATAGACGGTGTAGGCGTTGCCATCCAGCAAGGCCGTGCCCTCCGTGCCGTAAATCAAAACTCCGCGCTCCAGCCCTTCAATCGGAAAACCGTTGCAACTCCGCCCCTCCCAACTCATGGTTTTTCCTTCGGGGAAATCCCATGCGATGGTCTGCGTATCCGGCATTTCCCAATCGTCCTGAAATTGATACCGCCCACCGTTGGAAGAAACGCGCGTAGCCCAGTTCACCCCCAGCGCCCAGCGGCAGACATCCACCTCGTGGGCGCCGTTGTTGAGCGCTTCGCCGGTGCCCCAATGCCAGCGCCAGTGCCATTTGTAGTGAATCAGATTGTCCACATACGCCCGCCGGGGAGCCGGTCCCTGCCACAGTTCATAATCCAGCCATTCAGGAACAGGTGCGACTTTGCCATGACCAATGCTCTCGCGATTGTTGGCATACCAGGCCCGGCCAAAATAGGTTTTCCCAATGAGTCCGTTGTGGATTTCGCCGATGATCGCCCGCAAATTGGGAAACGAACGGCGCTGGGCGCCCATTTGCAGCACCCGCTGATATTTATTGACTGCCTGAACGATTAATTCGCCTTCATAAGGGTTGTGGCTGATCGGTTTTTCCACATAAACATGTTTGCCCGCCGTCAGGGCCAGAATGGCCAGCGGTGTGTGCCAATGGTCGGGGGTGGCAATCGTCACCACGTCCACCGACGAATCCGCCAGCATTTTACGAAAATCACCCAGGCCCTGCGGTTCGGAACTTTGTTTTTTTGCGGCGGCTTTGACACCTTTGGCCACCGCGCGTTTGTCCACATCGCAGATGTAAGTGATTTCGACGCCCGGCACTCTGGTGAGACAATCAATATGGGCCATCCCCCGGGCGTTCGTGCCGATGACCGCCGCCGTGATCTTATCGTTCGGACCAATTTTTCTGGCCGCAGTCACTTTGGATTGCGTGCCCGCCCTGGCCAGCGGATTGAAGTAACCGACCATGCTTAACCCAACGCCGGCGGCGCCGGCCTGTTTCAAAAAGTGACGCCGATCAATGGGTTCGTTCATAGTATTGGATTCAAGGACGCTAACCAGCCGTTTGGGGTTACGGAAAGTCAACCGGTTGGCCCACCCGCAATGATGCTCCCGGCAATGCTCCATTCGTGGCTTTGGATGCTGATGGTTTCTCGCTTCCCAGCGATTGGTATCTGCGGATCGCCGGAGAAATCGCGCGCGTCTATCACGGAGCGGCACCAGCCTCCCAGGCCATGCCTGAAACACCGCTGAAACCTTCCAAATGAGCGGGGTGATGAGGGTGGCCGGCCGGCTCACGGCTTGTCGACGCTCACGGCCATGACCTCGTCCTTGCCCCCGCCGTTGTAGGTGAAGATCACCCATTTGTCCGAGGGGTCGAAGTGGACATTGGGTTCGCAGCGCTTATAGTCATGCTTCTCCATGTTGAAGATTTTCTCCGCCACCAATGTGCCGTCGGCCTGGGGCCGGTAGACCCAGACCCAGCACCCCTTGACGCCATCGCGGGCCGAGCCGTCCCCGCAAAACAGCTCGCCCGAGTGCGCGGCGTTGAAATGAAAAGACCAGGTGGGAATGCTCCACAGGCGTTCCCAAGGTTTCACGGGGATGCCCGCGCCTGCGGCCCGCGTGGGTTCGGCCTTCGCCGCTTGCCACCGTGCCACGTCCACCGAACCAAAGTAATTCTTGCCGGACACATGGAGGAGATGAGCGTCAAAAAGCAGATGCTTGCCCGAGGGCGACCAGAACTCATGGGTGACCATGTCAATATCGGGGCGCTGCGGAAATGGGCGACCCAGCCCCGTGCCGTCCGCGCGCAATAACCACATGCGATCCTTCACCGGGTCGGCGATGAACGAGATCTCGCGGCAGAATTCCAGCAGGTTGGAATCGGTGGGTGAGAATTGGACATGCCCGAGCCAGGCATTGGTTTGATAGATGTCGCGCGCGACGCCCGTGTCCACGCTGATCGTAAGGATGTGGTTGGTGAGTCCGAGTTTGGCGAAGGCCGCCCAGCGTTCATTGCGCGTGTATTTGTCAAAATAATCGCCCAGGTGCTCGGCGTAGGCCGTGGCCAGCAGCGTTTCGTCAGCGTTGAGGGTGAGGTTCACCCCGCGCAGGTTTTCAAACGGCAGCCCGGCTGTAACCACGCGTTCCGTTTTGGTGCGGAGCTGGATGGCGCGGATTTCGCCGTGGAGGCCGTCACTCGCCGGGGTGAAGTAGAAGAGTTCCTGCCGTTTCTTCCCGATGGTTTCGTAGGAATGCGTGTCGCTTTTCCAGAATTGTCCGCCCTGGCCGGTTTCAAGATTCACCGTATAGAGGCGCCAGCCTGCGCCATCCTTCTTGTTGGTATGCCCCTTGAAGAACATCGTCCGGTTGTCCGAAAAAGGATCCTGGTGGAAGTAGAAACCCCGCCCCTCACTGCAAAGATCCTTGCTCAGGTGCTTTACGACATGACCTGTTTGTGGATCGGTTTCCATCGCCCCGGCGGCCGCGAAACCGCACAGTAGATTGATCAATCCCGTGGCGGCCAGGGCGTGCCGGAAAAGTTTTTTCATGGGGTGCAATAGCGTGAATCAGTCGTAAACAAACCAAATCGCGCCGGATATGTCAAAGGGGGAGCGGAACCGCCAATGTCCTGATTTCGGAGCGCGGCTCTGTGAGCCGCAGCCCGTCGCCCGGCAAATCAAGCGCTGCGAGTCACCGACCCGCGCTCCGTTTTCAAATTAGGACCCTCCCGCGGAACCGGCCTGAAATTCTTTGGTTGGACCCGGCTCCTGGAGGTTCCGTGGGCGAACCGAAATATAGTCATTGCAAATCCGTGGGGCAGGCAGAGAATCACAAACAAGGCCCCCACGGGTCGTGGGCAGGAAATCGTATGGGAAATTTCGGTTCAAATCGGCTGGCAAAATCGCTGTTGCCGGCGGTCCTGGTGATCGGGCTTGGACTGCCAGCCCGGCTGGCATCGGCCGCCCAAAGCGAATGGGTGCGTCCCGGTCCCGACGGCAAGCTCACCTACAAGACGTTTTCCGCCGGCGACCGCATCATGGATTTCTCCCACGCCGGCTACTTGGGCGGCGGGGTGAAAATTCCGTTCGTGCCGGTCAAAAAAACCGTTGCCCCTGCCGGCGGCGATGACTCGGACGCCATTCAAAATGCGATCAACGAGGTTTCGCAATTGAAATTGCAGGATGGTTTTCGCGGGGCGGTCCTGCTGGCGCCGGGGGTTTTCAATTGCAGCAAAACGATGACCATCCGGTCCAGCGGCGTGGTGTTGCGCGGCAGCGGTTCGCTGGAGAACGGAACCACGATAAAAATGACCGGCGCACCGCACCTGTGCTTCTCCATCGGCGATTTCGGCGAGGTAAAAACCGTTGGCCCGCCCGCCGCCATCACCGATGCCTATGTGCCGTCGGGAACCTGTTCGTTTCACGTTGATAAACCGGAAAACTTTCATGCCGGCGACCCTGTGCTCATCAACCGTCCCGCCACGCCGGTTTGGGTAAAATTCATGGGCATGGATCGGCTGATCCGCGATGGCAAGCCCGAACATTGGGTCTCCGGTGAAATGCAAACCGAACATACCATCAAGAGCATTGCTGGAAACCTCGTCACGCTCGATGTGCCGCTGGCGGATTCGTTTGATGCGCGTTATCTCAAGCCGCCCGGCGGCTCGGTGGTCAAATGCGACCTGTCCCGGCGACCGACTCAGATCGGGCTCGAAAGTCTCCGCATCGTCTCGCCGCCATTGGTCGTGACCATCGACCAGCCGGCCAACCATGCGCTGCAAATAGATGGCGTTACGGATGGCTGGGTGCGCCATCTCAAGGTGGTGGATACCGTCAACAGCTTTCACTTCACCGACCATACCCGCCGGCTGACCATTGATAATGTGGACATCCGGCACACGGTCGCTAGCCTCGGCTCAGCCAAGCCTTTTGATTTTTGGGCTGGTGGCACGCAGACGCTCCTCAACCGCTGCTCCGCCACCGGCAACAACCTTTGGTATGTTTCGTCCGGAGCCCGGATGATGGGGCCGGTCGTCGTGTTGAACTGTAATTTTTACGGCAACGGTCATATACAGCCGCATATGCGCTGGGGGACGGGCTTCCTCGTGGATAACTGCCAGGTTCTCGAAGGCGGCATTGACCTGATGAACCGCGGCATCATGGGTTCCGGCCACGGCTGGGCCATCGGCTGGGCCGTCGCCTGGAATTGCACGGCCAAAACTTACACCATTCAACAGCCGCCCGGCGCGATGAATTGGGCGATCGGCTGCAAAGGCCAGCCTGAGCCCAAGGAACAGCCCGGCGACAAGAACGGTCCCAAACTGCGGTCCGGAATTTTTGAATCGCACGGAACGCCGGTCATCCCGCCCAGCCTTTATCTCGCCCAGCTGCGCGAACGTCTTGGACCGCAGGCGCTCGAAAACATCGGTTATCCGCCATGAAAAAATTCGCCCGAATACTGCTAGCGGTAAGTGGGCTGATGATTCTGTCTGGCCTTGCGTCATGCCAGCACTACTACACCGTTAGCTTGCCACCCGAGGCATATCAGTTGGGGTGGAACGGGGAGGCTCACTGGGAAGGATTATCCTGGATGAAGGGAGCCGTCATTCTTCTGGCCAGCGGTGCGGCGTTGTGCCTCACGGGATTCTATTTATTAGGGAAGACTCGGGAAAAATTAAACCTATGAAATCCAAACTCATCCTTGCATGAATATATTCTGGCCAGTTTTGATTGTGGTTCTGCTGGCGCTGGCACTGCCGCCTGCCCTAAAGGCGCAATCGCGAAACCGGTTTTTTATCGCACTGATCTTGTCGTTTGCGGGAGTCGTGCTGCCGTTGTTTGTATTTTTCTTCAGCGGTTTCTTGGTGCCGGACTGGAAAGGGGCCTGCCACCATGGCTGGCTGGATTGTTTTATTGTGGGTAAGCTGGCGCTCTCACCGCTGGTGCTGCTGGCCACGGCGGCTTTGTATTCGCTTGATATTTTTCGGGTCGAAATGCGCACCCAACGATGGCTGGTTATCGGCGTTTTCCTGGGAGCTGTTACCGCCTGGATTTGCTTTATATTTGGCTTGGTCTGTTTCGGTGTTGATGTTTGGCGGCCTCAGGTATGGCTATTGGTGCCATTTTATATAGCGCTGTGGTATTCGATCCGTGCCTGGCAGCTCATCAGAGCGGCAAAATATGGCTGGGGAACATACTTTGTCACATTGGTTGGTTCATTGCCGTTCTGGCTGGCAAGCTGCTGGTGGTCGCATAAAGTTTTCAATTCCTTACCAGACAAAGCCCCGACTTGTTTCATAGTTACGGCAGCCGCTTCCGGCCACCCCCAATGCGTCGGGCCTTTGGTTGAAATCGATCATAATGGTAGTCGCCGGTGGGCGAACCAACAGCTTGTCACTTTTTGGGAGCTTGAAACGCGGTGGCAAATTTTTTTTCCTCGAAGCCATGCTATTTTCCGCCAAGTCTATAATCGCCTTGGTCCCGTTGTTGCCGCAAAAATCAAGTCACCGTGGCTAGCGGATGCGGCGTATCTTGTCCTCAAGCCGGTGGAATGGCTGGCCAGTCTTTGCCTGAAACATAACCAGCCAGCCTCATGAACTTCATCCTCGGCCTCGCGCTCGTTTTGTGCGGCGGGTTAACATTAAAAGCGGAAGCCACCAATGACTGCAATAGCGACACTTTTGACGTTGTTTTAGAATTAAATGCCAATGAAATTCCCGAAGCCGTTTCCAATTTCTGCACGCCAACCAATATTCAAATAGCCGAGACAAACTTCGGCGTGCTTGCCAATGGTGAATGCATGACGGTCGCCGAATGCAAAAGCTGTTATTGGACCAACGGAGAAACTCATTTCTTTACCCCGGTTGGCGGGAAGGAGTTTCGCGTGATTCCGCTGACCCCGACCAAAACGCCGTATGAAGATCAGAAGGTTCGAATCATAGTATTTCAACATGGGCAGCCGAAATGTCAGTTTGATTTGACCGGCCTCAAAAGTTTCGACGCGGATTGGATCGATGAAAAAGTGATCAAGATGGTTTTTTGGCCGGGAACACGGGTGCGGGTAACGGAATTAATCAATGTCGAAAACGGGAAGATAATCTACCGGTCGGCGGATGGGATTTACGATAGCCGTAAAAATTCTTTGCCGTTAAAAAAATGAACTCCCGACTCATCCTCCACCTCGCGCTGGTTTTGGGCGGCGGTTTGTTTGGCTGTTCCCGCACACCGCTTGATCAGGCGAACAACCCAGAGCCGAAGCCGCCGGTGGCGTTCGAATACCGGACGGTGGGGGCCAAGGAGCCGATGCATATGGAGCGGCAGCGGCATGTGGCGGCAAATTGTGGGGGCGGGCGCGTGGCCATCTTTGGTGGCTTCGCCAATCGCGGAGCGGAGTTGTTCGAGGTGGCCAGCCAGACCTTCCGGGAATTGCGCTACGACCGGGTGATGGGTGATTTCACCGGGATTGCGCTGGCCGACGGCCGGGTATTGCTGGTGGATGGCGTGCAGGACTGTGTCTATGATCCGGCGATTGAAAAATTGTTGCCGGCGAAGAACGCCTTTACGGACCAGCAGGTCCGCTGGGCGCAATTGCTGAGGTTGCCGGATGGGAAGGTCTTCGTCTGCGGCGGCTTTGACCGTGACTTCAAGCCGGTGGCTGGCTGCGCGCTGTTCGACCCACGGACAGACAGCTTCGAAATGATCGGCAAGCTGACGGTGCCCCGCGCGGGCCATACGATCAGTTTGATCAATGACCACGAAGTGCTCGTGGCCGGCGGGACGGGGGCTGATTACCTGAAAGTGAGTTTCGATACGCTGGAGATTTTCAATCTGACCACGCGAAAAGCGAAGTTGCTTGAGGTCCGGTTGAACTACCCGCGCGCAAATCACTTCGCGGTCACATTGCGGGATGGACAGATTCTTTTTGGTGGTGGTTACTGTCACGACCAAGGCGAGGAGGTGGGACACACCGCTGAAGTCTTCGACCCCCTCGCGAGGAAAATGTCCGTCGTGGGCAAACTCGCCCTTGGGCGCGGTGAACCCGAGGCCATCCGGCTTCCCAGCGGTCGCGTCGCCGTGTTTGGCGGTGCGGACAATATTCGCGCTGTCGAGGTTTACGACCCCGGGCAGCGGAAGTTCGCTCTGGCCGGCCAGTTGATGATCGATCCGCGCCGGTCGGGCTTTACGGCGACGCCGTTGGATACCGGGGAGGTCCTGCTCGTGGGCGGCGGGTGCAACTCTACGAAGGAAGACCTGGATCGGGTGGAGATTTTCTCGGAACATAAGTATCAGCAGACCGGGCCGGCGCGCCAAACGGTTGAGGTGAAAGCCAGGCCCCGGTTGCCGAATCCGGATCCGGAGGTTCAATCTCAGGCTGAAACTGTTTTGCAAGGGATCCGGGGCGGCCAAGCCGACCACTGGTGTGTCGAAATCTGGCGTGACACGCGGCGGATCGAAACACTCTGGTTTCGTGACCACCCCGTCGAGCCATACAAGGACGAGAAGGACGAATGTTTCAGCAAACTACGGGCGGCAATCGACAAGTCCGGCGGCGGCGAACTCCGGGTGCGGTTTCCGAGCGGCTTCCCGTATGTGAAACAAGTTCAACTTTTCAATCACATCGGGTGGTTGCGCACCCCGGTCGTTTACCTTGGCGCGCCATTGTGATAATAAACCCTCACACACCATGCGTCTGAAACGCGTAATATCATGGACCGCCGGACTGCTCGCGCTTCTCGACGCGTTGGCGTTCGGCTATTACTATCTGATTTTGGATTGGAACGGCAGGCCAACGTGTCACAAGGGCATTACGCTCGATTTTTTGACGGTGATGCATCCAAACAGCGGAGACATTCTGAATGACCCGAAGCCTTTTCCGAATGTGGGGGGACGAAGCGGCGATTCACTGGCAACCATCCGCGAGGCGATGGCAGGTGAATATAAGGCTTTGACCAATGATTACAATTATGTTGCCGGCCTGCGAGAGAATGACCCGGCAGATTTGGTGCTCATGTATTTTAATCGTCCCACCCGCTGGAGTTGGCATGGCGCTCCCCCCACTATTTTCAAGGATAAGGGCTGGATTATTATTCCCGTTGATTTTGGTTTGGGAGAAAGCTCTCGTCCGCATACTGGCCAGTGGGGCGAATGTAGTGAGCGGGTCTCAGTGGATGAGTTTCGTAATCGGTTGAAGCGGACATTGGATTTTATCCGCACCAACGAGCGCCCCAATTGGCAGATGGTTGTCGCAGAGCACACGAAGTTTATGGATTCACTCGGGCATGATGCCCGGTGAGTTAGACACGCGCCGCTGGAAAACCACCTGCTAATTCAGCAGCACAGTCTTGCCATACCAAATCTGCTGAAACCGTTCCCGCGAAATCTTCCAGGAGCCGTAAGCCGGATCAATGAAGCTGGCGGATTTGTCATCGAGCCGGATGAGCAGTGTGGCGTGGCGAACCTGCGGCAGCGTCGAGATCGAAACTATGACCGGCAGCTTTTGTGCTTCCAGTTCCCGCCCGTTCAAAACCCGCGCCGACGCGTTGGTGAGACCGAAATGGTGCGCCGCCCGCACCAGCGCGGTCATGGTGGTGCCAGCCGTGGTGACACCGCAGATTTTTGAGACTTCCCGCTCGGTGAGATATTTGGATCCGCAAAATTGTTCGAGATAATTTAGCAGCGCGACCGCGCCGCAGGTGTATTCGTAATCCGCCGACTGGCGGACAAAATGATCCGCATCGCGCCGTCCGTCGCCGAGCAGAAAATAGATTGGCACGGTTCGGCCGACGACCAGTCCGGCGATTCCAATAATGGCGGCAAAATACAATATTCTTCGCCCTGGCGACGTTGGGATCTGCTTCGCGCCAAAAATGAAACCGTTGCCAAAACCAGTCGCCGCCAGCAGCACCAGCCACTGGCCGGAATAGACAAACCATTCCGCCAGCGGTGAGCCGGCGTCGTCAGTATCCGCATATCGCCGTGCCAGCCACGCGCCGACGAACCAGAATAGTCCAAGACCGACGACCGTTCCGGCGGCTCGCCGGGAAAGGTGAACGCTTTGTCCGCTGCCCCGCCGCCGTCCCCGCCGCCAGCCGGCAAAGAAGGCCAGCGAGACTACGGCCGTCAAAGTTGCAAGGTTGGCAATCAAGTGGTCAGGTTTGTCCGTCAAAATGAAAACACGCCGCCGCCGTCTTGTCTATGGCGTGATGGTGGCGGAATTTAAAGCTGCGCATCGAGATGATTAAAATTTCGGAACCACCCCGGATGGTCGGTAAAGAGTGAACTTTTTATGTCCGGATTGCACCTGCCGTTGGGTGGCCGGAGGCGCGTGATTTTTATGTATTAATTATTTTTTAAAGGCGTAAAGTGCCATTAGGTTAAACATCCTAGATGATTCGATATGGAATCTCCCCACGATTCTGACCCTTCCCCGCCTCGTGAAAAAGGCGACCGGAAGGAGCCTGTCGACAGCGTCGGGCTGGCCATGATCTCAAATTGGAACCCTCGTCCGCTCTGGCAGCGCCTGCTATTGGCGCTGCTGATTGTCGCGGTTGCCAGCGAGCTTAGGGTGGTGTTCTTTGGCAGTCTGGGGGAAAGCATTCCCTACCTGCTTTATTTTCCCGCCCTGACGCTGGCGGCCTTATACGGGGGCCTGGTGGCGGGACTGCTGGCCACCGCGCTTTCGGCGGGTCTGGTTTTCTTCTGGATCAACCAGGGACATCTGGATCCGCCCGAATGGCTGGCCATGGCGGTCTTTATCATCAGTGGCGCGCTGATTTCCTACATCTGCGAGGTCATGCATCGCAGCCTGAAGCGGGAGAAGCTGGCCCGGGAGGAAGCCGAGACCACCCATCAGCAATTGCAGGGCGAGATGATCGAGCGCCAGCGGGTCGAAGTGCAATTGGATTTCGCCCTGAAAAAAAGCCGCATCGGAGCCTGGGAGTTGAACCTCTTGGATCATACTGCCAATCGGACGCTGATTCACGATCAGATTTTTGGTTATGAGACGTTGTTGCCGCAATGGACTTACGAAATGTTCCTCGAACACGTTCACCCCGAGGATCGCCTGGAAGTTGATCGGAAATTTCGTGAAGCGGCCGCGGCGCGCGCCGATTGGAATTTTGAATGCCGCATCCGCCACCCCGATGGCGAGATCCGATGGATATTTGCCGCGGGCGGTCACGAGCTGAACGAGGCGGGTGAACCATTGCGGATTTCGGGTATCGTTCAAGACATCACGGAGCGCAAGCGGGCGGAGCAGATGCTTTCGGCTTCGGAGTCCAGGTATCGTTCGCTGTTTGAAAACATGCAGGAGGGATACGCCTACTGCCGGATGTTTTATGAAGATGGCCAACCGCAGGATTTCACCTATCTCGCCGTCAACCGGGCCTTTGAACAATTGACGGGGCTGCGCGATGTCGTCGGAAAAAAGGTCAGCGTGGTGATTCCCGGCATCCGCTCGGCCGATCCGGAATTGTTTGCGGCATATGGGCGGGTGGCGCGCACGGGCCAGCCGGAGCGGTTCGAGGTTTTCGTCAAAGCCCTCGGCATGTGGTTTTCCATCGCTGTTCATGGCCCCGAGCCGGAGCATTTTGTCGCCATCTTTGAGGTCATCACCGAGCGCAAACTGGCGGAGGAAAAAATCAAACGCACCGTGGCCGACCTGGAACGCTCGAACCAGGAGCTGGAGCATTTTGCCTACGTCGCCTCGCACGATTTGCAGGAGCCGCTGCGGATGGTGGCCAGCTACACGCAATTGCTGGAGCAACATTTCGGGGGGCAGCTGGATGACAAGGCGCGGAAATACATCCACTACGCCGTCGACGGGGCGGTGCGGATGCAAACGCTCATCAACGATCTGCTGGCCTATTCCCGCGTCGGGCGGCATGGCAAATCATTTGAACCCACCGATGCCCATGCCGTCCTCGGCATGGCGATCCGGAACCTGACCGCGGCGATCGGGGAAGCGCACGCCGTCATCACGAGCGACGATCTGCCGACGGTGACCGCCGACGCTTCGCAACTTGTCCTGCTGTTCCAAAACCTCCTCTCCAACGCCATCAAGTTCCGGCGCGGCGAACAGCCGCGCATCCATGTCTCCGCGCGCAGGGATGGCCGCGAGTGGCGGTTCGCCGTCAAGGATAATGGCATCGGCATCGAGGCCCAATACGCGGAGCGGGTGTTCGTCATCTTCCAGCGCCTGCACACCAAGGAGGAATATTCCGGCACCGGCATCGGCCTGGCCATCTGCAAACGCATTGTGGAGCGCCACGGCGGCCGAATCTGGTTTGAATCCTCGCCGGGAAGCGGCACCACTTTTTTCTTTACCATTCCCGAATAACCTCTAATGAACTGGCTAAACCCCGCACCCTTACTTATGAAACCCATTGAAATCCTGCTGGTCGAAGACAACCCCGGCGATGTGGAGCTGGCCCGTGAGGCTTTGCAAAACGGCAAGGTGAACAACCGCCTCCAGGTGGTGGGCGATGGCGTTTACGCCATAGAATTTCTTCGCCGCCAGGGCCAATATGCCGGCGCGCCGCGCCCCGACCTGATCCTGCTGGATCTCAACATGCCCAGAAAAGACGGGCGCGAAGTGCTGGCCGAAATCAAGGCCGATCCGGACTTGAAGCGCATTCCGGTCGTCATCCTCACCACCTCCCAGGCCGAGGAGGACATCCTCAAGACTTACAACCTCCATGCCAATTGTTTCATCACCAAGCCGATCAACCTGCACCAGTTCATCAAGGTGGTGCAGGCCATCGAGGAATTCTGGCTGACCATCGTCAAGCTGCCGTCGAATAACGGAGCCAGCTGATGAAACAGGCCCTGCATATCCTCGTGGTCGAAGACAACGCGGCGGATGCGGATCTCATCCGGGAGCTGTTGCCGCAACAGGGGCCGATGGTGTTCCAGATTGAAACCGTGGCCCGGCTGGCCGGGGCGATCACCCGTCTGGAGCGCAAAGCGGTTGATCTGATCCTGCTGGATCTCGGCCTGCCCGATAGCCAGGGGTTGTCCACTCTCCGCCAGCTCCGCCGGACGGTGCCGAACCTGCCCGTGATTATATTGACGGGAACGGATGACTCGGAATTGGGGATTGCGGCCGTGCACGATGGCGCGCAGGATTATCTGGTCAAAGGCCAGGTCAGCGCCCACCTGCTGATCCGCTCCATCTACCATGCCCTGGAGCGCCAGAAGGCGGCGACGGCCTTGAAGGAAAGCGAGGAGCGTTACCAGAGCTTGTTAGCACGCTCGCTCGACTGCGTGTTTCTTCACGATTTCGCCGGAAATATTCTGGACGCCAATCAGGCGATGCTGGATTTGCTCGGTTTTCAACGCGAGGATATCCTCACGCTCAACTTCGATTCGCTGCTCTCGGAAGAGCAGCGCCGGCTGGCGTTCCGGACGATGGAAGAAATCAAAGCCATCGGCCATCAGAAACTGCCGACGGAATTCCGGGTGCGCGGCAAGGATGGCCGGCAGGTCGATGTGGAAACCCGGTCCTCGCTGATTTACCAAGATGGCAAGCCCTATGCCATTCAAGGCATCGCCCGCGACCTCACCGAGCGCAAGCAGGCGGAAGCGATACTGTCCGCCGAGCGGACGCTCTTGCGCACCCTGGTGGATAATCTACCGCTGGCAATTTATCTGAAGGACACCGCCGGCCGCAAAACCCTGGCGAATCCGACGGATCTCCGCAACTGTGGCGTGAGCTCCGAGACGGAAATTATCGGCAAGAACGATTTCGACATTTTTCCGCCGGAGAAAGCGGCGCTGTTTAATCAGAGTGATCAGCAAGTCTTCAAAGGCCAGCCCGTGTTCAACCGCGAGGAATCAGTGGCCCGGCCGGACGGAACCACGCACTGGCTCCTGACCTCGAAAGTTCCTCTGCGCGATGCCACCGGCCAGGTGACCGGCCTGGTCGGCTTCGGCCTCGACATCACCGAGCGCAAGCAGGTGGAACTGGCGTTGCAGGAGAGCGAGGCTTTACTCAAAGAATCGCAGCGCATTGCCAAGTTGGGCAGTTATGTGACAGATTTTTCTACCGGGCGGTGGAGCAGTTCAGAAGTTTTGGATCAAGTGTTTGGAATCGGCCCAAACTACGACCGTTCGGTGGCCGGTTGGGCCGATTTGATTCACCCCGCCGACCGCGCCATGATGGTTGATCATCTGGAGCAAGAGGTGATTGGCCGGCGCCAGCCTTTCAACAAAGAATACCGCATCGTCCGTCAAAACGACCAAGCCGAACGCTGGGTGAATGGTTTGGGCAAACTGGAATTTGACGCCCAAGGCCGCCCGCTGAATATGGTCGGCACGATTCAGGATATCACCGAGCGCAAGCGGGCGGAACAAGCACAGAAAGAGACCGAAGAACTTTTCACTGCCACGTTTCACGCCAGTCCCATTCCCATCAGCATCACCGATCCGGCCACCGAAAAGTGGTTGGCGGTCAACCAGGCCTTTCTGGATGTTACAGGCTACACGCGCGCAGAGATCATCGGCCACACGTTTCGCGAAATCAATTTGTGGAAACATCCCGAAGATCGCACCAGGATGAATGAAATATTCGCCGCGCAGGGACGCGTGGTCAATCTGGAGGTGGAGATCAACACGAAGGGCGGCGCCACCGGCACCATGCTCGCTTCCGTGGAAAAGATCAGCCTGTCCGGCAAGCCCCATCGGTTGATCATGGGCGTGGACATCACCGAGCGCAAGCGGGCGGAGGCGTTGGTGTGGGGCAGCGAAGAGCAGTTCCGCACCATGTTCGAGCTGGCCTCCATCGGGATGGCCCAGGCCGATCCGCGCACCGGGAGATGGGTGCGCGTGAATCAAAAGATGCGCGCCATCACCGGTTATTCCGAAGCCGAATTACTTGGGATGCGCATCCCGGACCTCACGCATTCCGAAGACCGGCAGAAAGATACGGACGCCTTCCAGCAGGTCATCCGGGGCGAAGCTCCAGACTACCGCATGGAGAAACGCTACCTGCGCAAGGATGGCACAGTGGTCTGGGTGAATGTGAACATGACCGTCATCCGGGATGCCGCCGGCCAGCCGGTCCGCACCATGGCCGCGATTGAGGACATCACCGAGCGCAAGCGAGTGCAAGAATCGCATGACCGACTGGCGATGGCCGTGGAGCAGGCCGCTGAGACCATCGTCATCACCGATACCGAGGGCATAATCCTCTATGCCAATCCGGCCTTCGAGCAGAGCACGGGCTACACGCGGGTCGAGGCGCTCGGTCGGAATCCCCGGGTGCTCAAGAGCGGCAAGCAGGACGGCGCGTTTTACCGTCGGATGTGGGAAACGATCCAGCGGGGTGACGTATGGACC
>Ga0265327_10003397_pt1 | contig 15285 bp, 13 predicted proteins | sample 41621metaG_FD_202089 | JGI IMG/M metagenome (GOLD analysis project Ga0265327, IMG submission 202089) | Rhizosphere microbial communities from Carex aquatilis grown in University of Washington, Seatle, WA, United States - 4-16-21 metaG | ecosystem: Host-associated > Plants > Roots > Rhizosphere... | reverse complement strand
CGACTTTAGTTAACTAAAGAGTCTTCGTCTGTAGACCCATTCATCCCCGCCCTTCAGAGTGGTAGGTTTTATTATCGCAATCCGGGCGGGGTTTCCTGGGAATGAAAAAAAACCCGCTCACGATGTGCTCGTGAGCGGTTGAATTGTTTCGTGCGTTTAGATCTTGCCGAATGATGTTGGTTGGAGAAGAATCCATACCCAACCAGTGATGTTGTAATCGTAATCAGCAAAGAAACGGCGAACGTCGGCGACAATCTTGTCCTTGCGTTCCTCAATATTTTGGGAACGTTCCGGATATTCATGTGCCCAGATCATAATTTCCAGATCCTTGGCATTCGTATTGAACTCGTGCGGATGAGTCACGCGCACTTCAATGTCTTCGGGCTTGAGTCGCGCATCCTTGTTTTCGGGGATGTCGAGTGCACCGGAGATGAATATTGTCAGTGCAGGAGCAAGCTTTTCGATCGCTTCCTTGGGAATGCGGTCCGGCTTATATTGGAGTGATACCACAGGCATAACTAGTCCTTTTGTTTGATTGTTGCGGTTATGAAGTTGTTTCGTCCTTTAAATACCTCAAAGAGCGGTATGTAAAAAATACTAACATGCTTAGATTGTATAGTCAATATTTAAGTGACATTCGTGTGTAACTAAAAATGTGTATGATGTGTCACTTTTGTCACTTTTTGATGCGCTCAAGTCGCGTCGATATGTTAAACTAAAACTACTTAAATCCGCCAATCTAGGCTTGACCGACCACGGTTCTAGCTCGAGTCGGCCAGCCCAAATAATTTACTTAAATATGCAAACAGAAATAGAAGCCAAATTTCCAGATATTGACCCTGTAGACTTGCGCATGAGACTAAAAAAAGTAGGTGCAACGCAAAAGCACCCTGAGGTTTTGATGAAGAGAAAAACTTTTGATTTACCTGATAATAGACTATATGCAATAGGGGGTTGGATACGTGTACGAGACGAGGGTGATCAAATAACCTTGAGTTATAAGCAGTTAAAAGATCGCTCGCTCCATGGGACAAAAGAGGTGAATGTGGTTGTAGATGATTTTGATAGGACATGTCAGCTCCTCGATAGTATTGGTATGATACAAAAATCATTTCAAGAAACAAAAAGAGAGAAATGGATATATAATGATGTTGAAATAACCATAGACACATGGCCATGGGTCCCAACATTTGTTGAGCTAGAAGGACCTACAGAGGAGTCTGTGAAGAAGTTGGCCAATCAGTTAGGTCTTGATTGGAATAAGGTTATGCACGGAAGTGTTGATCCTATATATCAGATGCACTATGATTTTACTGATAAAGAGATTGATTCATGGAAAACTATAACCTTCACACCACCACCAGAATGGCTATTGGCTAGAAAGAAGTCTACACACAAACCCTCTTGACGCGGTTATTTTAAGTAGTATGGTTGTTCTAGAATCATTTAACGGAATCGGTTCTTTCAACAACACACAAAAACAAAATCATAAGGTATGATATGGAAACCAATGACAACGAAAAACTATTCGAATGGCAAGGTGAACAACCTATCCGTGAAAGCGGATTGAACGCAACATATCTCTCGGCCTCTACCAGGGATTGGCAGATAACGTCAGGGACACTCAAGCTGATGTCCGGCGAAATACTGAAGATCTTCAAGTGGACGGCGCGAAATATTAGCAAAAAGCCTGGAGAAGATCGCTGGGTGATTGCGCGGGTTAATACGACCGGATCTTCCGCCGGGAAGGTCAGAGAACATGGTGGTTCGCAATTCGCTCACGACGATATTGTTGACCTGCACATACGTTTATTTATGGCCGAGCGATTGTGCACATTTCATCGTAATGGCAATGGCGTTCTGCCGCAAAATGACACTGGTAGTCAGCCAGTGAATCAAACCATCCGGGTGGATATCTCGGAGATCCAGGCCCTGAAAGGCCAGCCTCGGGAGGAATTTGATAACGGTGTCATCATGGCTGAAAGCCTCTATCAGGAAGGCCAGCTCCAAGACATCATCGTCACGCCGCTCGTAGGGGTCCCCGGTAAAAAATGGGAACTCGTTGACGGTGAACGGAGATTGCGGGCCGCGACTTTGTCTGGCATCAAACAAGTGGATGTGAAGGTGCGGCATTTCAAAGACAGGGCGGACCAATACTGGTCTTCCTTTGTCGCCAATCTGCAGCGAGCTGATCACACTCCGCTTGAGAAATCGAATGCTGTAGCAAAGGCGTTCGCAATCGGAAAGACCTTGCAGGAGATCTGCAGGGCAACTGGTTGGCGTGAACATCAGGTGCGTTTGGCTTTTCAGCTTCAGAAGCTGGCCCCGTCACTTCGGTTGCTCCTTCGTCGGGATATTCCCAAGAAACAGCAGATGCGCGTTGGCGCCGCTCGTGTCTTGTCGAAGATACCGAATCAAAGCGTTCAGGAGAAAATTTGGGCAGAAGCAATGAAGCAGTCCACTGTCGGTCTGGTTCAGCTCAAGGTCAATGAACTTGCCGCGCCGCATTTGGCTCATCTTCACCGGAGCAGGAAATTGCAGCCGAGTGATAAAGCGAAGCGAATCGCACGGATAATAAAAACGGCTGAGACGGATATGACATTCCTTGATGCCTTGACCGCTGAAGAAGCTCGTGTTTTTCTCGGCAAGGATCCTTCGGTCGCTAGTTCAACTGTTCTGTCGTTGAATAATATCCTAGCCTCCCTCGAACGTTTCAAGCGGCAGCTGTTCAGAGTTAGTCATGAAAAGCCGTCTATTCCGGAAACGGCTTGAAATAAATATCGCAAACGCGGACGATTAGTCGTCCGCGTTTTTTTTCTTACCCAGGAAACCCCGCCCGGATTGCGACAATAAAACCTACCACTCTGAAGGGCGGGGATGAATGGGTCTACAGACGAAGACTCTTTAGTTAACTAAAGTCGGATACGCCTTACCATGAGGAGTTTTCTACTCCTCATGCCTCTAAAGGAAACCCCGTACGAAGCAAAGCGAGAGTGCGGGGAGGAGGTCATTTATTAAGTAACATTGACTTCTGCTCTAAAATGATGGAGTATTCAGACAAACACACAGAACCTTACAACCCTATACCATGGAGGAATAAATGAGCGAAAATATTGCGGAGACTCCTCCACTTACGGAGGCACGAGTTGAGGAATTCGGTTTCAAACCGGAGGCCTTGCTTGTTTTACAGAAGGCACAATCTATGACGATAGCGCAAATCCGCCAACTTTTGAAAGCGGAAGTCTTGGCCGATTTTATGGGCCTTGTCACAGCGATCGACAAAGCTGTAGGCTTTCTCGGTTCTATCGGCATATCGGTAAAATTGTCAGGGGAAGAAGGTTTATTCCCAGTAGAAACACCAAAACCTGTTGCTGCAGTTAAACAAAAAATTGCTGTTGTTAAGGTTGATGGCCCTACTAAAAAGAGAGGAAGGAAACCTAAACTCAATGGCGTAAGACCACCTCTCAGGGCATTGCGTCCACTTCCCGCTGAGCCTGTGGACGAGGATCGTGCCAGTTACCTTGATCCATTAAACCAATACTTTAATGAGATCAGTCAGATTCAGCGCATCACCAAGGAGGAAGAAGTTGAATTGGCAGCACGCATAAAAAATGGAGATGAGGCTGCACGCGAACAGTTAATTACCGCGAATCTACGTTTGGTCGTTACGATTGCGAAAAAATACCGAGGATTTGGTATGCCTTTCTTGGATCTCATCAACGAGGGTAATATTGGGCTGATGAAAGCCGCGGAGAGGTTTGATCCTAAAAAAGGCGGCAAACTTTCCACCTACGGATCCTGGTGGATCAAACAAACCATACGACGCGCTCTGGCGGATCAATCGCGAGATGTTCGTTTGCCAGTGCATATGGTAGAGAAAATTGGTCGTATGAGACAGGTGACAGCAAAACTTCAACAGGAGCTCGGACGCCAACCGACAGATGTTGAGGTCGCTGAACGGCTCGGTGTTGATGTCGAAAAAGTGAGAAAGATGTTGTCAGCGAATGCCGCACCAGTTCACCTCGATTCTCCTGTTGGAGATGATAGCGACGCTACACTCGCCGACTTCATTCCTGATGATCGTGCTAGCCCCGCAGAAGACTCAGGAGGAAGGTCTGATTCGGCTCTCATGTCAAGTCTCATTGCGAAATTACCGGAACGAGACCAGGAGATACTAAAACTCCGGTTTGGTCTCAATGATGGTGGCGATGGCTTGACCCTCGAGGAGACTGGCGAAAAATTCGGGATAACTCGCGAGAGAATACGCCAAATACAAAACTTGGCGCTTCGTAAACTCAAAGCGCTCATGAATGGTAAACAGTATCGAAGACCGATAAGAAAATCATGGCATAAACAACCTGATTAGAGTTTCTAAACACGGACCGCCGCGCTTATGCTCGGCGGTCTTTTTTAATACCTTTAAGACCATTGCTCCAATTCTGTTTTCACAATATAATTAGCGAGTGAATATTAAATATGGCGCTTTGTTTGGAGCAGTTATCCTTGGATGTTTTTTTATTATTGCGCCAAAAAATGCTTCGGCAATGCAAATATTTGTCAAACCTGCATCTGGTATAGTTTCGACTCTAGACGTTGAGCCGAGTGATACGATCGAAAATGTAAAAACAAAGATTCAGGATAAGTTAGGGCTACTACCGGACACTCAACGTCTGATCTTCGCTGGTCAACGTTTGGAAGATGGTCGCACTTTGTCCGATTACAATATTCAAAAGGAGGCCAGTATGAACCTAGTAACTCTTGTTAATAATCGAGCAGCTTTTACTTTTGGAGTTTCAACGACAACTGGTGGTGTATGTACCTGGTCAACACAATATAGTAGCTGTAGTTTACAGGAGGCACTCAATGTTGCTCAAAGTGTCTACTTTGATGATTCAACTATCAATATTGCAACTGGTACCTACACATATTCTACCGATGCTTTGTCATATTCTGCACAAGTGGATACTCAGACTTTAAATTTAGTTGGTTCTGATGCAAGTACAACGATTATCAGCAATACGAATTCGACTTCAACTGACGCTCTAGATATTGTAGCAGAAGGACCTATAGCAATATCCGGTTTGACTTTTCAGGCTGGCGGTACAGGTTTGTCACTGTCTGATTCATCTAGCGCTGTAGCGGGTCAGTTCAATGTTAGTATCACAAATTCAATATTTCAAAATAACGGCGGTGGAGGAATCGTTCTTCAGGACTCAAATATTCCTGGGAGCGTAACTATTACTGGATCTAAATTTCTAAATAATTCCAAAGGTGCAAGTGGAGGTGCTTTGTTTATAGTCGCTGGTCAAGTTTTTCCAATGACTATAGGGGGTAACACTGACGCTCTGGGTAACACTTTCACTGGAAATACTTCAACAGCGGGTGGCGGAGCTATTTATCTGGATGTTAACAGTGTTTCGTCTCCTGTCATGATCGGACACAATACTTTTACTGGGAATCACGCTTCTGATGGTGGTGCTATGTATACTTATGCAAGTCAGGGCTTTAATTTGGATCATAATACCTTCACCGGTAATACGGCTGACAATACTGGTCCAATAATGCGCTCTTATATCGATGGAGGAACAGGTAATACTTCGGATAACTACATTAGTCATAATATTTTTTCAGCAAACACTGGGCATTATCCATTCTTTATTTACGTTGATGCTGTAGGTTCTTTGACGATGAATGGAAATACTATTTCAAATAACACGAGTAGTGGCGAGTCCTCACAATTGATAGTGTTTCGAGCCATGAGTAGTCCTATAGTTGTTTCAAATAACTTGATTTTTGGAAATGTAGCCACAACAAGTGGTAGCGCAATGAGCTTTAATTCAAGTGGTTCAGCCACGATTGATTTTGTAAATAATACTGTGACAAGAAATTCTTCAACGAACGGAGCTGGAGGTATTTTATTTAGTTCGAGCGGATCAGATTCATGGAATATATTTAATAATATTTTTTGGAATAATGATAAAGAAGGGGCTATTGGAAAAGATGTTGAAGTTAGTGGGACTCCATCTATTTTCAATTTCAAATATAATGATTTTACGCAGATCAATGACACTTCTGATTTGAGTGGTTTTTCTAGTGCTTTTAACTTTTCAAATAACATCGAGTCTGATCCACCATTTGCAAATGCTGGAACTGGGGACTACCGACTCAGCTCAAATTCACTGGCGCTCGATATTGGGTCTTCGAGTGCGCCGGGTATACCGACATATGATTTTACTGGAGCGAACCGTATTTCTGGATCAGCACCTGATCTGGGTGCTTATGAGTTCATTGTGCCTGCACCAGTAGTACCTGTAAAGATAATTACACCAACTATTTCAGTTTCTACTTCATACGGCAGTTCAGTGACTTATGGATGTAAGGATCCAAAGGCTATAAATTATAATTATTTTTCAGCTAGTAATTCATCACTTTGTAAGTATGGAACTGTTGCTACAACAACTACTTATAATCGTTATATGTTTACTCGTAATCTTCAAAAGGGAATGAGTGGTAATGATGTTACTGAGCTTCAAAAGTTTTTGGTCGCAAGAAATCTAGGAGTAGCAGCACAGGTTCTTTCAAAAAATGGATTGTCGAATCACTTCGGTAACCTTACTAAGTTAGCTCTTACTGAATTTCAAAAAATCGAAAAAATTAATCCGGCTGTTGGGTATTTTGGACAAATAACTCGAAATTGGGTGAACTCTCAGTAGAAAAAAACATGACACAATATTTTAGATATATTTCAGGTGTATGCATTAACGAGCTTCATGATTGATTTGATCTATAATAAAATCAATGAAACCACTAAATTATATGAAATCTAAACCTATCGATGAACTTAAAAAAAGACTATTGGAAATATCTGACCTCTCGTCCGCTTTAGGATTATTAAATTGGGATCGCGACGTGTATATGCCAGTGCAAGGCGAAAATCGCCGTGCCGCTTCAATCGCTCAACTCAGTAGCATTATTCACAACAAGTTTATCTCTATTGATTCAGATCATCTATTAACCAATCTCAAAAAACAACTTGATACAAAAAAATTGAAAGGTGATGATATTGTTATTGTCGCAGAAACTTGGCGAATTTTTGATCGAGAGAGAAAATTGACTGAACAATTTGTAAGCGAGCTTGCTTTGACTACTTCTAAAGCTCAAGGGATATGGGTTGAGGCTAGAAAGAAAAATGATTTTAAACTATTTCTGCCTTGGCTTACCAAGATCATTAATCTAAAAAGACAGGAAGCTGAATATGTCGGTTATGCAAAATCTCCATATGATGCTCTGATCGATACTTATGAACCAGGTATGACCGCCGAAAAAGCGTCCCAAATCCTGAAAGATCTGAAAGATTTTTTGATTCCTTTTCTCAAGGAAATTAAGTCTTCAAAAATCAAAATAAACAGTAAAATCATAGAAGGCGATTTTCCTCTTGATAAACAAATTGAATTTAATGAGATGATAGTAAAAGCAATGGGCTTTGATCTTACGGCAGGTAGAATAGATACTACCACTCATCCTTTTGCCATGGGTCTACATCCTCAAGATGTACGCATTACTACCAGGTATTTACAAAGTGACCTTCTTTACTCGTTAGGTTCTATTATTCACGAAGCGGGGCATGGTCTTTATGAACAAGGACTTCCAAGTGAACATTTTGGCACACCTCTCGCTGAAACAGTTTCACTAGGAATTCATGAGTCTCAATCACGAATGTGGGAAAATCTGATAGGTAAGAGCAGACCGTTTTGGAAATATTTTTATCCAATATTACAGAGAAAGTTTCCGATTCCATTTGAAAAAGTCTCATTTGATAAATTCTATGCAATATTAAACTTGGTGCAGCCGTCTCCTATTCGTACAGAAGCAGATGAAGTGACGTATAATCTTCACGTTATATTACGATTCGAAATTGAGAAAGAAATGATTGAAGGTAGTATTGATTTAAAGCAGCTTCCTAAGATTTGGAGAGCTAAGATGAAAGAATATTTTGGTATAAATGTTCCTACAGATGCTCCTGGAGTTCTCCAGGATGTCCACTGGTCAGCAGGTTTAATTGGTTATTTTCCAACATACAGCTTCGGTAACCTGTATTCCGCTCAATTCTTTACAGCGATGAGAAAAGATATTCCAGACATAGATGAAAAGATGTCACGTGGGGAGTTTAAGGAAATACGTAATTGGCTCAAGAAGCACATACACGCTCACGGAAAGACATACACAGCAGATAGATTAGTAGAAAAAGTCACAGGAGAACCATTGCAGAGTAAATATTTTATAGATTATCTCAGGTCAAAATTTCTTTAGCACAAGGATCTTGTACATGCCTAAAATAGAGATGAAGAGTGACAGAATGATTGGGCCAAAGACGAAGCCAAGTGGACCAAATAGCATGATACCTCCGAGAATTGAGAATAAGATAAAGAGTGGTGGCACCTCACTTCCTTTTTTAAAGAAGTATGCAGACAATAGATTGTCGATGAAGAAGAATAGTAAAATCCCAAATAATAGCATGCCGATCGCTGAAAATAGATTGCCATAAAATAGGAGGTAAAGAAACGCTGGTATGATGACAAATGGTGTGCCAAGACCAGGAAGCACACCAATGATTCCACCGATGCTGCCCCATAAGAGGAAGTTTGGAATGCCTAGAAAATAAAATGCTGCTCCTATCAACACAAAGCGGATCAGTCCAACAACGAGCGTCTCTTGTATAACTGAAGTAGTTGTTTGATACACCAGATTAACGAGTTCTTTGTTACGCTCCTTTTCGAATGGGCTAAAAGAAATAAATGAGTTTAATATTTTTTCACCATCACGTAGTAAGAAGAAGAAGGTAAATAGTAAGAAAAATATTTGGAAGAATATATAAGTCGTTTGAGATAGGAGTTGTCCGAGATTGTTAGAAACAAAGGCTAGTATCTTATTCATTGAGTCTAAGATATTGAATGAGAAATTTGGAATGATGTGCTGAACAAGACTATTTACACTCTGATCCAAGGTCTGTATGTAGTGTCCTTGATCAGCTTGTGTCAGAGAGAAAAAACTTTGTGCTTGTGCTAAAACTTGTAAGCCAAGAAAGAGGATTGGTATGATCAAAAAAACTAGGGCGACTATAACTAATGCAACGGCAATAACACTTTTGCCTCCATGAAAGAACGCAATTAGTTTTTTGTATAGTGGATGAAAAAAGATAGAGAGAACGATTGCCAGAACGATAATATTAAGAAATGGTTGAAATACGAAAAAAGTTAGGATAGATAACCCTACAAAAAATACAGATAATATTATTAGTTCGAGTTTTTTACTATCCATATCTATAAGTATAGCATGTTGCACACATCTAAATATTCATCCATGAGACGAATCTTTGCTATAATAAGTCTTATGAAAATAACTTTTATCACAGGGAATGCTGGTAAAGTGAATGAACTCAGTCGATTCTTGGCTATTCCAGTTGAACACAAACAACTTGATTTGGAAGAGATTCAGTCTCTTGATTCAGAAGAAATTGTCAAAGATAAAGTCACCAGAGCATTTCAAATCCTTGGTAAACCAGTCTTAGTAGAAGATGTATCTTTTGTCTTTCATGCATTAGGTAAATTACCAGGTCCATTTATAAAGTGGTTTTTAACTGAATTAGGTAACGAGGGTCTTTGCAGGTTACTCGATGGAAAAGACCGAAGTTGTACCGCTACAGTCTACTATGGATTACACGACGGAAAAGAGATTCATTTTTTCACTGGTTCAATGAAAGGGTCAGTAACTACCACACCAAGAGGAGATAATAGTTTTGGTTGGGCTCCAATATTTTTACCAGATAGTTATGATAAAACATATGCTGAACTCACAGACGATGAACAGACCCCAATCTCTATGAGAAATAAAGCACTTGAGAAATTACGTGAATTTCTAAAATCATGAAAAATAACTTTTTTCTAACTAGGGTCCCAGATATTAACTAGATAAGTATCAATAGTTCTTTGGTCTAGATTATAGAAGTTCAGGTTATTACTTTGAAGGTATGTGGCGAGTTTGATGCCAACAAAGCGCCAGTGCCATGGTTCGAAGACATAATAGTTGTTATCTTTTGGATATGAAAGTTCAAAACCGTATTTATACGCATTGGCTAACATCCATGTGTAGGCTTTAGTACCATCAAAACCATCAAGTACACCTCCAAGTCCAGGAGTAATCATGTCGAGTGCTGTACCTAACTGATGTTCCGAATAACCTTGATCTGCTGAAAATGAATTAGCAGTACCTGCACCGTAAGTCACTTGATATTCTGACTTGAGAGCTTTTTGTTCAGCGAAGGAACGGTAAGCAGAAAACGCATAAAGTTGAATTCCTGTAGAAGATGCTGCATTGATCATGTCTTCTAGGTGTGGCAACACATTTGTGTGAATAAGTAATTGTTTTTTATCACTATATTGATATGAAAGAGGAATTTCAGATAATTGCGCTGGAACATAGTTTTCATTTAGGAAATAGACTTTTGAATATTTTTTGAGAAGTTCCGGATCAGTTTGTGCCAGCTTCTGGAGAGTATTCAAAGTTCCAGACAGGTTTCCAACTTGACTTTGTACTCCACCTAGTTGTTGTTGGACATTTTGTTGTGTAGCGTTCAGACTATTTGAAAGACTAGTACTGGTTTGTTGAATACTACTCTGTAATTCACCAGTTGATGAAGCTAGTCTTAGGTTTAGGTCAGTAACATTTGCATTCAATAAAGTAATTTCCTTTGAAAAATTTATTTGGTTTATATATGAGTATGTAGCTAACACGATGATACACAGGGTAGTTATACCAAAGCTAATAAATAGGGTTTTATTATTCGAAAAGTGATGTTTTAGGTTTAGTGGTTTCATCTGACTATTATAGCGCACTTTAAATTTTAATTTATGGCCCTATTTGCACCAGGAGTAATATTCGACTCGTATTATGACGACTACGCATTTTAGTGTAGAATAATACTTATGCATAAATTTATCTTATTTATTGAAACGAGTGCCTCCGCAGTGCTTCGTTATGGTATTGGAGCAGTTATTCTTTGGTTTAGTATTCAGCAGTTTATACATAATTCAGCATACGTAGGATTTATTCCAGATTCGATAGTTTCATTGACGCATATTAGTGCCAACATTCTAGTCTTCTTTAATGCTATGTTTGAACTTGTCTTTGGTTTGCTGCTGGTGTTTGGTTGGCAGACGCGTATAGTTGCAACCCTATTGGCACTTCATATGTTTGATATCATGTGGGTCGTTGGTTATGGAGATATAGGTGTTCGAGATTTTGGTATAGCTGTTGGAATATTGGTGGTCGCTATGAATGGTTCTGATTTATTTTGTATTACACAAAAAAGAAAAGGGGAAGAGTTTATTCAAGGTGCGCCAGAAATTACAAGTATGAATCCGTTAGCCTAATTAAAATATACATTAAATAAATTAATTACTTTATGAAATTACAAAATCCATTACAAAAAAAGATTGGAATAATAGCTGGAGTAGTAGTCGTTTTAGGTGTTATCGGCGTTACTATTTTTCAGGAAAGCGATGATGGTGGAAATGTTGCTAATATTCCTGTTGTTGCGACCACAGATAACTCTGTTAATGTAAGTGATACAACAAGTTCACCGAGTAAGCCAGTTTCTACTACCGTAGTCTCGACACCACCGGCAACAATTCCTAAGAGTTATGTTTCTGTATACAAAAACGGCACTTATTCAGCTACAGGATCATATAGTTCACCTGGTGGAACAGAAAATATTTCTGTCACTTTGACACTTTCAAACGATATTATCACTAGTGTTTCAGTTACTTCTGGAGCATATGATAGACGCTCTCAGAGTTATCAAAATATCTTTATTACCAACTACAAGCAATATGTTATCGGTAAAAATATTGCTAGTGTAAATCTAGGAAAGATTTCTAGTTCTTCACTTACTCCTATTGGTTTCAACAATGCTCTAGCTCAGATAAAAGCACAGGCAAAAGCTTAAGTATAGGTATTAATGTATAAAAGTATGGCGCAATTTAATTTCAAAGCCATAGGAACTAGTTGGCAGATCGATGTGTATGAAGATAACGGCGTTCAGCTTGATTTAAAAGAGCAGAATGAAATTCTTGTAAAGATAAGAAACAGAATAGATGCTTTTGATGAAGCCTATTCGCGTTTTCGATCTGATTCGATAATTGCACAGATTTCTAAGAATGCTGGCCAGTATGAATTTCCGGCTGATTCAGTAAAACTTTTTGAAACATATTTCGATTTATATAAACTGACAAATGGTTATTTTACGCCACTTGTCGGACAAATCTTGGTTGATGCTGGTTATGATGCTGATTATTCTTTAAAACAGAAAAGGGAATTAACTATTCCACCTAAATGGGAAGATGTCATGGAGTTTAAGGCTGATAAATCTAGTCTCTCAAAAAATATTTTAAAAATAAAAAAGCCGGTTCAACTGGACTTTGGTGCAGCTGGAAAAGGCTATATCATAGATTTGGTCGGTAAAGTTTTAGAAGAGAATGGTTATAAAGATTACTGTATAGATGCTGGTGGTGATATTTTACATAAACGTAAGGGAAATGAAGAAAGAAGTAAGGAGTCAGAAATTTTACGTGTTGGACTAGAGGATCCAGAAAATGCTGATCAGGTTATAGGTGTTTACAATCTTGGGAACGCAAGTATTTGCGGTTCAGCTGGGAATAGGCGTCGATGGGGTGATTTTACGCATATCATGAATCCAAAGACTCTGGCTTCACCAACTGATATCATCGCCGTTTGGGTGATAGCCGATTCAGCTTTATTGGCTGATGCGCTCACAACCTGTTTGTTTTTTGTTAAACCTGAAAGTCTGATGCAGAAAAGTTCGTCAGATAATTTATATAAATTTGAATATTTTATTTTGTACAAAGATCGTTCTTTTGAGAAATCAGCGAATTTTAATGGGGAAGTGTTTATGTAATAATTGTGTGTCTCATACGGTATAATAGTTATATGAAAAAAATATTTATTCTGCTCGGTATATTAATAGTCCTTATCCTGGCATTATTTGGCATGCTCAAAATTACAGGAGTTTCTGCTCCTAAGGTTTCTGCCTCCAAAACTGATACATATCTTATAGATGGTCAAAATGTTAAAGCAACATACTTTGGTAATGAAGTCGTGCATGATTTTAATAATGATGGGCGTCCAGATAAGGCATACCTCATAACATATCAACCAGGCGGAAGTGGAACTTTTTATTATGTGGTTGTGACACTTGATACAGTGAATGGTCCAGTAAATTCAGAAGCATATTTTCTGGGTGATCGTATAGCACCACAGACAACTGAGATGGGTGGACCAAATGGTAATACGCTCATTGTGAATTATGCGGATCGCAAATTGACAGATAGTTTTGCAGTTGCGCCATCAGTTGGCAAGACAGTTCAGCTCATTCTTGATGCTAAAACAATGAAATTTGGCGTTGTTGTGAATAATTTTGAAGGTGAAGCGAATCCAGCTCAAATAACACTCACTCAACAAAAATGGAATTGGGTTAATACAACATATAATGATGGCGTTGTTCTAGCGCCACATGTTGCAGATGTTTTCAATATAACCTTTAAGGAAGCTACTGCAAATAGCGGCTCATTTTCTGCAAGTACTGATTGCAATTCGATGGGTGGTGAATATGCTGTCACTGGAAATTCCTTAACTTTTTCAAGAATAATTTCGACAATGAGAGCTTGTCAGGGTTCGCAGGAACAAGATTTCGCAAAGGAACTAGCAGAGGTTGGTAGTTTTCATTTTACTTCAAAAGGTGAACTCGTTTTTGATTTAAAGATGGATGGTGGAGTCATGTTGTTTAAGTAATAAGTTTAATAGTTTTACGTTGCAATACAGTGCTTTTTTGTCTATAATCTTGTAATGACTAGAATATATATCAAAGACCTTTCCAACCATGTTGGACAGGAAGTTACTATTAAAGGCTGGGTAGATGTGAGACGTGATCAAGGTAAGCTCATCTTTTTTGATTTTCGTGATTCATCTGGAAAAGTTCAGGGTGTTATTTTGCCAAACGCAAAAGCTGCTCATGAAGTTGGTTCAAAACTCCGTTCAGAATGGGTCGTGGAAGTAAAAGGTAAGATTAACCAGCGTCCAGAGAGAAATGCTCAAAAAGATAAACAGAATGGCACGATTGAGCTCGAAATCCTTGAAATTAGGATTTTGAATGAAGCCGAAACACCTCCATTTGATATTGCTGGTGACGGTAGAGATATTAACGAAGAAGTTCGTCTAAAATATCGTTATGTTGACCTCCGTCGTGAGCGTATGCAGAAGAACTTACAGAATAGACACAAAGCCATTCAGTTTGTTCGTGAATTCTATACTGGTGAAGGTTTTACAGAAGTTGAAACACCTCTGATGACCAAGTCAACTCCAGAAGGTTCACGTGACTACGTTGTTCCTTCAAGACTTTATAATGGAAAGTTTTATGCTCTTCCTCAATCACCTCAACAATATAAACAGTTGCTCATGGCCAGTGGTGTTGATAGATATTTCCAGATAGCACGTTGTTTCCGTGACGAAGACACTCGTGGTGATCGTCAACCAGAATTTACTCAGATCGATATTGAAATGAGTTTCGTCGTTCAAGAAGATGTCATGGCTGTTAATGAAAAAATGATTACTGAGCTTGTCAAAAAACTCTATCCTGAAAAGAAAATTCAACAGACTCCATTTCCAAGACTTTCATATAAAGAAGCTATGGAAAAATATGCCTCTGATAAGCCAGATTTACGTAAGGATAAAAATGATCCTAACGAACTAGCGTTTTGTTGGGTTGTAGATTTTCCATTCTTTGAAAAAACTGAAGAAGAAAAGAAAGATGGTAAGGTTATTACACCAGCCGGTTGGACATTTACACACAATCCATTTTCTGCACCAAAGCCAGAATATATTAAAGATTTGATGGAAGGAACAAATACAGGAGGCATCGTAGCCGCTCAATACGATATGGTTTTGAACGGATGTGAAGCAGGTGGTGGTGGTATCCGCAACCATGATCCAAAGGCACTTATAAAAGTTTTTGAGACTATGGGATATCCAATGGAACGTATTGAAGCTAACTTCGGTCATATGTTGAAGGCATTGGCTTCAGGCACACCTCCTCATGGCGGACTTGCTTTCGGTTTCGATCGTTTGATCATGCTTCTCCAAAATGAACCAAATATTCGTGAAATTATTGCTTTTGCAAAGACTGGTGAAGGTCGCGATCCAATGATGGACTCA
>Ga0265327_10003396_pt1 | contig 15292 bp, 9 predicted proteins | sample 41621metaG_FD_202089 | JGI IMG/M metagenome (GOLD analysis project Ga0265327, IMG submission 202089) | Rhizosphere microbial communities from Carex aquatilis grown in University of Washington, Seatle, WA, United States - 4-16-21 metaG | ecosystem: Host-associated > Plants > Roots > Rhizosphere >... | reverse complement strand
CAGCTTTGCTGCATTTACGCCCAGAAGAGAACGTCGTTGCCTTGCTCGAAATCGACCTGAATGCAGAGCTCGTTTTCTCGGAAGGCCTAGTGGTCGTCACTGACCATCGCATTCTGACCAAATCAGAGGCCGATAGCCCATGGCGCGAATGGTTGTACGAATCCAGCCTTTCCATGGTACATCATGACCACGCCGGTGTCGGTACGCTGGAACTGCTCAACGATGAGACGCTGCTTGCCAGCTGGCGTTACACCCTTGGTCAGAATATCGCTGCGCTGCGACTCATCGACCAGTTCAACCGGCAGCTCAACAGCCATATCACCGGTGAACCGATCAAGCCGGAACTGGAAGCCATCTGCCCCAAATGCAAGGCCCCGCTGGAAGACGATCAGGACGAATGCCCGATCTGCACCCGCGAGCACCAGACGCCGCCTTCGACCTGGACGCTGTTCCGCCTGTGGCGCTTTGCCCGTCCGTATCGCGGCCAATTGCTGGCAGGCTTTCTGCTGACGCTGGCTTCGACCGCCGCCAGCCTGGTGCCGCCCTACCTGACCATGCCGCTGATGGACAAGGTGCTGATCCCCTACCAGAACGGCGCGCCGATTGACATTCCGCTGGTGACCATGTTGCTGGGCGGCCTGCTGGCTTCGGCTCTGCTGGCTTGGAGTCTGGGCTGGGCCAAGACCTACATCCTCGCGTTGGTGAGCGAGCGCATTGGCGCCGATTTGCGTACGGCCACATACGAACACCTGCTGCGCTTGTCACTCGAGTATTTCGGCGGCAAACGTACTGGCGACCTGATGTCGCGTATCGGCTCCGAATCCGACCGCATTTGCGTATTCCTGTCGCTGCACTTGCTCGATTTTGCCACCGATGTCCTGATGATCATCATGACAGCGAGCATTCTATTCTCGATCAATCACTGGCTGGCGCTGGTCACCCTCGTACCGCTGCCGTTCATTGCCTGGATGATCCATGTCGTGCGCGACAAACTGCGTACCGGTTTCGAGAAAATCGACCGCGTCTGGTCTGAAGTCACCAACGTGCTGGCCGACACCATTCCCGGCGTGCGCGTGGTCAAAGCCTTTGCACAGGAAAAACGCGAGGCCGAGCGCTTCCGCGTTGCCAACCAGCACAATCTGCTGGTCAATGACCGCATCAACAAGGTGTGGTCGCTGTTCACCCCCACCGTTTCGCTGCTGACCGAGATCGGCCTGCTGGTCGTGTGGGCCTTTGGCATCTGGCTGGTCTCCAAGGATCAGATCACGGTGGGTGTGCTGACCGCGTTTATCGCCTATATCAGTCGCTTCTACACACGGCTCGATTCGATGAGCCGCATTGTGTCGGTCACGCAGAAGGCCGCGTCCGGCGCCAAGCGCATTTTCGATATTCTCGATCACGTTTCCAGCGTGCCGGAATCCGCCAACCCGACCCACATCGACCATGTCACGGGCCGCATCGATATTCGCGACATCGGCTTCCGCTACGGCAACCGCGCCGTTATCCGCGGCCTTGACCTGCACATTGAGCCAGGAGAGATGATCGGTCTGGTAGGCCATAGCGGCTCCGGCAAGAGCACGCTGGTCAATCTGATCTGCCGTTTTTATGATGTATCGCAAGGCGCCATACTGCTGGATGGCGTGGATATCCGCTCGCTGCCGATTTCCGAATACCGCAGCAACATCGGGCTGGTGCTGCAAGAGCCTTTCCTGTTCTTCGGCACCATTGCCGAGAACATCGCCTACGGCAAGCCGGACGCAACACGTGAACAGATTATTGCCGCGGCCCGTGCGGCCCACGCCCACGAATTCATCCTGCGCCTGCCGCAAGGCTACGATTCGCTGGTCGGCGAGCGTGGTCAGGCCTTGTCTGGCGGCGAACGCCAGCGCATTTCGATCGCACGTGCGCTGCTGATTGATCCGCGCATCCTGATCATGGACGAAGCAACCTCTTCAGTCGATTCGACCACTGAGCAGGAAATCCAGAAAGCGCTCGATAATCTGGTGCAAGGCCGCACCACCATTGCCATCGCCCATCGGCTTTCCACCCTGCGTAAGGCGGACCGGCTGGTCGTCATGGACCGCGGGCAGATTGTCGAAATCGGCAACCACGACGAACTCATGGCCAAGGAAGGCGCGTATTACCGCTTGTATCAGGCTCAAGCACGCAATGTCGACACTGAAGGCAACCCGATTGTGGATGAAGAGAGCATCGCATGAACCAGCCATTCAACTTTCAGCTCAGCCGCGACGCATTCGGAAAACTGGTATTGACCGCAGCCGATGGCGCGACCCACACGGCCGTGACTCCAGTGCGCGCATTCCCCATTACCGCACCGCAACAAGGCATTGCCCTTGTCAGCACGGATGGCCACGAACTGGCGTGGATTCCCAGTCTGGAACAACTGCCTGCAGATATCTGTCAATTCGTTCAGGAAGAGCTTTCCCGCCGCGAATTCATGCCTGAAATCCGTCGGATACTCAAGGTTTCAAGTTACGCTACCCCCAGCACCTGGACGGTGGAAACCGATCGTGGCGAAACCAGTTTCACGCTCAAAGGTGAAGATGATATCCGCCGCCTCGCAGCGCCTGCATTGCTCATTGCAGACAGCCACGGCATTCAGTTCCTGATCCGGGACCGCTCCGCACTGGATGGCACCAGCCGCAAAATACTGGATCGCTTTCTGTAATCATTCTTCGCATGAATCCTGAAGACCTGCAAAAGCTCGTGACTTTCGTCATGCCTTACGGCAAACACAAAGGTCGCCTCATTGCTGATCTGCCTGGAAACTACCTGAACTGGTTTGCGCGAGAAGGCTTTCCGCCCGGTGAACTTGGCCGTTTATTGGCACTGATGCAGGAGATGGATCATAACGGCCTGTCTTCGCTCCTTGATCCGCTCCGTGTCAGACAAGTGTAGTTTGAGCACCTTAAAATACGAACCCTTAAATACAAACTGATGCTACGGTATGATCACACGATGAACCCTACAAATGCATTGAAACAAGTTGGCTCGAGATTGCTGACCTTCCCCTTGCTGATCGCCGCAGCAACTGCTCTGGCGTTATATGGCTGGGTATGCGATGAAAACTCGATCATTCTTGGATGGTCACCGTTCTACCTCAAACTGCTCACCCTGCCGCTTGCACTGGCTTTCATGAATGGATTTTTTCCCGACTTTGCCCCATTCAACCCCGATGACAGCAGAGACTTCTGGAAAGTCGCATCCATCTCATTCAAGCTTTATCTAGCGCTGGTTGCATTCATTTTTCTCTTGTTCAGGCTGAACAGGGGCTAGAGCCAGGGCCTGTCAACACCCTGATGGTCCGAGAAGCAATGCATCTGGAATGGCAAGATGGGCAGCCGCGGTCAACGCTGTTCGACGATGTCTATTTTTCACGTAGTTCCGGCATCGCCGAAACACAGCATGTCTTCTTGCAAAACAACCAACTGCATCAGCGCTGGCAGAGCCTGTCGAAAAGCCTGTTTACCATCGCTGAAACAGGCTTTGGTACCGGGCTCAACTTTCTTTGTGCATGGCAACTGTGGGATACCATTGCCCCCCGCCATGCCAGACTGCACTTCGTCAGTACAGAAAAATATCCGCTGACATTCGACGACCTTTCCAGAGCGTTGTCCATGTGGCCAGCGTTATCTTCATACCGCACGCTGCTACTTGAGCAATACCGCGACTTGGCCCCGGGGTTTCGACGAATGAGCTTTGATGAAGGTCGCGTCACGCTCACCCTGCTGATTGGTGATGCTCACGCAATGCTGACGGAGCTACGTGCGAATGTTGACGCCTGGTTTCTGGATGGATTCGCCCCAGCCAAGAATCCCGAGATGTGGCACCCCGATTTATTGGCAGAAATTGCACGACTCTCTGCACCTGGTTGTACATTTTCGACATTCACCAGCGTCGGTGATGTCAAACGGGGGATGAAAGCACAGGGGTTCGATGTCGAGAAAGTGGCCGGATTTGGCAGCAAGCGTGACATGTTGCGCGGTCAAATGGCGAAACCGGTTAATACTCAAACGCAGTCCAGCAGACATGCCATCGTCATTGGTGGTGGCATTGCAGGCACCTCAAGTGCATACAGCCTCGCCTCGCGCGGCTGGCAGGTCACTCTGATCGAGCGTCATGCAGAGCTTGCGCAAGAGGCCTCCGGCAATCCACAGGGTGTCTTATATCCACGCCTTTCAGGTCATGACATTCCCCTGAGCCGGATCGCCCTCTGCGGCTTTCTTCATACCCTGACGTTGTTACGTCGATTGCTGGTCAAGGGGCATGATTGGAATGACTGCGGCTTGCTGCAGCAGGCATTCAACTCCCGCGAAGCCAAACGCTGTGAAGAAGTGCTCGCGCGTGAGTTGCCTGACGAACTAGTACACGCTGTCGACGCATCCGAAGCCAGCGTGTTGGCCGGCATCACCATGCCGCACGGAGGCTTGTGGTTTCCTGCCGGCGGATGGGTCAATCCGCCTGCTTTGTGTCATGCGCAGACCGAACATGCAGGAATCACCGTGCTGAAATCAGTTGAAGCGCTGCGACTCGAACGCATTGTCGGGGGCTGGCAAGTCATGGGCAACGCGTCTTGTCTAGCAGAAGCGCCAGTTGTCATTCTCGCCGGCGCGATCGATTGCATTCAATTCCAACAAAGCGCGTACTTGCCACTGGAGCCGGTGCGCGGCCAGATCACGATCCTTCCAGAGACGCCTCATAGCGCACATCTCAAGGCGGTGATCTGCACCGAGGGCTACATCAGTCCAGCTCGCGACGGTTTGCACTGCGCCGGTGCCAGCTTTGTGCCGGATGATCGCTGTCTCGATGTCCGACCTGCCGACCATGCGCAAAATCTTTCCATGCTGAAGCATTTGTCACCGGCTCTGCTCAAAGCGCTGGGCCATCATGAGCCGGGCACGCTGCATGGCCGTGCTGCCTTGCGCTGCACCACCCCGGATTATCTGCCCATGGCGGGCCCTTTACTCAATGCAGAACTAGTCTCCGAGCGCTACAGCCCGGGAAGCCGCCTGAGTGCAGATCACCTGCCCTGGCTGGATGGCCTGTACGTCAATACCGGCCACGGCTCGAAAGGCATGCTGACGGCACCGTTGTGCGGTGAGATCATTGCCGCCATGCTGGAAGGTGAACCCCTGCCGGTCGATGCCGGATTGGCGCGAGCGCTCGACCCCAACCGTTTTGCGCTACGTCAGCGCGGGCTGAAAAGACTTATTGGCGCAATGATCGGATAAAATCTGTTCATGCAGAATCAACCCATTCAGAATCAGGCAGTCGATCAGTTGAAACGCGCCATCCAGCACGATCCGGATGACCCTGGCACGCACTATGAACTTGGCAACCTGCTGCTCCAGCATGGCCAGGCGGATGCGGCCATTACCAGCTACCGTACAGCGCTTAAACTCGCCTCCGGGCACCCGCAGATATTGCTGCAATTGGGCAATGCCTTTTCATCCAAGGGCAAATACCCTGAAGCCATTTCCTATTTTCAGCAATCAATACAATCTGATGCCAGCGATATCGCCGCACATTACAACCTCGGCAACGCCTTGCGTGAAATGGGGCAACCTGAACAGGCAGCAACCAGCTACCGTAAGGCGCTCAAGCTCAACCCGCGTGATGCTGACACCCATAACAACCTCGGCAACGTATTGCGTGAAATGGGACGGCTTGACGAAGCTATCGCCAGTTATGAAGAAGCGCTGCGCCTCAACCCTGCGCTGCATCACGCCCGCACCCACCTGCTGCATCAGCGGCAGCACATCTGTGATTGGCGAGGATTGGAGATAGAAGTGGCTGAGATTCGGCGCCTGGTGCGAGAAGAACCTACGGCCCGGATATCCCCCTTCGCCTTTCTTTCAATGCCCGGCATCACGGCTGCAGAACAGCGACGCTGCGCTGAAAACTGGGTAGCGAACCGCTATGTCAGTTTGATGGAAGAAGGCAGACAGATGAATAACGCTTTTGCCAAAACCGCAAAAGCAAGACTTCGCATCGGCTACCTTTCCGGCGATTTCCGTCTGCACCCGCTGGCTTTTCTGACAACGGAATTATTTGAATTGCACGACCGAGCGCAGTTCGAAATATTCGCCTATTCCTACGGAGTAGATGACCAGACATCGGCCCGCAATCGTCTTGAAGCCGCTTTCGACCATTTTGTCGATATCCGCCCCCTTTCTCTGCATGAAGCGGCAAGGCGCATCCATGATGATGACATCGACATTCTGGTTGATCTGACGGGCTTCACACAGAGCAGCCGCACTGGCATTCTGGCGCTGCGCCCGGCGCCTATCCAGGTCAATTGGTTAGGCTTCCCCGGCACTATGGGCGCGCCGTTTGCAGACCACCTGATTTCGGATGGATTCATTACACCGCCGGATCAGTCGCACCACTACAGCGAACAATTAATCCGCCTGCCAGACACCTACCAACCTAATGACCGGCTACGCCCTGTCGCACCCACCCCGAATCGATCAGCATGCGGGTTACCAGAAGACGGATTTGTGTTCTGCAGCTTCAACCAGACTTTCAAGATAACGCCGCATGTTTTTGATTTATGGTTGAATTTGTTAAATGAGAAATCAGGCAGCGTATTATGGCTGCTGGACTGCAACCCCTGGGCAAAAGCCAATCTTATTACGACCGCAAAAACCCGTGGCATCGCAGCAAACCGCCTCATTTTTGCTCCGCGTGTCTCAATTGAGCAGCATCTGGCGCGACAAAAACTGGCTGATCTATTTCTGGATACCCTGCCGTACAACGCGCACACCACAGCCAGCGACGCACTTTGGGTCGGACTGCCCGTGATCACCTGTGCCGGTGAGACCTTTTCCTCAAGAGTCGCTGGCAGTTTGCTGCATGCCGCCGCGCTACCAGAACTGGTGACCTCATCACTGGACGAATACGCATCTCGAGCCCTGCATCTGGCAACACATCCGAACGAACTACAGTCCATCCGGAGACGCCTTGAGCAATCACGAGATCAACTGCCCTTGTTTGACACCACACGTTTCGCACGTCATCTTGAAGCCGCTTATTCAACCATGTGGCAGCAGTGGATTGCCTGAACTGGCATTCCGACTTATGCTAGAGCACTGACAACACAGATTTGGACTCCAGCAACGCCATGGCCGCCCTCAACATCACCCCCGTACTGAAATTCATGATCGAAAAGAACGCGTCTGACCTGTTCTTCAGCACTGGCGCGCCGATCAACATCAGTATCGAAGGCGAGGCCATGCCAGTGAATGCCCAGATCATGAAGCCAGGCATGGTGAAGGAGGTAGCCTATAGCCTCATGAGCGAGCAACAAATCCGCCAGTTTGAAGAAACCATGGAGGCCAATTTTGCGCTTGGTGTACATGACGTTGGCCGCTTCCGGGTCAACGTGTTTCGCCAACGCGGAGAGGCATCGATGGTCATCCGGCACATCAAGAACGTGATTCCATCGTTTGAATCGCTGGGCCTGCCCTCGGTGATGAAAGATCTGGTCGTGCGCCCGCGGGGTCTGATTCTCATCGTCGGCTCAACAGGCTCAGGAAAATCCACCTCACTGGCGGCAATGATAGATCACCGGAACAGTACTCAGACCGGGCATATCCTGACACTGGAAGATCCGATCGAATTCATCCACGATCACAAGAAATCCGTCGTTGACCAACGCGAAATCGGCATAGACACGCTGTCTTTCGACAACGGCCTGAAGAATGCGATGCGGCAGGCGCCGGATGTCATTCTGATCGGTGAAATTCGTGACATGGACACGATGAAACATGCCGTCGCCTATTCTGAGACCGGTCACCTGTGTCTTGCAACGCTGCACGCCAACAACGCCAATCAGGCCATTGAACGCATTCTGTCCTTCTTCCCGCCGGATGGTCGTCAGAGCATCATGCTGGCGCTGGCGCTCAACCTCATCGGCATTGTCTCGCAGCGCCTGGTGCCGGGTACGCAAACAAAACGCGTGGCTGCGATTGAAGTGCTGATCAACATCCCGTACATCTCTGACCTAATCCAGAAAAGCAAGTTGGAAGAAATCAAGGAAGTCATGGCCGACAACAACGACATCGGCATGTGCACTTTCGACCAGTCATTGTTCAAGCTCTTTCAGGCAGGCCGCATCAGCGCCGAGAATGCATTGCGCAACGCTGATTCACGAAATGACTTGTCACTCAAGATACGCCTGACTGCTGAAGGCGCGCGAGCCGGGATTTAGTCGGCGTTATTAATCGACGATCAACCTTCACCATGCGGCGCAAATAGCGTCGCTGCCACAATCATCGCTCCACCGATCCATTCATGCGCCGTTAACACCTCACCTGCCAGCAGGTAGGATGAAATTGAGGCGACTACCAGTTCGAACAGAAAAATGACCGATGCACGTGTCACACGGGTATGTGTCACACCATATTGCACCAGCAAAGTGGTTACCATCAGAATCAAACCCAACACAAACATCAATCCCCATTGCGAGGCGCTAATCTGCGAGGGCACCGGCAGTGCTGCTTCACTGAAGGGCAACAGCAACAACGCGAGTAGCGTCACACCGCCCCAGATCGCAAACGATTTCGCCTCCAGCGTAAGATGTGTCGCCCGACGTGTCAGCACGTTAGTCAGCGCGAAACAGAAGCCTGCCGAAAAGCCCAGCCATTCGGCTGTGTTCTGTGGCAGCGGCAAGCCCTGCGCGGGCCGCCATAGCATGACGAAAGCCCCGGTCAGAGAAAGTGCGATGACAAATAACCCGCGCCGCCCGGTAGGTTCTTCAAGCAACAACTTCGCCAGCAGCAAGGTCCAAAGCGGCGACAAGTAGAACAGCAGCAAAATGCGCATGACTTCGCCGTCGATCACCGCCAACACATAGCTCAGGTTGGTCCAGCCTGCGGCCAGCATCAACGGCAACATGGTCGCCGGATGTGAGAACACCTTGCGCCAGCCGCGCCAGAACAGCAGCCCACTCAATATGAGCGCCACGGAATAGGTCGCAATACTGGCGGACATGCCTGAAATACCGGCCTGATCGAGCAGGCGAAACGGGTACCAGATGATTCCCCAGGCCACGGCGCCAAAGAGCAATCCGAAGGTCGCCAGTGCAGGATGTTTTGTCGTCAGTAGTTTCAACTCTTATAATGCTCCCATGAACCCGAACCTGAATGCACTGCACCCCTACCCATTCCAGAAGCTGCGCGACCTGTTCGCCAGCATTACGCCCAACGCTGCTTACAAACCGGTGAATTTGTCGATCGGCGAACCCAAGCATGACACGCCCGAATTCATCAAAACCGCGCTGACTAAAAACCTGAGCGGCCTCGCGAATTATCCCACGACTTTGGGCAGCGCCGAGCTTAGAACTGCCATTTCGAACTGGCTGACGCGCCGCTATGGCATTCCCGCCCCTGACATCGACAAGGCCATCATCCCGGTCAATGGTAGCCGCGAGGCGCTGTTCGCTTTTGCTCAAGCTGTGATTGACCCCAGCCGGCCCAATCCGGTGGTCATCAGCCCCAATCCGTTCTACCAGATCTACGAAGGGGCCGCGCTGCTGGCCGGCGCCGAACCGTACTACCTTAACACGCTACCTGAAAACGGCCTGAAAATGGATTTCGCCTCAGTGCCTGAATCGGTCTGGAACCGTACCCAGCTGGTCTACGTCTGCTCTCCCGGCAACCCGACCGGCAAGGTCATGGGCTTGGATGACTGGCGGGAAATTTTCGCGCTATCCGACAAGTATGGGTTCGTTATCGCTTCAGACGAGTGCTATTCTGAAATTTACTTTGACGAGGCCAACCCACCCATTGGCGCCCTGCAGGCTGCACACCAACTGGGGCGCAGCTTTGATCGACTGGTCATGTTCAGCAGCCTGTCCAAACGTTCCAACGTGCCGGGGATGCGATCAGGCTTTGTGGCCGGCGATGAGAAAATCCTCGAGAAGTTCCTGCTCTACCGCACTTATCATGGCTGCGCCATGAACCCGGCGATTCAGGCAGCCAGTGCGGCCGCGTGGAACGACGAAGCACATGTTCAGGAAAACCGCCGCCTGTACGTCGAGAAATTCCGCAAGGTCACACCCATACTGCAACAGGTGCTGGAGGTTGATCTGCCGGATGCCGCGTTCTACTTGTGGGCGAGAACCAAGGGCAGTGATACGGCGCTGGCACAACGCCTTTACCGCGATGCGCATGTCACCGTGCTTCCGGGCAGTTTTCTTGCGCGTGAAGCCCATGACGTGAACCCTGGCGAAGGCTTCATCCGTATCGCGCTGGTCGCACCTTATCAGGAGTGTCTTGAAGCAGCAGAGCGCATCGTGGCGCTCTCCTAGTCAGCCCCTCATGCCGACCGAATGGCTCGTGGTCTACTTCGTATCGCTGGGGCTGTGTTCGCTCTCCACGATCTACAAGACATTCTGCTATAAATCGATGCTATGCCGGCAGATCATGGGAAATTTGCTTTGGAGTCTGGTGCCGGTGGTCAACACCTTCAAGGCCATTCTATGGCTGTGGTCGATGGTGGTACAACGCCGCGGAAACGGCGAGAATAGCGAATAACTGCTATTTTCTTGAAGCAAGCAAGGCCGCGCCAATCATCCCGGCCTGATCACCCGCCTGTGAAATCGAAACCACGACCTTCCCGCGCAAAGCAGGAATCAGGTCCTGCTCAAGTTGAGCAGTAAATGCAGGTTCCAGCAACCGCCACGCGGCGCTCATGCCGCCGCCGATGACGACATGCCCGACATCAGCCACCTTGAGAATATGCGCCAGGGCTTGTGCGAGGGCCATTCCTGCCACGGCATAGGCATCAATCGCTGCACCCTCACCCGCTTCTGCCCTTTGGGCGATCTGATGCGCCGACAATCGCTGCTGCGTTGTTTCGAAGTAGGTTTGTACGACACCGCTTGCAGAAGCATATTGCTCCATACAGCCGCGATTGCCGCAACCACACAGACGGCCGCCGGGTGCCGTGATGATATGCCCTACCTCCATCGCCACACCGTGCTCACCGGGGTAAGGATCTCCACCTGTGATCAAGCCGCCGCCTACGCCCGTACCAAGTCCGAGATAGACCAGCCCGCCACTCCCAAGGCTGTTCAGGCAATACTCACCATAGGCTGCTGCCAACGCATCGTTTTCGATGATCACCGGGCGCTGCAGTGCGTGCTGCAAAGGGGTCACCAGATCAACATCCAGCAAGCCAGGAAGATTGGGCGATTGGGCAACCCGGCCTGAAACGATAAACCCTGGAAAGCCCAGGCCGATCGCCTGCACCGCAGGGAATTTCAACAGGGTGCTGTTCAGCGCATCAGTCAGCACCAGATGGATCGCCTGCAGCGCAGAATCAGGGGCATTGCTTTTGCACAAGCCAGAAAAATCGGCATTGGCACGCTGCTCGTCGATGATCTTCAAACCATCGATCACGCCAATACGTAGATTGGTTCCGCCAACATCAACCCCGATCAACATACCACTAGTTCACTTCCAGTTCGATATCCAAGCCTTTGCCGATCGCGTTGACTGGCCAGATCAGTTCCAATGTCACAGCCTGCATGATCTTCTCGAACCCTGCCTCGGATTGTGAGACGCTGAAATGCGGCCAGGTATTAATCACAGCAGGAACACTGGTGGAAAGCTTGAGGCTGCCACCCAACACTTCGTCTTCCAGCACAATGGCATTCAACGCATTCAGGTGCATAGGCTGACCGAATCCGCCGGGAATGTCGTCACCAATACGGAAGCGACCAGCTGGGCCATCGCAACTCGGCATGGCAAGATTGATCTCAATCCGGAAAATTCCGCTGACTGTTTTCTCAAAACGGTATGCCACATGCAGCTTGTTGTTCTTGAGTGCGATTTTCTTGCTCAATCCCACCCTGCCAGCTTGCCCTTCGAAACTTGCGGCGGCAGTCTTGCCGGCACTTACGGCGCCGTAGGTTACGGGCTTGAAGTTGGCGCCGTCGCGCTCGGCCCAACTGTCGCGGAACAGGCTGCGATCATGAGCATCAATTGCCAAATCAGCGGCCGTGATCTCGTGCTTTGAAACCATGCGCTCGTGCGGGTTGGCAATACCGCCGGAGCTTGGACCATGATCATGGCTGGCATGCACGCGACGGTGATAATGCTCGGTCTGGCGCGCCAATGAGTCACCAAAGTTGTGCGCCAGTGCGTAGGCGTCGAATTCTGTGACTGTCGCCGAACCATCCAGTTTGACCACAGCCTGCAAAGCGCCGTTCTGCAGGAAAAGTTCGTCATGACCATCGAGATCAAGATCGGACTGGCTACGTGCCGGGCGTGGCTGCACTGCGTCCAGCAAGGCTTCCAAGCGCACGATGGCGTTGTAAATGGCGCGGCGCAGGTGCGGCAGATACAGGCCGCCAAAAAGACCGTGCCAATAGGCATCATTGGCTTGTGATTCGTAAAGTTCATGCAGCATGGCTGGGGTTTTGAGCTTTTCCGGCAGCGCATGATAACGGGCCGAAAGTGCAAGCATGCGCTTGTGCATCCAGTTGGATTCCGGGAAGCGCATGAAGAAATTGCGCCAAATGCCACCACGCACAAAGGGTTTGCTGACCTCCCAGCGACCCTCGCGCTTTTCACGATCGACCATGTCTCCGTAATGGTGTGCGGCGGGGACTGGCAGCGTCCATTCGTTCATTTCACTATAAGAAGCCGTCGGCAGATAGACGACACCCTTGGTCTTTGACTGCGCGTGGTAATCGCTGTAACGCATGGGATGAATGATGGACGAATTCAGCACACCTTCGATGAAATCCTTGAGCCAGCCCTTTTCGTACACCCAGTCGTAGGTTTCGGGCCAGATGCCAAATTTTTCGATGTCATCGAAATAGACCGCTGCTGCCTGGCCACTGTTGTCCGCCAGACTTTCGAGATAGCTGACCACTTCATGCGCCGGCGAAAACGGCAGGCGGTAGCGCAATGGCTCGGAGATCGGGAAAAGGTCAAGCTTACGGCCATCTTCTTCGGTCGTATAAAAGCCGTTCAACTCTTTCGCTTCTTTGCCGGTGCAAAGGAAATGGTAATCATCCACTGTCACATAGCCGATGCCGGAATCGCCCAGTGCCGGCACCACGGTGGATTCCCACACACGCTCGGTCAGCCATGCGCCTTGCGGCTTCTGACCCAGCTTTTTGTGCAGGTGTTCAGAAAGCTTGGTGATCTGCCCGACCCGGTCGCGTGATGGAATCGCCGCCAGCACAGGCTCGGTAAAGCCCGCGCCAAACAATTCAGCCTGACCGCGCTTGACCATTTCCTTCAGCAATTGCATATCCTGCGGGTAATGCTTGAGCATGTAATCCAGCAGCCAGCCGCTGATGTGAATAGCAAAATGAAAATCAGGATAGCGGTACAGCACCTGCAGGAAAGGGCCGTAACAGCGCAGGTGGGCGTCATCCAGAACATGGGTGAAATTGCCTACCGGCTGGTGGGCGTGAACGCCCAGAAGGAGTGCAACTGATTTTGTCATGATCGGCTTTCTGAATGAACTTTATTACTTTCTTGATGCTATATGATTCCGAATCTCGACTCCCTAGGATTCAGATCCTCGGCGCATGGTCCCGCCACCTTCAGGGTCACCGCCACCGGTGCTGATGGCTTTGTCCAGAATTTTTGGTACCGGCAGCCTGAGCACGCGGTACAGATTGGCCAGGTTGCGGCGATACAAGTGGTCGAAACTCTGTACGCTGATGGAAGAATTGTAGTCACCGAACCACCAGAACCAGTCAGAGCCCTCGCAATCGCCGAGCAAGCGTTCAGCCAGCGCCTTTTCTGCATCGTTGAGACGCTTCCCGGACATGGTTAAATCGTAGTTCTTTTTGGCTTCGCACAGCAGATCCCATCCACGGTTCTTGTCGGTCGACCCGATCCATGTACTGAACGTGCCATATACCCAACTACCGGCACAAATGGCTGGCAAGCTTTCAAGCACGATATTGGCGCCGTGGAAGCTCTCCACTTCGAGTAATTCTTCCGTATCCGCCACATTGGAACAATGCGCCACCACCTCACTGAACGTACTCATTTCAATATGGTGATGCCCGGCCAATGCCTGATAGAGATCCGAGAGGAAGTGGTAGGCATTGTAGGGATAGTATTCCCAGGCATTTTCACCATCCAGAATCACACTTACAACAGGCGTTTCGTCGGGGTCAGTGATATGCCAGATATGTTCCAGTTCGCGCACGAAATCGCCGACCGCATCGGCACCATGCCAGTTCGAGTATTCAAAACCAATCTTGTCTGAAAGGCGATCATCACGGAAGAAGGTGATGATTTCATTGTTACCATCTGTCACCCGATAGGGCTTGTAGAGATAATGCTGGCGTTGAGGAAGATCGCCATGGCCATATACCTGACGCAGACTATTGGCCAGCACCCCCTCCCCGGTCGCCGCCCAGGCCAATTTCTGCTCTGCGAGCAACATCAGTGCAGGGTGCGATACACCGCCCTCTGCCGGCCACATGCCACGCGGGGCCTCGCCAAAGCGACGATAATGGCTTTCGATCGCTGATTCGATATGCACTTTGGCACGTTGCAGTCCGCCGGGATAACGCGGACTGTCAGGCAAAGCGACGTCGTGCATACTGTCACGCGCAGCATTGAAATCAAGTAACAAAGGCAAAATCGGATGATAGTGCGGCGTGCTTGATATCTCGATGCGCCCTTCTTCCTGCAAGGCCCTGTAGCGCGGGATGATGCCGGAGATCAATACGCCCAGCAGGTCAAATAATTCGCGTCGGTCGATCTGGTTGAACTGACCACCCTTGGCCATCAGCCGCGCGATCAGTTCTTCTTCGCGCCGCACGCTTTCGCCAGTCCAGGCCAGGTGATACCACACCAGCAGATCAAGCAGGTATTGATCTGAAAGATAATCCAGACTTTCGGCGCCGTAGGTCTCGGTCAGCTTGAACAGTTCGTGCAGATGACGATAGCGCGGAAATGGATCGATCATCTTGCTATGGTTGCTCTTGAAGCAACTATCGATGATCAGGCTTCGCTGGGCACTCGTGAGAACTTCGCCATCCTTTACCAGGAACACCGCCAACAGTGGATCACGCATGCTCTGGGTCGCGAACTGGTCGGTATAGTCTTCAAGTTGGTCCAGCAGCACCGGCACAAAATTGAAGGTCGCCTTGGCATGCGTGTTCTGCTCAAGGTGATACGCCATGTCGGTGTAATCCTTGATGGCGTGCAGATAGGTCCAGGGCAGCACATACTCACCGGTGATGTAATCGCGGTAATCAGGCTGGTGCATGTGCCAGTAAAGGTTG
>Ga0265327_10003393_pt1 | contig 15305 bp, 13 predicted proteins | sample 41621metaG_FD_202089 | JGI IMG/M metagenome (GOLD analysis project Ga0265327, IMG submission 202089) | Rhizosphere microbial communities from Carex aquatilis grown in University of Washington, Seatle, WA, United States - 4-16-21 metaG | ecosystem: Host-associated > Plants > Roots > Rhizosphere... | reverse complement strand
CGTCGTCGAAGGCTGCCGTCACGCCCGGATCGGCCACCTCGTGTTCGCGTCGAGCTCGAGCGTCTACGGTGCGAGCCACGCGCTGCCGTTCTCCGAGGACCAGCAGGTGGACCATCCGGTCAGTCTGTACGCGGCGACCAAGAAGGCGAACGAGCTCATCGCGCACAGCTACGCGCACCTCTTTCGCGTACCGATGACCGGCCTGCGCTTCTTCACCGTCTACGGTCCCTGGGGGCGGCCCGACATGGCGCCGATGCTGTTCACGCGCGCGATTCTCGCGGGCCAATCCATCCGCGTGTTCAACGAGGGCCGGATGCGGCGCGACTTCACCTACATCGACGACATCGCCGAAGGCGTGGTGCGCGTGCTTGACCACCCGCCCGCGGAAGATGCCGACGGCGCACCGTACGCGATCTACAACATCGGCAACCACGAGGCGGTGCCGCTGACGACGTTCATCGAACTGCTCGAACGCGCGCTCGGCCGCACTGCGATCAAGGAATACGTCGCGATGCAGGCAGGCGAAGTCGAGGCGACCTACGCGTCGATCGATCGCCTCGGCGCGCTGACGGGATTCGTGCCGCGGACGCCGCTCGCCGAAGGACTGCAGCATTTCGTCGCGTGGTATCGCGAGTATTACGGCAGTGCGGCCGCCTGAGCCGCTGCGGCTGCCGCGCCTCGCGGGTGGTAAAATGACAGGCTCCTGCGGCATCGCGCAGGAGCCCTCCGGAATCCCATGATCCTCGTCACCGGCGGCGCCGGATTCATCGGCGCAAACTTCATCCTCGACTGGCTGGCGGCAGGCGGCGAGCCCGTGGTGAACCTCGACAAGCTCACCTACGCCGGCAACCTCGGCAATCTGGCGGCTCTCGAGGGCGACGCCCGCCACACGTTCGTGCACGGCGACATGGGCGACCGCGCGCTCGTCCGTGCTCTGCTCGCGCAGCACCGGCCGCGGGCCGTGCTCAATTTTGCCGCCGAGACGCACGTCGACCGCTCGATCCGCGGGCCTGCCGCATTCATCGAGACCAACGTCGTCGGAACGTTCAACCTGCTCGATGCGCTCCGCGAGTGGTGGTCGGCGCTGCCCGCAAGGGAAAAGGCCGAGTTCCGTTTTCTCCACGTCTCGACCGACGAGGTATACGGCTCGCTCGGGCCGGCCGACCCGGCATTCGCCGAGACGACGGCCTACGCGCCCAACAGTCCGTACGCCGCGTCGAAGGCCGCCTCCGACCACCTCGTGCGTGCGTATTGCCACACCTACGGGCTGCCGGCGGTCACGACGAACTGCTCGAACAACTACGGACCTCGCCAGTTTCCGGAGAAGCTCGTTCCGCTGATGATCGTCAATGCGCTCGCCGGCAAACCGTTGCCCGTGTACGGCGACGGCGCCAACGTGCGCGACTGGCTCTACGTCGGCGATCATTGCGCGGCCCTGCGCGTTGCGCTCGCACGCGGGCATGCCGGCGAGACGTACAACGTCGGCGGCAATGCCGAGATCCCCAACATCGAGGTGGTGCGCACCGTCTGCCGCATCCTGGGCGACGCGCGGCCGGGCCGAGACTACGCGGCGCAGATCACGTTCGTGCAGGACCGCCCCGGTCACGATCGCCGTTATGCGGTGAACGCGGAAAAGATACGCGCCGAGCTCGGCTGGACGCCCGCGGAATCGTTTGCCACCGGCATGCGCCGGACGGTGCAGTGGTATCTCGACAATCCCCGCTGGCTCGCCGGCGTCACGAGCGGTGCGTACCAGAAGTGGATCTCGCTCAACTACGCGGCGAGCGCGGCATGACCCACAGGCACGCGGAGGCGGGATGACGCGGAAGGGCATCATCCTCGCGGGCGGATCCGGCACCCGGCTCTATCCGGTGACGCAGGTCGTCTCGAAGCAGCTGCTCCCCGTGTACGACAAGCCGATGATCTACTATCCGCTGTCGACGCTGATGCTGGCCGGCGTGCGCGACATCCTGCTGATCTCGACGCCCGAGGACACGCCCCGCTTCGCGCAGCTGCTGGGCGACGGCCACCGCTGGGGCCTGTCGCTGTCGTATGCCGTGCAGCCGGCACCGGAAGGCCTTGCGCAGGCGTTCGTCATCGGCCGCTCGTTCGTAGGCCTCGACCCGTCGGTGCTCGTGCTCGGCGACAACATCTTCTACGGCCACGACCTCTCGCAGCAGCTGAAGCGCGCAAGCGGCCGCGCGGCGGGCGCGACGGTGTTCGCCTACCCTGTCGCCGATCCGCAGCGCTACGGCGTCGCCGAGATCGACCCGTCGGGCCGGGTCGTCTCGCTCGAGGAGAAGCCCGCGCGCCCGAAATCCCGCTATGCGGTCACCGGCCTCTATTTCTACGACAACACGGTGCTTGACGTTGCCGCCGCGCTCAAGCCCTCGCCGCGCGGCGAATTCGAGATCACCGATGTCAACCGGGCGTATCTCGACGCCGGGACGCTGCACTGCGAAGTGATGGGGCGCGGCATGGCGTGGCTCGACACCGGCACGCACGAATCGCTGCTCGAGGCGGCGCAGTACATCGAGACGATCGAGCGCCGGCAGGGGCTGAAGATCGCGTGTCCCGAGGAAATCGCGTTCCGGCTGGGCTACATCGACGCGGCGGCGGTCGAGAAGCTGGCCGAGGCAATGGCGAAGAACGGCTACGGCCAATACCTGCTCGCGATGCTGCGCGAGCCGATCATCGGTTTTCGGTGAAGGTCGAGGCGACCAGCGTGCCCGAGGTCCTGCTGATCGAGCCGCGGGTGTTCGAGGACGCGCGCGGTCATTTCTTCGAGAGCTGGAATGCGCGGAGCCTCGCCGCGGCCGGAATCGATGCGACGTTCGTGCAGGACAACCACTCGCGCTCGCACCGCGGCGTGCTGCGCGGCCTCCACTATCAGATTCAGCACCCGCAGGGAAAGCTCGTCCGCTGCGTGAAGGGCGAGGTGTACGACGTTGCCGTGGACATGCGGCGCAGCTCGCCGACATTCGGACGCTGTGCCGCCGCCACGCTCTCCGAAGACAATCGGCGCATCCTCTGGGTGCCGCCGGGATTCGCGCACGGCTTCTGCGTCACCTCCGACGCGGCCGATTTTCTCTACAAGACCACCGACTACTGGTTTCCCGAGCACGAGCGCACGCTGCTGTGGAACGATCCGGCGCTTCGCATCGAGTGGCCCATCGCCGGCGCGCCGATCGTCAATGCCAAGGACGCCGCGGGAATCCCGTTCGCCGCGTCTGAAACCTATCCGTAGTCGCGCGCTCGACGGATCCATGCAACGGCCGACGATCCTCGTGACGGGCGCCGCCGGCCAGCTCGGCTTCGAGCTCGCGCGGCTGCTGGTCCCGCACGGCGACGTCGTCGCAACCGAACGGGCGGCGCTCGATCTCGCGAATCCCGACGCCATCGTCGCCGCGGTGCGCGGTGTGCGGCCGAAGCTCATCCTGAATGCCGGCGCCTACACGGCGGTCGACCGCGCGGAGGACGACGGGCCGCTCGCCCGCGCGGTGAATGCGCAGGCGCCCGGCGTGCTCGCGGAAGAGGCGCGGCGCCTGGGGGCCGTCCTCGTTCACTATTCGACGGATTACGTCTTCGACGGCACGCGCACGTCGCCGTATCCGGAGGACGCGCCGGCGGCACCGCTCAACGTCTACGGGTCAACCAAGCTCGAAGGCGAGCGCGCGATCGCAGCGGTCGGCGGGCATGCGCTCGTGTTCCGCACGAGCTGGGTGTACGGAATGCGCGGCAGGAACTTTCTGACGACGATCCGCCGGCTCGCCGCCGAGCGCGACGAGATCCGCATCGTCGCCGACCAGCGCGGCGTGCCGAACTGGTGCCGGGCGCTTGCCGAGGCCACGACCCGCATCGTTGCAGGTGGCGCGCCGGCAATGGCGGAACGCGCGGGCCTCTATCACATGAGTTCGACCGGCGACGCGAGCTGGCACGAGTTCGCGCGCGCAATCGTCGGTGACGGCGGGAAGCCGAGTGTCGTGCCGATCACGACGGCCGAATATCCGCTGCCGGCGACGCGGCCGGCCTACGGCGTGCTGGCGACGGCGAAGTTCGAGGCTGCGTTCGGTTTCGCGCTGCCCGACTGGCGCGACGCGCTTGCGCGCTGCATCGCGGGCGGGGAGTAGCCGGCGGCCCTGCCAACTCGCGGCGACAGCAGCAGCGGCGTGCGGCTTGCCCGCGCGGGAGGCTCAGCGCAGCCCGGCGGTGTAATCGGTGACCGCCTTCATCTGCATGTCGGACATTCGCGTCGCGATCGTCGCCATGATGGAGCCGTTGACGTCCTTGCCTTCCTTGTCGGCGCCGCGCTCGCGTGCCTTGAACGCCTTGAGCTGCGCATACGCGTAGTCGGAATATTGTCCGGCGAGTCGCGGGTAATTCCTCGGCACGCCGGCGCCGGCCGGGCCGTGGCACGCGGCGCACGCGGGCAGGCCGGTGGCGGAGTCGCCGCCGCGATAGATCCGCTCGCCGATGGGCGCGAGCGCCGGATCCTTCGCGGACTGGAGCTTCGGCTTCTGCTGCGAGAAGTACACGCCGAGCGCAACCATGTCGTCCGGCGAGAGGCCCGCCGCCATCCCCTGCATTACCGGATTGGCGCGGATTCCCGCCTTGAAATGGCTCAATTGCAGAGTGATATACTGGGCCGGCTGTCCCGCGAGCGACGGATTGACCGGCGTCGCGCTGTTTCCATCGGTTCCGTGACACGCCGAGCACACCTGCGTCACGATGGACTGTGCTTTGGTGAGATCGGGCTTCGCGGGCGCGCCTTCGGCAGCGTACGCGATCGCAGCGGACCACGTGCCGATGACCGCGGCCAGCAGCATCAAGCGTTTCATACGGGTGACTCCTGGACGTGCGGCCGGCGGCTCCCCGGGAATTGGGATCCGGTGTCCTGCCAACGGCCGATTCAATGGTGCAAAACCCACGCATTGTAGCGGATTCACCCGTCCCGGCCAAAACCGGATTGCGCCCGCGCGTCCTGCAAGGCGTCGACGCCTGATGCATCCGCTGCAAAACGCCGAGTTTGTCCTGTCGGTCGCGAACGATGACCAGCTGCCGCCGCCGGGAGCGCCCGAGATCGCGTTCGCCGGACGATCGAACGCCGGAAAATCCAGTGCGATCAACGCGCTTGCGAATCGCACCCGGCTCGCGTTCACGAGCAAGATGCCGGGGCGCACGCAGCAGATCAATTTCTTCCGGCTGATTTCCGGTGCGCTGGTCGCGGATCTCCCGGGCTACGGCTACGCGGCGGTGCCGCAGGATCTGAAGCGGCACTGGCAGGACTTCCTGGGACGCTACGTCGCGACGCGGCAGCCGCTGGTCGGGCTCGTTCTGATCGTCGATGCGCGCCACGGCGTGTCGCAGCTCGACGTCAACCTGCTGGCGTCATTCCTGCCGTCGGCGCGCCCGGTGCTGGTGCTCGCGACGAAAATGGACAAGCTGACCGCCTCGGAACAGCGCGCGGCGGCGAGCGCGATTGCCGCCGGCCTCGCCGAGCTCTTTCCGCTGCACGCGACGCAGTTCAGGATCGTGCCGTTTTCCAGCACGCGGCGCATCGGCATCGAGGCGGCGGAAACGGCGATCTGCGACTGGCTTCTGCTCGAGCCGCCGACGCCGGAGGCGCGTGAACGCACGGAGCGCAGCACCAAAGAAAAGGCCCCGCGATCAAGGGGAGTGCCGCGGGGCCCGAAACGCCCTGCGTAGGAGTAGATCGCTACGAGGGCACCCGCTCAGGGAGGAAAGCGGGAGACGTTGCCGTCTGCGAAAATAGACCGCCGGTGCGCTGCGGAGTTCCCGAACATTTCTTGATCTGCATCCACAGCCGCAACAGGGATAAGAACAAGAATGGCGTCTTTGCGCGGAGCGCCGTGCGGATATTCCGGACGAGCGTCCTGCGACCACTAAAATTTCCGACAGGTTGAAACATGGGATTCGATTTTTCCGGAAGGTTTCCCGCGACGCGGATGCGGCGGATGCGCCGCGACGACTTTTCGCGTCGCCTGATGCGCGAAAGCCGGCTCTCCGCCGACGACCTCATCTATCCGGTGTTCGTCCTCGACGGCGAGCGTCGCGAGGAGCCCGTGCCGTCACTGCCCGGGGTTTCGCGCAAGAGCCTCGACCTGATGCTGCGCGACGCCGAGCGCTGCGTCGAGCTCGGCATTCCGGCGCTGGCCCTGTTTCCGGTGATCACGGAGGAACACAAGAGCCTCGATGCGGCCGAGGCGTGGCGCCCGGACGGCCTCGTGCCGCGCGTCGTGCGCGCGCTGAAAGCGCGGTTTCCCGAGCTCGGCGTGATCACCGACGTCGCCCTCGACCCGTACACGAGCCACGGCCAGGACGGCCTGATCGACGCCTCCGGCTACGTCGTCAACGACGAGACGGTCGAGGCGCTGGTCCGCCAGGCGCTCTGTCATGCCGCGGCCGGGGTCGACATCGTTGCGCCGTCGGACATGATGGACGGGCGCATCGGTGCGATCCGTGCGGCGCTCGACGGCGCGGGATCGATCCACACGCGAATCCTCGCCTATTCGGCGAAGTACGCGTCGTCGTTCTACGGCCCGTTCCGCGACGCGGTCGGCTCGTCGGGCAATCTCGGCGGCGGCAACAAGTACACGTACCAGATGGACCCCGCGAACAGCGACGAAGCGCTGTGGGAGGTGCGGCTCGACCTCGACGAGGGCGCCGACATGATCATGGTGAAGCCCGGCATGCCCTATCTCGACATCGTCCGCCGCGTGAAGGACACCTTCGGCGCGCCGACCGCGGTCTACCAGGTGTCGGGCGAGTACGCGATGCTGAAGGCGGCGGGCGGGAACGGCTGGATCGACGAGCGGGCCTGCGTGATGGAGGCGCTGGTGTCGTTCAAGCGTGCCGGCGCCGACGCGATCCTCACCTATTTCGCGATGGTGGCGGCGCAGTGGCTCGCCGAGGAGCGCCGCTGAACTGGGGCCTGTTCACACTACATTTGCGAGATGCGTTGCGAGCGAAAAGCGTTCTGCGCGAGGCGAAAAAACGAAGCCGGGCCGGCTGCCCGGCGAGGCTTTGCAACGAAGCGCAGGGCGCTTTTCGCCGCAACCCGGAGGGAACGGGCGCCTTGGGGCGCCACCCTGCGTTGCCCTCCTCGCCAAGACACCCGGTCTTGGCTTCGTCGGTCGCCTTGATTGGCGCCCCAAGCCACCCGTTCGCACTCGCCAATGTAGTGTGAACAGGCCCTGATTCATGGCGCCGCGAGCAGCGCGGCGACTGCTGCGGCATCCAGCCGGGGATCGTCGCCATGCCTCGGCCGATTGCGCCGCTGCTGCTGCGACACGATCGTCAGGCGCACGTCCGCGCGCGGCGACTCGATCAGCAGATGCGTGGCCCGGCCATCGTCGGTGTCGTCGCGCTGGGGCAGGGCCGCGTAGTGGACGCCCGCGCCTGCAAGCGTGATTTCCACTGCCTTGGGATCGTCGGCGACGAGCTCCAGCCTGACGTCGCTGTGCCGCGTCGCCCATCCCGCGGCGACGCCGCCGACGAGGAGCGGCGCCCACGCCGCGAGCCGTTTCATCCACACGAGCGCTTCGGCACGCTGGGCGGAGAGGCTTTCGCCATGGGCCGCGGAATCGAACAGCGCGTGGTGGGCCTGCAGCGCTTCGGTCAGCTCGTCGTTCGAAGGCAGCGCGGTCGACTCGGGCAGCATCAATTGCCGCTGCGCCTTGCGCTTCGCGGCCGACCAGTCGGTAAGGCCGTGCTCGGCGATGAGCCGGGCCGCGAGCTGCGCGATGCGCGCGCGGTCCTGCTGCGCCCGGGCGGCGCCGGCGCGGCCTTTGCCGCGCCCCGCGTCAGGGCTGCGCTCGGCCGGCATCAGAAGAGCTGGTCGCGAATGTCCTTGCCGGGCTGCCCGGAAGGCGAAAGGCTGTCGTCCCGGCTGCGCGGCGGGAATTCGCTGTAGAAGAACTCGGTGAGAGTGCTGGCGTCGTCACGCAGCCCGGTGTCGACGTTGACCTTGATGGCGACCACACCTTCGGGCATCGGCAGCGTCGATTCCGGAACGCCCTTCAGTGCCTTCCCCATGAAGCCGATCCAGATCGGCAGTGCGGCGACGGCGCCGGTCTCGTTGGTCCCGAGCGTCTTCGGCTGGTCGTAGCCGATCCAGGCGACGCCGACCATTGCCGCGTCGAACCCGCAGAACCAGGCGTCGACGTTCTCGTTGGTCGTGCCGGTCTTCCCCGCGAGGTCGTTGCGGTTCAGCGACATGGCGCGAGCCCCCGTGCCGTACCTGATGACGTCCTTCATGAGCGACGTCATGATCCATGCGTTGCGCGGGTCGATGGCGCGGTCGCGCGCGTCGTCCGGCGTCGGCGGCGCGACCTCGGAAAGGACGTTCCCCCTGGCGTCGACGACCTTGGTGATGAGGTACGGCGTCACCCGGTACCCGCCGTTGGCGAACACGGCGTAGGCGTCGACCATCTGCAGCGGCGTCGCAGCGCCGGCGCCCAGCGCCATGGTCAGGTACGGCGGGTGCAGCTTGGGGTCGAATCCGAAGCGCGCGATGTAGTCCTGCGCATAGTGCGGGCCGATCGCCTGCATCACCCGAACCATGACGAGGTTCTTCGACTTCGCGAGCGCGGTGCGCACCCGCATCGGCCCTTCGAACTTGCCGTCGTAGTTCTTGGGCTCCCAGTCTTCGCCGCCGGCCTTTTCCGCGGGAACGAAAAACGGGGCGTCGTTGACGACGGTCGCCGCCGTGAACCCCTTCTCCAGCGCGGCGGAGTAGATGAACGGCTTGAATGCCGAGCCCGGCTGCCGCCAGGCCTGTGTCACGTGGTTGAACTTGCTGCGGTCGAAGTCGAACCCGCCGACGAGCGAAAGCAGCGCGCCGTCGGCGGGGCGCATCGAGACGAACGCGCTCTCGACCTGCGGCATCTGGGTGATGCCCCAGCGGCCCTTGTCATCCCGTGCCACCCGGATGACGGCACCCGGCCGGATCCGGGTCGCGGCGGCGGCCTTGTCGCCGAGCGAATGGGCGGCGAACTTGAGGCCGTCGCCCTGGATCGACAGCGACTCGCCATCCGCGAGCACCGCCTTCACTTCGGTCGCGGACGCCTCCTCGACCACCGCCGTGGCGAGGCCGTCGCTGTCGGAGGCGTCCTGGAAGACTCTTTCGAGCGCCGCTTCGCGCTCCGCGGCGTCGTCCGGCAGGGAGACGAAGGTCTCCGGGCCGCGATAGCCATGGCGGCGATCGTAGTCCTGCACGCCTCGGCGCACGGCGGCGTACGCGGCCTCCTGGTCGGCCCGACGGATCGTGGTGTAGACGGTGAGGCCCCGGGTATAGGCGTCCTCGCCGAACGCTTCGAAGACGACCTGCCGCGCCATTTCCGCCACATATTCGGCATGCGTCGGGATCACGTCGCGCACCCCTTGCCGGACGTTGAGCGGCGCCGTCTGGGCGTCCTTGTACTGCGCGTCATCGAGAAAGCGCAGGTCGTGCATGCGGCGCAGGACGTAGAGCTGGCGGATCTTGGCCCGCTTCGGGTTGGTGACCGGGTTGTACGCGGAGGGGGCCTTCGGCAGCCCGGCCAGCATGGCCGCCTCGGCGGGTGTCACGTCCTTCAGCGGCTTCCCGAAATAGATCTGCGCCGCCGCCCCGAAACCGTAGGCGCGCTGTCCCAGAAAGATCTGGTTGAGATAGAGCTCGAGAATTTCGTCCTTGGACAGGTTCGCCTCGATCTTCCAGGCGAGCAGGACTTCCCGAAGCTTTCGCGTCAGCGTCTTTTCCCGGGTCAGGAAGAAATTCCGGGCCACCTGCATCGTTATCGTGCCGGCGCCCTGCTGGGACCCGGTCGACACGTTCGACAGCGCCGCCCGGAGGACGCTGAAATAGTCGACCCCGCCGTGGCTGAAGAAGCGCTCGTCCTCGGCCGCCAGAATGGCCTTTTTCATGACATCCGGGACTTCGCCGATCGCCACCAGGGCGCGGCGCTCCTCGCCGAATTCCCCCAGGAGGTCCCCTTCGGCGGAAACGACCCGCAGAGGTATCTTCGGCTGGTAGTCGGTGAGGCTTTCGAGGGAAGGAAGGGTCGGATAAAGGAGCGCCAGCACGAAGGCACCCAGAAGACCGCCGACGACCGCCAACCCAAGCAGGACGGACCCGACGTAGAGGAGCCAGCGCTTTAGCATGTAGGAATAAAACTTGCGTATCGGAGCCTAAGGAGCCTGGAATTATAGGCGGGCATACAACAACACAATCCCGCCCGGGCAAACAATTTGACAAGATTCATACTTGCTGCCAACCTTTAATGTAAATTGTCAGCATTGCGCGCAAGGCTGCCATGCTCAGGGAAACCCTCAATTCGGCACTTGACGTCTTTCGGACGAAATCCCCGTCGCTGATCGGGGTCGACATCAGTTCGACCTCGATCAAGCTCGTGGAACTGTCCGATGCGGGCAACGGAGCCTACCGCCTGGAGCGGTATGCCGTCGAGACTTTGCCCAAGGACACGGTGGCCGACGGCAACATCGCCAATCTCGACCAGGTGAGCGAGGCGCTGCGGCGGGCCGTCAAGCGGCTCGGCAGCCACAACCGCAAGATCGCGCTGGCGCTGCCGGCCGCGATGGTGATCACCAAGAAGATCATCGTCCCCTCGGGCCAGAAGGAGGAGGAACTGGAGCTTGCCGTCGAGGCCGAGGCGAACCAGTACATCCCGTTTGCGCTCGATGAAGTCAACCTCGATTTCCAGGTTCTCGGCCCATCGCCCACCAATCCGGAAGAGGTCGAAATCCTCATCGCGGCCTCGCGCAAGGAAAAGGTCGAGGACCGGGTGGCGATCGCCGAGGCTGCCGGGATGAAGCCGCTGGTCATGGACGTCGAGTCCTACGCGACGCAGGAGGCGTTCCGGCTGATTGCGCCGACGCTGCCCGTCAGCGGGCGCGACCAGAATATCGCCCTGGTCGACATCGGCGCCCACGTCACCCATTTCTATGTGCTGCGCAACGACCAGTTCCTGTTCTCCCGGGACCAGGCGTTCGGCGGCAACCAGCTGACCCACGACATCCAGCGGGCGTTCAACCTTTCGCCCGAGGAAGCCGAGTCCGCCAAGAAGAACCAGGGCCTGCCGGAGAACTATGACGCCGACGTGCTCCAGCCGTTCATGGAGACGCTCGCGCTCGAAATCACCCGTGCGCTGCAGTTCTTCTTCACGTCCACCTCCTACAGCCAGGTCGACCACATCGTCCTCGCCGGCGGCGGCGCGCTGCTCCCGGGGCTGGACGAGCTCGTAGCGAAGCGGGCCGGCGTGGCGACCGTCGTCGCCAATCCGTTCGGAAGCATGGCGACGTCGGACCGGATCCGGCCGCGGCAGCTCGCGCAGGACGCGCCGCTGCTGCTGATCGCGACCGGGCTCGCGCTGCGGAGCTTCGAATGATCCGCATCAACCTGCTGCCGCACCGCGAGCAGAAGCGGCAGGCGCGCCAGCGGCAGTTCATCTCGATCGCCGTGGGGTTGGCGCTGCTGGCGCTTTCCGTCGTCGGCCTGGTCCACGTGATCCTGTCCTCGCAGATCGACCACCAGCAGGGCGCGAACAAGCTGCTGAAGACCGAAATCGCGAAGCTCGACGAGCAGATCAAGGAAATCGACCGGCTGCGCGAGCAGACGCAGGCGCTCCTCGCCCGGAAGCAGGTGGTCGAGACGCTGCAGACCAACCGGACCGAGGCGGTGCATTTGCTCGACCAGATGGTCCGCCAGCTCCCGGATGGCGTCTACCTGCGCTCGTTGCGCCAGTCGGGACCCAAGATCACGCTGGTCGGCTACGCCCAGTCGAACGCGCGAGTCTCCACGCTGATGCGCAACATCGAGACTTCGCCGTGGCTCATGCAGCCGGAGCTGGTGGAGATCAAGTCCGTGGCGAATCCTGCCGCAGTCAAAGGCGGCGGACAGGACCAGCGCATCAATGAATTCACGCTGACATTCCAGCTGAAACGCGAGAAGCCGCCGACAGACAGCCGGCCGGCCGCACCGCCTCCGAAGCCGGCCAAAGCATGATGACCCTCGACGACTTCCGTCGCCTCCGGTTCCGTGACGTCGGCAACTGGCCGCTCGCGCCCAAGCTCGCCATTTTCGCCGTGATCGTGATCCTGATCCTCATCGGCGGGGCGTTGCTCGACTGGAAGGAGCAATACGACGCACTGGAGTCGGCCCGCCAGGAAGAGGTCAAGCTGCGCGAGCAGTACGCCACGAAGAAGGCGAAGGCGGTCAACTTCGATCTCTACGTCCAGCAGCTCCGCGAAATAGAGGAGTCGTTCGGCGCACTGCTGAAGCAGCTGCCGAACAAGTCCGAAATGGACGCGCTGCTCACCGACATCAACCAGGCGGGGCTGGGACGGGGGCTTCAATTCGAGCTGTTCCGGCCGGCATCGCAGGAAAAGCTTGCCGAGTTCTATGCCGAGCTGCCGATCAACATCCGGATCACCGGCAACTATCACGACATGGGCGCCTTCGCGAGCGACGTCGCGCAGCTCCCGCGCATCGTCACGCTGAACGACGTGGTCATCAACAATGACAAGGGCGTGCTCAGCATGGAGGCCCAGGCAAAGACGTTCCGGTATCTCGACGAGGAAGAGGTCGCCAAGCAGCGCCGCGCCGCACGCGAAGCGAAGGACAAGGCCAAGAAATGAAGTACTGGCTGACACTTGCGGCGATGTCGTGCCTGCTGCTCTCCGGCTGCGGAGGCGACAGCTACAAGGACCTGCGCGACTGGATGGCGGAGCAGGGGAAGGGCGTCAAGGGCAAGCTCGACCCGCTGCCGCAGATGAAGCCCTACGAACCGTTCGCATACAACGCATTCGATCTGCCCGACCCTTTCAAGCCGAGGAAGATCGAACCGAGCAAGGGTGGCAGCAAGCTGGCGCCTGACCTCAACCGCCGGCGCGAGCCGCTCGAGGCGTATCCGCTCGAGTCGCTCAACATGGTGGGGACGCTCGAGCGCGGCAGGACGACCTACGCGCTGGTGCGCACGCCGGACAAGGACCTCTATCAGGTCCGCCAGGGAAGCTATGTCGGGCAGAACTTCGGCGTGGTGACCAATGTCACCGACGCGGAAATCCGCCTGCGCGAACTCGTGCAGGACGGCGCCGGTGACTGGACTGAGCGGTCGAGCACGCTTCAGCTCATCCAGGCCGATACCAAGAAATAGGAGCGAGGGACATGAGCGCGTTCGATTGGTCTGAAAACCTGGCGATCGGGGGCCGGCAAGCCCGCGGCGCGCTCGCAGCATTTCTCGCGGGGATTGCACTTGCGGCAGCCGGCACGGCATTCGCGCAGGAAGCCAACACGATCCAGTCCATCACCGTCTCCAAGGGCACGTCCGGCAACACGATCGTCAAGTTCGTCATGTCCGCGCCCCCGGCCAACCCGCCGGCAGGCTTCGCGATCGCGAGCCCGCCGCGCATCGCGCTCGACTTTCTCGACACGCTGAACGGCCTCGGCGCGACGCAGCGCACGGTCGACGACCCGGCGCTGCGCAGCCTCAACGTGATCCAGGTCGCGAACCGCACGCGCGTCGTCTTCAATCTCAACCGGCCGCAGACGTTCCAGACCAATGTCGAGGGCAATGCCGTGCTGGTGACGCTGTACGACCAGGGCGGCCAGCTGGAGGCGACGACGCAGACGATCCAGCGCTTCGCGGAGGCTCAGCCCGGCGACATCGATCATTCGCTGCGCGACATCGACTTCCGGCGCGGCGTCAACGGCGAAGGGCGGATCGTCGTCGACCTGTCGGACAATTCGACGGGCATCGACATCCGGCAGCAGGGCCGGTCCCTGATCGTCGATTTCGTGAAGACGTCGCTGCCGCGCAACCTCGAGCGCCGGCTCGACGTGGGCGACTTCGGCACGCCAGTGGTGTCGGTCGACACGTTCAAGCAGGGTCCGAACACGCGGATGGTGATCGAGCCCAAGGGCCTGTGGGAGCACGCCGCCTACCAGACCAACAACCGCTTCATCATCGAGGTGAAGCCGATCCAGGACGACCCGAACAAGCTGACCCAGGGGACGCGGCAGGGCTACAAGGGCGAGAAGCTGTCGCTCAACTTCCAGAACGTCGAAGTGCGCGCGGTGCTGCAGGTGATCGCTGATTTCACCGGCCTCAACATCATCACCAGCGACACGGTGACGGGCAGCCTCACGCTGCGCCTCAAGGACATTCCGTGGGACCAGGCGCTCGACATCATCATGCAGACGAAGGGCCTCGACATGCGCAAGAACGGCAACGTCGTGCTCATCGCGCCGCGCGAGGAGATCGCGCTCAAGGAGCGCCAGTACCTCGAGAATGCGCAGGCGATCAGCGATCTCGAGCCGCTGATCTCGGAATCGTTCCAGCTCAACTACATCAAGGCGAATGACCTGCTGAACCTGATCGGCACGAACAAGCAGCAGCAGTTCGGCCTCGGCGCCGGGCAGACCGCGACGACCGGCGGGCAGGGCTCGTTCATCTCGAAGCGCGGCGTCGCCGTGGTCGACCCGCGGACCAACATCCTGTTCGTGCAGGACACGGCGTCGCGTCTCGAGGAGATCCGGAAGATCATCCGCCAGATCGACATCCCGAACAGGCAGGTGATGATCGAGGCGCGCATCGTCAACGCCAACGACAACTTCAGCCGGCAGCTCGGCGTGCGGTTCGGGCAGCAGACGGGCTTCACGTTCAACAACAAGAAGTATGCGGGCGGCAGCAGCGGCAGCCTCGCCACGCAGCCGGTCGTGACCTGTACCGGCGGCTCCGCGACGACGCCCGCCACGTGTACGCGGGCCACCAATACACAGACGCCGTTCGAGCTGGCGTCGGGCATCGCGACGGCGGGATATTCGGACTCGCCGCAGCTCAACGTGAACCTGCCGGTCGTCAATCCCGCGGGCCAGATCGCGCTCACGCTGATCAACCTCGGCAGCGGCAACCTGATCAACCTGGAGCTGTCGGCGCTCGAGGCCGACAACCGCGGCAAGGTGGTTTCGAGTCCTCGCGTGGTCACCGCCGACAACCAGAAGGCGCAGATCGAGCAGGGCACGGAAGTGCCGGTCGTGACGCCGGGCACGGCGAACAATCCGGCGACGGTGACGTTCAAGAAGGCCGTGCTGAGCCTCCTCGTCACCCCGCAGATCACGCCGGACAATCGCATCACGATGGGCGTCGAAATCCACAAGGACTCCGTCGGACAGTTCGTGCCGACCGGCAACGGCGGATTCGTGCCGTCGATCGACACCAAGAACGTCACCACGCAGATCACCGTCAACAACGGAGACACTGCGGTCATCGGCGGCATCTACGAGGAAA